>ERZ1673738.387-NODE-387-length-83642-cov-13.994485_pt1 | contig 83642 bp, 70 predicted proteins | sample MGYA00580198_ERZ1673738 | MGnify/ENA primary metagenome ERZ1673738 (study PRJEB41218, sample SAMN15661784) | gut metagenome | host: Homo sapiens | place: Canada: London | collected 2015-08-20/2019-03-30 | study: EMG produced TPA metagenomics assembly of... | reverse complement strand
GTTGGCGGCCCGTGCCGCCCTCGCTCTTCATCCAAAATCATTACGCCAAATCGGGGAAGCTTTGGTTTTTTTTAACGAACTCCGGAAGCGTGTACGAACCTTTCATGGGAGGTTCGTTTATTGCGGGAACGGGGATGGGATAGAAGTATTGGCAAAGCCAATCTTCGTAAGGGGCGTTAGCCCCTTCAATGGCTGGCACGCCCCGTGCCTGGCTGGCGCACCTTGCGCCCTCTTCATCCAAAATCATTACGCCAAATCGGGGAGCTTTGGTTTTTCAGAACGAACTCTGTGTGTTATAACGAACCTCTCATGTGGGAGGTTCGTTTTTTGTTGGGAACGGAGTGAGGATAGAAACATTGGCAAAGCCAATCTTCGTAAGGGGCGTCAGCCCCTTCAATGGAAGTGCGCCTCGCACCCTTCAATGGAAGCGGCACTGCCGCTCCCTTTAATGGCAGGTACGCCCCGTGCCTGGTTGGCATGCCTCATGCCCGCCTTGCGCCCTATTGGGTCAGGATTTGAAATTAGGGAGGTAGGCGCCGAATTTTATCAGTTTTTTTTGTAGTTCTCTCGTGTCGATTTCGTGTACGGATGTTTTGGAGGCGGCTGCCATAGACGCCCCTATTCCCGCCGCCTGGCCCATTATGAAACATCCCGGCATGACGCGCAGCGAGCCGTGGACGAGGCGGTCCATACTCGCGCACCTGCCGGCAGCGTACAGGTTTGAAAAACCTTTCGGCGTAAGAATCCTGTACGGGATTCCGTAGCTCTCGCCCTTTGCATATTTGTAGAGCCTGTCGAATTCCATACGGTGTTTTTCGAGCTCGCCGCCCTTGAAACCGGACGGGTGTATGTCGATCGGGTAGGCGTATCTGCCGATTTCGTCGTCGAAGACCGCGCGCTTCATGTAGTCGTCTATATTCAGGACGTAGTCGCCGACGAACCTGCGGGTTTCGCGGATTCCCATGGCTGACCCCGTCGCCGCCACTTTCGCGTTCTCGAATCCGGGCAAGTATTTGTTGTAGTAATTTTTGTATTCGCGCATTGATTTCCTGCAATGCAGCAGCGCGCGCGTGACGGAATCTTCGTCCGTCCCGTCCACCCCGAAGGCGTGCCCGATGTTGCCGCCGCCGAGCCCGTCGCCGATTTCCATAATGCCCGTCATGTGCGGGTCGTAAAATGAAAACACGCCCGCCTCGTACGCCTCTTTGACTTTGAATGATTGCGGCTGCGGCATGTCGGGGCGGTTGGCGCGCCACTTCTTCCAGTCTATCGAGCACCACATTGAGCAGAGCGAGCCCGGCATCATAGCGCCGTTTTCACCGCCTTTTTCATATTTCGCGCCCGCCATATATGCGAGGTCGCCGTTGCCCGTGGCGTCGATAAAAACTTTCGACTTAACCGCGAAAATCCCGCCGAGTCCCGAGCAAACCGCATAGTCGATTTTTCCGCCGGAGGCTTTGACCCCTATGACTTTCGTGCAGAATGAAAATTTTGCGCCGGACTTTTCGGCGAGCCCGTCGTACACGCGTTTCAGCGCCTCTATATCGTGCGCGCCTCCCGAAAAGGACTTCTCGGAATCGAGCATTTTTCTGACGCGCGACCCGAAGCCGGCCGCGAGAAAATTTATTCCGTCCGTCATCTGCATGAAAACCGGAACGAGCGCGGAGGTTCCCATGCCGCCGAAGCACGAGAGACTTTCGGCGAGGTACACGTCCGCGCCGCTCTCGGCGGCGGCGACCGCGGCAGCTACTCCCGCCGGCCCCCCGCCCGCGACGAACACGTCCGTGCCGTATTTTACGGGAATGTCGAGCGAAAAGCTTACGCTGTCCCCCTTGGGGGCGCCGCCCGTCGCGGCAGCCCTCGCGGCGGCGGATATGGCGCACGCCGGCATAGCGGCGGAAAGTTTTATGTAGTTCCTTCTTTTCATACGCGCAATTTTTATGTTTGCGAAAATTCTAAATCCGAAACGGCGGTTCGGCAAAGAAAAAATAAGACATTTCACGGCTCAAAAAGACATTGCAGCGCGGCGGCGTGAGAGGGGGCTTGCATTTATGCGCGCGGTCGTTAAAACGCCGCCCTAATTTCTCCGGACGGCGTTGTTCGGTTTGGGAATTTCCCGCCGGCGCTATGCCACCTCGATTTTTATCTCGGCGCTCCCGCCCTCAACGCATATCGGAACCGCCTCGAAGCCCGGCACGAAGTTGAAAACCCTTCCGGTTTTCGTCGGCAGGATTTTCATCGGCCTGTCGGAGGATATTTTCACGCGGCAGCCCTTCTTTTCAAGGCGCGCGGAAGTCGGGGTGTCCGCCGAAAATTTTTCTTCGGAGCTCGCGAGCAGCGGGAAGATGATTTTTGCCGATTTTCCGGACTCCGACGGGCACGAGATTTTCACCGCAACACTGCCCGGCCGGAATTCATAGCGGGCGCGGCACTCAACTTCGCCCGAATCGGGAGAGTTCTGGTCGGCGTCGCGCAGTTTCGACACGGCCTCAAAGACGGAGGCTTCCCCGTCCTCAAAATGCGAAAGCCTTACGGACAGGTCGCTGATATTCTTGTATTTTTTCCCGCCGGAATCGAGTTCCGCGCGGGGGGCGAGCGGCATGGAGTCCATTCCGGCGTCGGACTGCATGTTGGGCTTTTCTATCACGGCGTATTCGGTCATGCCCGCGGCGAATATCGGCCCAGCTTTTTCGTGCCACAGCATCGAGAGCGCCCCTCCCGTCGGGTGGCCGTTTCTGAGGTCGTAATATTCCGTGTCGTAGGCGGTGACCGTCGCGCGGAAGGGGCCTTTTGATACGAGGTGCGTGCGTATGTCGTCGAACGATTTTACCCCGTACCTTTCCTCTCGCGGGAGTTTCGCCGGCGCTGCGGGGGGATTTGCGGGGGCGTCGAGAAGCGAGGCAAGCGGCTTTGCGTGCGCGAAAGTGTGGTGTATGCACGCCGGTATGCCGCCGGAGCGGAAGTGCGGGCCGCCGCAGAGCAACCCGTTTTCGGTGCATGATTCGAGGAATTCGAGGTTTCTCAGGGCGGCGGCGTACAGGCGCGGGTCCCTGCCGGCGAGCGCGGCGAATCCAGCCTGGCAGCCGTCGGAAGTCCTGCTACCCCAGTACGTCCACTTGAAATTCCGCGTGCCCCAGCTGTTGTCCCACGCGCCGTCGGGCAGCATGAATTCTATGTGGGCTTTCATAGACTCTTCCGCGGCTTCGAGGACTTCGGAGTCTCCCGCCGCGAGCGCGTACCCGACGAGCGACGGAAGAGTTTCCTCGACATTGTAGCCGAGGTCGACGCCCTTGCATCCGCCGGGGCTCGTCTTGCCAGTTGGCTGTGTCTCGCCGAATATCAGGCGGTCTTTCGGCGTGATGTATTTTATCGAGCCCCTGCCGAACCTCCTTGCCTCCGCCATGAGCTTCGGGTCGTCCAGGACTTCCGCCGAGAGCGCGAGCGCGTGGGCGGCCGCCGCGAGGTAGTTTATGTTGGGGCCGTCGAATTTTACGTCCGGCCTTCCGAATTTTATGAAGGACGCTATGAAACGCGCCGCCCTGCCGAGGCGCAGCCTCATGCGCTCGCAATCCTTTTTTTCGAGGATTCCGCCGCAGTGTTTTACGGCCTCCGCAAGCGATATGGCGCCGAAGACGCTCGTCCCCTTCCACGGGTTCGAGAAGTCGTTTATCCACGACCCGTCCGGCTGCGAGACGTTGTTTCCCATCCAGCCGTAGAGCATCATGCCCGCGTCGAGCATCCGCGAATCCCCGTAGCGTTTGGCGAGGGAGAGGAAGGGGTATACGGCGTCGCCTATGCGCCAGTGTATGAAATTACAGGCGGGGCACTTTATGCCGCCGAGTTTTTCGCGCGCGCCGCTTTTTATCTGCAATCTCTCGAGCCCGCCGCACCATTCGCGCAGCAGCGAATGGGAGAGGGCGCGCAGCTTGTCGCCGCCGCGGCGGCCGTTTTCAGAAACTCCCTTCTTCCGATGTTTTTCATGGGATAAATTGTTAGGTGAAAATCGAAAATCCGTCCACATTTTAATAATGCGGACGGATTTTTCGGCAATTTTCCGGCGGGCGGGAATCCCGTTTCGGGGAGGAGGAGGGAAGCTCCCCCCGCGCGCGTCAGATTTCGGTCACTATCGCGTCGGCGAGGCCGTAGTCTATGGCTTGGCCGGCGGTCATAAAGAAGTCCCTGTCGGTGTCGGCGGCGATTTTCTCTATCGGCTGCCCCGAGGCTTCGGAGAGGATTTTGTTCAACTCCTCCCTCATGCGTTCGAGCTCCATCGCCTGGATGTGCATGTCAACCGCCGTCCCCGTCATTTCGCCCATTATCAGCGGCTGGTGTATCATTACGCGCGCGCTCGGGAAGAGGAAGCGCTTCCCTTTGGGAGCCGCGCTCAGGAGTATCGAGCCCATGCTCATCGCGATTCCCGTGACGACGACTTTCACGGGCGCCTTTATGAGCTTCATGGTGTCGTAGACCGACATGCCCGCGCTTATTGAGCCGCCCGGGGTGCTCATGTAGAGGGTGATTTCCTTTTCATGGTCGAGCATGTCGAGGTATAGGAGCTTTTCGACGACCGCGGCGGCGGTCTCGTCGGTTATGGCGTCCCACAGGAAAATCTTGCGCTCGTCGAGAAACCTCTTGGCGATTTCGTTCGGTACGGGAGTTTTCTTCTCCTTTTTATTTTCGCATTCTTCTTCGTTCATATGTGCTTGTCTTTTGAAATTTCAAAGATGGCGTATCCCGCCATAAGGTTCGGGAGGAACGCGCACGGCGTCTCCCAGTCGGCGCGCAGGAAGTGGCGCCTGCGTATCTTTATATCGTTTTTGGCGCAGAATTCCTTAAAGGAATTTACGGAAATCTGGTTTGTGGGGCGCGAGCTCTCCCAGGGTTCGGGGTAGACCTCGTTGACGACCCTGTCGCCCGAGAGGGCTACGGCGAGCCTGTTGCGCCAGTAGCCGTAGTTGACGAAGCCCACCGCCACGCGCCGCGCGACCCGCAGCGATTCGAGCACGACTTCGCGCGCGTTCTCGAGCTCCGGCAGCGTGCGCGAGCACACTATCCAGTCGAAGGAGTCGCCGTCGAAGGAGCGCAGCAGCTCCATGATGTCGCCGTGGTATGCGTTTACGCCGCGCTTTATGCACCTCGAAATTTTGTCGAAGTCCATGTCAACCCCGACGGCGTAGACGTCTTTGAGCCTCACGAGCTCGGCGAGCAGAATCCCGCGCCCGCAGCCGAGGTCGAGCACGCTGTCGCCCTTCGAGACCCATTCGCTTATCGCTTTGAGCTCGATTTTCTTTTTGAGGCTCGATTTGTCTTCGCCCATGGTTCAGGAGCCGAGAAAATACTCGACGAGTTTGTAGAGTTTTGGGGAGTGGATAAGGAAGGAGTCGTGCCCGAGGTCGCTTTTTATCTCGGCGTATGAGGCCGTCTTGTGCAGGCGCAGCAGGGCGCGGACGATCTCGCGGTTCTGCTCGGGCGGAAAGAGCCAGTCGGAGGTGAACCCCACGACGAGCGTTTTTGCGCGGACGCCCTCAAACGCGCCTTCGAGCGTCCCCCCTCCGTAGTCGCGCAGGTCGAAGAGGTCGAGCGCGCGCGTGAAATAGAGGTATGTGTTCGCGTCGAAGCGGTTGACGAACGACTGCCCCTGGTGGTGCAGGTAGTTCTCGATTTCGAACGACGGCTTGAAAATTCCGGAGTTTGCGAAGGCCGCCTTGTGCTCCCGCCCGAATTTGCCGTCGAGCCCCTTGTCGGAGAGGTAGGTGATGTGCGCCATCATGCGCGCTATGCTCAGCCCCACGCTCGGGGTGCGGTCGAGCGCGTAGTTGCCGCCGTTCCAGACGGGATCCTGCATTATCGCCGACCTCCCGACCTCGTTGAAGGCTATCGCCTGCGCGTTGATGCGCGACGTTGTGGCGAGCGCGCAGATTTTCTCAACCCTTTCGGGGTAGTCTATGGCAAGCTGCAACGCCTGCATTCCGCCCATGGAGCCGCCTATGGCCATTTTCAGCTTTCCGATTCCGAGATGGTCTACGAGCCTCATCTGGACGGCGACGATGTCGCGGATTGTGACGGCGGGGAAAGTCAGGTTGTAGCGCTCTCCGGTTTTCGGATTTATGGAGGACGGGCCCGTCGTGCCGCGGCAGCCGCCTATGCAGTTGGCGCACACTATGAAGTATTTGTTGGTGTCGAGCGGTTTTGAGGGGCCGATGATGTTGTTCCACCAGCCGGACTTTCTGTCGTCGAGCGAATAGACGCCCGCGCAGTGGTGGTCGCCGGTGAGGGCGTGGCAGACGAGAATCGCGTTCGACTTGTCGGAATTGAGCCTTCCGTAGGTCTCGTATCTTACGTTGAAAGATTCGAGGCGCCCCCCGAGCTCGAAATCGAGTGGGGTATTGCACGGGAAATCCGAGTGCGCCACGAGGCCGACTTCGCCCTCGTACTCTCCGGAGCGGAATGCCGAATCTTCGGAGTCGTTCATTTGCCGCCCTCCTTTTTGCCGGAGGTTTGCGGTTCGGCGGCTTGCGCGGCCTCCGCCGCTCCGGTTTGGTGGGAGGGTGCCACATTGGCTTCCGCCGCCTTTACGATGTCGCTTGCCATGCGTTCGGTGACGAGCTCGAGGCTTACGATTTTCCCGTTGCGGCGCACTTTGAACACTGCCGTTTCGGACGGGCGTATGAAGAATGTCTGCTCGCGCAGCTGGGTGTTGTCGGACACCTTTCGGGAGTTTATTTCCACTATTTCGTCGCCGACCATGAAGCCCGCCTTTTTTGCGGGGGCGTTTTCGGCTACGAATTCCACGACGACTTTCGCGCCGTTTGCGGGATCGCGCACGTCTTTGGCGAGCATTCCGAACCAGCTGTAAATCGGCTCCCCGCATATCATGATGTCGTCGCGTATCTTGGCCGCGGCGCGCGCGGGCAGTATGAAGCTGCCGCCGATTTCCGGAAGGGAGGCGACTATCATTCCCGCGAATTTTCCGTCGAGCGAAAACACCGGCCCGCCCGTGCTTCCGCGGGGGGCGGGCAGGTTGGTGCGCACGTAGACGGTCGGCAGGAACCTCCCTCCGAATTCGATATTCTGCCCCGTGGCCATTCCCATTCTCGGCGAGGCCGCAAGCCCCATCTCGTGCGAGATCGAGACGAGAACCGTGGCGGGCTTCACGGGCTCCGCGAGGGGGTCTATCACCACGACGGGGAGATCCGCCGATTTGAAGCTTCCCGCGATTTTTATTATCGAAACCGTCGTGATCGGGTCGAAGCCGACGCTCTCGGCGTCGAGCAGCCGGCCGCCGTACTCTATCCAGAGTTTCCGCGCCCCGCGCGTTATGAAGGCGCTCGTCATGACGGCCCCCGTTTTGCTTGCGATGAATCCCGAGCCCACGTCGAGAATGGTGGTGTGCGTTTCGTTGCCGTCCGCGTCCTTTGAGACGGCATCTTTTCTCGCGTAGACTTTTACGACGCTGTCCTTGTTGTTTTCGAACAGCGAATATATGCTCTGTTGGAGCGAAACCGCTTCGGAGGCGTCGGGCGGCCGGTTTTGCGGAACCTGGGCGCGCGCGGACACCGCCGCCGCCGCTGTCGCGGCCGCGGCAATCGCCGTCATTGCGGTTTTCGGGATTCGCATAAAAAACTTCCGATAGATAATGGATTCTGCCCCGCGCGCAATCAAGAGAAATTTCGCCCGTCCGCCCCCGATTGGAGGCTGGATTTTAACCGGCTTCATGCGGAGGTCAAATTGCGTGTGCGCCCTCCCTTTCGACGCTGAGGGCGCAGAAATGTTCCTGGCATGAAAACGGAGGCTCGCCGTCGGGAATTTCGCGTTTGTAGTAGGCGCCGTTTGAGTGCAGGAATGTCGCGAACTTGTTGTCCGCGAGCATTCCGGAAAGGATTTCGCCGCAAATCCTGTCCTTTATTTCCGGATCTTCCACGGGGAAAATGCACTCGATCCGCTTGAACATGTTGCGCGTCATGATGTCGCCGCTGCCGACGAACACCTCGGGGCTGCCGCCGTTTTCAAAGTAGTATATCCGGCTGTGTTCGAGGTACACCCCCACGATGCTGCGCACGGAGATGTTTTCGCTCATGTTTTTCACGCCCGGCACGAGCCCGCATATGCCGCGCACGACGAGGTCGATTTTCACCCCCGCGTTCGAGGCGCGGTAGAGCGCGTCTATCGACGACTGCTCTATCACCGAGTTTACCTTTATTATTATGCGCGCCTTCCCGCCCGCTTTTGCGTGGGATATTTCCCGCTCCACGAGGTCCAAAAATTTCGAGTGAAAGCAGAAAGGCGCCACCCACAGCTTTTTGAACTTGGGGTCGAGCACCTTGCCGGTGAGCGTGTTGAAGAGGTCGGCGACTTCGGCGGCTATTTCGGCGTTTGCCGTAAACAGGGAAATGTCGGTGTAGCATTTCGCCGTCTTTGAGTTGTAATTGCCGGTTCCGAGGTGGACATATCGGCGCAGCTTTCCGTCGTCCTCCCTCCTGACGACGAGGCATGTTTTGCAATGCGTCTTGTAGCCCACGATACCGTACAGGACGTGCACGCCGCACTCTTCGAGCTCGCGCGCCCACTGTATGTTGTTTTCCTCGTCGAAGCGCGCTTTTAACTCTATCAGCACCGTCACCTGCTTGCCGTTGGCCGCCGCCCTTTTGAGGGAGTTCACCACGGGCGAGCCCTTGCCCGTGCGGTAGAGGGTCATCTTTATGGCGAGCGCATTCGGATCGTCCGCGGCTGCGGAGACGAAGTCCTCCACCGGCGAGAAGCTGTCATAGGGGTGGTGGAGCATCCTGTCGCGCTCGCGGATTACGGCGAATATGTCGTCGCAGTTCTTGAAGCACTGGGGCGTGTGCGGCTTGAAGGGCGGAAATTTGAGGTCGGGGCGATCTATCATGTCGTAGGCCGCCGCGAGCCTTGCGAGGTTGAGCGGGCTGCCGGAAATTTTGTAGACGAACGCGCCGTCGAGGTCTATCGCCGCGACGAGCTCCCTGAGGGCCGTCTCGCTGACGCAGCTTTCGATTTCGAGCCTCACCGCCGCACCCTTTCTGCGGTTGTGGAGCTCGTTTTCTATGGTCTGCAAAAGGTTTTCCGTCTCCTCCTCGTCGAAGTAGAGGTCGGAGTTTCTGGTGATCCTGAATATCGCGGCGTTGCGCACCTTGTAGCCCGGGAAGAGCTCTTCGGCGAAATATTTCACGGTGTCGCTGAGGTACGCGAAGCGGTTTTCGCCCTCCTTGCCGAAGTTGTCCATCTTTATGAAGCGCGGCAGAATGGGGGGTATCGGAACTATGGCGATGTCGCTCGGCGCGCGCTTGACGGCGGGGTTGGCGATTTGCAGCAACACGTACAGGCCCTTGTTGCGCAGGTGGGGGAAGGGGTGGGCGGGGTCGACGGCAAGCGGCGTGAGGGCGGGGTAGATGTTGTCGTCGAAAAATTTTTTCAGCCACGCCTTTTCCGCGGCGGAGCACTCCTTTGGCGTCTTGAAGAAGATTTTTTCCCTCCGCAGGGCGGGCATGATTTCGGTTGCCCACACGCGGTACTCGTCGCCGCTCATGGCGGAGGTGATCTCGCTTATGCGGCGCAGCTGCTCGCGCGGGCCGAGCCCGTCGAAGCCGACTTCCGGAACGCCGGATTCAAGCTGCTGTTCGAGGCCCGCCACGCGGATTTCAAAGAACTCGTCGAGGTTGTTGCTGACTATCGAGAGAAACCTGAGCCTTTCGAGAACGGGAAACGACGGCTCGGAGCACAGATTGAGCACCCTCCTGTTGAAGGCGAGCCAGCTTAGCTCCCTGTTGAAGTACTTGTTTTCGCAGTGTTGGGCTGATTTCATGTCGTTTCCTTCCCGCCGACGCGGAGATTTTATGCCCGCGTCCGCCGTGATTGAGACAATCCCGCGCAGTATAAGTTCAAATTTGCGCGCCGACTGCGGGTCTTTCGGAATTTCCCGCGCTGCGCGCGGCCGGCATTTTCGGGATCTCCCGCGCGCGGAAATGCGCGCGGAAATGCGTGCGGAAACCGTCAGATTTTCGCGAGGGCCTGCTCAAAGTCGGCGATTATGTCGTCTATGTGCTCCAAGCCGGCGGACACCCTAATGAGCTCGGGGAGAATGCCGGTCGCCCGCTGTTCCCCGTCGGAGAGCTGCCTGTGGGTCGTGCTCGCGGGGTGCAGCACGCCCGTGCGCGCGTCGGCGACGTGGATTACGAGGGCGGCGAGCTCGAGCGAGTTGAGCAGTTTTTCCGCCGCCTTCCTTCCGCCTTTCGGGCCGAACGTCATAACGCCGCCGCAGGCTTTCAGGTATTTTTTCGCGAGTTTTGCATCCGGAGAGTCCGGCAGTCCGGGATATTCCACCCATTCGACTTTCGGGTGCGAAGCCAGGTATTCGGCGAGCTTCATGCCGTTTTCGCTGTGCTTTTGCATTCTGAGCGGCAGCGTTTCGAGATTCATGTTCGTCAGCCACGCGTTCATGGGCGAAATCATCATTCCGAAGTCTCGCATGACGTGCGCGCGCGCCTTTGCGGTGAAGGCGAGATTCCCGAACGCCTTTGTGTAGACGAGCCCGTGGTAGCTCTCGTCGGGGGTCGTGAGCCCCGGGAATTTGCCGGAGGCTTCGTAGTCGAAGTCGCCCTTGTCAACCACTATTCCGCCGAGGCTGCACGCGTGCCCGTCGGCGTATTTGGAGAGGCTGTGGGTGACTATGTTCGCGCCGTAGTCGAACGGGCGGCAGAGGCACGGAGTGGGGAAGGTGTTGTCCACCGCGAACGGGATCCCCGCGCGGCGGGCGACGCGCGCGAACTTTTCGAAGTCGAGAACCTTTACGCCCGGGTTGGAGAGGCTTTCCCCGAAAATCAGCTTGGTGTTGGGGCGCACCGCCGCGAAGATTTCATCTTCGGGGGCGTTCTGGTCTACAAACGTAGTCTCTACCCCGAACTTTTTAAATGAGTGCGCGAGCAGGTTGGAAGTTCCGCCGTAGAGGGTTCCCGCGCTCACTATGTGGTCGCCCGCTTCGCACAGGTTCATCACGAGTATGGACGTCGCGCTCTGCCCGCTCGAACAGGCTATCGCGCCCGCGCCGCCCTCGAGGGCCGCCATTTTCTTTTCGAGAACCTCCACCGTGGGGTTGGAGAGGCGCGTATAGAAGTGCCCCGGAATTTCGAGGTCGAAGAGCTTGGCGAGCTCTTCGGCGGTGTCGTACTTGAACGTCGTGCTCTGGGCGATGGGCGCCACGCGCGGCTCGCCGTTTTTGGGTTCCCAGCCCGCCTGCACGGCGAGCGTTTCTATGTGCGGATTCTTTTTCATTGCTATCCTTCAAAACCGTATGTTTCCCGCAGGGTTTGGGCAAGCTTTTTGAAGTCGTCCGGCGGCGGGGCGGAGACGTCGATTTCCTCCCCCTTCCGGACGGGGTGGGGCAGGCGCAGCCGGCGGGCGTGCAGCATCACGCGCGCGGGCGGCTCGATTTCACGAAATTTGTTCTTCTGGAATTTGTAGGTGTAGTCGCCCATTATGGGGAAGCCCAGATCCGACATGTGGACGCGTATCTGGTGTGTTCTGCCCGTGAATATCTTGCACCGCACGAGGGCGGCCTTTGCGCCGAACTTCTCCTCCACGAACCACTCGGTGTGCGCGTCGCGCCCGAGGGGGGCGTCGCACACGCACATTTTTGTGCGGAAAACGGGGTGGCGGCCGATGTTCTTTTTTATGCAGCCGCTGCGGACTGTCGGAACTCCGGCGATTAGCGCGGCGTACTCCTTGTCGATTTCGCGCTCCGAAAACAGCTCCACGAGGGCGTAGTACGCCCTGTCGGTCTTGGCGAGCACCATCGCGCCGGAGGTTTCCTTGTCGAGGCGGTGGACTATGCCCGGGCGCATTGCGCCCCCCGCGAGGCTCAGCGGGCAGTGCGAGAGCATCGCGTGCACGAGAGTGTCGGGGCCCGTCCCGCTGCCCGGGTGGACGGTCATTCCCGCGGGCTTGTTTACGGCTACGACGTCATCGTCTTCGTAGAGTATTTCTACCGGTATGTCGGCGGGCTCCACGCAGTCGGGCGGGGGCTCGGGGAGCTCGACTTCAAGGGCGTCTCCGGCGCGCAGAAGCAGCTTTTTTTCGACGGGTTTTCCGCCCGCCATAACCTTTCCCGCCGAAAAACTTCCAAGCAGCCGCGAGCGCGAAATCCTGCCCGACAGGAACGCGGCGAGCGCCTTGTCGGCGCGCATGGGCTCCGCCCCGTCGGGGTGGACGTATGTGAGGCGCTCCGGCATTTTCAGAACGTTATCCGACCAGATACTGCGGGTTTAGCTTTTCGATTCCCTCCCCGACGAACAGGCCGTCCCTGCGGACGACTTTCCCGTCGAAGCTTATTTCGCCGCCGCCCCATTCCGGCGTCTGTATGCACACCATGTCCCAGTGTATGCGCGAGCGGTTGCCGTTGTCGGCGTTTTCGTACGCCTGCCCGGGCGTGAAGTGGAAGGAGCCCGCGATTTTCTCGTCGAAGAGGATGTCGCGCATGGGGGAGGTTATGTGCGGGTTGAAGCCCATCGCAAATTCGCCTATGTACGACGCTCCCTCGTCGCTCGAAAGTATTTTTTTGAGAGCCGCGGTTTTTGCGCCTGCGCTGGCGTCCACGATTTTGCCCTTTTCAAATGTCAGCGTTATGGAGTCGAACGATATGCCGTTGTACACGGTGGGCGCGTTGTACGAAACCGTTCCCTCAACGGAGTCGCGGACGGGGGCGGTGAAGATTTCGCCGTCGGGAATGTTGTACTGGCCGCCGCACGGTATGGCGGGCATGGACTTTATGGAGAAGCTCAAATCCGTTCCAGGGCCGGTAATATGCACTTTGTCCGCCGATTCCATCAGCCTGCGGGCGGCCTCCATGCCCTCCTCCATTCTGCCGTAGTCCATGGTGCAGACCCGGAAGTAAAAGTCCTCAAAGGCCTCCGAGCTCATCTGCGCCTGCTGCGCCATTGCCGGCGTCGGCCAGCGCAGGACAACCCATTTGGTTTTATTAACCCTCCAATCCACCGCGGGTTTCATCGCGGCGGCGATTTTCGCCATATTCGCCTGCGGCACGTCGGAGTTTTCGAATATGTTGGCCGCCCCGCGTATGGCGATATACGCGTCCATCTTTTTGATTTTTTCGAGCGCGCATTCGGCCGCGACTGCGAGCCTTTCGGGGGTTGCGGCGAGCGCGAGGGCGCGGTTTATGCGCGGATTGCATATTTCAGCGTGGGGATATGCGCCGCGCGCGGAGATTTCGGCGATTAGCGCCTCCGCCATCTCGGCGGGCGTTTCGGAGAGGTCGAGCAGCACATGTTCGCCCTGCGCGATTTTTGCGGAGTGCCCGCAGAGGGTCTTTGCGAGTTTTGAGTATCTTGGATCCATATTGCGAAATGCCGCCTGCAATGCTTTCGGAAGTTTTTGCGCGCGGCAAAAGGTTTTTTCAGATTTTTTCCATCGCGGGCTTTTTGGGATTTGGCTCGGGAGAGCGCGCGTCAAAAAGCGAATCGGGAATTTTCTCGGAAAAGTTGGCCGACAGGAAGCGCAAAATGTCCTTGTCGCGCGTGGATTCGTCGCGCAGTTCGGCCTCGCGCATTATCCAGCGGGAGCCGATTTTCTTCACGGAGGCGAGTTTCAGCGTCTTTGCCGGCCGCGTATCCGCGCCCAGAACCTGCGCCTGCACGGGCGAGGAAAACTCCCGCGAGAGCGCGAGCCTGACGGCGCCGCCCGCCCCCTGCGCGTTTCCCGGAGGTTCGAGCCTGAAAAAGTGGACCGCCTGCCCGATTCTGCCCGGGCCGTCGTATTTCGGATTCCAGAATTTGTAGGGCATGAGCAGGTCGAAAGGCGAGTATATGAAGCCGTCGACAAAGGGCTTTGTCCAGTCGGCGCGGGGAACCTCGCGCGCCTTTCCGTTTTCCACCCTGTATACGCGAGGGGCGGCCGGGTCGTTTTTTAGTATGAAGTCCGCGGCGCACGCGGGCGCGCCGTCCGGAGTATTTCGGGTGAAAATTCTCACGCGCGTGACGTCGAACCCCTCGGGGGTTTTAGAGCCGAAAATTTCTCCGAATGCGCGGGTTTCCTCTCCGCGGCGCGGGCGGTGGGCTATGGAAAATTCCATGCAATAGTCTCCGGCGATTCCGGAACGCGAGAACCCCGCCCACATTTCGACCGCTTCTTCTTTGGAAAGTGCGCGCACGGAGTTGGTATCCGCGCCGCTGCGGGGGGCGGCGCGGGCGCTTAAAACAAAAATGAGCGCCGCGAGAGCGCCCACCATTGCCGCAAAGAGCCTGCGCATACGGCTATTTCTTTTCGGCGGGTTTTGCCGAGGAGGCGGGCGCGCCTTCCGCCGGCTTGTCGGCGGTTTTTGCTTCTTCGGCTATCGCTTCGAGCGGATTGGTCTTCTTGGCGCCTTCCTTTTGCGCCTCGGGGGCGACCGCCACTATCGAGGGCACCTTCTGTATCCGGGGCTTGTCGGAAGAATAGATGTAGCCGAGGTAGAGGCCCGCGGATATTGCAAAGAACAGCACGCAAAGTTTTACGGTGGTCTTTGTTAGGACATTGGTGGTTTCGCCGCCGAATACGCCCTCCGCCGCGCCTCCGCCGAGGCTGGCGCCCATTCCCGAATTTGCATTGGGGCGCTGCATGAGAATCACCAGCACCAGCAACAGGCACACGATGATGAGGATAAGCGTGAACAATCCTATAAGAATGGAACTCATTTATAAAATTCTCCGATTCGATTAAAAGCGCACAGTTTGATTGAAAATTCGGCTTTATCAACACTTTTTTATCGGGCGTATCCGCGCGGAATCAACAGCTCGAAGTCTGATACCCCGAGGTATCTGCCGAATTTGAAGCCCACCTCCCGAAAATCCGAAACTTGCCGGAACCCGAATTTTTCGTGGAGGCGCACGCTCGGGAGGTTTTCGGAGGTTATGCAGCGACGAGCGCGTGGGCGTCCGGAAGTTTTTCGCACCTTTCGATAAGCTCGCCGAGCAACTCCGCGCCCACTCCCTGTCCGCGGAATTTTTCCGCCACGTACACCGTTGTTTCGAGGGTTCTTCCGTAAGCGGGGCGCTCCCTCCAAAGGTGGGCGCAGGCAAACCCCGCGAACTCCCCGCCGATTTCCCCCGCGATGTACGGGAAACCCCTCCCGATGATTTCCGCCATGCGCGCGCGCATTTGCTCGTCGGAGAGCGGCTCCGTCTCAAACGTCGCGGTCGATTCCAGGACGCATTTGTTGTATATCGCGGCCACTGCCGCGGCGTCCTCCAATGATGCGTTTCTCGTCATTCTTTCGGGAAAATTTTTGCGATATATTGACATTTCCGCAAGCGTTTATTAGCGCTATTCTATGAATACGCCGATTTTTCTCTTCAAAGTTGCCGCGGTTTTTGCCGCGGCGTGCGCTCCCGCCGCCTTTGCTGCGCAGGTTTTCGAGTCCGTTCCGGAAGTTCCCGCGGGCTTCAAGGCGGAGTATTCGCCCGCCGTTGCGGACGCGCCGAAGATGAGGGGCATGAATCTCGTGTCGTGCTTCAAGTACGACGAAAAGGACATAGCGGATTTGGCTTCGTGGAACGCCAACCTCATCCGCTGGCAGATCAGCCGGAATTACAGGCGCCCGGGCGAAAACCGCGACAAGGCCGACTACGACAGGTGGATAGGCGGCGAAATCGCCAAACTCAAAACCCTCGCGGGGCTCGCGCGCAAGTACGGCATAAAAATCGTGGCGGAAATGCACACCCCGACCGGAGGCGTTGACAGGGACAACAATATGATGATGTTTTACGAGCCCGAGTACGCCGAACATTTCGTCGAAGTGTGGAAGAGGCTCGCGCGGGCGTTCAAGGGCGAAGACGCGATATTCGCATACGACATCATCAACGAGCCCGTCCAGTATCTCCCGAATCCAAAGGTTGACTATTTGAAACTGCAATATGCCGCGGCGAAGGCCATTCGGGAAATCGATCCCGACAAGCCGCTTGTTGTGGCGAGCGATAATTGGAACAATCCGGTGTCGTTCAAATATTTGAAGCCGTTCCCGATGAAGGACGTTTTGTATTCCGTCCACATGTACCGGCCCCACGAGTACACCCACCAGGGAATACAGTCGGGAAGCACGATGGAAGACATGCGGGCTGGAAGGACGGTAAAGTATCCGTCTGAGAAATTTTCCAAAGCCGACATTGCGCGCGAGCTCAAACCCGTGACTGACTTTGAGGACAAATACGGGGCGAAGATATTTTTGGGCGAATTCGGGCTCGTCCGATGGGCTCCGAACGGCGGGCGGTATCTGCGCGACTGCATGGGATTTTTCGAGTCGCGCGGGTGGAGCTGGGCAAACCACGCCTTCCGCGAGACATACGACGGATTTTCTTCCGAGCACTCCGACGACGTAAACGAGACGGAAAAGGATTTGAACAATCCCCGCCTGAAAGCGTTGCTCAAAGGATTCTCCAAAAATTCGCGCCTGCATTGAGCGCGGGCGCGGATAAGTCAAACCCGATTGCGCCCTCCGTCCGGCGGTTTCGGCTGCCGTTTTTTGAAGTTGCGTTTTTTTCCGGCGTAAAGGGCGCTCCCTTGGCGGTTCGCTCCGCCGGTTTTCCGCGGTTCGCCCGCTTTTTGGGTTGCGGGAGATTTTAGCCGTCCGCCCTCGAAAGGGTAGAAGCGCGCTTTCAAACCCGCGCCGCCTGGCTGCGCGGCGACGGCGCTCGGGTTTGCTCCCGCGGACGTTCGGAATTATGCGCAAGAAAACCGCGCTGTTGTAAATCCGCTGGATTTGCTCCCAAAATCACAGGGGGCGCGGCGGAAGCGGCGCGGTTGCGGAAAAGTCCGGCGGCGCGGTTTTTTGCCGGCTTAAAACGCCGGCTCTCCGCGGGCGTCCTGGGGGTCAGCGCCCCATCAGCCTCGAAATTTCGGCGATTTTCGCGCGGCAGTCTTCCAGCTGCCTTTTCGCACCCTCTATGACTTTCGGCGGAGCCTTGGATATGAAGGCTTCGTTGGAGAGCCTCGCTTCGGCGGATTTTTCCGCCGCGCGGAGCTTTTCGAGCTCCTTTTCGAGCCTTTTGAGGTCCTCCCCGTCCGCCGCCGAAGCTCCCGCGTCTATATAGACGGTGCCGAGCTCCGTAATCTGCGCGGGGCCGTCGAAAGAATCGACTATCGAGATTTCCGAGGCGCCTATTAGCTTTTTGAGGTTTTCCGAATTTTCCAAGAGCAGCCTTTTCGAGTCGCCGGAGTCGCATACCGCGCGCAGCTTGGAGTCTTTGCGCGAAGCCTGCTTTACCTGCGCTTTTAGCGCGCGGGACTTCGTGGCGAAATCCTTGAGCTTTTCGACGTCCGCCGCCGCGCCCTCGTCCGCGCAGACGCCGAGGCTTTCGAGCCTGTCGGCGTATTCGGGGGACTGGTTTTGTATGAATTCCCCGTCGCGTCCGAAGCCCATCGAGTGCCAGAGCTCCTCGGTGATGAACGGCATGAACGGGTGCAGCAAAAGCAATGTCTGGCGCAGGCACAAATCCTGTATGGCGAGCGCCGTAGCCTTGGCGCTTTCGTCCGCCATGCGGGCTTTGGAGACTTCGAGGTACCAGCCGCAGAAATCGTTCCAGAAGAATGCGTAAAGCTCCTGCGTTATGGAGTTGAACTGGTAGGCTTCGTAGTCCCTCGCGACGTTTTCGGAGCACTTGCGCAGATTGGCGAGTATGGCGTGGTCGTTCGCGTCGAGCTTGGAGGTGTCTATGCGCGCGGCTATCGCCTCTATCGACGAATTGTCCGCAGCCCCACCCGACATCTGCCTGAACCGGCAGGCGTTCCAGAGCTTGTTGCAGAAGTTGCGCCCCAGCTCCACGCGTTCTTCGCTAAACAGTATGTCCTGCCCCTGCGGCGCGCAGTTCATGACGCCGAAGCGCAGGCCGTCCGCCCCGTAGCGGGCGATTATGTCGAGGGGGTCGGGGGAGTTGCCGAGGCTCTTTGACATCTTTCGCCCCTTCATGTCGCGTATGATGCCCGTGAAGTAGACGTTTTTGAACGGTATGCGAGAACTCATCGGCCCCGGGAGAAATTCGAGGCCCGCCATTATCATTCGGGCGACCCAGAAGAATATGATGTCGGGGCCCGTGACGAGGTCGGAGGTTGGGTAGAACTTGTCCATTTCGAGTTCGCGCATTTTGTCTTCGTCCGGCCAACCCATCGTCGCGAACGGCCAGAGCCACGAGCTCGCCCACGTGTCGAGGGAGTCTTCGTCGCGCGTCCAGTTCTCGGGGTCGGAGGGGCCTTCGACGGAGACGTGCACCTGTTCGGGATTGTTTATATCGGGGTTTTCGACGCCCTTCCTGTACCATACCGGAATCCTGTGCCCCCACCATATCTGGCGCGAAATGCACCAGTCGCGGATATTGTCGAGCCAGTGGGTGTAGGTTTTCTCCCAGCGCTGCGGCCAGAACCTTATCGCGCCCGACTCCACCGCGGCTTTCGCCTCCTTTACCTTCGGATAGCGCATGAACCATTGGTCGGAGAGGCGCGGCTCTATCGGGACGTTTCCGCGCTCGGAGTAGCCTACGTTGTTTTCGTAGTCCTCGACCGCCACGAGCAGGCCGAGCTCGTCGAGCTTTTTGACCGCCTTTTCGCGCGCCTCGAACCTGTCGAGCCCCTCAAAATCCTTGCCCGCGAGCGCGTTCATCGTGCCGTCGGGGTTCATCACCTCTATAACTTCGAGGTTGTGGCGCCGGCCTATTTCAAAGTCGGCGGGGTCGTGCGCGGGGGTGACTTTCAGCACGCCCGTGCCGAATGACATATCCACGTATTCGTCCCCGATTATCGGGATTTCCGCGCGCGGGAAGGGGCGTATGGCGCGTTTGCCGACGAGGTGCGCGTAGCGTTCGTCCTTGGGGTTTACCGCCACCGCGCTGTCGCCCATGATGGTTTCGGGGCGGGTGGTGGAAATTTGCAGGTATGTCCCGGGCTGTCCGGCGAGCTCGTACTTCATCTTGTAGAGCTTGCTCTTGCAGTGGACCATCACGACCTCTTCGTCGGATAGGGCGGTCAGGTTGGCGGGGCACCAGTTGACCATGCGCTTGCCGCGGTATATGTAGCCCTCTTTAAAGAGTTTTACAAAAGCCGTGAGGACTGCTTTTGAGTAGTCGTCGTCGAGGGTGTGCACGAGCCTGTCCCAGTCGCAGGACGCCCCGAGCTTTTTGAGCTGTCCGATAATTATTCCGCCGTGCTTGTCGCGCCACTGCTTTGCGATTTCGACGAATTTCTCGCGCCCGAGCTCCTTTGCGGAAGTGCGCTTTTCCTTGCGCAGATAGGCTTCCACCTTCGTCTGGGTGGCGACGCCCGCGTGGTCTGTCCCCGGAATCCATACGGCGTTTTTCCCGAGCTGGCGCGCGCGGCGTATGAGGATGTCCTGGATTGTGTTGTTGAGCACATGCCCCATCGTGAGCACCCCCGTGACATTTGGCGGGGGGATTACTATCGAGAACGCCTCGCCGCGCGCCGCCTTGCGGGCCTTGAAACAGCCCGACTCGACCCATTTCCCATACCACTTGTCTTCTACTTCCGAAGGATTGTACGCTTTTGAAATTTCCATTATTATATTACAGCTGAACCGTAAAAGGATTTTCAAACGCGGCAAACTGTCAAGCCAATACTCCCCCGCGAGGATGTCCGAACGCTGCGCGCTCCGGAATCAGCCCCGTTTGCACGCGCGGAAAAGCCCCGCAAAAGCGGGGATTTTCTCTCTTTGCTGAGCGCGCGAATTGAACAGGGCGGGGCGCTACGTCAGTTCCCTTTGGATTTCTTCGAGCGACTTGTTTTTCGTCACGGGCAGCTTCATTGCGAATGCGAACGTAAGGGCCGCCATCAGCGCGAAGAAACAGAATGTCGGAACCGACAGGCCGCTCTCGACGAGAGTCGGGAAAACCCACGTCAGCAGCGCGCACCACGTCCAGTGCGTCATGCTTCCGAAAACCTGCCCCTTTGCGCGCACGCTCGTGGGGAAAACCTCCGAAATCAGAACCCATATCACCGCCCCGAGCGACATCGCGAACGCCGCGATAAACAGCATCAGCGAAAATAGCATGTAGTAGCCGCCGAGCGACTCGAATTTGAATCCCGCGGCGACGGAGAGCAGGGCCGCGGTCATGAATACGGAGCCGACGTAGAGCAGGTTTTTGCGCCCGAACTTGTCTATCAGAACCATGCCCAACATCGTGAACACGAGGTTTGTCAGCCCTATGAATATGGATTGCAGCAGGGCGGACTCGCGGAATACGCCGGCGGTTTCGAGGATTCTCGGGGCGTAATAGTTGATGGCGTTTATGCCCGAGAGCTGGTTGAAAGTGGCCACGAAAAACGCTATGAGAATCGGCTTCCAGTACTTCTTTTGGAAGAGGGGTTCCGATTCTGCGGATTCGGACACGGAAGCCTCTATTTGCGCGAGGGCCCCTCCGGCGTCGGAATCTCCGATTTTTTCGAGGACGCCCTCCGCCTCGGATTTGCGCCCTTTGAGCACGAGCCACCTCGGGCTTTCGGGTATGGTGTAAAGCAGCGCGGCAAACAGCGCCGAGGGAACCGCGAGCACCCCGAGCATCCACCGCCAGTCGTCTTGCAGGCCGAGCCCGCTGAGCCACCAGTTTGAGACGTACGCCGTCACGAGCCCGAGAACTATGTTGAACTGGAAGAACGCCACAAACCTGCCCCTCCAGTCAGAAGGCGCGATTTCGGCTATGTACATCGGGCCCACGACGCTTGAGGCGCCGACCGCCACGCCGCCCATGAAGCGGAAGAACACGAGCGCCCACCAGTTTGTCACGAGCGCGCACCCGAGCGCGGAGAAGAGGTACAGATAAGCGATGGCTTTAAGGCTCGCGAGCCTTCCGAATGTTTCGGCGGGGCGGCCGCAGAAGAGCGCGCCCGCGATGGTGCCGAAGAGCGCCACCGCCATCGTAAAGCCGTGCAGCCAACCGGAGAGCCCGTAGTATGCCTGAATCCCCTTTTCCGCGCCCGACACCACCACGGTGTCGAAGCCGAACAGAAATCCGCCCAGAGACGCGACGAACGCGACGTAGAACATGAACCCTTTTGGTTTTTCTTTCATAATGCGCGCGCTCCCGAATTACAGGGCGAATTCAATCCGCCTTATCACGTGGTCCTGATAGCATTCGTCGAGCTCGACGAAGTAGCCGCTCCACCCCCAGACGCGCACGATGAGGTGCGGGTATTTTTCGGGGTGCGCCTTGGCGTCGAGGAGCTTGTCCCTGTCCACGGTGTTGAGCTGCAACTGGTGCCCGCCGAGGGCTATGAATGTCCGCACGAGCATGGCGAGCTTCCTGACGGATTCGTCGTTTCTGAAAACCGAGCTGTCGAATTCGAGCGTGAGCGGCCCGCCGTTTGCAACGTTTTTGAGGTGCGGCTTTGCGAAGGATTTCACCACTGATATCGGGCCCTTTTGCTTTATGAAGAGCGACGGCGAGTAGTTTGCGGGCAGGACTTCGTCTTTGCGCCTGCCGTCCGCCGTTGCTCCCAGCCCTCTGCCGTGGGCGATGTAGAACATCGCGGATCCCGTCCCGACGCGGTAGCGGCCGCCCCTGTCGTTGCGCATATCCTTGAACGCGCCGGCGAAAGAGTCGAGCAGCCTGACGGCGAGCGCGTCGGCGAAGTCGTCGTCCGTCCCCATTTTCGGGGCTTGCTGCCGCAGCTTTTTGAGAAGGTTTTCGTTCCCCTCAAAATCGCTTTTGAGCGCGTCGATTAGTTCGCGCTTGCCGACCGACTTTTCGTCGAAGCAGTATTTTTTTATCGCCGCAAGCGAATCGACCGCCGTCGCGATGCCCGTCCCGTGCACGCCGTAGTTGTTGTATTTAAGCCCGAAGGAAATGTCGCGGCCGCTTTCGAGCGCGCCCTGTGAGAATGCTGACATTATGGGCGAGGGCTTCATGAATATGTTTTTGTGCCTTTCGCCCATCGCGGCGGCGCGCCTTCGGATTTCGCGCTCGACGAGCGCGTAAAAGTCGTCGAATTTTTCGCAGGTTTCGAGGTCGGCGACGCATTCGTTCACGCAGTCCGCCAGCGACATGGCGTCGATGTTCGGCACGTCGAGCGCGCACTTGGGTATGATGAACTCCCAGCAGGCGGCGACGACGTATTCGCAGGCGTCGGCGGGGTCGTACCCCTTTCCCGCGAGGCTGGGAATTACGACGTCGTCGTTCGAGTACTGGGGGAATCCGAGGCCGATTTTCGTTAGCCGCGAGCCCATCTCGAAAATTTCGAGGGGGGTGTTCGCGTCGACCCTCATGTTGATTTTCGGGTCTATGAGCGCGAGCTCGTAGCTTGCGTTCAGCGCCATTTCGGAGAGCTCGTTGTACATGCTCTTCCCTTCGGGGTTTCTGCCACCGAGCACGACGCTCTGCCCGTTGTCGCCCTGCTGCATTCCCACGTACAGGTCGCTGTCGCGGTTGCAGGCGAGGAAAAATTCCTCCAAGAGCTCGAACGCGCCGCCGCGGTCGAGCCCGCCTGATTCGATGTCCGATTTGTAGAACGGGTACAGGTATTGATCTATTCTGCCGAGCGTGTTGTGGTAGCTGCCCGACGCCCATATCGCGAAGTGGACGGCGCGCAGCAGTTGGAGCGCCTGGCGGAAGGTTTTGGGCGGATCGTCCCTGACGGCGCGCAGGGTGGCGGCCTCTTCGGAGAGCCCGAGCCTTTCGGCCTCGTCTGCGTATCTTCCGATGAGCCTTTGCAGGGCGGCGAGAACCTTTTCGACCGATTCCGCGAAAATCTTTTTCTCCCCGCCGGACGATTCGGCGAGCCTTTCAAATTCCGCCCTCCGCGCCTCCAAACCCTTTTGCAGAATCCCCTCGTAGTCGGCGGAAATGTTGAACACCTCCCCTTTCTCGTGGACGAAATGCGCTTTTTTTATCTCCTCCCATTCGGAGGGCGTGACGTAGTCGGGAATGTCTTTTATAGTGCGGGTGAAGACGATTTTCTCGCCCGGGAGAAACACCGGCTTTTCGGCGTCGAGAAAAGCGGATAGCATATTGCCAGCCCTCTCCTGAAAGGGCATTCCCGCCGCCCTGAAATCTTCCGGCAGTTCGGCGATTCCCGCCTCCGCCGCGCTCCTGCGCAGGCCGCGGTGGAGCTTGTCGATTGTCGTATATTTTTTCAGGTTTTTTATTCTGTCGTTCATAGGGTTATGAAAGGTATGCCGTTTTTTGTGAATTCGTCCCAAATTTCGGGCGTCTTGTTTGCATCAAATCCCGGAAAATAGGTTTTGCCAAGCATATAATATTTTGCGCCGGCTATTTTATTGTACCTCAAAAGCTCCACGCGCCGCAGGTTTTTGGCGCCGCGCAGGATTTCCGAGAGCTTCGACATATTTTCGCGCGTGTCGTTTACCGAGGGGATCAGCGGGACGCGCGCGACGAACTCCGCGCCCGAACGGCAGAGGTATTTCAGGTTTTCGAGAATCCGCGCGTTGCCGACGCCCGTGAATTTTTTGTGGACCTCCGGATCGCACGACTTGCAGTCTATCAGAATCAGGTCCGCGAGCTCCGCCGCCCTTCGGAAGATTTCGGGAGGGGCGTGCGCGCTCGTTTCCAGGGCGATGTGGACGCGGCCTTTCAGCAGCGCCATAGTCTCAAACAGAAACTGCGGCTGCGCGAGCGGCTCCCCGCCCGTGAAGGTGACGCCGCCCTCGTTCATTCTGAATATGCGCTCGTTGCGCAGCAGTCTGCCGGCGAGCTCCCGCGGAGATACCCTCTCTCCGCAGATTTCCTCCGCGCCGTTTTTCTTTTTGAGTATTTGGGGCGCGAACGCCATGCCCTCGGGGTTGTGGCACCACCGGCAGCGCAGGGGGCAGCCTTTCAGAAAGACCGTCGTCCTGATTCCCGGGCCGTCGTTTACGGCGAACTCCTCGATGCTGAATATGGTGCCGTCCATCGCTCACTTCGCCGAGAAGTTGTACGAGCAGACGTGGCAGTATTTTTCGCCCGCGCGCAGGAGCGTTGACGGGAAGTTCGGGCGGTTGGGGCTGTCGGGGAAGTGCTGCGTTTCCAGAGCGAACGCCCCCCTGAAAGAGTACGGCTTGCCGCTCTTGCCGATTTCCCCGTTGAGGAAGTTTCCGCCGTAGAACTGCATTCCGGGCTCCGTCGTGTAGACTTCAAGCTCCCTGCCGCTTTCGGGCTCGAATACGCGCGCGGCCAATTCGAGCGCCTCGGGGAATTTGCGGTTGACGACCCAGTTGTGGTCGTATCCGCGCCCGAGTTTCAGCTGTTCGTCGTCGTCGCCGAGGCGCTCGCCTATCGCGTGCGGCTCGCGAAAGTCGAAGGGGGTTCCCTCCACGTCGGCGATTTCGCCCGTGGGGATCAGGGTTTCGTCCACGGGGGTGTACTTGTCGGCGTTTATCTGCATGACGTGCGAGTTTACGTCGCCGACGCCCTCGCCGCGCAAGTTGAAAAATGAGTGGTGGGTGAGGTTTACTACTGTGTCGGCGTCGGACTGGGCGACGTGCTCGACCTCAAAGCGGTTGTCGGAGGTCAGACGGTATGTCATGCGCACTTTGAGCTCTGCGGGGAACCCCTCGTCGCCGTCGGGGGATACGAGCCCGAGTTTGAGCATGTCGGGCGCCGCTTCAAGCACTTCCCACACCTTCATGTCGAATCCTGCCGCGCCGCCGTGCAGGCAGTTTTTGCCGTCGTTCTGCGGCAGTTTGAACTCCCTGCCGCCGAGCGAAAAGCGGGCGTTCGCTATCCTGTTGCCGAAGCGTCCGATGGTCGCTCCGAAAAACCTTTCGCCCGTAAAGTTGGCGTATTTTTCGAGGGTCGCGTGCCCGAGGACGACGTCGGCGAAATCGCCGTTCCTGTCGGGCGCGAATAGCTCCACCACGCGCGCGCCGAAATTCGTCACGGACATTTCCATGCCGTTTTCGTTTCGGAGGATGAATAGCCCCGTTTTCTTGGAGCCGATTTCTGATTCGAAAGCGGCGGGATCGACTTTTGAAAAACGCTTTTTCATGGGGGATATTTAAATCCCCCCGCGCGAGGCAGTCGAGAAAAAACAAATCCTCCGCGGTCGCCGCGGAGGGGTAGCGGGCGGGAAACCGCTATTTGTAGTATTTTACGAAGGCCTTTTTGCGCAGCCCCTCGACCCACTTGTTGTACGTTTCGCGCCCGTTCTGCTCGGCGATGGTCCATTCGATCTGCTCGCGCACGTCGTCGATGGGGCTTATGCCGTCGGGCTTTTTCTCCTCGACTTTCAATATGAATATCATGTCGCCGATTTCGACGGGCTCGGTGATTTTGCCGGCCTCTATCGAAAACGCCTGCCTGTCGAGGAGCGGGTTGAGCTCGCCCTTTTTGTACCATCCCCATTCGCCGCCCTTTGCGGAGCTGTCGTCCTTGCTGTACTTGCGCGCGAGGTCCGAAAACTTTTCGCCGGCGTTGTATTTTGCGACTATCTCTTTCGCGAGCTTCCTGTTTTCCTCCAACGTTGCGGTCCTGCCCGTTTTGAGGGTGATGAGGCTGATTTTCGCGCTCGCGGGGGTGTACCACTTGGACTTGTTGGCCTCGTAATAGTCCTTTATCTTTTTGGGGCTGATCTCCGCGACGGTCTGGCGCTTGTTATTCTGCATGTATCCGACTATCAGATCCTTTTCCTGGTCTTGCCTGAACTGCTTTATCGTCTTTCCCTGCGCCTGCACGAATTTTATGAATTCCGCGCGGTCGCCGTTGAACTCTTTCTTTATATAGTCTTCAAAGTGCGAGTCGAGGAAGCTTTGGGGGATTGTCATGCCCTTGTCGCGGAAGTCCTTGACAATGAGCTCGCGGTCAACCATGTTTTGGACGATTTCCCTGATGTAGTCGCCGACCCTCTTGTTGAATTCGAATTCCGAAAGCGACTTCTGGCGTATCTGGGGAATGAACGGCGCGACTTCCCTCATCACTTCGTCGCGCGTTATGACGCGGTCTTCGACGACGGCGAGTATGCCGTTGGAGCCCGTTTCCTGAGATCCCGCGTTGCCGAGCAGCCCCTGCGCGCATGCCGCCGACGCGAGGGCCGCCGATAAAACGGCGGCGGCGGTTTTAAATGCTGTTTTCATTGTTTCCTTATGCTTGGAAGGGTGTATTTCAAAAATTTTTCAATCTCTTGAAGTTTGGCGACGGCCCTGCGTTTCGTCAAGATGGGAAAATGCCCGCCGATTCTGGCGTATTCGCCGCCGTTTGGGGCGGGCAGCAGGACTTTGAGCCGCTCCCCCTGCGCCTCCACGCCGAGCGCGCCCGCAGCCTCCGCCAGAACCCTTATGCGCTCGGCGTAGAAGCAGAATTTCACGGGGTCGGGCAGGGCGCCGAAGCGGTCTTTCGCCTCCGCGAGCAGCGCGTCGAGCTCCCTTTCGGAGGACGCCATCGAGAGCCTGCGGTACAGGTCGATTCTTAGCTGGGTCTGGGGAATGTAGCTTTCGGGAATGTAGGCGCGGACTTTCTCCGGATTCCCGTCCGAAATTTCCCTCATGCGGATTTCCTGAAAGTAATTTTCAGCCTGCGAGGCGTCCACAGCCGCTTTTTCGCCCTCGCCGAGGTGAACGAAGTCGAGGTTCACGCGCGCGCGGAGGACATTGGAGGTCTTCTCCCCGCGCAGCAGGGATATGCTGCGCTTTAAAAGCGCGCAGTAGAGGTCGAATCCCACCCCCGCGATGTGCCCGCTCTGCTTTGCCCCGAGCAGATTCCCGCAGCCGCGCAGCTGGAGGTCGCGCGTGGCGATTCTGAATCCCGCCCCGGGCTTGTTGTACTGTCGGATGGCCCCGAGCCTCTTGCGCGCGCTTTCCACGAGCCCCGCGTGGCGGTGCAGCAGCAGCCACGCGTAGGAGCGGCGCGTAAACCGCCCCACGCGCCCGCGCAGCTGGTAGAGCTGGGCGAGCCCGAACTTGTCCGCGCCCTCTATTATTATGGTGTTGCAGTTGGGTATGTCCAAGCCCGACTCTATGATGGTCGTGCAGACTAGAATGTCGTATTTGCCGCCGATGAAGTCCGCCATCAGTTTTTCGAGCGCCTGCTCCGACATCTGTCCGTGGCCGACGCCGATTCGCAGGTTCGGGAACATTTTGCGCAACCCTTCGGCGGTTTCGGCAATCGTCTTGACGCGGTTGTGGAGGTAGAAAACCTGCCCCCCGCGCGCGACCTCGCGCTCCACCGCGTCCCTCACGGTCTCGGGGGAGTATTCCCGCACGAAAGTCTCCACCGGAAACCTGTCTTTGGGGGGCGTTTCCATAAGGCTCATGGAGCGCGCGCCCATCATCGCGAAGTAGAGCGTGCGGGGTATGGGGGTCGCGCTCATCGAGAGCACGTCGAGGCCGGCGCGCAGCTTTTTTATCTTTTCCTTGTGGCGGACGCCGAAGCGGTGCTCCTCGTCTATCACGAGCAGCCCCAAATCCTTGAAAACTACCGAGTCCGAAAGCATGGCGTGCGTGCCTATGAGCACGTCGATTTTGCCCGCGGCAAGCTGCGCCTTTATCTTGTCGGCCTCGGCCTTTGAGCGGAAGCGCGAGAGCATTTCTACGACTATCGGGTATCCCCCGAACCTCCGGCGGAAATTCATAAAGTGCTGCTGGCACAGAACCGTCGTGGGGCAGAGGACCGCCGCCTGCCTGCCGCTCATGGCGCACTTGAAAACCGCCCTCATCGCGATTTCCGTCTTGCCGAAGCCCACGTCCGCGCACAGCAGCCTGTCCATCGGCTTTTCCGACTCCATGTCCGCCTTTACTTCCGCGGCGGCTCGCAGCTGGTCGGGGGTTTCGGCGTATTCGAAGGAGTCTTCAAAGTCCCTCTGCCATTCGTCGTCCTCCGGAAAGGCGAACCCCTTTGCGATTTCGCGCCGCGACTGCATTTCCAGCAGCTCGGCGGCGTAGTCGAGCGCGGCGAGCTCGGCGGCGGTCTTGACTTTCGTCCACGACTTCGAATCGAGCCGCGAAAGTTTGGGGTGGCGCTTGTCGAGGCCTATGTAGCGGCTGAGCAGGTGCGACTTGTGCAGCGGCAGATACAGCATCGCCCCGTCTTCGAATTCGAGCTTTATGGCCTCTTCGCACCCGCCGTCGGTTTCGAGCTTCGCCACCCCGTGGTAACGGCATATTCCGTGGCCGAGGTGCACGACGTAGTCGCCCTCGCACAACTCGGAGAAGTCGAGCAGCTGGTCGACCTGCGCCCTGCGCGAAAGCATTCTGCGGCGCGGTTCGAGGCGCGTTTTCTGCCGCCTGCCGAAGAGCTCGCGCGCGCCGACAAACGCCGCGCCCGCGGCTCCTTTGGAGAGAATTTTCCAGTCGGGGCGCAGCCCGCCGAAGTCGCGCACTACAAATCCCTCGCCGAATCCGGACGGCACAAACGCGCCCTTGAACTTTTTCCCGGCGGCCTCGAAAATTCCTTCCGCGAGCCGCTCGTCGCCGCTCCCGTCGGAGGCTATGAACACGTCGACGCCCTCTTCCGCCCAGTCCGCGAGCTTCTCCGCGAACTTTATCCTGCTGCGCGTTTCGGACTCAAACCTGTCCCCGCCGATTTCCCCGTCCGCGTCTATGGCGGAGATTCCTGCGAGCCCGTCCGCGCGGAAAATCTTTTTCTCCGCCTCCTCGAACGATTCCGCCGGAGTTTCGAGCGCCGACACCGCGAAAAATCCGTCCCCCGCGCGCGCGAAAACTTCCCCGAATCCGCGGTGGCGGATCTTCCCGTCTTCCGGTTCGAGAAACAGGTCGGGCGAGCGCGCCGCTATTGCGGAGGGCTCGAAAAATATCCAGTCCGCCCGTCCTTTCCCGAGATAGTCGAGAGCGTTCCACGCCCCGCCGCCAGCGCCGAAAGTTTCGGGTATAGGGTCTATCGCGGCAGAAAAAATTTTCGCGTCCGCAAGCTGCGTGTCGGGGTCGAACTTCCGGATTGCGTCGATTTCGTCGCCGAAAAAGTCGATTCTGACGGGGGCGTCGGCGGAGACGGGGTAGACGTCCAGAATCCCGCCGCGCGCCGCGAACTGCCCGGGCGCCTCGCAGAGGGTTTCGTTGTAGTATCCGAACGCGGCGAGCTTTTCGCGGAGCTCGCGCGGCGAGATTTTCATGCCGGCGGATATTTCCAGCGGAACCGCCGCGGACGGGCTGGGGGCGGGCGCGAACAGAGCTTCCGCCGTCGCCACCGCAAATAGCTGCGGGCGGCCCTCCCGACCGGCGTCCGCCATCGCGCGCAGCGTCCCGATTCTCTCGCAGGCGGCGTCGAAGCGCGCCGCGTCGCTGTCGGCGGCGCGCGGCGGGCCGGGCAGCATTCTTATTTCAAACGGCTTTCCGTCGAGCTCCAAAAAATATTTCAGCTTCGGATAGAAAAATTCGCACTCCGCCGCGGAATCCAAAACAGCTATCGCAAGCCCCGCGCCGTCCGCTCGCGCGATGCGCGCGCACAAAACCCCCCACGCCGCCTGCGCGACGTCGGGGTAGAATGCGGAGCCTTTCCCGGGACGAGCTACCCTCATATTTCTGCAATCCGACGAACAAATATCATCGACGGAAAACCTTAAAAGTTATCGCTTTTTCTGCCGTTCGGCCTTCGGCTTTTTTCGCTCCGGTTGCGTTTTGCCTTCGGCGGGGGACGGCGGGGCCGCCGGCAGATCCCCGTTTCCGCCGGCATTTGCGCAGTCTGCCGCATAGTCTTTCAACGACGCGCGCGCGGCTTTCGTCTCGGCGGATTTCTTGGAGCTCGCCGACGCCCTCGCGTACGCCTTTCCGCCTATTTCGACTTCGACCTCAAAGACCTTGCTGTGGTCGGGGCCCGTCTGCCCGAGCATTTTGTAGACGATTTTGTCTCCCCTTTTGGCGGCGAGCTCCTGGAGCGCGCCCTTCGGGTTCTGCTGGCTCACGAGGTCGGGGAGGTCGTCGAGCTTCCTCTTGTACCACGAGAGCACGACCTTTTGCGCCTTTTCAAAGGAGCTGTCCATGTATATCGCCCCGACAACCGCTTCGAACGCGTCTTCCGCGGCGCTCGCGCAGCTGCGCAGGCACTCGCAACCCTTCGGCAAAATCAGGCACCCCGGTATCCCGATGTGCTCCGAAAGCTCGCTTAAAAATACGCCCTGCGTCAGCGCGATGCGGATTTTCGTCAGGTCGCCCTCGTCGAGCTCCTCGAATTTTCTGAACACCGTGTCGGTTATTATCGACTGCAATATTGCGTCGCCGAGAAATTCCAGCCGCTGGTTCGACTTTATCTTGCCCTTTGAAAATCCGACCGCCCCGGGATGCGTTAGCGCCTCCCTCAAAATCGACTTGTCGGAAAATTTGTACCCGAGGCTCTTTTCCAGCTTTGAAAAGGCTCTCTTTTCGGCCTCCGCCGCCGCGTTCGACCTCGCTTTTTTCGCCTTTCGCATGGCCTTTGCCCGCCGCGCAACCGACGGTTTGAACAGCCTCTTTATGTATTTTGGCAAATCCATACCCTTACGCGCGCAGCCCGAAGCGCTTGTCCACTTCCTTCGCGAGTTTTTCGTAGGCGAACGCGCCCTCGTTCCACTTGGCGTATTCGAATATCGTCTTGCCGAAGCTCGGGGCTTCCGCGAGCCTCACCGTGCGCGGTATGAGCGTCTTGAACACGAGCGGGCCCATATAGTTTTTGACTTCGCTCAAAACCTGCTTGGAAAGGTTCGTGCGCGAGTCGTACATCGTCATCACTACCCCGCCGACTTCGAGCGAGTCGCTGACCCCCGCGCTCCGCAGCTGCTCCACGACCCCCATTATCTGCCCGAGACCCTCCATCGCCAGATACTCGCATTGGAGAGCGATTAGCAAGTAGTCTGCCGCCGCCAGCGAATTCATCGACAGCAGCCCGAGAGACGGCGGGGCGTCGATTACTATCGCATCGAATTCGCCGCAGTCCCTCAACGGCGCGAGGCAGTCGCGCAGGCGCACGAGGTAGTTTTCGCTCCCCGAGAGCTCCACTTCAATCGCCGACATGTCAGTCTCGGAGGGAATCAGCCACAGATTTTGCCGCTGCGTCTGCACGAGCTTGTCGCGCGCGGCCCCCTCTCCGTGGAGAACCTGGTACAGGCTCGCCCCGCGCGTCTTTTCGTATCCGAGCGCGCTCGTGGCGCTCGCCTGCTGATCCATGTCTACGAGAATCGTCCTAACCCTGCGCCTCGCGAGCCCCGCGGCGAGGTTGACTGCGGTGGTAGTCTTTCCGACTCCCCCCTTCTGGTTTGCTATTGCGAAAATTTTGGCGGCCATAACCCGATTACATTACATATTTTGCCGGCGCATGAAACTAAAAAAATAAAATGTGCGATTTTTTTGCGCTTGCAAGACAACTCGGATTGTTTTGAGATTCTTTTCCTAAAATTTTGCGGTCATCATTCCGCATTTGAGCGCCCCTTGGACGCTTTCCCTTTTCCTACGCTCCCGTAGTTCAATGGATAGAGCAACGGTTTCCGGTACCGTTAATCGGGGTTCGAGTCCCCGCGGGAGTGATTTTCGCTAGGGCGCGTGAAACTGCCGCTGATGCTCCGTTTTGAAAGAGTTCGCCACTGGTCACGTACGCCAGTACGCTCCCACCGGCGGACTCTTTCAAATACTCGCCTGAGCGGCAGTTTGACGCGCCCATGATTTTACGAATAGCTCCGTTAGTAAAGCCGCCGAGACCGCTCGCGTATGTCAAATACGCTACGCGCCCTTGCCCTGCCTCCGAAATCATTGCGCAAAATTTGGTACCCTTGTTTTTCAAACCAATTACGGAATGGTGGGGTATAACCCTGTTGCCGGGCAATGGGCGTAAGGGGTTTGCCAGTTCATTGGTTGGCGCGCCCTGCGCCGCGCCTTGCGTCGTTCTTTCATAAAAGTGTTGCGAATCGGCTTATGGTGTGAAACAGTGGGAAATTAAATATTTTTAAAATGAGCCAGGAAACTAAGACAACCGAGGACAATTCCCACGATTTATTTGCAGTCAGAAAGGGGAAGCTCGACGCGATGCGCGCGCTGGGATACGACCCGTTCAGGCAGAATTGGGAACAGACGCACACTTCGAAGGAGGCTATAGAATCTTTCGACATGTCAATCCCCGAGGGGGAAAATTCCGAGCACGAGGTCAGCGTGGCGGGCAGGGTAATGGTGTTCCGCCTCATGGGCAAGGCGAGCTTCGTGAAGATCAGGGACCGCGACGGGATAATACAGGTTTACTTCGCGCGCGACGCCCTTCCGGAGGGCGCGTACAACGACTGGTTTAAAAAATTTCTCGACCTTGGCGACATCATCGGGGTTAGGGGAAAGCTATTCAGGACCAAGACCGGCGAGATCACCGTGCGCGCCGCCGACTTCAAGATATTGTCGAAGAGCCTCAGGCCGCTTCCCGAGAAATGGCACGGGCTCACGGACAGCGAGCAGATTTACAGGCAGAGGTATCTCGACCTCATCGTGAACGACGAGTCGCGCAAAAGGTTTTTCCTGCGCAGCGCCATCCAGCGGCAGATACGCGAGTTCTTCTGGTCGCGCGGGTTCGTGGAGGTCGAAACTCCCACTCTCCACAACGTCGCCGGCGGCGCGGCGGCGAGGCCGTTTATAACGCACATGAATGCGCTCGACTGCGACTTTTACATGCGCATAGCCCTCGAACTCTATTTGAAGAGAATGCTCGTCGGCGGCTTCGACAGGGTTTTCGAGATGGGCAGGGTCTTCCGCAACGAGGGTCTCGACCGCAGGCACAATCCCGAATTCACGATGCTCGAGGTCTACCAGGCGTACACCGACCACAACGGAATGATGGAGCTCATACGCTCGCTCATAGCCTCGATTTGCGAAAAGGTTTTGGGGACAACTGTCATCAAGCGCGCGGACGGCGGCGAGATAGACCTCGGCGGCGAATGGCGCAAGGCGACGTACATGGATCTCGTCAGGGAGGCGACCGGCGCGCCGGACTGGTTTGAGCTTTCGCGCGCGGAAAAGGCGAAGATTGCCGCGGGTCTCGGCGTGGAGACCGACGAGAAAAAGGAGCACCACGAAATCACCGACGACGTGTACGGCAGGCTTGTGGAGCCCAAGCTCATACAGCCGACTTTCGTCCTCAACGTGCCGAAAGAGCTTTGCCCGCTTGCGAAAATAAACCGCGAGGACGGAAGGGTTCTCGACGTGTTCGAGCTCTGCATAAACGGGCAGGAGATCGCGCCCGCCTACTCCGAGCAGAACGATCCGCTCATACAGCGCGAGATGTTCGAGGCGCAGGTCGGCGAGGAGCGCCAGAAGCTCGACGAGGACTTCCTAACCGCGCTCGAATACGGAATGCCGCCGGCCGGCGGCATGGGAATCGGCATAGACAGGCTTGTGATACTCCTCACGGGCGCCGCGAACATAAGGGACACCATACTCTTCCCGTCGCTCAAGCCCGAATAGCCCGATGAAGTGGTGGCTTTACATCGCGCTCAAACAGCTCTTCCCGACCGGCAGGGGAATATCGTTCTTCGCGGCGGTCTCGGTGCTGGGCGTGGCGCTTGGCGTGCTCGGGCTCTTCGGGACGCAGAGCGTGATGAACGGCTTCCACTCCGAAATTTCCGTAAAGCTGCGCGACACGTCAGGCGACATAATCATACGCGACTACGGCAGGCCGATGTATTCGCTCGACGAATTGAAGGCGCGCCTCAAAGCGCTGCCGGAGGTCGCGTCGGTGGAGTTTGTGGCGCAAGGGCCCGTGATGATGGTGGCAAACAATGTCCCGATTTTCCCGATGCTGCGCAGCTACGACACCATCTCCGGCGACTGCGCGCTGCCGATAAAGGAGAAAAATTTCGTGAAGATGGGCTCGCTCGACGACTTGGACGACGACTCCGTAATAGTGGGGCAGAGACTCGCGGCGTCGGCGGGAATGGGGGTCGGCGACAAGGTGGAGGTGTTCTCGCCGACGATGCTCGACAGGCTAAAAAGGGACGAGGTGCCGATGGCGGCGTCCCTTGACGTTGCGGGGCTGCTCGCGACGGACTACTCGCAGGCGGACTCGAACGTGGCGATAGTGTCGCTGCGCAGAATGAGAGATTTGTACAACCTCGGCGAGGGTTCGCACTCCGTAGTCGTCCGGCTGAAAGACGAATTTGCGGGCGAGGCCGAGGCCTTCGCAAAGAGGCTTTCGGGCGGGGGAATCGTGCCGCGCCGCTATTCCGTCTCTACGTGGCTCGGGGCGAACGAGGCGTTTTTGCGCGTCATAAAAATGGAAAAAGTGATGATGTCGCTGATAATATTTCTGATAATTTTGGTGGCGTCGTTTTCCATATGCATATCGCTCTACACGTCGGTGCTGCGCAAAACGCGCGAGATAGGCCTTTCGGCGGCGATGGGCGCGCGCCCGCTGCAAATCGCGGGAACGTACTGTTTCCAGGGGTTTGCGATAGGCGTTTTCGGCTCGGCGCTCGGGCTGCTGCTGACAGTGGCGCTGTTGCATTTCCGCGCGCCGATAGCGGAATTCATCGTCGGGCGCGACGCCCTCGTGGAGTTCTACCACTTCGCGCGTCTGCCAGTGAAATACGAGCCCGCCGACGCGCTTTGGGCGTGCGGGTTCTCGGTTGTGCTGTGCACTTTGGCGGGGCTGCTGCCCGCGCTGAGGGCCGCGCGGCTGAAAGCTTCGGAGGCCATGCGCAATGAGTAGCGGGGCAAAAATCCTTTCGGCGGTCGAAATCCGCAAGTCTTTCAAGTCTCCCGGAGGCGGGATGACGGAGGTTTTGAAGGGCGCGTCGCTCGACGTGTTTGAAAACGAGAGCGTGAGCATATCCGGCGAGAGCGGCGCGGGCAAGACGACCTTCCTGAACATCGCCGCCGCGCTCGAATCCCCCGATGCGGGCGAAGTGCATTGGCTCGGCCGGAGGATAGACGCGCTCTCGAATTCGGCGCAGGCCGCTTTGCGCGCGGAGTTCATGGGGTTCGTGTTCCAGAACTGCTGCCTCATTCCGGAACTTGACGCGCGCGAGAACGTGGAGTTTGCCGCAAGAATCGCCGGGCGGCACATCGGGCGAAAGTCGCGGGAGCGCGCGGAGGGGCTGCTGGAATTTGCGGGGCTCGGGGGCAGAATGCGCCACCTGCCGTCGCAGCTTTCGGGCGGTGAGAAGCAGAGGGTCGCGATAGCGCGCGCGCTGATGAACGAGCCCTCCGTAATTCTCGCCGACGAGCCGACCGGCAACCTCGACGAGAGGACGGGGGAGGCGGTGATGCAAATGCTGCTCTCGCTATGCTCGGAGGGTCGGGCGTCGCTTCTGCTCATAACGCACAATCCGGACTTCGCGCGGCGCACGTCAAGAAGCGTCAGGATTTCTCAGGGCATAGCGTGCGAAGTTTAGCGCGGGGAGCGCGCGGGTAAAAGCGCGGCCTGCCGTCTATTTCTCGCGCAGCGGACTTGCAGTTTTGGAATGGTTATCGGTGTTCCGTACTGCGAATCGGTGTTCCGTACTGCGAAGCAAAGGATATTGGGGAGCGCGCGTTTCGGGGGGGGTGACGGTTTGCCGCAATGCCGTTGTATTTTGCCGGATTGTCTTTCAAATACTTTTGCGCGCGGCAATATATAATGCGGCAGGGCTATTCCCCGCAATATTCCAGCAGCCGCCCATTGTCGTTCCATTCACCGAACATTATGTTATTGCGGGTGTTTTCAATGAATTTGGACAGCCTGCTTGCAAATACGGCGGAATTGGCCTTTTTTATCTGAATCGTATCTATGCGGACGCGCCGATAAAGAGGCGGGAAATTGCAGAAATTATTCCAGACTGTTTCGTCTTCTTTTAGGGCGTTTAGTATTTTATTGTCTATTATGAAACAATCCATATTCGGGGGATATGCCGCTCTTCCCGCATCTGTCATTTTCCCCAAGCGTTCCATTCTTCGGCTGCGTTCCTTGTTCAATTCGGACCATCGGCCGCCTTTTCTCCTCGGGGCGAATCTTTGAAAGGCGACTCCGCCAATGCGTTTCAATGCGGCGTCTATCCAGCCGAAACATAAAGCTTCTTCAACGGCATCAATATACCAGAATGCATTATTGCCGGACGGTTTCCCCCTTTTGACATTTACCCAGCATTCGGATGCGGTCGCGTGGTTCGCGGCAAGCCATTTGCGGAAGTCTTCCCGATTGCAAACATTCAGCAAATGTTCCATATTTTATGGGAATAAAGTGGCGTATCCCGATATGCTGCGGCATGTCATTTTCTGACGGCAAGAACCCTTTTGGCAAATCCGTCGATTACAATTCCCGCGGGAACTCCGACCTGGGAGTGGTTGAGCCCCTGCATCTCGCAGATTTCCACAATGTCGGAGAGTTTCAGCTTTTTTACGGCGGAGGCGAGAAGCAGGTTTTCCTCCACCCTTTCGGGAAATTCTATGTTGCGGTCGCCGAGTATCAGGCACAGGGGCGGTATCTGATTGTCGAGGCTGCCGAGGAGAGCATAGCGGTCTATTTTCGGTTTGAGGCTGTTCGACTTGTCGCCGAGGTCGGAACGCACTCTGAAATGGGTGGTCGCCTGCCCGCTGACGAGCGCAAGCCCCGCGATGTCGGTATTTTTTATGCCGAACTTGCCGAGGTATTCCGGGTTGAACCCGACCATGCCCGCAAGATACGCGCCGGCGGAATGCCCGCTCACAAAGATTTTTTTCGGGTCGCCGCCGAATTTTTCTATGTTTTTGAAAGTCCACGCGACGGCTTCGGCGGCGTCCTCTATGGCCTTTTCGGCGGAGGCTTTCGGCGAGAGCCTGTAATTGGCGGCCACAACGACGAAGTCCTTTGGCAGGTTCGCCGGAAAGTGTTTGTTTCCCGAAGTTATCCCCCCGCCGTGGAACCACACGAGCACGCGCCTGCCGCTCTCGCCCTTTTGGTATTTTACGTCGAGCGCGCACCTCTGCCTGGCGTATTCGTCGGAGGATTGCGAATATGGAATGTCTCTTTCGACCGACTGTTCGGCGGCGGAAGCTGCGCTTGCGAGCGCGAGGGCGAGGACTGCTGCGAGGATTTTCATTTTTGCGCTAAACCGGATTTTTCACTGTTGTATTTTCGGTTGTCGCCCGGCGGTTTGCGGCGGCTCGATCTGCCGGAAAGTCAGAATGCGCGAGGCTATCGGAATGTCGTTGTGGACGATTTGCAGCTCGTAGGAGCCCGTCGATTTTATCGCGAGGTTCTGTATGTCGAAAACTATTTCGGGCGCGTCGAGCGGAGTGTTGAAGGGGACTTTCCCGGGGAGGTCGAATACCGTGTCGCCGTTGCCGGCTTTCAGGCGGATTCTGAATTCCACTTCGCCGTTGCCGTTGGTGAGGGAGGCGAATATGAAAAATCTCGGGAACACGTGCGGATAGCGCGCCGCCCCGACGGAGTTGAAAAGGCCGACGAGCGTCTTTTTCCCGCTCTGCGCGTCCGTTATTACGGTGTCGCAGACTATGAGAGACAGAACCATCGGGGTTTCGAAAGAGTCGTACATGCGTTTATGCTGTTTTCGCGCGGATTGCTTTTCAAGAAAATTTTTGTTGAAAAAACTTTGCCGCGCGCGCACTCTTTCAATGGAAAAAGGGGGCGCGGCTCCCGACTGAATCTCATATGAAACGCGCAAAGACAACGGCCGACACTCTCAGCGACATAGCGCTCAGAAGGTCGGCGGTTTACAAGGAGTTCCTCGCCGAGCGCGAGGAAATCTTGAAACACAAGTGGCTCGAGTCCGAGAAGGCCGGCCACGATATAGGGTATGACAGGGCGCTCCTCGACTGGATCATGAACCACCGCGACAAGTGGAGGAACTCCTATCGCCGCGGCGCCCCTCCGGCGGGGCGTTAATCCTTTGGGTTGGATTCTGCCCGCAAGCGCGCGGGCGTTTTTTGCGCTTGCTCCATTCCTTGGCGTTTCGGGGAGGCTCGCCGATAAAAAACTTGTAAAGCGGATTGCCTGCCTGTACACATTAGGAGTTTTTTTACAGCAATGGGGATAATACGGAAAATATTGTGCGCGGCGGTTCTCGCGGCCGCTTGCGCGTCTCATCTTGCGGCGCAGTCGCTGCCGGAGCTTCCGAATTTTCCGGTATCGCCGCTCGGCGGGGCCGATTTCGAGGCGCTTGCAAAGTCCGACACTCCGGAGGGCTGGAAGGCGTTCGCCGAGCGTTCCAGAAAGAACGCCGGAGACTTTTTCAAGAGGCAGCTTTACGACGAATCCGCGTCCTGGATATACACGGCGTTTGCCGCGGAGATGTTTGCGGAATTCGGGGGTAAAATGCCGTTTGAGCTGAAATCGGCGATTCTCGAAGATTTGCCGTCGTTTTTCGATTTCTATGAGACTATGGCGCCCTGCGACAAGCCGGCAGGAGTGTGCAGAATGCTTGCTTCCATTCATTCGCTGTATCCGGCGCAGTTCCGCAAATACCGCCGCGCCGCGTACGCGATCGCGCTGATATACGACGACGAGCCCCCGATAGACTGGCCGGAATGCAATGTGCCATCCAATCCGACCCGCATGAGCGTGCCGACGGAAATATTTTTTTATTTTACGGAAAATCCGTCCACTCTCATTTTCCCGCTCGAAAGGCTCACCGTAGGGGAGCTGATATGGGTGATGGGCGTAGGGGGGCCGATGGACGAACTCAAAGGGCTGCGCAATCCCAACATCGCCCCGTACTCGGTGGAAAAGCTTGTCTCGTCGATAAAGAACGACATGTCGAGGGTTTCCCGCGGGAAGTTTGAACCGTGGCCCGACGGCATCCCGTACACTCCCGAAAACATAAAAAAGCGCGGGGGGGCTCCCATCGACAAAGCGTATTGCGCGTGGAGGACGGCCAACGCCAACGGGATTCCGTGCGTGTATTTCTCATACAAGAGCAAGACCGACACCAAGGATGTCGGGACCGCGTGGCTTGCGTACATGGCGCGCGCGGGAGTATGGAAGTACGACATCGGCAAGGACCACTCGGCGCCGCTCTCGGTATTCGACCGCCCAATAAATCCGCAGACGTGGAAGCCGATCCAGATGTTCGACCTCCAGATGCTGGAACGCAGGCACATGGCGTACAGGCAGGGCATATATTCTCTCGTGTTTCTCCGGATTTCCGAGATACTCTACAAGTCCGGAGACTACGACGGCAGCGCGTATTTCGCCAACAAGGCCAAAAAGGCGAACCCCGAGAACTGGAAGGCGTACGTGCAGTACATAATGGCGCGCGCGCGCTTCGGAGCCTCCACTCCGGAGCTCGACTCCCACTGGCGCAAGGCGTACGAGGCGTTCCGAAAATATCCGGAAAAGTGCGTCGATATAATCGGAATGTACAGGGCCGCCCTCGCGCGCAGGAATCCGAAAGAGGGCGTGCGCATATTCATAGCCGAAATGCGCAACATCGTCAAATCCGACCCGGCGCTCGCGATTCATATATTCGGCGGCGAGCTCAAAAAGGATTTCGCCGCCCTCGATTCAAAAAGCGACATATTCCCGCTTTATTCCGAGGTGATGCGCGCGGCTGCGCCGCAGCCGGACGTCGCCTACGAAAAAATCGCCGAGCCGCTGATAGGGCTTTTTGCCGAGCAGCTTGACGATGCCGGCGCGAAAAAGGCTTTCGCGATTTTCGAATCGGCAACCCGCTCCGCTCCGATGTCGCCCGCAAAGCTCGACGCGGCGAAAAACTCTCTCGCGCAGAAATGCGCCGAAATAAGGAAAATCCGCGCCGAGGAGGCCGCATGGGCGGAGCTCGACAAGGAGAGGGAGTCCGAAAATTAGCGCGGACCAGTTTCAGACAGGCAGGGAATTGAATTTCATAGAAAAGGCCAATAAAAAAATCCGCCGCGCCGCGGAGGATTTCGTCCACATGACTTCCGACGTGGTGTACGACCGCGTCGACGGATTTTGGGTCCGCGCATACGCGGTTTTTTTGAAGGCGCTCTCGTACGTATTTTCCGGAATCGTCAGGCTCCGCCACCGCATGTACGACGCGCGCATTCTGCGCGACTTCCCCCTCGGGTGCACGGTCGTTGTCGTCGGGAATCTCACGGTCGGCGGCACGGGCAAGACGCCCGTGGTGGAGAAGTTCGCACGCTCCCTCTCCGAGCGCGGCAGAAAGGTCGCGATTTTGAGCAGGGGCTATAAGAGCAAATCCGAGGGCGCGCTCTCTAAGTTCGCAAGGTGGCTTACGCACGGGGAGCCGCCGCCGCCGAAAGTGGTATCGGACGGCGAAAGGGTGCTTCTCGACTCCGAGCTTGCCGGCGACGAGCCCTATATGCTGGCCCGCAACCTGCCCGGGGTCGTGGTGATTGTGGACAAGAACCGCGTGAAGGCTGGCCATTACGCGGTTTCGCGCTTCGGCGCGGACACGCTGATTCTCGACGACGGCTTCCAGTACCTGCCGCTGCGCGGCCAGATACAGTTGCTTCTCGTGGACAAGACAAACCCTTTCGGCAACTGTTCCATGCTCCCGCGGGGGATTTTGAGGGAGCCCATATCGCACCTAAGGCGCGCGTCCTACATTTTCATCACCAAGTCCGACGGCGTAAAAGACCCCGAGCTCGAGCGCATGATACGCAGGCACAATCCGACGGTCGAAATAATCGAGTGCGCGCACGTCCCGGAAAAGCTCGTGGACTTCGCGTCGGGGAAGTTCGAGTCCCTTGCGGTTTTGAGGGGCGCGAAAGTATCGTGCTTTTCGGCGATCGCCTCCCCCGAGAGCTTTGAAAAATTCATAGCCGATCTCGGGGCGGAAATAGTGTACAAAAAGAGGTTTCTCGACCACCACCGCTTCGACGATTCCGAGCTCGACGAGTTTTTCCGGAAGTCCGCCGAGGCCGGCGCGGAGCTCGCGGTGACGACGGAAAAGGACGCAGTGAGAATCCGCGCCGACTACGGCGCGAAAATTCCGTTTTACTACACAAAGCTCGAAATAGAAATTCTCGACGGCTGCGACGACTTTGAGTCGGCGGTGGAGCGCATATGTTTTCCAAAGCGCCACGCCGACGAGGTGCGCTGACGCCACGCAGATCCGCGTTGCCGGTATTTGGCGCGTCTCCCCGCGCCGTAAAACTTCCCGCGCATGATAGGGAAGTGCGGGGCGGCCTGGTGCGCGAGGGGGGGGGGGAGAGAAGCGGGGAGACGGACTTCGCGCCGGCGCCGGCCGCGCGCCGGTTCTGCGGCATTGGGTTTATGTTCTGCGCCGCGGCCGGCGGATTTCTTTCCCGAAATTTTCGCGCGTGAAAGACGGGGCGGCTTTTGTTGCCGTTTTGCAGGCGCATTCCGTATCGCTTCAAAAGGTTGGTATGCTTCTGCCGTTTGGATGTTTCCTGTAAAATAAGGTTTTGCCGCTGCAAATTGCAGCTTTTGCAGAGGGGGGGCTTGCAAATCTGTTAAAACCCAGTTGCGATGGCGGCGGGTTGCGGGTTATTTGCAGGGCGTTTTTTTGACGCGCAATTCGCGGATTCCGCGATAGGTGTCGCAGGAGGCTCGGCGCATAGATGGGTCGAAAGATATGCAGGGGGGTTAAATTAGTCTTAAATGGGTTTGAAAATCTTTAAATATCGGTGGGTGGGGAGAAGTAATTTAAGCGCAATCGACGGGTTTCCCATTGAGAACATTGTCTGTGTGCCGGACGTTTGAGTATTTTTCAATCTTGGCAAGTGGGGGAGCTGTCGCGTACCCGCAGGCGAATCCGGAATGGGAGTGGCGGGTGCAGGGGAGCACATCGGCGTCTCGCGCGGGACGATCGCGCCCCGGCAATGTAGGGCGAAAATAAGGGCGGCGAGTTGTTCGTCTCGATTCCGTAGTTGGGGGAGGCGGCGGCGACTTTCCCGCCGGTGCGGAAGCGTTTGCGGAAAGCGTTATGGAAATTGCCGAATTTTTGAAGGTGTGTCGCTTATGAGAAATGTATTAACATTGATAGCGCTTTATTTTACGCGAATTTATATGAAAAACAATCAAATTGGCCACAATTCTCCCTGCGTTTTTTCCATCCGCCGCCGCCCTATGCGCGGCTGACTATTATTTCGGAACCTCGTCCGGAAATTACAACAGCAGCGGATCCTGGTTTGCCGACGAATCAAGGACGCAGCCCGCTTCGGGCGTTCCCGGCCGATACGAGGATTCCGCCGTTTTTTATGAAACCTCCGCCAACGCCTGGATATCCCAATACGACACGTATGTGGGCGATGTGGTTTTCGCCGGAAGCGCGTCCATAAAATTCGGCAACCAGCTTCCCAAAGCCGACAATTATACGGCATATTTTGACGCGGGCGGAAAAATTTCCGCCCAAATATGCGGCGATTCCGTCACCGCCGCATTCGGGACTTCATTCGATTCCGCGGAGGGTTCGGTGGGAATCGACATTACAGTCGGCGGCATAGATGTCGGCGCGCAAGTTTATAGCGGGAAAACGTACGATTCGTACGGGAAAACCCAGTTGGATTTCATATTTTCCGACAGTAGGGTTTCGAGTTCGATTATACGCGTAAAGGGAGACGTGAATGTCGGCGGCGGGCTGGATATATACAGTTCGTCAGTATTGCGCATTGCCGCCGACAAAATGGCGGTGGACGGCGTAGTAAATATGGACTTAAACGGGGGCAGTTATTCAAATATTCTTTTCCAAAAGGCCGTAGTTTTTGAAATAGGCGGCCTGAACGCGACGTCAGAACGCAACGATTTCACCATATGCAACACGGGCGGATTTTCCTCGGGCATCGTGTTCAAGAATGCGGCGGGGACCGACTTCATGTTTATCGGGAACATTTGCGACGACGGAAACAGTTTGCAGTACCACCACGACGGCGTGGTGAATATCGCAATGGACGGTGCCGGCACCCAAAGGATATTCCAATCCATGTTTTCAACCGCTTCCGAGTCCCAATACAGCGCGCGCCAGCGGGGAACGGTTTCCGCGAAGAGCGGGCGGCTGTTCATGGACAACTCGCGGATAGCGGCGGATTACAGGCTTGCGGCGCTCTCGCTCGAAGGGGGGCGGTTCGGCGCGGGTCACTATGATTCGTCGCAGGCGGGAGCGGCGTATTTCAAGTCGGCTAACTTCCAAAGCGGCGGGCTCGCCTACGAAAACTTCGCAAACCACAATGCTGTTGAGACGCAGGCCTCCGACAAAATCATAATAACGGAAACTTTTTCAAAGGCGGCGGGTTCGGGCAAAATATCCGTGGACTTTTCCGACAAAGACGGCAACGCGCTGAACCTTGAAAATTACGCGATAGCGGACGAGGTTTCCGGCATAGAAAACTGGGTGGAAATCCTGACGGCGGGAAGCCTCGACGGGTTCGACTTGGAATCGAAGCTTGGCGGCAACATCTACGACGCGAACGGCGACTTTTACGCCGTTGGGATAGAAAACGGGGTTGCGGTATTCCGGTGGGCGGAATCGCCCGAAAGCGGGTACGCCCTGCAAGTCGGGTTTGCGCAGGTGCCGGAGCCCGCCGCCGCTGCCGCGGTTCTCGGCGCGATTGCGCTCGGGCTCGCCGCGCGCGGGCGCAGGAGATGAGCAAACTTGCAGGTTTTTGCCGTTCTGCCTAGGATTCTTTTTACGCATTCCGCGCCGGTTTTGCGGCGCGCGGCGGAGCGGGAACAAACCCCGCCGCTTTCGCGCGGGAAACTTTCAAAGCGCGGAGGGAAAACCTCCGCGCTTTCGCTTTTTGCGCGGCAGGCAACAGAAAGCGATTTCCAAAAACTGATAAGGCTTCGGGATGCCGCCCCCCCCCCCGATTTTTTTTAATTCCCGCCATCCGCCTTGCGCAGTCTCAGGTCGTCGGCGAACAGGAAGTCGCCTTCTTTCATTCGGCTTGCGAAGAGGCTTGCCACGGCCATCTGCGAGCCTTTGGGGGCGCGCGCCGCGCAGAAAAAGCGCGAAAACTTTTCACCGCCGGATACGTGAAAGAGGCTCGTCTTGCGCCCGAGATATTTTCCGCCGTTGCCGAAGAAGGCTATCGTAGCATAGCACGCTGTCCCGGGAGTTATGCGGCCGCGGTAGTACCCGTCAAAAATCAGAATGTCGCCTTCGGAGATTTTTGAGGCAGCCGATATCGCGGAATTTTCGCACATTAAAAATTCCGCGCCGTATTTTCCCGAGCGCGCCGCGCGCTTTGACACCGCCATAGACGCGCCGTCGTAGTCGCATTCGTAGGGGAGCCACGCGCGGGGGACGGGAAGGCGCTCCAAGTCCCCGCCGCCCGATCCCTCGAAAGAGCCGTCTATTCCCGCCGCTTCCCGCGCGCCGCCTGCCGAGGCTTTTGCGAGCGCGATTTCTTCCTCCGAAAACAGCGCGCCGAGCGAGTTCCCGTCCGCGCCTTTTGCCAGCAGATATTCGGCCGCCTGGACGGAAGGGTCTAAGTTTTCCGTAAACATCATCTCCATGAATGCGGGGGCGGGGTATTCCCCGGCGTTCTCGAGCTCCGCGAAAGCTTTGGATTTTTTTTCGGAGGCCACGCGCAATCCGCGCACAAGGCGTTCCACTTTTTCGGGTGATTCGCCCGCGTTTACACACTCAAAAATTTTCTTCTTTAAAAAATATTCTTCGCGGCATTTTTTGCCGAAATCGAAAGCGTCTTTCAGGAGCTTTACGCGCGCGGCGTATTTTCCGGATTTCGCCGGGCGCGCCGCGAGGGCGGCGTCGGCCAACGCGCCCGACATTTCCTCAATATCCGCGTCCGAAAAAATTTCCGCGGAGCTTTCGAGCTTGAAGAGCCCGAGCCACCTCGTTGCGTCCCTGCGCCGCGCGCGGTTTCCAATCCACGCCCTTTCGGCGGTTTCGAAAAATCTTTCAACCGCCCCCGCCGCGGGGCCGTAAAAGTTTTCGAAAAATTCCCCAGCGGCTCTTTTCGGCGCGGAGGCGTCGGAAGGGGTTTCGATGGCGGCGAAAATTTCGGCGCACTTTTTTGCGTCGTATGCAAATATCGGGTTTAGTTCGGCGTAGTAGAGGCGGGCTCCCGCGCGGTGCGCGCGCGCGATTCCGCATGCGATTTCCCCGCCGATTTCGCGCGGCAGGGGGTAGGGCGCGCCGTAGGCGTAGTCGTATATCCCGAAATTCCCGGCTGCCTTCCCCCATTCGTCCAGCGCCTTGAAATCTTCGGCCTTGTATTTGGCGTCGAAATAGTTCGCCCTGTCGGTCGTGAAATACGGGACGAGATTTTGCGGAAGCTTGAACGGCGGCGGTTTCTCGCATGCCAGATACGCGATGCACCCGACGAATTTGCCCGGGTGTTTTTTTGCGACAAGCCGCGCGGCCTTTGCGGAAAATTCGAAAACGGCTTCCGAGTAGTCGGGGAACCCCCTGAAATATCCGCGCTTGCGCGCGAGGGTCGGCGCGCGCTCGTCAAATTCCGAGTAGTCGCCGATTCCCATGGGGAACATTTTTGCGAACGGTTTTTCGGCGAAAAATTCCCCCGCCTTTTTCGCTGCCTGCCCGGCTGCGAGCGGATTCAGGAGGTTCGGCTGCGAGCGCGGCTTGGGCGAGCCGTCGCGCCTGCGCGCCGAAATTTCCGGATGCGCGCGCAGAAAATCCGCGTCGAAAATGTTTTTCATATTGTGCGAAAACCCGCCGCCGACGGAATGCGCGCCGTTGAGCCCGAGCCATTCGCGGACTTTTTCCCCGTCCCGCGGATTTCTTACCGCCGCATAGAAACCCGCGCCCGCAAAGGCGTCTTTGTACACAAATTCGCCTTCGGGTATTTCAAAGTTTTCGCGCCTTTCAAAGTGTGTGCCGAGCTCCCCCGGGGCGTAGAAGCGCATGGAGCACAGTTTTCTCAAAAACAGGCCGGCGGCGTTCATGGCGCGCGACCCGTCGGGATAACAAATTTCGACACTTTCGCTGCCGGACTTTACCCTGATTGAATTTCCCCCCCTTATATTGAAAGGTTCGCCGGATTTTTTCAGAAAAATCCGCGTTTTTGCGCGCGCGTTGCCCCCGTCTTGAAACGAGACTTTTACGAGCCCCGAGCGCGCGAGTTTTGCGAGCTCCCGCGCAAGGACGTTGGCCGCGCGCGCGTCGGCCTCGCCCGCGTTGCGCGGCAGGACGACCGCTATGTCGCACGCGCCGTTTTCGACGATTTGCGCGCCCCGCGAGGTTGCGGCGGCCAGCGCGCAACAGAGCGCCGCAAATATTTTTGCGCTCGCCTTCATTTGAGGAACGGAAAATAGTTCGTCATTATCATGTCGAGCCAAATCCGGGTTTTGCCCTCCTGCGTGAAAATTCCCGACTCTTCGGCTTCGACTCCCGCGTTCATCAGCCCGTCGCGCGCGGACTGCCTCTCGACGCCCCTTGCGGTTTCGGCGGCGTACTCGTCCGGCGTTTCGGCGATTCGGACGAAAGTTTTGCCGCTCTTCCCCATGCGCGCGGCGTGGATTTTCAGCAGCTTTAATGGGTCGCACGCGAGCGGCTTGCGCGCGACTTTCCATCCGCTCGGAAACGACAGCCCGAAGGGCGTCGGATTGCCGTCTGTCACCCACCGCGCGCCGTCCGAATCAACCGACGACGCGCTCGACGATACGATGTATGAACCCCCTGCCGGCACGAAGGTGACGTCGAGGCGCACCCTGCCGTCGGCGGAGTCGAAAATCGTAGTCTTTGCCGACATTCCTCCGCCAAATTCCACTATGAACGCCCCGCTCTTTTTGAACCCCAACCCCTCGATTTTGCGCTTCAATCTTATCATGGAAGGCTCGCAGCTCCACGCGGATTCGACCTTTCTGCGCGTCCCGAACGGCGGGAGGCCGGAGGAGCTTGCGGCGCAGATTTGCAGCCAGTATATGAGCGTTTCGGCGAGCGCGTAGGACAGCGCGCCGGCGGCGGCGAGCTCGGCGAATCCGGCGTTTGGGAAGGCGTATTCTTTTGCCGCGAGCGCGAGGGCGAGCGAAAAAAACGCAAACCTCGCCCATCTGCGCGCCACCCTCAGCCACGCACGCAGCGGAAAAGCCCGCGACAGCGGCCCGAGCAGCGCGAACGCCGCAAGAAGCGCGCCGGCAACGGCCAGCATTTCGGATTCGATTGCCATGTGTTTTGAAAACAAAAGCGCGCTCGGTTGCGAACGCGCTTTGTCTTTCGTGCGGATTGCGCTAAATTCTGAGCGGCATCACCACGCAGAGGAAATTGTCGAGGGTCTTGAACACCCCCGGGCTCATCTCGTCCTTGAACTCGAAGAATACCTCGTCCTTTGTGAGGTTGCGCAGGGGGCTGAGCAGAAATTCGGGATTGAAGCCTATCTTGACTTCCGGTCCGGAGTATTCCACCTCTATGGGTTCCTTGGCTTCGCCGAGCTCGGCGCTTTCGCCGGAAATTTCGAGGCAGTTGTCGGCGATTTTCAGCTTTACGGAATTCTGCTTGTCGTTCGTCATCAGGGCTACGCGCTGGACGGTTTCGAGCATGAGCTCGCGCTCTACCTTTATGCGGTGTTCCGCCTCTTTGGGAATCACCTGCTTGTAGTTCGGATAACTGCCCTCGACGATTTTCGATACGAGGTATATCGAGCCCGAAAGCCCGTTGTTGGCGGATTCCTCTCCGACTTCGATGTCGAAGGCAACCTGCCGGTCGCTGAAACTGATTTTAACCATCTTGCCCTGCGAGAGGAGCTTTTCGAGCTCCGTCACCGTTTTGGCGGGGAGTATGATGGAACCTTCGTCCTCGCGGTCGATTTTCATGTCGCGCGAAATCAGCGCGAGCCTTCTGCCGTCCGTGGCTACGAGGGAGAGTTTGCCCTCCGAGAAGCTGAAAAACACGCTGTTTAATATGTACCTGTTTTCGTCCGTGCTCTGGGCGTAGGACACCGAGCGCAGCATCAGCGCGAGCTCCTGCGGGGGAAGCTCGTAGGAGTGCTGGTCAACGAAGCTCGGCAGGGCGGGGAAGTCTTCGGCTTTCAGGCCGTTGAAGCGGTTGAAGTCCGAGCGTCCCGAGCGGATTCTTGCAGTCTGGCCGTCGGCGCTTTCCACCGTCACCTCCTGCTGCGGCATGGAGTTTATGATGGCCGCAAGCTTTTTGACGGGCAGCGTGATTTCGCCCGCCTCTTCGACTTCCGCCTTAATGGAGCACCTTATGCCGAGCTCGAGGTTGGTCGTAGTCAGCATGACGCTGCCGCCCTCGGCCTTGATGAGCACGTTGTTTAGAACCGCCATCTGGGGCTTTGAACTTACGACGTTTGTGACCTGCCTCAGGCCGGTCGAGAAGTGTTCCTTGCTGATTTTAAACTTCATGTTGATGCTTCTTGGTTTTCGCGCGAACCGCCTGCGCCGGAATCCGGCCGCCATGCGCCGCGCAATTTTTAAAAAGGGTTATACCCCCGTTTGGCGGGAAAATCCAGAATAATTTTCGGTTATTCCGCCCCTTCGAGAAATTCCAATCCCCGTATCTTCCCGTCCGAGAACTTGATTCTGCGGTAGTAGCAGCCCCTGCGCGGAGTTCCCGACCTGTCCTTTGTGTGGCACGAGCCCTTGCCTTTGAGCCTGACTTTGTATACTATCGAATTCTGCTCGCAGTTTACGAGTATGTCGACGATTTCGAGGAAGTCGCCGCTCGTCTTGCCCTTTATCCAGAGTTCGTTTCTCGACGTGCTCCAAAATGTCGCCATTCCCTCCCGCACTGCGGTTTCGAGCGCGAGGGCGTTTGCGTAGCCCACTATGAGCACCTCTCCCGTGTCCGCGCACTGCGCTATCGCGGGTATTACGTCCTCTCCGCACGCGGCGATTTTTTTCAGCTTGGTGAAATCGAGCGCGAGATTAAGCCCTTCTTCTATTTCCTTACTCATATTTGCGCCATATTGCGCCTGCCGCGCCCTTTTTCAACACATTTTTACCCTCCCGCAGGTATTTTCTTGCCGCGCACCTTCCGTTGCGCCAAAACTGTTTCGCCGAGATTTTAATTCCCATCAGTCGCGTTTTGCGGCTTCCCTTCTATGTTTTGGAAAAGACGACAGCTCAAAGTTCCCCCCTCCTCCAAGAGCGTGCGCTCCAAAGATCCCCTCTACGAGTTTAAAAAGGCCACCCGGGGCGAGGTCGGCCGCTACGACATGCCCGGCGAGCTGTGGCGCGGCGTCAAAAAGCTCTCCCTTATCGCTCTTATGCTTATAATTTTTTGGTTTGTAAGGGAGTGTTTTCTGGCATGGAACATATTCGGGGCGTGAAAACGGGGGCTGATGCCCCGTCGGGAAATCAGCCGAGCCGCCCGGGTTGCCGAGTAATCCGCGCGTTTTACGCCCCGTTTTTTCTCGGGAGCGGCGCGGTTTAAGGCGCAAAAAGCGGCGGGCGCGAAACTCGAAGCCTTCCGCGCCCGCGGTTGTTTTTTTTTAAGTTTTACCGCGCCCTGCGGCGGATTGCGAAAGCCAGGGCGGTTGCGCCGAGGATTGCGGCCAAGATTGCGGGTTCGGGAACCAAGCCCAGCCTGACGGTTAACAGGCCGTTCGCGAAGTCGCCTTCGAGGATTTGGGCGTTTATTTCGCCGTCGTGCGAGAGCATTTCATTGGCCATTTCGAGCGTCAGGTTTGAAGATTCGGCGTCGAACGACAGTATGGTGTAGTCGAGGTACGGGGCTTCCGAGGCTTCGAGCCACAGCCCGAGGTCTATTGCGGACACGTTCAGAACCAGTGCGCAGTCCGCCGCCGACGAGACGTTGAGTTCCCCCGCCACGTCTATCCTGTCGGCGGCGAGTTCCGTAAAGTCGACCCTTATCGTCCCGCCCTGCCAGTCGAGCGACGCGAACCGCGCGGTTCCGCCTTCGGCGTTTCCGTCCACGCCCGCAACGCTGAATGTAGAGCTCGAACCGGAAATCGAGAGAGCGTCCGCGCCCATTCCCGAGTGCATTCCAAGATTCAGCTCGCCCCACTGCACCGAAACGCTCCCGAGGTCGGCGGCGGAGAATGCGCGCTCGTCCGAGTAGTCGGCGACGGTGTTGAATCGCAGCGTCTGTCTGCCCGCGTCCGAATTTGCGTTCATTGTTATGTTGAGCTTGCCGCCCGCCCCGTTTTGCGTTGCATACGTGCCGGAAAATTCCGATACTCCCCGGTTGGTGAACGTCAGGTTGTGCGATGTGTAAGTATTGCCTATTTGCAGCCTGCCGCTGCCGGAGAGTCCGCCTATGAGCTCGTTTTTCTCGCTGGAGCCTCCGGAGTCGTGCTTGGCCAGGTCGAGGGTCGTTCCGCCGATGTTCAAAACGCCGGTTATGCTGAAAGAGGACGTAGACGACCCCGACAGATATAACTTCCCGCGCGTTCCGATGTTGAAATCGCCCCCAACCTGCCAGCCTGATTGGGCGGAGTGTATTATCATGCTTGCGTTGGAGTTTGCGCCCAGATTGAAATCTCCGCCTATTCTGAAAGTTTTGTTTCCTCCGCGCAACTGTATAACATAGGCCGAACCGGACGTATTTTCAAAAGCCATATTGCCCGTGGCATACGCGCCGCCGTAAAAATATAGAGCTGTTCCCCACGCGTGGTTGTCGACCGAGCCTATGGTGTAGTCAATATCGTGCGCGGTGACGGCTTCGGAGAACTGCCCTATGTTCGAAATGTTTCCGGCTACCCGTATGTGCAGGTTATTGTTTGTGGAATTTATCGAACCAGCGTAAACCTGCCCGTCGTAGGAGCCGAGGTGCCAGCTGGATCCGTCGTTTATACTGAAATCCGAACCGGTGTTGGAGTTGTACAAATCGGTGCGCTGCGCGCAGACCGTATGGATTGCGGCGAGAGATGCTGCGAAAACCCCTAAACGTAAGTATTTGTTTATAAATACGTTAAGTTCGGGGGGGGGGCGTCATTGAGAACGCGTGATAATTGATTATAGTTTTCATATACGTTATACTTTCGGTTAAAGCATCGGCAACCGTATCGCCCGATTTTGACGGACGCAATGATTATTTTACGCTTTTTATTTTAACCGTTAAACTTACGGAGGAGCCTTCCGGTTTGCGCGTTTTTAGGGGCGCCGGAGGCAAAAAAGGCTTCACGCAGGGGGAAGCCTCTTCCGATATAAAATGCACGATTGCGCAACTGAAAGGGAAAATTTTTAAAAGTAGCCGCCCTTTTCGGTGATTTCGCGCACGCTCTGGCCCTCTTTTACCCAGCCGAAAATCTTTTTTTCGTTGCTCTTGATTTCCTCCGCGCGCAGCAGCACGTCGTACGCGACATCGCGCGGGACTATCAGCACGCCGTCAATGTCGCCGAGCACGACGTCCCCGGGGCGTATCAGAACCTTGCCTATCAGAATCGGGACCTGGTAGTGTGTGATGAGGCATCTTCCGAGGCTGCCGTTGGAAATCCTGTACTTGTAGAATACGGGGAAGTCGGCTTCGAGAATCTGGTGGGTGTCGCGTATGCCGCCGTCTATGCACGCGGCTTTGACTTTCTTGCCCTTCGCCGTGGCGGTCATGACGCCGCCCCACAGTGTGGCCTCTTCGTCCCCGCTCGTGTCCCAGAGAACGAAGTGGTCTTCGCCGAGCTCGTCGAGCATCTTTGTGCGGAATTCCATCTCTCCGCGGATCATCACGTTCGGCGCGCTCTTCACGGTAAAGGCGAATCCCGCAACCGTGCGGTATTCGCGCAGCGGCTTTATGTGCCCGGGCAGCGCCTGGTTTAGCAGGCAGAACTCCCGCATTACATCGTTGACCGCGCCGGTGTAAAGGCGCTCGAACCTCGCGAGCAGTTCTTTTGCCGGAATCGGAAAGTCGCACGTCGGTTTGTATTCTCTCGTTTCTATGAGTTTTTCGAGATTCATCATCCCGACTTCTTTTTTGTATTGGTCTACACTCATTTTTTCTGGGTTTTATGCATGTTAAAATTTCAGAAGCGGAGGCTCAGCCCTCCGTCCACAAAGTAGTCCGCGCCGGTTATGTACCTGCCGGCGTCGGAGCACAGCAGGAGGGCGGCGCCCGCGCAGTCTTCCGCCTCCCCGACGTACCCGAGCGGAATGTTTGACTCGACCGCCTTTCTGTATTCGGCGTCGGCGAGGGCGTCTTTGTTGCGGGCGGTCGCTATCGCGCCCGGGGCGAGGTTGTTTATCGTTATCCCCATCGGCGCGAGGCGCGGGGCGAGGTTTTTGACGAGGTTCACGAGCCCCGCCTTCGTCGCCGCGTAGACGCACATGTCCCTGTGCGGCCTCGCCTGCTGGACGGAGCCTATATTGAGTATCCTCCCCCAGCGGTTTTGCGCCATGTGCGGGACAACTTCCCTTATCAGCCGGAGGGTTGAGCGCAGATTTACGTTTATCTGCGCCTCGAAATCTTCGTCGGTCACCTCGTCGAACGGCGCGCGCACCTGCATGGAGGCGTTGGCGACGAGTATGTCGGCGGGGCAGGCGTTTCCCTCCGAAAACTTTTTCCATTCCGCTCCGGCGTCGGCGCGGGCGAGGTCGAATTTCCAAAGCAGCGCTTTTGTCCCGAACTTTCGGGCGTTGGAGGCCGTCTGTTCGGCGAGCTTTTCGTTGCCGCGGAAGTTTACGACCACGTCCGCCCCGAATTCCGCGAGGGCGAGGGTTATCGCGCGGCCTATGCCCTGTCCGCCGCCCGTGACGAGCGCCGTTTTGCCTTTAAGGTTGAATAATTCCTTCATAGCCTTTAAAAAAAATTTACCCGTTTTCTCCGCAATAATTTTTGTTAAAGAAAAACAGCATCGCCGCCGCCACGAACGCCGATCCCAACAGGAACGCCGCCGAAAGCGACATTATCCCCGCGCTGAACCCCGCGATTTCCTTGATGTACGCCATGAGCTTCGGGGCGATCGACCCCATCACGAACGCGAATGAGAGATACAACCCCGAGGCGGTCGCGCGGTAGCGGGGCTCCACGACATCAAAGAGCGCGGCAAAGAGGTTCGAGTCGTATACGCCGCGGAAGAATCCGAAGCCCGCCATCGCCGCGCAGCACACCCAGAAAGAGTCCGTGTAGCCGCAGAGGAATATGAAGGGCACCGCCAAAAACAGCCCGAGAAATTCCGCCCACATTCTCGACTGCCTGAATTTTTCGGAAAACGCGTCGGAGAGCTTTCCGCCTATCATGACGCCGAAGAACGCGAATGCGAAGTGCCAGAGCATAGAGTTCAGCCCCGCCATCGAGAGCGACATTTCGTATTTTTCGTGCAGGTACGAGGGCATCCACGTGTTGTAGCCGACGTTTACGAAGCATTGGCAGGCGAACGCGAGCGCGAGGCAGTAGAAGGTCTGCTTTTTCAAAATCGCCGAGAACATTTTGGCGAATTTCACCTTTTCGGATTTTTCGGGCTCTCCGCAGGCGGGTGCGGGCATCGGCGTGTTGCGCATGGCGAATATGCAGAGAGCAGCCCACAGCACGCCTATCGAGCCGAACACGTAAAACGCCGCCCGCCAGCCGTAATGCTCGCCGATGTATCCCGATATGAAGCCGCTTGCGATTATCCCGACGTATAGCGAGGTCTGGTGGATGGAAAGGGCAGTCGCGCGGGTGTGTGAGTGCAGCTGGCTCAAAAGCGACGTCGCCGCCGGAAAGTAAAACGCCTCGCCGCCGCCGGTGGCGACGCTGCGGAAGAGTATCAGCAGCGCCATTCCGCCGGCAAGCCCCGTGCAGAGCGTGCCCGCGCTGAATATCAGCAGCGACCACACCACTATCCATTTGCGCGAAACCAGGTCGCCCAAAAATCCCGAAACCGGAACCAGCACGCCGTAGACCGCCGTGAAGACCATCACGATGTCGCCGATGTCGTAGTCGGTCAGCCCGAGATTCTCCTTTATCAGGGGGATTACGGTATTGAAAATCTGCCGGTCGCCCTGGTTTAGAAAATACGCGAACCAAAGCAGGCCTACGAGCATCCACTTGTACTGGAATATGGAATTGTCTTTTGCGCCGGTCGTCATCTTTTTTTGGGGCCGCGCGGTGGCGGACTGTTTGGGGATTGAAAGTTTTGCGCGTTAAAAATTTCTTCGCGCGCGCGGCGGGGCGGAGAGAAAAATTCCTCCGCGGCCTACGACCAGCGGCGGTCGTTCGCCCACTCCTTGTCCCATTCGGAGGTGTCGGCCCACGCTTCGGGGAAGTCGGGGTGCAGCTTTTCCCTTATGAGCTCTTCGTTGAGCGACTCTATCCCCAGCCCGGGGGCGTTCGGGACGTCTATGTAGCCGTTCTTTACGAGCGGCCTCGGAAGCCCGTTCACGAGGCTGTCCCACCACGGAACGTCGACCGAGTGCACTTCGAGCGCCGTGAAATTGCGGGTCGCCGCCGCGACGTGGACTGCGGCCATGCAGGCTATCGGGCTTTCCGCCATGTGGATTGCCATGGCGGTGTGGCATTCCTCCGCCATGTCGCCGATTTTCTTCGTTTCAAGGATTCCGCCGGCCGTCAGGATGTCGGGGTGGACCACCGCGAGCGCGCCGGATTCAAGAAGCGGCTTGAAGCCCTCTTTGAGGTAGATGTCCTCGCCCGTCGCAAGCGGAGTCGTCGTGGCCTGCGCCATGCGGACGTACTGGTCGGCGTACTGCCACGGGACGGGATCCTCCATCCACGAAATGTTGTACTTTTCAAGCCGCTTGGCGAGCTTTATGCAGTCCTCGACGGGAATGTGCCCCAGATGGTCTATCGCCAGCGGGATTTCGTACCCGATTTCCGCCCTCACGTCGGCCATGTATTTTTCGAGGAAGTCGAGCCCCTTTTCCGTGATGTGGATTCCCGTGAACGGGTGGGCGGTGTTGAAGAGGTCGTACGCTTCGCCGCGCATGGCGCGCGGGTCTATCGAGCCGTGGGGCGTGGAAAACACCGTCTTTTTGTACTCGCGCATCTTTTCCAAGAAACCGAGCGGCGCGCAGAGCGCGCCTTCGACGTCCGCCAGAAGCTCTATGCCCAAGTCCATTTTTAGGAATGTGTACCCCTGCGCCATGCGGTCTTTGAGGGCCTTGCCCATGTCGCGCCCGCCGCCTTCGCTGTCGGTGTCGCAGTATATGCGGATTTTGTCGCGGTATTTTCCGCCGAGCAGCTGCCATACGGGAACGCCCCACGCCTTGCCGGCGATGTCCCACAGGGCGACTTCTATGCCGCAGACGCCGCCCGCCTGCCGAGAGTCCCCTCCGAACTGCTTTATGCGGTTGAAAATCTTTTCGACATTGCACGGATTCTCGCCGAGAATCCTGCTTTTGAGCATCGCCGCGTACGTCCTGCTCGACGCGTCGCGGACTTCGCCGTAGCCGACGATTCCCTGGTTGGTGTAGATTTTGATGAGCGTGCAGCGTTTCGGCGCGCCGTCGATGTCGGCGAAGCGCATATCCGTAATTTTAAGCGTGGACGGGTCGATTTTCATAATTGGAAATTTGCGTTTATGCTCCATACTATCTCCCCAAACCCCCGCCCGCGTCAATCCATTGATTGAAGCAAAATAGTTAACAGTTAATCTGGCGTTTGGGGAAAGCGCGGCGCTCGGTTTTTCCGCGCCGCAGGGTACGGGAAGCCTGCGGCGATTGCGCTTGCGGCGCGCCGATTCGGGCGCGGCTCCGCCGGAGGGAAATTTCCCGCCCGAGAAACCGGAGGGCGCCCTATGCGCGCCGGCGCCGCTTCATTTGCCGCGCAGGGCGTTCTGCCGCCCGCCTTTCCCATGCGGACGGCAAAAATGCGCCCTTTTCACAGAAAAATTATTTCGAGGTTCGGGAGCGCCGATTCGTAGCGCGAGATGTATCCCTCAATGGTTTCGACGTCCTCCCCGTGGGCGGCGACCCTCTTTCTCGTCTTTCTCCCGAGGTTTCCGAGCCCGCAGACTACGAGGTACGCCCTCGGGTGTCCGGCGAGCCTTTTTGCCGCCGCGGACAGCGGGGCGAGCGCGAACAGCGGCTCCGAGGGCGAAACTTCGACGGTTTCCACGGCGGCTTCGGGGTCGTAGAGCGCGAGAATGCGCTTGGCGAAAATCCCGATGTCGGCGCCGGAGCTCTCGGGGCGGGCGAGCGCCATCTCCACTCCGCGCGCGGCGTCGGCGCACAGAGCGGCGCAAGGCGCGGCGCGCGAGAGAAGCCTGTTGAGCAGGCGTATTTTCCGCGCGTCCGCCATTTTTAAAACAGTCTTTCCTGCCCCGCGTCGGCGGTTCCCGAATAGCGCGCGAGCCACGCTATGCCGGCGTTTTCCATTCCGTCGAATTCCAGAAAGCGCGCAAGCAGCAGCGCGCACGCCATGGCGTCGTAGAGCGCACAGTGCCATTTGCGCCGCTGAGGCGGGCAGAATTTTTCGGCGGCTTCGCCGAGCCTTTCTTGCAGCCCGAAGGCGCGGACGCAGTCGGAGAGCTTTGCCCCGCCTATTTCCGGAAAGAGGGCGCGCGCGAGGGCACAGGTGTCGAGCCACGGCGCCCATTCGAGCGTGCGCCCTCCGCGCGCAAAGTCCGGCACCATGCCGGGCGAGGGCAGGGCGGCGCGCAGGAAGGAGTCCTCCACCGGGGCGTTGTGCGCCATAAATATGCCGCGCGAGCGCATCCGGCAAAACAGCGGCAGGTCGTCCGAAAACGGCGCGCGCTTTTCGGCTACATCGTTGGAGATTCCGAAGAATTCGGCGTCGCGGCGGGGTATTTTGCGCTTGGGCGCGCATATGCGCGTATGCGCGGAGACGATTTCGCCGTCCGCGAGCTCCGCAACCCCGTATTCGACTATCCCGATTTTCGACGACCCTTCGAAGTCTATCGCGAATACGGGAATGTTTTTCATCTTGCCCATTTTTGCGAGAATCGCCTACATTACGCCCATGCAAACGCAATCTTTCAAGGTTTTTATCAACGAGCTGGCGGACATGAGCGGCGAGTACATCGCGAAGTCTTTCGGGAAGCGGCACAGCGTGGACTTCAAAAAGGATTCCTCCCCCGTCACGGAAGTGGACAGAAATGTCGAGTGCATGCTGCGCGAGGCTATCTCCAAAAAATTTCCGGACCACGGGATAATCGGCGAGGAGTACGGAAATTCCGGAGAGGGCGCCGAATACGTCTGGGTGCTCGACCCGATTGACGGGACGAAGTCTTTTATAAGCGCGGTTCCGCTATTCGGGACGCTGATAGCGCTAATGAAAAACGGCGAGCCCGTTCTGGGGGCGATAAACCAGCCTGTTCTGCGCGAGCGCATTGTGGGCGACTGCGAGGAATGCCTTTTCAATGGCAGGCGGGTGTCGCCTTCCAGGCGGACTTCGCTCGACGGCATGACGCTGCTCACGTCCGATTCGCGCTATTGCTCGCGCCTCAGGGGGGAGGCCGGCTGGAAGCGGCTTGAAGACGCCGCGGCGATTTCGCGCACATGGGGCGATTGCTACGGATACATGCTGCTATGCCGGGGGTATGCCGACGTCATGGCGGACGCTCTTTTGGAGGTATGGGATTTTGCCGCTCTGCTGCCCGCGTTGAAGGGCGCGGGCGTGGCGTATTCCGACTGGAAGGGCGGAAGCGACATAGGCCATGACTGGGGGCTGATAGCCTCCTGCACGCCGGAGCTGCACAAAAAGGTTTTGGAGGCGGTTTCCAAAGGGGCGTAAAAAAAGCGCGGCGGAAACTCCGCCGCGCCCTTGCGTTTTTAATTCCGCGCCTGGTTTTGCGCCGCCGCGTTCGCGGGGGCGGCGGTTTCTTTCACCGGCACGGAGTGCCCGTGGCGCTTGATTATCGGGGAGTGTTTTGCCTGCTGCGCCGGCTGCGGCGGGGGCGGGGTTCCGCCGAGGTCTATTTTGCCGGACGCCGTCATATATATGGCGGCCGCCGATACCGCGGCGAGCGCGAGGGCTCCGAGCAGCTCTTTCGGCGCGAAGGCCTTTTTCCCGTTTTCGGACCTCGCCCATATGTAGAATGGGATTCCGGCCGTCAGCAGGATTACCGAGGCGAGCAGGTATTCGACCCCCGCGGCGTAGATGAGCCACAGCGCGTACAGCGCGCCCACGCCCCCGCTCAGGGCGGCGGCGCCCGCGCCGATTTGCAGGCCCGGCACGACCGACCTCAACTTTTGCTGCTCGGAAATCTTGAAGAGGTACATCGTGCTCGACAGGTATGCCGGCAGCACCATCACCCCCGTTATGCTAAGCATGGTGTTCCACGCATTGTTGGAGAAGAACACGAGCAGCATGGCCAGCTGCATGAGCGCGCTCGTCGTCCACAGTGACGCCGACGGGGAGCCGTTGGAGTTCGACTTTGCGAAGAATTTCGGGAAAGTCCCGTCCTTTGCGCAGGCGAACGGCATTTCCGCGGTGATTATCGTCCATGCGAGCCAGCTCGCGAGAACCGATATCAGCAGCCCTATGTTCATAAGCCACGCGCCCCACGGGCCCACTATCTTTTCGAGCACGCCGGCGGTGGAGGGATTGGCTATCCCCGCGATTTCGCTTTGGCTCATCACGCCGAACGGCAGCACCGAGAGCAGTATGAACACTATCAACCCGCCTACAAAGCCCATTATCGTGGCTTTCCCGACGTCCCCCTGGCTCTTCGCGCGGCCGGAGAGGACGACAGCCCCCTCTATTCCTATGAAAGCCCACAGGGTGACGAGCATGGTGCTTTTTATCTGCGCCCCGAGCCCGCCGAGGACATGCCCGTCAACCGGGACATCGCCCCAGAAGTCGAACGTGAACTTGTCCCAGTGGAATGCGAAGACGAGCACTATCGCGAACACCAGGAGAGGAACGAGCTTGCCGACGGTGCCGACAATGTTTATTATCGATGCCTGCCTGACGCCTGCGAGCACCACGAAGTTGAACGCCCATATCAGGATTGAGCCGCCGACTATGGACCATAGGTTGTTCCCGCCCGCGAAGACTCCCGGGAAGAAATAATTGAGCGCGTCCATGGTTATGACGGCGTATCCTACGTTTCCGAAAATCTGGCACAGCCAATATCCCCACGCGATTGTAAATCCGGCGTATTCCCCGAATCCGTCCCTGCTGTACATGTATATGCCGGCGGTGAGGTTCGGGCGCGCGGACGCGAGAATGCGGAACGAGTTTGCTATGAAAAATATTCCGATGCCGGTGATTATCCACGCGATTATAACGGCTCCCGCGGCGGCGGAGGCCGCCATATTTTGCGGGAGGCTGTATATGCCGCCGCCTATCATCGAGCTGAGCACTATCGCTCCGAGCCCGATAACCCCCAGCCTCTTTGCGGAGGCGGGGGAAGCGGGGGCGGCGCCTGTGTTGGAGTCCGCCATAAGAGTTCCGTTCTCCTATACCGTCGCCGAGGCGGCGTATTCGAAATTGAGGAAGCCGAGCGCCGTGAGGCAGTACCCGAAGTTCTGTTCGATGTTCACAAAGTTGTGGAACATCTGGAACTCGCTGTGCTTCTGTACGCCGCGTATTTCGAGCTCGTGGTTGAGGGATTTTGTCAGCCACATTTCCGCGTGGGTTTTTGCAATGGCGTCGTCCACGAAAGTGTCGAAGTATTCGACGTATTCCGCGGCCCAGCCGCCTATGAGCTCTCCCTTGGAGTCTTTGCCCCAGCAGATGCCAACCCCCGTTGCGATTGCCTTGTGTTCCTCCTGCCGCGCTCCGTTGCCGGCCATGATGACTTCGAGCACCGCCCCGTGCTTGAAGAACTTTTTAACCTTGTCCACGGGGTAAATTTTCCCGAAGAGCTCTTTCGGAAGAACCGAAGTATAGGGGATTACGTTGAAGTTTTCGATTTTCGCCTCCAACAGCGCGGAATCGTAGCAGAACGTTTCGAAGGGCTGGGGCGGAATGCCGTCCTGGGCCTGTCCGGCGCCGCCGGTGTGGAATGCGAGGGTTGGATATCTTGTACCGAGTACCATGTTGACTTTCTCCTTTTTTTGTTTGTTTTGAATCAAGACGACCGCAAAGGGATTGCGCTCTTGAAGTTTGAAAGGACGGTCAATAGGCGTTTTGTCCCGCGGGCGCGCATCGGCTTGCGCTTCAATTCCCGCACGCATTGTAGGACACCGCCCGCGCGGCATGGTTCCGCGGTTTGTTTTTTTGCGCGGCGCAAAAAAAGCGGGCTCCCCCGCAGGGAGAGTCCGCGCATTCTCGATTTAATTATAGAGTTCCTACCGCGCGTCGTCGGCGAGGGCGATATGCAGGTCTTTCAGCTGCTTTTCAGTCACCGGACACGGCGACTGCGCCATGAGGTCCTGACCGCGCTGGGTCTTGGGGAAGGCGATGATGTCGCGTATGCTCTGGCGGTTTGCGAGTATGCTCACGAGCCTGTCGAAACCGAGCGCGATTCCCCCGTGCGGCGGGGCGCCGTATTTGAAAGCTTTGAGCATGTAGCCGAACCGCGACTCGATTATGTCTTCCGGAATTTTGAGCACGTCGCGGAACACCTTTTCCTGCACCTGCGGCTGGTGTATCCTTATGGAGCCGCCGCCGAGCTCTACGCCGTTGAGGACTATGTCGTAGTGCTGGCCCCTGACGCGCAAGGGGTCGGAGTCGAGGTACTGAACGTCTTCTTCCACGGGCGAAGTGAAGGGGTGGTGGGCCGATACGTACCTTCCCTGTTCTTCGTCGAAGAGCATCAGCGGAAATTCTATGACCCAGAGGAAATTGAACTGGTCCGAGGGAATCGAAAGTTTGCCGCGCGCCTGCAAAAGCTTGGCGCATTCGAGGCGCACCCTTCCGAGAATCGAGCACGCCCGCTCCCATTCGCAGGCGGCGAAGAAGACAATGTCGCCGTCTTCGATATTCAGCCTGTTTTTGAGTTCCGCCTGCTCGGTCTCCGAAAGGAATTTGAGAATGGGGCTTTTCCACGCCCCGTTTTCGGCCTTGATGAAAGCCAGCCCCTTTGCCCCGAGGGTCTTTGCGACATCTTCGAGGTTTTTGAGTTCTCCCTGCGTGATGTCGGCGAGCCCCTTGGCGTTTATGGCCTTTACCGCCCCGCCGCCGTTGGCGACCGACGCGAACACTTTGAACTGGCTCTGCCTGAACACGTCGGCGAGGTCGTTTAGTTCCATTCCGAAGCGCGTGTCGGGCTTGTCCACTCCGTAGCGGTTCATCGCCTCCGAATAGGGCATTCTCTTAAAGGGCGTCGGAATGTCCACGCCCAGCACGTCCTTCCAGACTTTTTTGAGCATGTTTTCGATCAGCGAGTACATGTCTTCGCGGTCGATGAAGCTCATTTCGATGTCAACCTGCGTGAATTCCGGCTGCCTGTCGGCCCTGAGGTCTTCGTCGCGGAAGCACTTCGCCATCTGGTAGTACCTCTCTATGCCGGACACCATCAGCATCTGCTTGTACTGCTGCGGCGACTGGTTGAGCGCGTAGAACTGCCCCGCGTTGAGGCGGCTGGGCACGAGGAACTCGCGCGCGCCCTCGGGAGTGCTCTTGAAGAGTATGGGGGTCTCGACCTCCGTGAAGTCCTGCGAGTCGAGGTATTCGCGCAGGGCCTTGGCAGCCTTGTGGCGGAGCCTGAGCAAGTTGAGGTTGCGCGGGCGGCGCAGGTCGAGGTAGCGGTATTGCAGGCGCAAATCCTCGTTCACCTTGTCGGCCTTTTCGTCGTCGAGCGGGAAGGGGAGCGTTTCGCAGATGTTGTGGACGACCATGTTTTCCGCGACCACTTCAATTTCGCCGGTTTTTAGCGCGGAATTGACCGTGTCTCCCTCGCGCATCGAGACCTTCCCGAACACCTGCACCACGCTCTCGTCTTTGAGCTTCTGGGCGTCCCCGTACGCGGGGCATTCAGGGTGGAATACGATCTGCGTTATTCCCTCGCGGTCGCGAAGGTCCACGAATATTATTCCTCCGTGGTCGCGCACCGACTGTACCCATCCGATGAGCGAGACTTGTCTGCCCTTGTCGGAGGCGGTGAGCTCGTTGCAATTATTTGTGCGTTTCATTTGCCGTTTCTTTTAAATTACAATCCCTGATTCTCTTTCAAATCCCGCTTCGTAGTCAAGCCCGATTTGGCGCAATGGACGCAAAAACCGGCTTTCAAACGCCCGCCGGAGCTCCGCGATTCTCCCGAAAATCGATGCCCGCAGTTTTAGGCTTTAAAACTCTTCCGCTTTCTGTTTTTGTGGTGTGAATTGTTTTACGGCCGCCGCGCGCGGCGGCCAAAATCCGCGCAGATTCATGATAGAGCTTAGAGAATTGCGGCTGGCATTCGGGCCGCGCGCCATATTCGACAATGTTTCCGCCGTCGTCAACAAGGGCGACAAGATAGGCCTTGTCGGCTCCAACGGCGCGGGCAAGACTACCCTTTTGAAAATTCTCGCGGGAATCGAAAGCCCCGACTCGGGCGAAGTCGCAAAGCCCGGGTACGCGACCGTCGGATACCTGCCGCAGGAGTCTCTCGTGGCGGGTTCGCGGCCGCTTTACGACGAGGCGGAATCCGCCTTTGAGAGCATTGTGGGCATGCGGGAAAAAATCGCGCAGGCCGACGCGGTAATCCGCTCCGCCGACCCGTCGTCGCCCGAGTACGCCGACGCCGTTTCGGAGGTCGGGGAAATCGAGAGGAGGCTCGAAGACGCGGAGGAGTCGAAACTGCGCTCGCGCGTTGAGAGCGTCCTGATGGGGCTCGGGTTCAAAACCTCGGACATGCCGCGCCCGTGCTCGGAGTTCTCCGGCGGCTGGCAGATGCGCGTGGCCCTCGCAAAACTCCTGCTGCGCGAGCCGTCGCTGCTGATGCTCGACGAGCCCACCAACCATCTCGACATCGAGTCCATCGAGTGGCTCGAAGACTATCTGAAAAGCTATCCCGGCGCCGTGCTTCTCGTGAGCCACGACAGGGCGTTTCTAAACGGGCTTTGCAACCGGACGTTTCATCTGTCCGGAGGCCGGCTCGAAACCTATGCGGGTAATTACGACTTTTACGAAGCCGAGTCCGCCGCGCGCAGGCTGCACCTCGAACGCGCCGCCGAAAACCAGCGCAGGGCGATAGAAAAGACCGAGAGGTTCATAGAGCGTTTCCGCTATAAAAGTTCAAAGGCCGCCCAGGTCCAGAGCCGCATAAAGGCGCTCGGCAAAATAGGGCGCATAGAGCTCGAATCGGGCGAGAAGCGCATTCATTTCAAATTTCCGGAACCCGCGCGGACGGGGCAGATAGTGCTCGACGTTTCGGGCGTCTGCAAGTCGTTCGGCGCGCACAGGGTGCTCGACGGGGTGTCGCTGAGAATAGAGCGCGGCGAGCGCGCCGCCCTCGTGGGCGTCAACGGCGCCGGCAAGACGACGCTCGCCAAAATCATTGCCGGCGCGCTGAAAGCCGATTCGGGCAGCGTAGAATTGGGGCTGAACGTCAAGATGTCGTACTTCGCCCAGCACCAGACCGAAGAGCTCGACAAGTCGAACGATGTCTTGGAGGAGGCGCTCTCCGCCGCCCCGATGGAGCGCAAGGGGGAGGTCAGGGGGCTGCTGGGCTCTTTTCTGTTCACGGGCGACGACGTGCTCAAAAAAGTAGGCGTATTGTCCGGAGGCGAGAAAAACAGGCTCGCGCTCGCAAAAATGCTTTTGCGCGATTTCAATTTTCTTCTACTCGACGAGCCCACCAACCACCTCGACATGGACTCCAAGAAAATTCTCGCCGACGCGCTCGCCGCATACCGCGGCACATATCTCATCGTCAGCCACGACAGGGCGTTCCTCGACCCGATTGTGGACAAGGTGTACGAGCTCGGCCCGTCGGGTTTGCGCGCGTACCCGGGCAATATGACTTCGTACGTCGAAAAAATAAAGGCGGAGGGGCGCCTGAACCTGAAAAATTCGCCCGCCGCCAAAAAGCCCGCCCCTTCCTTCAAGGAGCGCAAGGCCGAAGCCGCGAGGCGGAGGGCGGAAATTTCAGCCCTCAAAAAAAACGTCGCGCGGATTGAGGGCGAAATCGCGGCAGCGGAAGCGGAGCTCGCGAAAATCGAGGCCGAAATGGCGGAGCCGGATTTCTTCAAGCGCGGCGCGCGGTGCGCGTCGGCTGCGGAGGCGTACAACGCGCTCAAATTCGAAATCGAAACCCTGTATTCCGAGTGGGAGGCGGTTTCCGCCTCGCTTGAAGAGTCGCAGTCCGCCGACTGATGGCGGTTCGCCGAAATTTGCGTATTGAAAAAACCTGCGGATTTTCTAAACCATATTTCCCATGAAAAAAGACTGCTTGAAAATTGTATCGCTCTTCTTCGGGGCGGCCGCGCTGTTTATGCTCTCCGGCTGCGAGCTTCCGGAATCGTGGAACGACCCCGCGTATTTCGGCGACGGCAACGATTTGGGCAAGAACGTAAACGGCTCCGGAACCGGATACGAGACGTACGATCCCGACGTGCTCTGATTTTTCCCCAATGGGGCGGCGGGATTCCCCGGGACGCGCTTTCCTGCAATCCTCCCGTTGCGCCCGTAAAGCGCCGCTTTCGCGATTTTGTTTCCGCATTTGTACCGCCGCGCCGGTTTCCCGACGCGCATGGGGAGGTCAATTTTGCGCGCCCGAATCCCGCGCGGGCGCAAAACGGGCCGAACGAATGTTCGGCCCTTATTTGGCGGACTGAAAGTCCTTGTTAACGGATATGCGCCCGAAAGCGCAACAGGGCTTGCGCCCCAGACTCCATTCTTTGATTTCTACAATCTTTCTTTCGAAAGCAACGGAAATCCTCGGAGTTTTTATGGTTATGTCAATATTTTTATTTGATTTATTTTTTGATATTTTTAAAATTTAATTAAATTTGGTAAAAATACTGATATGGAAAATAAAAAAGTATTCGGTTTCGATATGGGCGCAAATTCGATAGGCTGGTGCGTTCAGATTATTGGAGAAGACGGGTTCACCCAGGAGATTTTGGGAATGGGGTCGAGGATTTTCGAAAATTCCCGCGATCCCAAAACCCGGGTGCCGCTTTCTGTGGAAAGGCGTATGGCGCACGCGATGTCGGTAAGGCGCGGCAGACAAATTATGCGCACGCGAAACCTGTGTTCGATATTGCGCAAATACGGCTTGCTGCCTTCGGGCGAAAACGTTTCGGTTTCGGAACGCAATCCTTACAAACTTCGGGCGAAGGCCGTTTCGGAAAAAGTGGACATGTTTGGAATAGGGCGCGCGATATTGCACATGAACAAGCGCCGCGGATTCAAATCAAACAGAAAGGCCGATAAGAAGTCGGATGGCGCCGAATCGCGGGGAATGAAACTCGGCATATCCAAGCTGCGGGAGGCTATGGGGGATCGCACCCTCGGGGAATTTTTGTACGAGCGCAAAAAATCCGGCATGGGAACGCGAATGAGGGCCGACGCCATTAGGGGCAAAAACGAATATGAAATTTACGCCGACCGCGGTATGTACGAGTCGGAGTTGCGGCGCATTTGGGATTGCCAGCGGAAATACCACAGGAATCTGACCGACGAAATGCTGAACGAGATTTCCGGAGCGCTGTTCTTTCAGCGTCCGTTGAAAATTCCGGAACGCGGGTTTTGCCGTTTTGAGCCCGGCGAAAGGCGCGCTTATAAGGCGTATCCGGTCTCCCAAAAATTCAGAATTTTACAGGAAGTCAACGCCCTTGAAATACTCGATATCGCCGGAAACGGCGAAGGCATAACGTTGTCTATGCGGCAGAAACTCGCGCGCGCCCTTCTCGAAAACGACAGGAAAATTGTAAATAAAAAAGGCATTGCGACTTTTGCCAAAATCAAAAAATTTTTGGGGATTCCCCAGTCGCTGAACTTCAATTTTGAAAGCGAATCCCGCAAGGGATTTGACGGCGACTCTACGGCTGCCGTTATGGGGTCTGCCTCGGGGACGCCTGGGCGGATATGGACGATTGCCTGCGCGAAAAAATCGTCGATTTGATACTCGCCGACAAGGAGGGGGAATTTGCGGCTTTGTGCGCCGAAAAATTCGGCTTCGGAGCGGAAAAGTCCTGCGCCATTCTCGACGCGGGCGGAGAGCTGAAAGACGGAACGGTTTCCCTCTCCGCGAAAGCGATGCGTAAAATCCTTCCGCATCTTGAGGGCGGCGCGCTTTACCATGCCGCATGCGCGGAGGCCGGATATGATTTTACGGCTGATTACGATGGCGAACGCTCGGATTTGCTGCCGTACTACGGAAAAATTTTGAGGACATCCGTTCTCGGCGGAAATCCGAATTTCGATCCGGAAAAGCAGCCGGAAAAATATTACGGAAAAATCAACAATCCCACAGTTCACGTCGCCCTAAACCAGCTCAGGAAAGTTTACAATAAACTTGTGGCGGTTTACGGCAGGCCGGATATGGTCGCTGTCGAGACGGCGCGCGAGTTGCCGCTCGGCGCGAAAGGCCTCGGGGAGCTGCTTTCGGAGCAGGGTAAAAACCGCGGTAAAAATCTGGAAATAGCCGAAGAACTCAAAAAATTCGGAGCCGCGAACAATTACCGCAACCGCATGAAATACAAACTTTGGGAGGATTTGAATCCGGATTGCATAAAGCGCGCATGCCCTTTCTGCGGACGTCCGATTGAACTTCAAAAACTTTTCACGCCGGAATTTGAAATAGAACATTTGTTGCCCTTTTCCGAAACTTTCGACGACACCCGGGCGAATAAAGTCGTCTCATGCGCGTCGTGCAACAGGATTCTCAAAGGGAATCGCTCTCCGTATGATGCTTTCGCAAATCGCGCCGGATATGATTGGAACGGGATTTTATCGCGCGTGTCGGATATGCCCAAATCCAAACAGTGGAGATTCCGCCCGGACGCATGGGAGATTTTCGAGGAAAAATACGGGGATTATATCGCGCGGATGCTCAACGATACGCGCTATATGTCGAAACTCGCCCGCGAGTATCTTACATCCGTCATGGAGCCTGAAAAAATCCTTACGGTGACAGGTTCGGCCACATCCATGCTTCGCGCCAAGTGGGGGCTGGACGCTATTCTCGACGACTCCTCCCCGCTCCAATTTGGGGGAGAGTCGGAAAGCTCGGCGGCAAAAGCTCCAAAAGCTCCCGTGAAAAACCGCGAAGACCACAGGCACCACGCGATCGACGCCTTTGTGATTTCGTCCCTCAACCGCAAGCTTATATCGGCAATTTCCCAATGCGCGAAACGGGCCGAACAGGCGCATCTCGAAAACTTGTTCAAGGCAATTCCGAGAGCGTATGAGCGCATATCGTATGAAAAGCTCGAGGCTGCCGTGAAGTCCATAAACGTTTCCCACAAGCTCGACAGGGGCGATGCCAAAGGCGCCCTGAAAAGGGGAGGAACCGTGGCCAAACTGCACAAGGAAACCGCGTACGGCATGATAGGCTCGCCCTATGGCGGCAAGGCGACTTTGGCGAAAAGAGTTCCGATTTTGTCGGTAGAATGCGACGAGGGGCAAATATCGGAAATAGCCAATGCGAAAATCAGGGCGGATTTGTCGCGCTTTTGCGAGCAGGTTTACCGCGAGGCGGCTACGAAGGAGGAAAAGAAATCCATGTGGGCGCGGCTGCTTGGCGAATATTGCGCATCGAATAAAATACGCAGGGTGAGAATCCACTTGCCGAACCGTGAATTGAAAAAACTCATTCCAATTTCCGACAAGAAGGGCAAAGTGTATAAATATATGGAAAATGCGGAGAGTTATTGCATAGACATATACAAGCCGCGAAATTCGGAAAAATGGAAATTTGAGGTTATAAATATGTTCGCCGCGCACAAGAACGAGATGCCGCAATGGAGAAAAGACGATTCGCGCGCAAAGCTTGTAATGCGCCTTTTCAAGCGAGACACCATAGCCTACGAGGAAAACGGAGAGTACAGGCTTGCGGTGGTGGCGGGAATGGCGACGCATGGACAAATCAGCCTGCTCCCGTTAAATGTCGCCAAAGTTGAGGGCAATCCTCCGAAAAAAACGCCGTCAGTTCTCCAAAAACTCAATGCACGGAAAGTCTATGTAGACGAAATCGGGAGGGTTTTTGATCCGTATAAAAGAGAGAATGAAAGAATGCAGAGTTGTTGAAATATCGGAGGACGCGCGCTTCATAGGCGTCGAGCGCGGATTTTTAGTCGTAAAAAGCGGCGGAATGGAAATCGGGCGGATTGAGCTCGATTCCATAGCGGCCGTCATATGTACGGCAAATTATGCCACAGTCGGAACTTCCGCCATCTCCAAGCTTGCCGAATATCGGGTGCCGCTTGTAATTTGCGATAGAAAGACGAAAGTCCCGACAAGCGCGGCAATCCCGCTTGCGGCGCATTGGCGGCAGGGCGATGTGATGGAGGCGCAGGCGGGATGTTCGCTTCCGAAAAAGAAATCCGCGTGGCGGTCGGTAGTCCGCGCAAAACTTTCGCAGCAAGCGCAGGTTCTGAAATATTTCGGCAGGGGCGCAGAAAGCGAATTGCTTTCCAATCTGGCGGATAAAGTGAAATCGGGCGATCCCGAAAATTTGGAGGGCAGGGGAGCGTCAGCGTATTGGCGCGCGCTAATGGGAGAAAATTTTCGGCGCGACAGGGAGGCTGGGGACGAAAATATTCTGTTTAATTACGGATACGCGATATTGCGGGCTTGCGCGATTAGGTCTGTATGCGCGGCGGGGTTGCACCCGAGTTTGGGAATGCACCACTGTTCTGCGGGGAACGCCCATAGACTTGCGGACGACATTATGGAGCCTTTCAGATGTTTTGTCGATATTCGCGCGCGGGAAATTTGCGACGGAGGGGATATTTGGCTTACGAAGGATAATAAGAAAAAGCTCTGCGGAGTTTTATCGGAGAGATATTTCAGAAAAGACAAAATAACTTCCGTGTCACAAATGTTGGCCGACGCCGCTACGGAACTTGCCAAATACTATTTGGAAGAGTGCGAATCTTTTCAGGTAGACATCGTAAGAAGCCGGCATTTGAAGGGAATCGGAAATGAAACTTAGCGGCTATAAACTTATGTGGATGATGGTCATGTTTGATTTGCCTACGGGGACTCCTCCCGAGCGCAAAATGTACGGGGATTTCAGAAACGTGCTGCTCGAAAACGGATTCAGGATGTCGCAGTATTCCGTTTACTTTCGGTTTTGCGGAGAGCGCGAATGCTGCGCGAAATATGTGCGCGCGATAAAAAATGCAGCTCCGCCGGAGGGCGATATATCAATATTATTTTTTACGGACAAACAATTTGGGCAAATTATAAATATAATAAAGAGAAAATTTGTGCGTCCTCCCGATGTCCCTGAACAGTTAATGCTGTTTTAAAAATGTAAAAAAACCGCAAATTTTTTGAAAAAATCTGCGGTTTTTTTAACGTAATAATGGCATAACTCGGTATTGCACTCGCAGTTATGATATTAATATTGTAGAAATCAAAGAACGGTAGTCAATCCGCAACCTACAAAGAGCGCGTCGCATTTTTATTTGAATTGTAGAAATCAAAGAACGGTAGTCAATCCGCAACGGTTTGCCGTGAATTGAGACTATCGATTGCATTGTAGAAATCAAAGAACGGTAGTCAATCCGCAACCGTCGCGCCTACGCTTAGCAAGCTTCCCCGATTGTAGAAATCAAAGAACGGTAGTCAATCCGCAACATGAACGATAAAATGAAGCAAGGCAGAATAATTGTAGAAATCAAAGAACGGTAGTCAATCCGCAACGCTGCACCGCGTCAACTATCGCGGGGATTTATTGTAGAAATCAAAGAACGGTAGTCAATCCGCAACTATCCGATTTATCGTCTTTTGGCGTATTATATTGTAGAAATCAAAGAACGGTAGTCAATCCGCAACTAAAAGGAGCGATGGAGTTTGATCTATCGCATTGTAGAAATCAAAGAACGGTAGTCAATCCGCAACCGCAAACGTGCTCTACACATTTGAGCTCCGATTGTAGAAATCAAAGAACGGTAGTCAATCCGCAACTCTGGACGCTATGACTAAGCTTGGCTACTGATTGTAGAAATCAAAGAACGGTAGTCAATCCGCAACCTATTATAATAAGAATCTTGGGCGCGTTGCATTGTAGAAATCAAAGAACGGTAGTCAATCCGCAACTAAAATCGACTTTAAGAAGCCGCGAGGAGCATTGTAGAAATCAAAGAACGGTAGTCAATCCGCAACCGGCAAGCCGTCCGATATTTCTTGCCTTTCATTGTAGAAATCAAAGAACGGTAGTCAATCCGCAACTCCCAGACATTTTCGCTTTCAAACGCGCAAATTGTAGAAATCAAAGAACGGTAGTCAATCCGCAACATTGGAAGATACGAAAAACGTTGCGTTTAAATTGTAGAAATCAAAGAACGGTAGTCAATCCGCAACAACAAAAGGAAAACGATATGGCGAATAAAATTGTAGAAATCAAAGAACGGTAGTCAATCCGCAACATCGACCGTTTGCGGGGTTGATTTGGCTTTATTGTAGAAATCAAAGAACGGTAGTCAATCCGCAACGACGAATGTTATACGTCGGGCGGTAAAGGCATTGTAGAAATCAAAGAACGGTGGGCGAGTGTTAACAGATGCGGTTTTTTGTTCCGCCTTCGAGCCAGGATTTCAGGTTTTCGGCGGCGATTTGTATTAGGCGCTTCCTGGCCTCGCGCGTCGTCCAGGCTATGTGGGGGGTGATGTGGCAGTTCTTTGCGGAAATCAGCGGATTGTCGGGCGGCGGGGGCTCGGACGATAGCACGTCCACGCCTGCGGCGCCTATTTTGCCGGATTCCAGAGCGGCTGCCAAATCCTTTTCGTTGACGAGTCCTCCGCGCCCCGTGTTCACAATCCACGCGCCGTCTTTCATTTTTGCGATGCTTTCGGCGTTTACCATTTCCCTCGTGGAGTCGTTTAATACGCAGTTGAGCGAAATTATGTCGGATGAGCGCAGAAGGTCGTCGAGGGTTGTGAAGCGCGCCGCCGTGTCGGAAGTCCCCGCGGGCCTGCTCGGGGAGTATGCGGCGGCTTCCATCCCGAAAGCTTTCGCTATCTGTGCCACCTTCCGGCCTATCGCGCCGTATCCCACTATGCCGATGGTCTTGCCGGCGATTTCGGTTAACGGGGCGAGGCAGTAACAGATGTCGGCGCACTTCGACCAGTCGCCTGCCCTTGCGGACTGCGAATGCTCTTCTGTCTTGTTGGCGATGTTGAGTATGTGCGCGAATACCGCCTGCGCCACGCTGTCGGTACCGTATTCCGCTATGTTCGTCACGGCTATCCCGCGGCTTTTGGCGCATTGCAAATCCACGTTGTTGTAGCCGGTGGCGAGAACTCCTATATAGCGCAGTTCGGGAAGGGCTCCGATCTGCTCCCCGAACATTGGAACCTTGTTGGTGAGGACGACTTCCGCGCCCCTTGCGCGCTCGATAATTTTGTCTTTCGGCGTCCGGTCGTATACCGCGACCTCCCCGAAGGCTTCAAAGCTCTTCCAGTCAAGTTCGCCCATGGTCGAAGTGTATCCGTCGAGAATTGCGATTTTCATAAAGCTTGCCTATTCTTTTTAATTTCCGATTATCAATTTTTTTATCCGCGAATAGAAGCTTTTTTGAAGAGAAATGAAATACTCTCACGTCATATGGGACTTCAACGGCACGATAATCGACGACGTGTCTCTCGGCGTAGAAGTCTTTAACGAACTGCGGGGCGACTGCGGGCTGCCGCCCGTGACGAGGTCCGAATACGTCGAAAATTTTAAAATTCCCGTCCGCGATTTTTACGAGGATACGGGGTTCGACTTCTCAAAATTCGACTTTCGGGAAATAGGCGAGAAATTCGCCAGGCTCTATGGCGCGCGCCGCTTCGGGTGTCCGCTGACTTTCGGGTTCAACGGGGCGGCGAGGGCGCTGTCGGAAGCCGGGGTAGGGCAGAGCGTGCTTTCGGCGTACGAGAACGGGCTTTTGAACGAGGCGCTGCGCCACTACGGGCTGGACGGATTCTTTTCGAGAATCGACGGCTTGGACAACATAGACGCGGGCTCCAAGAAAGAGCTCGGCGTAAGGCACGCGGCGAGCCTCAAAACGCCGCCCGAGAAAATCGTCATGGTCGGAGACACCCCGCACGACAAGGAAGTCGCCGACGCGATGGGCACCGCCTGCGCGCTCGTCGCCTGCGGGCACGCGTCGCGCCGGAGGCTCGAAAAGCTCGGCGTTCCCGTGTTCGAAAATCCCGCGGAGTTCATAGAGGCGTTTTTCGGCGGAGGGCTTTGAGCCTCCTGCCCGTCTCCGGCGATATTAGCGCGCGGGGAACCGCCGCGCGCTTCCAACAAACACCCCGCTATTTTTTGAGCCTTTTGGCGGCGATGTCTGTGAGTTTTGCGGTCGATTCCCTGAATTGTTTCAGGCATTCTCCGAGCTCTTCGGCGAAGTTCGAGCCGTCGGAGGATTTTTCCCCCAGAAGGGACGACGCGAGCTCCGACAGGGCCGCGTTTTTGTCCGGCGCCGACTTCGGCATTTTCGCGAGTGTTTCGGAGAGTTTTTCTCCGGATTTTACTATTTCCTCTTTCGCGACTTTGACATCTTCTCCGCAAGCCGACACGTCTGTTTTCCTGATTTTGGAAACGGCCTTGTCGAGATTTTCGCGCGTTGCGTATTTTTTGCAGAAGGCCTTGGGGTCCTTGGGGATTTCGCCGACTTTTTCGAGAAGGTTCCGGATTTGCGAATATTCTTTCGCCGCATCCGTTTCAGCGACCGAGGCTTTTATGGCCTCGGAATTCATCAGGCTCTTGAAAAAGCCGTCTGCGGGAAGATCCGCGACCGGAGCGAAGACAAAAGCCGCGGCCGCGGCCGATATTGCGATTTTTGTTTTCATAATTGAAACTATGTCCGCGGCGGCGCGGGAAAGTCAATGAGTTTCGGAGCGGAAAGTCAGAATTTCCCCACGCTTTCCTTCGCTTCCGCCGCCCGCTTTTCCGCCTGTTTTTTATAGCTTTGCTCCAAATTCGCCCGCATGGCCTTGTCGAATGCGGAGTCGACAAAGAGCACTCCGTTGTAGTAGAGCTTGGCGCGGACGGAGCCGTCGGCGAGCTCGTAATCGTAGCCGAGCATTGTTTCCGGCTGCTGCGGCAGGGTGTAGGTTATTTGGACGTTTTTAGTTCTGTTCTGTCTGGCGGAGCCGCCGACGACGACATCCTTCATCTTATATTTCACTATGGAGGCGGAGTCGTTCGCGGAGCCCGAGCCCGCCGGCTGGAATAGCGATTCGAAGTCGCGCATATTGTAGTCGCCGAATTTGTTTATTTTTGGTGGCGGGGCGGCGGCGGCCTTTTTTGAATTGGCTCTGGCGGTTTTTGCGGCGCTCGTCGTCGACTGCTTTTCAACGAGCTTGCGGTACTTTTCGTAAGCGGCGCGCTGGTATGCTTCCATTATCTGGAATTGCAGGCTCTGCCCGTAGTTTGTCGATCCCGCCACGTCCTCCGGAAGCTCGATGTATACGAACCTGTTGGGGTTTTCGGGAAGGATTTCCCGAAGGGCTTTTTTGCCGTCCGGATCCGTCTCGGCGAGTTTTATTGCGCCGTTTTTAAATTCGATGTCCCACCGCCGCGACACCGGCACGTATGTCGTCTTCTTCCATTTGGAATTTTTTGAGCCGGCGACCGATTCCATCAGCGCTTCCAGCTCTTCCGCGGTGATGGGGTCGCCGTGGCGGCGGTAGAATTCCATTGCGGAGACGTCGTTGTTGTAGCCGATGTGGATTTCCCAGCCGAAGAGGTCGTGCTGCTGTATGGTGTCGCTGTTCGTGGCGGACGCGGAATCCGCGCGCTTATAGTAAAACTTGTGGAAGACCGAACGCGGCATGGTGAGAAACAAGTTCGCATAGGGCAGCTCCATGGCCTCACGGTAGCGCTCTTCCCGCGAGTCGTAGGCGTAGGCCGCCCCTCCGATCTTGGAGAGCAGCCTCCCTTCTATGTCGGAGCGCGGCTCTCCTATTTTTGCGTGGGATACTGCGGGCGCCGACAGCGCGGCGATGGACAGCGCGGCGAATAGAACGGGGATATTTTTCATGGAGAATATCATACCCGCCCCGCCGGAAAAATCAACCATTATCCCCTTAAAAATGTCGCGACGCTCTCAATGTGGCGGGTCTGGGGGAAGAGGTCGAAAGGCTGCAGCTTTTCAAGCCGGTATCCGAGGCGCGAGAGTTCTGCGGCGTCTCGCGCCTGGGTGTCGGGTCCGCAGGATACGTACACGATTTTCGCGGGCGAAAACTCCGCGAGCTGCCTTATGAAGGAGGCGTCGCACCCCGAGCGCGGCGGGTCTATCAGCACCGACGTATCCGCCCCCGGAAATTTTCCCGCGACTCCGGCGAAGATGTCCTCCGCTTTCCCCGCCGAGAACGAGCAGTTCCCGATTCCGTTTATCCGCGCGTTTTTGCGCGCGCATTCGGCCGCTTTTTCGCTCACCTCTATGCCTTCGACCAGCTCGAATTTCGAAGCCGCCGAGAGCGCGAACATTCCCGCGCCGCAGTAGGCGTCCACGAGGAATCTCGGCCCCGCGGCCTCCGCCGCCCCGTATTCGGCGAACTCCGGAAGTATGAACGGGTTGTTCTGGAAAAATTCCCCCGCGACAAATTCAAATTCGAGATTCCCCACCCGCTCGCGCACTGTTGCGGCATTGTCGAAGCAGACTTTGCCTCCGGCGTCCCGCAGGAGCAGGGTTCCGCCGCGCCGAAGGGAGTTTTTGCGCGCGCGCAGCGCGGCGCGCGCTTCGGGGAGGGCGGCGTTTATTGCGGAGGACGCTATCGGACACTGCGGAACGTCGACGAGCTCCGTTCTCCGCCCTGATTTAACGAAGCCTATCGGGAAGCTGTCACCGCGCGGTTTTTCGTAGTGCGGGGTGAGTTTCGAGCGGTATCCGTACAGCATGGGCGACGGGCGCGTGGGGAGCGGGTCGCAGTCTATCCCGCCGATTCTTTTCATGAGGTCGCGGACCTGTTTGCGCTTCCATTCGAGCTGCGCCGGATATTCGAGATGCTGGTATTGGCAGCCCCCGCAGGTTCCGAAGAGCGGGCATTTGGGCTCGGCGCGGTCGGGGCTCGGCCGCACGACTTCCAGCAGGTCGCCTTCGGAAAAATTTTTTCTGTTGCGGAAAATCCGCGCCCTCACCCTTTCGCCGCCGAGCGCGAATGGAACCATGACCACCCAGCCGCCCGCGCGCCCAACGCCCGCGCCGAGGTTCGTGATGTCGTCGATTTCAAGCTCTACGACTTCGTGGTAAGCGAAGGGTTCGGGGACGAAGTTGCGCGGGGTTTCCCGTCCGGATTCGGAATTTTCGTGGCTCATGCGGCAAAGTTGTCTTGGCTTTTTTTAAACGATGCGGCAGTATGGGGCAAATTTTGAAAAGCGCAATGGAAGAATTTATACAGAGCAGGCAGAATCCGCGCGTGAAATCGCTGATGAAGCTCCGCGACAGGGCGGAGCGCAGGAGGCTCGGGCTATTCGCCGTCGAGGGGCTGCGCGAGCTCTCGAGGTGCGTAGAGCTTTCGGATGTCGAGGAAATCTACTACTGTCCCGAATTTTTCAAGGGGCGGGGGCACGCAGAGTTTGTTGAAAAAGTCGCCGCCGGAAAAAAAATTCCCCTTTGCCGCCTCTCTTCGGGGGCGTTTGAAAAAGTCTCGAACCGCGAGGGATGCGACGGGCTGATAGGGGTTGCGCGCCAGTGGGGCTGTTCGATTTCCGACATAGCGCTTCCAAGCGACCGCCCCGCGACGGTGCTTGTGGCGGACGCAATAGAGAAGCCGGGGAATCTCGGCGCGCTCGTCCGTACCGCCGATTCCGAAGGCGCGGACGCGCTCGTTTTGACCAACCTCGTCTGCGACATTTTCAATCCGGCGGCGGTGAGGGCATCGCAGGGCGCGCTGTTTTCGGTTCAGATAGCCTCCGCCTCCGCGGAAGATGCCGCCCGATGGCTGAAATCCAACGGGATAAAGCCGGTAGGGGCGCATTTGGGCGCGGAAAAATCCCTGTGGGAAGCCGATTTGTCCGGACCGGTCGCCATAGTTGTGGGGAGCGAATCCGACGGGCTCGGCGCGGACTGGGAGGCGGAACTCGCCGAGAAAGTCAAAATCCCGATGGGCGGAATATCGGACAGCCTGAATGTGAACGTGGCGGCTTCCATATTTTTGTACGAGTCGCTCCGCCAGAAAAACGCCCGTTCCGCGCGCTGAATCTGCGCGGCGTCCGGCGGTTCCCGTAAAACGTCTTCCAAATCGGAAGGGGGAGGGGACTGCCTCGAATCTACCGGCAGCCGCCCCGCCGAAGGGCGGAGTATTCCGCAGTGGCGGGCGTTAGGCTTTTCCCCATCCATTCTTTGGAACGGCGAGGCGGTTCCCTAACGCATCGGCGGCTGGATGGCGTTGAAGAAATCTTCCTGCACTATGAATACCGAGAGGTCGGAGATTTCGCGGGTCATTTCGGTAATCTTAGTGTAGTCGTCGCGCAAGTTGAACGCGTCGCGCGCTCCGTATGTGCGCGAATTTGCCGCCGCGATTACGGCGAGCGCCGCGCATGCTGCCGCCGACATCGAGGCGAGAGCCGCCGCCGTTCCCCGCGCGCCTTTCACGGCCTTTCGGCACGCGAGCGCCGCCCTGCGGTCGAAGTCCGCGCCGAGCCGCACGGGAGACGCCTTTAAGAGCGCGTCGATAAGAATGTCATAGCCGGCGTCGTCGGATTTTGCAGCTTCTATCGTTCTGTCCGCAAAATCCGCGCCGCAGGTTATCGCGGGGGCGGATAGGAGCCTTTCGGCGAGTCCGTCCATTTGGCTTTCTTCGCAAAGGCGGCCTTGGGGCGCTTGGTGGTTTTTGTAAAATTTATCGGGCATTTTTAAGGGCCTCCCTCAGGGCCGTTCTCGCCCTGAATATCCATGTTTTGACCGCCGGAACGCCCGCGTCCATAGCGGCGGCGATTTCCTCGTAGGTGAGCTCCTGTTGCTTATAAAGCAGTATGGCGGTTCGCTGGTTTTCCGGCATGGTTTCGAGCGCGGAATAAAAAATCTCTTCGAGCTCCGCGGTTTCGAGCTCTCCGCGCCCGCTGGAAACCGCCGTCATGTCCGCGGGATCCGTCGGGTCGCAGGGGCGCCGCGCCGACTTCCTGAACTCGTTGATCAATATATGCCGGGCTATGCGGAAGAGGTATGTCGAAAACTTTGCGGACGGAACGTAGCTCTCTCTCGCCCGGTAGAGGTTTACAAACGTCTGCTGCGCCATGTCTTCGGCGGCATGGGCGTCGCGGACGGAGCGGTAGAAATAGTTTGCGAGGGGATTTTTCCACTTTTCGATAAGCATTCTGAGCGCGTGCTCCGACCCTCCGGCGACTTCCGACATCAGAATCGCGTCTCCGTCGGGGCGCGGATTTGCGGTTTCTTTCCGCTCCGCTCCCATATTTTCGCATTTCGCCGAGGCAGTCATAGAATTGTCCGCTTTCATGAAGTTAAACCCGTCCGCCGCCTAAAAGTTGCGCTTTTTTAAAAAAAATGAAAAAAAAGCTGGAACGCGAGCAAAAAAACGGTACCTTTCATCGCTTAAATAATTTTATATTTTAACAACAATACGAAAGATTCAAAATGAGCGGACTTATCCAATGGTCTTCATGCGCCAAGCGCAAATCCGGCAAAAAGGGCGCGGGCAAAAAGCCCAACGCGCAAAGGCAGAGGCTTTTGGCCTCCCGCAAGCGCAAGCAGCGCGCGAGCGCCGTCAAGGCCGAGGCCAAAATCGTCTGGAAGAGGGACGGCGAGTAGCCGATGCGCGTTTCCGCCGCCGCGCCGAAAGACTGCGGCGGGACGGATTCTTCGCCCCAAGCGGTTTTCCGCGTCGGGGCGTTTTTATTGGGCGGCGGGATAAGTTTTCGCGCCCAATCCGGTTCTTGCAAATGGGCGTTCCCGTATTTGCGGTTTTGCGGAATGTCGTCCCGTCTTTTCCGGCGTTTCCGCAGGCGCAGGGAACGCCTTTTTTGGTTGCATAATCGGAATTATTGTACGATATTGCGCCATCATGAGAAAAATATCCATAATGGCAATTTCCGCCGCGGCGCTCTTTGTCGGCGCCTGCACCACGAACGTTGTGGTGGATTCGCGCGCGTTCCCGATGGCGTCCTATGACGAAGTTTCGGGTTCGTTTACCGGAAAGCTTGCGGGCAATATCAATTCGGCTTTCAAATCGACAAATATCGCCCTCGAGCGCGACCTTAAATATTTCCGCGTAGGGCAGATCCCGGGCGACAACTCTTGGCTGATATATGCGCGCGCCGAGCTGGATCTCAAAATAGTGGTGTCGCTCAAACAGCTTCCGAACGACGAGGTTGCGGTTTCGATCGACTACGGCGACGGCAACCTCATGAAGAGCCAGCAGATATTCAACGCCATCGCCAAGAACATGCGCATGTTCGAAGGGCGCTGATAGCGTTTCATAAAGCTTGGCCGCCCCTGCTTGCGGGGAACCGGCTGAAATATTGGCATGGACGTTGGCGCCGCAGAATTTCTGCCGTACTATGGCGAGCTCAAACTCGCCGGACACATGGCGGTTTCGCTCGCGGCGGCGTTTGCGGGCGGATTCGGCATGTGGCTGGCCGCCCTCTATTTTTCGGCGTCGGGGCGGTTCGGGTTTTGCGATTCGTTCGCGCTCTCCCTTTTCTGCGCGTCGGCGGTGTGGATAATTCCGGCGGGGCTTCCTATACAGCCGCTATGGGAGAAAATCGGCATGGCCGCGTTTTTGGCGCTTCCGCTCTTTGTTTGCCGCTTTGCGTTCGGGCTTGAATGGAGGAAGTCTTTCGCTCTCGGCGCGTCGTTCTGCGCGGCGCAGGCGGCGGTTTTTTCCGCGGTATACTATTATATAATGCGATGAAATTCGACACTCTCGGCCTCATATCCAAACTCGTGAAATTCGAAAGCGTATCGGCTGACTCTTCAAAAACCGACCGGACGCGCGCATGCGCCGAATTTCTCTCCCTGACCCTGGCGGGGCTCGGCTTCGATTCGGAGCTCTTGGAGACCGGCGGGAACCCAGTCGTATTCGCCCGCAGAAACTGCGCGTCGGGCAGGCCGAAGGCGCGCGTGCTATGCTACGGGCACTACGATGTCCAGCCCGCCGACCCGCTCGGCAAATGGAATACCCCGCCTTTCGAGCCGACGGTGAAGGGCGGAAAAATCTGGGGGCGCGGAACCGCCGACAACAAGGGGCCGTTCTCCTGCCTGCTGGGGGGGCTCGCAGAATTTCTGTCCGAAAATCCGGACGCCGACATAGACTTCGGAATCGCCGTCGAGGGCGAGGAGGAAATCGGCAGCGGCGGGATTTCAAAGCTCGTCGAAACCCGTCCGGAGCTGTTTTCACATTACGACTACATGGTTTTGAGCGACACTTCCGCCGCCTCCGAAAACCGGATAATCGTGACTATCGGCCTGCGCGGAATGGGCGGCTTCGAAGCCGTGTTCAGGGGGCCGAACACCGACGTCCATTCGGGAATGTTCGGGGGGGCGGTTTACAACCCTCTCCGGGCGATGTTCGAGGTCTGCGCGTCGCTCCACACGCCCGACGGGCTGGTGAACGTGCCGGAATTTTACGAGGAGCTGCCGGAGCTTTCCGACTGGGAAAGGGGGCAGATTGCCGCGAGCCCGTTCGACGAATCCGGCATAAAGGCGCAGCTTGGTCTCGACTTCCTCGCCGCCCAGAAGGGCTATTCCGTTCCGGAGGCGATGCGCGTTCTGCCGACTCTCGAATTTTCGGGCGCCGGCGGGGGCTATCAGGGCGAGGGGTCGAAGTCGATCATACCTTCCGAATGCTTCTGCAAAATATCCTGCCGCACGGTCGCGGGGCAGGACACCGACAGGGCTTTGGCGGCGGTGAAATACGCCATGCTCGACAGGTGCCCTAAGGGCGTAAAGCTTTCGTTTATAGACAACGATTCTTCCGGCAACGCCTATTTTGTGGATCCGAAGGCCGAACCGCGCGGGGAGCGGGGAATGAGGCTCTCAAAGGCGTTCGCCGCGGTTGACAAGTGCGCGCAGGAGGTCTTCGGCAATCCGCCGCTGTATCTGCGCGAGGGCGCGAGCATTCCGCTCATATCGGCGATAAAGCGGCGGACTGGTCTCGACTGCGTGATGGCCGGCCTCTTTTCGCCCGATGACAACCTGCACGCGCCCAACGAGGGGTTTTCACTCGCGATGGTCGAGAGGGGAACCGCGTACTACAAAAAGTTTTTCGGGGAGATTTCAAAGTGACGCTCACCTGCACGAAAACGTATTTCGACGTGCCGTTCGCGCACCGCCAGCACCTGCACGACGGCCATTGCTCATTTATCCACGGGCACAACTGGGACATACGCGTGACTTTCGGCTGCGAGCGCACCGACGAGAACGGGTTTGTGGTGGACTTCGGCAAGCTGAAGTTTTTGAAGGCCTGGATAGAGGAAAATCTCGACCACGCCTGCGCGCTTTCGAGGGGCGACCCGCTCGCCCCGAAGCTCGTCGCCGCCGCACCCGAGGCGTGGAAAGTTTACTATTGCGACGAGTGCTCGTGCGAGGGGCTCGCGCGCGAGCTCTTCGGGGTGTTCGACGCGCTCGTCCGGCGCGAGACGGATTCCCGCGCGTTTGTGGTGAGCGTCGAAGTCAGCGAGGACAAAAAGAACTCCGCGGCCTTCTCGCGCTAAATTCTTTTTCGTTTGCATGGGCGGATTTGCGATAGCCGAAAAATTCCTGTCCTTTCAGGGCGAGGGAATCCACTCGGGCCGGAGGGCATATTTCATACGGCTTTTCGGCTGCAATGTGAAGTGCGGCTGGTGCGACAGCAAAAGCGCGTGGGAGGGCGCGGCGTCTGAAACCCTCTCGGCGCGGGAAATCGCCGACGCCGCCATGCTCTCCGGCGCGGAAATCGCGGTCGTCACCGGCGGTGAGCCGTGCCTTTACGACCTCCGCCCGCTTTTGCGCGAGCTTTCTGCGCGCTCTATTTCCGCGCACCTCGAAACTTCCGGAACGCTTCCCATACCCGAGGGGCGCGGGGCGGATTTCGCGTGGGTCGCGCTCAGCCCGAAGCTGTTTTGCCCTCCGCGCGCGGAGTCGCTCGCGCGGGCGGACGAGCTCAAATTCATAATTTCCGACCCGCGGGAACTCTCGGACTGCGAAAGGCTCGCGGAGGGGTCGGGGAGGGCGAAGGCGTTTTGGCTGCATCCGGAGTGGTCGCGGTCTGGGGACGAAAGGCTGCTCGGGGCGCTCTGCGAATTTGCGGTATCGCGCGGGGGGCGATGGAGGGTCGGCTGGCAGATGCACAAGCTCTACCGCGCGCGTTAGCGGGCTGGCGGGGAATAGGTAAAATTCCGCCTGCGGTTTTTGACCGCTCAAAGCGCGCGTCCCTATTCGGCCTTAAATGCGCGGGCGAGAATTTTGTACGCCATTCCCCTGAACGAGATGTCCGCCGCGAATGCCGCGCCCGCGACTGACGCGAAAACCAGATAGGCGTGCGCCCAAAGTCCGTCGAGATACGCGGCGGCAATCAGAGACGCGAGCGCCCCGCCGACGCACAAAAATCCGAGGGACGCCGCAAAGCCGGAGTTGCGCGGATTCGCATAGAGCCTGAATAGCCACATTCCCCCGAACAGGGCGGCCATTTCCGCGCACAGCGCCGCGGCGAAACCGGTTCCCCAGCCGATTGCGCGCGCGGCGTCGGCCGTTGCGAATGCAACGCTTAGGGCGATAACCCCTTCCGCCGCGAAGAACGCCGCCAGCGGAAGCGAAAACGCGAGCTTTTCAAAGCGCGTTTCGCGCGGGGATGCGAATCTCACGAAAAGCGCGTAGGCGAAAGTTGGGATAAAAAATACGCAATACGCCGTCGAGCGGTACAGGATTCCGTCTATGGAACTCTCCGGCGCGTTGGGGTCGAACTCGAAAAACTTTTGGGCGTCGGCGAGCATTCCGGCGGCGGCGAAAAAGATTGCCTTTCCCGCCCATAGCGCGGGCAGCCAGAGCAACAGCGGCCAAAATCCGCCAAGCTTTCGGCGGGCCTGCGAAATCTTCTTTAACATGCCGCCCATTCTGCGCGGGCGCGGGCGCGATTGCAAAACCAAAATTCGGGGTTTCCCGCGCTTTCCCCGACAGTCCGGCTTGCGGTTTTTTCTCCGCGGTTCCCCATTTTCAAATCGGGAAATTTTACAGGGTTTTGCCTTTTGAAGATTTCGCATTGGCGAACGGGAGGCGCCCTGCGCGGAACTTTTTTAAAATAGCTTGACGCTCGGACGGAAATCCCCGCGGGGTTTCGGAATATTGGGGGCGGGCGTCCCCTTTCCGCTTCCGCCGGCGGTCAAATTGGGGCGGATTTGAAAATGCGCTTTAAAAATTTTGTTGCAAAACGCGCGCGCGCGTGGGATAAAACCCGCAGAACCTCTGGAATGTTCGAGACTGCCCTACCGGTTCCCCGCCTTAATGACAATAATACGGGAGCTCGACCCGGTTGCGGCGGATGTCAGGCCGCCTTCGATTGCGGAAGACAGAAGCCGCGGCGGAAGCACCCACCTCTTCTTTTGGAGGCTGCGAAACCAACCCGGCAAGACGGCAATTCCGGGGGTTCCCTATTTTGCCGGCCCGGCGGAACCGGAGCGGCTTTTTTATTTTTCCGGACGCGGATCGCGCGCCGGCGGATTCCAAAACTTATGCAGAAAACCCGTTCGCACTGGGCATGGGTGCCCCCGCTTTATTTTATAGAAGGCCTGCCGAACGCGGTGGTAGCCTCGCTCTCCGTCGGCTACTACATGTCAATGGGCGTTGGCAACGCGCAGGCGGCTATGCTCACAAGCGGGCTGTATCTCCCGTGGTTTTTGAAGGGGCTGTGGGGGCCGTTCGTCGATTCGGTGTCCTCCAAGCGCAGGTGGATTCTGTTCTGCTCGGCGGTTTTTGCGGCGTGCTTTGCGGGGCTTGCGGCGGCGGGCTTTATGCCGCGGTGGATAGCCGCGAGCGCTCTGATGTTCTGGACGCTCGGGTTCGCGTCGGCGACTTTCGACATCGCCGCCGACGGATTCTACATGCTCGCGCTCGACGAAAAGTCGCAGTCGTTTTTCGTAGGCATACGCAACGCCTTTTACAGGGCGGCGGTTTTGTTCGGGCAGGGCGCGACGCTCGTGATAGCGGGCAAATGCAGGGATTTTTTCGACTCCGCCGCGGGCGGATGGGCGGTGGCGTTTCTTCTGTGTGCGGCGATAGCGGCGATGTCGGCGGCGTATTTTTCAAAGGTTCTGCCAGCTCCGGCGTCCGACGCCCCGCGCGCCGGTTCCTCCGCGCGCCTGGTAGCGGCAAATATGCGGAAGGCTTTCGCGGAATTTTTCTCGCGGAAGGGCATAGTTTCGATTCTCGCGTTTGTGCTGTTTTACAGGTTCGCGGAGGCGCAGCTTTTGAAAATCGTCCAGCCGTTTCTCTACCACGGCCGCGAGCTCGGGGGGCTCGGGCTGCCGCTTGAAAGCATAGGTTTGGTGTACGGCGCGGCGGCTCCGGCGGCCCTCCTTTGCGGGGGCGTGCTCGGCGGTATTCTGATATCGAAAACGGGTTTGAAAAGGGCGCTTTTCCCGATGGCGATAGCGATGAACGCGCCGAATGCAATCTATGTCTATATGGCGCGGGCGATGCCGGAATCTCTCGCGGAAATATCTTCGCTGATATGTATCGAACAGTTCGGCTACGGCTTTGGATTTGCGGGCTACATGGTGTACCTCATGAGGGCTTCCGAGGGCGGGAACAAAACTTCCGCATACGCGATATACACGTCGTTCATGGCGCTCGGCATAATGCTTCCGGGCTTTTTCAGCGGGGCTATTCAGGAGTTCCTCGGGTATGCCGGATTTTTCGAGTGGGTGTTGTTTTGTACATTCGTTTCGTTTTTTGTGACGTATCTCGCCTACCGCACTCTGCGGAATTAAAATCAATAAATCCGCTGCATGCGCGCAAAAACTTCCATGTAAGGCAAATTTTTAACACCCGACGAAAAGTTTCCCTCCGCATCTTCCGCCGCTTTAATCTGCACTCCGCCAATCTCGGATTACGGCAAACT
>ERZ1673738.383-NODE-383-length-83989-cov-8.676639_pt1 | contig 83989 bp, 77 predicted proteins | sample MGYA00580198_ERZ1673738 | MGnify/ENA primary metagenome ERZ1673738 (study PRJEB41218, sample SAMN15661784) | gut metagenome | host: Homo sapiens | place: Canada: London | collected 2015-08-20/2019-03-30 | study: EMG produced TPA metagenomics assembly of... | reverse complement strand
GGGGACCTTTTTCCAAAAAGGTCCCCCTTCCCCCCGCCCATCCCTCTCTGCCTTCCCTGCAAAGGAACCTCGCATGAACACGCCCTATGCTGCCCGACGCGACCGCCTGCGCCAACTGATGCGCGCCCGCGGTCTGGATGCCCTGCTGGTGAGCCACGCTGCCAACCGTTTTTATCTTTCCGGCTTCGAGCTGCATGACGTGCAGCTCAACGAGAGCGCGGGACGCCTGGTCATCTGCGCGGACGGGCGGGACTGGCTCTGCACGGACGCCCGCTACAAGGATGCGGCGGCCCGTCTCTGGGACGAGGACCGCATCCTCATCTACGGCCCGGACGCGGCCACGGAGATCGGCCAGCTCATGCGGCGTTGCGGCAGCCGCCTGGGCCTGGAGGCGGAGATCGTGAGCCTCAATTTCGCCCGCTCGCTGGGCCGTGCCGTGGGACGCGGCGCGCATCTGCAGGCGGCCGACGGCCTGGTGGAAGAGCTGCGCGTCATCAAGGATGCGGACGAGATCAAAGCCCTGGAGCGTTCCTTCGCCCTCAACCACGCCATGCTGCGCTGGCTGGAGGAAAGCCAGCTGCAACCGGGCCGCAGCGAAGCCGAGCTGGCCTGGGCCATCGAAAAATATTTCCGCGACAACGGCGCCTCGGAACTGGCCTTCCCGTCCATCGTGGCCGTGGACCAGAACGCGGCCCTGCCCCACGCCATCCCCGGCGAGAAAAAGCTGCCGGACAACGGCCTGGTGCTGGTGGACGTGGGCTGCCGCGTGGACGGCTATTGCTCCGACCAGACGCGCACCTTCTGGGTGGGCGACGCGCCGCACAAGGAGTTCCGCGAGACCATGAAGCTGGTGCGTGACGCCCAGCAGGCCGCCCTGGACAAGATGCGGCCGGGCCTGCCCCTGCACGAGGCCTATACGCTGGCGCGGGGCGTGTTCGAGAAGGCGGGCGTGGAGGCCTGGTTCACCCATGGCCTGGGCCACGGCGTGGGGCTGGAGACGCACGAGGCCCCCAGCCTGGGCCGTCGCGGCGACAAGGTCCTGCAGGAAGGCATGGTGGTCACGGTGGAGCCCGGCCTCTACTATCCGCAATGGGGCGGCATCCGCTGGGAATACACGGTGCTCATCACGGCCGACGGCAACCGCATCCTCTAGGGAGGCACCATGTCCCTGATCTACCTTGTGGGCCCGCGGGCCTGCGGCAAGACCACGCTGGGCAAGGCCCTGTCCGAAGTGCTGGACGTGCCTTACTGCGATACGGACCACCACCTCTGCGAACGTCTGGGCATGGACGTGGCGACCATGGTGGACCGCTGGGGCTGGGAGGGCTTCCGCAGCCGCGAGAGCGAATCCCTGCGCCTGGCCAGTGAGGAGCTGGCGGGCCGTGGCGTGGTGGCCACCGGCGGCGGCATGGTGCTGGCGGAGGCCAACCGGCGCTATATGCGCGAGCATGGCCGGGTCTTTTTTTTGTCCGCCCCGGTGGAGGTGCTGGCCGCCCGCCTGCGGCGCAATCCGCTGGAGGCCCAGCGCCCCAGCCTCACCGGCAAGAGCCTGGACGATGAAGTGCGCGAGGTGCTGGAAGCCCGCCTGCCCCTGTACCGGGACGCCGCCCACCACGAACTGGACGCCCGCCAGAGCATCACGGAACTGTGCCTGGCAGTGCGGACCCTGCTGCGTCATTGATCATCGCGGGGAGTGCGTCACGCCCATAGCGGCCTGATGCGCTCCCCGTGCATTTTTTGGGAGGAGACATGTCTGCTAGCCCGCTGGTGACCGTCCTGCTGCCGGTCTGGAACGGCGCATCCCTGCCCCTGACGGCAGAGGGGGAAGAGCCCCTGCGCGTGGCCATCCGTTCCCTGGCCCGGCAGGAAGCCGCGCCGGACGCCCCCGTACCGGGCTTCGAGGTGCTGGCCGTCGATGACGGTTCCACCGACGGCACGGCGGCCCTGCTGGATGCCCTGGCGGCGGAATATCCCTGCCTGCGCGTCCTGCATCGTCCGCATGAGGGCCTGCCCGGCGCGCTCAACGCCGGTCTGGAGGCCGCCCGGGGCGCGCTCATCGCCCGCATGGACGCCGATGATGTCTGCCACCCGCAACGCCTGGCCCTGCAGGCCGCCTGGATGGCGGAACATCCCGAAACGGGCCTGCTGGCCACGCGGGTACATTTTGGCGGCGACCGCGAGACCGCGCGCGGCTTTGCCCATTTCGTGGACTGGCAGAACGGCCTGCTGGATCATGAGGCCATCAGCCGCAACCGTTTTCGCGATACGCCCGTCAGCCATCCTTCGGTCATGTTCCGGCGCGAGCTGCCCCGGCTGCACGGCGGCTATGCCGACGGCTTTTTTGCCGAGGACTGGGAGTTGTGGCTGCGCTGGCTGCACGCCGGGGTGCGCATGGCCAAGCTGCCGCAGGAGCTGCTGGTCTGGAACGATCCGCCGCGCCGGGCCACCCGCAGCGACAGCCGCTATTGCGAGGCCGCCAACAACCAGTTGCGCGCCCTCTGGCTGGCCCGCTGGCTGGAACGCCACAACCCCTGGCATCCGCGGGTCTACCTGCTGGGCGCGGGCAAGGTGGCGCGCCGCCGTCTGGCTCCCCTGTGGGAAAAAGGCGTGCAGGTGGCCGCTTTCGTGGACATCGATCCCAAAAAGATCGGGCAGAAGGTGCACGGCGTGCCGGTCATCGGCCGGGACGGACTGCCCGGGCCGGGACGCTGTTTCCTGCTCAACGCCCTCACCGCCCACGGCGCCGATGAGGATGCCGCCCGCTGGCTGGCTGCCGCCGGCTATGATGCGGAGCAGTGGCTGCTGGTCTGAGAAGTCCCGGATAGTCCGCGAAGCGTGAGCCGCTGTCCAAAAATTGACGGCTCCTGCCGCGCTCTGCCTTCTTTCGCCCTTGCGGCCGCGCATTTTTCCCAAGAGATCCCGCTTTTTATTTGTTGAGATAATAGCTTAAAATTACTTGATTTTTACGAAAGCATATGAAAAATATCATAAAATTGTTTGTGCAGATGCGAAGACTTTGCGAATTTTGTCACCAATACCCTTTGACATAACCCCTTGTTGAGGGTATTTTATAAAAGCTTTGAACATCACACCGTCCAGAGGGAGGATACGGTAATGTTGGACCTTAATATCACCTTGGTTTTCCAGTTGGTGAACTTCTTCATTGCACTGTACGTGCTGAACCTCCTTCTGATTCGCCCCATCCGCGAAATCATCCGCAAACGCAAAGCCGTCATGGACGATATGTCCGGCGAATCCGAATCCTACGAATACCAGGCCGAACAGCGCCTTTCCGACTATGACAACCAGCTGACCCGCGCCCGTCAGGATGCAGGCCAGAACCGCGAAAAGGCCCGCGAAGCCGGCGCCGCCGAACAGGACAGCCTGGTGGCTGAAGCCCAGAAGCGCGCCCAGGAAATCATTGCCGAGACCCGTCGCAACCTGCAGGCCGAAGCCGATGCTTCCCTGAAGGAACTGCGCGGTCAGGTCGCCACGCTCTCCGGCCAGCTGGCCGAGCGTGTGCTGCGTGGCTAGTACGCCGTTTCTGCCACTGTGCCACGCGCGAGCTCGGTGGTTTTTCGGGCGGTCTTCGGACCGCGAGGGTAAAGAATCAAGAGAAACCCAATCAAGGGGGTGGGCTTTGAGCAAATGGAAACACGCTGGGCTGGGCTTGACGCGAGTTATGGTGCCTGTCCTTGCGCTTACGCTGCTTTTCGCCGTGGGGGCGCAGGCCTCTGAAGGGCATGACGCGCCGCGCTGGGGCGACTTTGGCTGGCGTGTGCTCAACTTCATCATCTTCGCCGGTATCCTGTGGTACTTCGTGGGCGGTCTGGCCCGCAAGTTCTTCTCCGGCCGCCGCGCCCGCATCAGCCAGGACCTCCAGGATCTGGAAGCCCGCCGCGCTGAAGCCCAGAAGCGCCTGGATGAAGTGGAAAAGCGCATCAGCAACCTTGAGTCCGAACGCAAGGCCATCCTCGATGAAAGCCTCGCTCAGGCCGAAAGCGTGAAGCAGGCCGTCGTCGAAGAAGCCAAGCGTCAGGCCGAACAGATTGTGCAACAGGCTCGTCGCACTGCCGAGAACGAAGGCCGCGCCATGCTGGCCGAAGTGCGCGCCGCCATTGCCGATGAGATTGTGGACGCAGCGGAAAAGGTCCTGGCTGAAAAGCTGACCGCCGCCGAGCATGAAAAGCTCATTACCAACTCCCTCAACAAGGTGGTGCTCCATTGACGGACGCGATAGTTGCTCGCAGATATGCCGGCGCCATATTTGCGCTGGGCAAACAACAAGGGGATGAGGCCCTCTCGCGTTACGGGAGCGATCTCGCCGCGCTGGGAGACATGCTTGCCGCCTCGCCGAAGCTGGACGCCGCGCTGAAAAGCCCGGTCATCAGCATCGATGAAAAAAAGGCTGTGATGGGCAAGCTGCTTAAGAAAATCAAGGCGGACAAAACCGTCAGCAACTTCTGCCTGCTGTTGGCCGACAAAGAGCGTCTGGCTTATCTCGGCGAGATTGTCGGCTGGTATGGCAAGTTGCTTGACGACGCCAAAGGAATTATCCGTGGTACGCTCACTACCGCCGTGGAGCTTACGGATAACAAGCGGGCCGAACTCAAGGCCGAGCTTGAAAAGAAGGCGGGGGCGAGCATTGAGCTTGCCTTTGATGTGGATGCTTCCATCCTTGGGGGCGTGGTGCTCAAGGTTGGTGATCGAGTGCTGGACGCAAGTCTGCGCGCGCAGTTGGCGATCCTTCGGGAGACATTCAAGAGGGGTGAATAGCACATGCAGATCAAAGCTGAAGAGATAAGCAAGATCATTGAAGATCAAATCAAAAACTACGAGCAGCGCGTAGAAATGAGCGAAACCGGCACCGTGTTGTATGTCGGTGACGGTATCGCCCGCGTCTACGGGGTTCAGAATGCCATGGCCATGGAACTGCTGGAATTCCCCGGCGGCGTCATGGGTATGGTGCTCAACCTCGAAGAAGACAACGTGGGTGTCGCGCTGCTCGGCTCCGATGTGGGCATCAAGGAGGGCGATCCTGTCAAGCGTACCGGCAAGATCTTCTCCGTGCCCGTGGGCGACAAGGTTATGGGCCGCGTGCTCAACCCCCTTGGCCAGCCCATCGACGGCCTCGGCCCGGTCGAAGCCGAAGAAGTCCGCCCGGTGGAAATCAAGGCCCCTGGTATCATCGCGCGTAAGAGCGTGCATGAGCCCATGCCCACGGGTCTGAAGGCCATCGACGCCATGACTCCTATCGGCCGCGGCCAGCGTGAACTGATCATTGGCGACCGTCAGACCGGTAAGACCGCCGTCTGCATCGACGCCATCCTGGCCCAGAAAGAAACCGACATTCACTGCTTCTACGTGGCCATCGGCCAGAAGAAAGCGTCTGTCGCCCTGGTGGCCGACACCCTGCGCAAGCACGGTGCCATGGAATACACCACCATCATCTCGGCCACCGCTTCCGACCCGGCTCCCTTGCAGTACATCGCGGCTTACACCGGTTGCACCATGGCCGAGTACTACCGCGACAACGGCAAGCATGCCCTGATCATCTACGATGACCTCTCCAAACAGGCTGTGGGTTATCGCCAGATGTCCCTGCTGCTCCGTCGTCCTCCCGGACGTGAAGCTTTCCCCGGCGACGTGTTCTACCTGCACTCCCGCCTGCTGGAACGCGCTGCCAAGGTGAGCGACAAGCTCGGTGCCGGCTCCCTGACCGCCCTGCCCATCATCGAAACGCAGGCCGGTGACGTGTCCGCCTACATCCCGACCAACGTGATCTCCATCACCGACGGTCAGGTGTACCTGGAACCCAACCTGTTCAACGCCGGTGTGCGTCCGGCCATTAACGTGGGTCTGTCCGTGTCCCGCGTGGGTGGCGCCGCTCAGATCAAGGCCATGAAGCAGGTTGCCGGTACCATGCGTCTGGACCTGGCCCAGTACCGCGAACTGGCCGCTTTCGCCCAGTTCGGTTCCGACCTGGACAAGGCCACCAAGGCCAAACTGGAACGCGGCGCCCGTCTGGTGGAACTGCTGAAGCAGCCCCAGTACCAGCCCATGCCCGCCCAGGAACAGGTGGCTTCCATCTACGCCGCTACCCGTGGCTACATGGACGACGTGCCGGTGGATCAGATCCGTCGCTTTGAAAGTGAAATGCTGGCCTTCATGCGCGATACCCGCAAGGACGTGCTGGACGCCATCAAGGATAAGAAAGTCATTGATGAAGCTGTGGAAAAGGCGCTGAACGAGGCGATTACCGCCTTCAAGCAGGGCTACCAGGCTTAACGCCGGGGGATACCCATATGCCTTCACTCAAAGACGTAAAAATGAAAATCGTGGGGGTCGGCAAGACCAAGCAGATCACCAAGGCCATGAACATGGTGGCCTCGGCGAAACTGCGCGGCGCGCAGGCCCGCATCGAACGCTTCCGGCCGTATGCCGGCAAGTATCGCCAGGTTCTGGCCGAGCTTGCCCGCAAGGTGGAGGGCACTGCCCATCCGCTGCTGGCCGAGCATGAGGAAAAGAAAAACTGCGCCATCGTGCTGGTCACGTCCGATCGTGGTCTGTGCGGCAGCTTCAACGGCAACATCATCACCACGGCCCTGAAGCTCGCTGCTGAAAAAACCAATGCCGGTATGAAGGTCACCTTCGCCTGCATGGGCCGCAAAGGACGCGACGCTGTGCGCAAGGCCGGCTACGACATCTCGGTCGCTTACGGTGACCGTATGGGCAGCCTGGACTTTTCGCTGGCCAGCTCCATCGCGCAGGAAGTCATTCACGGCTACGAAACCTTTGCTTTTGATGAAGTCTGGATGGTGTACGGCGAGTTTGTGTCCATGGGGCATCAGCCCCCGCGCACACTGAGCCTGCTGCCCCTGGCTGCCCCTGAGGCGGAAGCGGAAGAAGGTCAGGAAGAAGCCCACTGCGAGTACGTTTACGAACCGCAGGAAGAAGCCCTTCTGGCCGAGCTGCTCCCCCGCTACATCAAGGTTCAGGTCTACCGGGGAATGCTGGATACGTCTGCCAGTGAACACGCTGCGCGCATGGCCGCTATGGACAACGCGACGCGTAACTGTAACGAGATGATCAATACGTTGACCCTGCTCTACAACAAGACACGGCAGGCTTCCATCACCAGCGAACTCATCGACATCGTCGGCGGCGCAGAAGCGCTGAACGGGTAACAGGAGCCAAGCATGAGCAAAAACATTGGTAAAATCGTCCAGGTTATCGGCGCCGTCGTGGACGTTGAGTTCAGCGACGGACACCTGCCTGATATCCTGACCGCCCTGGAAATCAAAAACCCCAACAACAGCGACGCGCCTGACCTCGTCTGTGAAGTGGCCCAGCACCTCGGTGACAACGTGGTGCGTACCATCGCCATGGACGCCACCGAAGGTCTGGTGCGCGGCATGGAAGTTGTGGATACGGGCAACCCCATCATGGTGCCCGTGGGCAAGGCGGCTGTGGGACGTATCCTCAACGTTATCGGCCGTCCCGTGGACGAAATGGGTCCGGTCAACGCTGAGAAGTACTACCCCATCCACCGTCCCGCCCCCGAGTTCACCGAGCAGAACACCAAGGTGGAACTGCTTGAAACCGGCATCAAGGTCGTGGACCTGCTCGTGCCCTTCCCCAAGGGCGGCAAGATGGGTCTGTTCGGCGGCGCCGGCGTGGGCAAGACCGTTATCCTGATGGAAATGATCAACAACATTGCCAAGCAGCACGGCGGCTCTTCGGTGTTCGCCGGCGTGGGTGAACGTACCCGTGAAGGCAATGACCTGTATAACGAACTGAAAGAAGCCGGTGTTCTGGAGCGCGCCACGCTGGTTTACGGCCAGATGAACGAGCCTCCGGGAGCCCGTGCCCGCGTGGCCCTGACCGCCCTTGCCTGCGCCGAATACTTCCGCGACGAAGAAAACCAGGACGTGTTGCTCTTCATCGACAACATCTTCCGCTTCACGCAGGCCGGTTCGGAAGTGTCCGCTCTGCTGGGCCGCATGCCCTCGGCCGTGGGTTACCAGCCCACCCTGGGTACTGACCTGGGTGCCCTGCAGGAACGCATCACCTCCACCAACAAGGGTTCGATCACCTCCGTGCAGGCCGTTTACGTGCCCGCTGACGACTTGACCGACCCCGCCCCGGCTACCACGTTCTCGCATCTGGACGGTACGCTCGTGCTTTCCCGTCAGATCGCCGAACTGGGTATCTATCCCGCCGTGGACCCGCTGGACTCCACCTCCCGCATCCTCGACCCCAACGTCGTGGGCGAAGAGCACTACAGCGTGGCCCGTCAGGTGCAGATGGTGCTGCAGAAGTACAAGGAACTGCAGGATATCATCGCCATTCTGGGTATGGACGAACTGTCTGACGAAGACAAGCTCACCGTTGCCCGTGCGCGTCGTATCCAGCGCTTCCTGTCCCAGCCCTTCCACGTGGCCGAAACCTTCACCGGTACCCCCGGCCAGTATGTGAAGCTGGAAGACACCATCAAGGGCTTCAAGGGCATCCTGGAAGGCCAGTACGACCACCTTGCCGAATCCGACTTCTACATGCTGGGCAGCATCGACCAGGCCGTGGCCAAGTACGAAGCCCGCATCCAGCAGGAAGCTAAGTAAGGAGCGCCCATGAGCATGCTGCAACTGGAAGTGGTGACACCTGACAAGACCGTTGTCAGCGCTCAGGTGGATATGGCCGTGTGCCCCGGCGTCATGGGTGAGTTTGGCGTGCTGCCGCATCACGTCTCCCTGCTCTCTGCCCTCAAGATTGGCAATCTGCGCTATACTGAAGGCGGCAAGCAGCACAACGTGTTCATCTCCGGCGGCTTTGCCGATGTGAACAACAAGGTCCTGACCGTGCTGGCGGAATCGGCCGAACTGGCCGAAGACATCGACACCGCCCGCGCCCAGGCCGCCAAGGAGCGCGCCGAAAAGCGCCTGGCCAGCCAGGCCGATGATGTGGACCATGCCAGAGCGGAAGCCGCTCTGCAGCGCGCCGTCGAGCGCCTGCATGTGGCCCAGTTGCGCTAGCGGCAATCAGTCTCCTGATTAAAACAAGCCGCATTGCGGGAAACCGCAATGCGGCTTTTTCATACCCGAAAATTTTTATACAAAAAATTTTTTGTCGTACAAAAAATAGTTTACAAATCGAGAGCCACCCCGTATATTAACCTCATGGAGTTCCACATGGACAAGAAAACTCTTCTGGAAAATTTGTGCAGGATCGCCGACGGGCTGGTCGCTTTTTGGGGGCGTGACTACGAGATCGCCATCCACGACCTCAGCCGTCTCGAATCCTCCCTGGTCCATATCGCCGGCGAAGTGACCAAAAGAGCCCCCGGAGCTCCGGCAACCGATTTCCTCATCAACCACCTGAGCCGCTATGGCGCCGATGCACCGGACGTGCGCCCCTACCGCGCCCAGGGCCGCCATGGCGAACCCCTGCGCGGATCACTGGTCTACATCAAGGACGACAAGGGCGTGCCTGTCTTCGCCATGTGCATCAACCAGAACATCTCCCGCCAGATGGCCGCCATCGCCGCCCTGGAAGACCAGATACGCACGGCCCCCGCCGAAGACAGCCGCAATGACGGTACCCAGGAGACCTTTGCCGCCACCTCGGAAGAGACCATGGAAGCCATCGTCCGCAAGGTACTGCAGCAATTCGGCAAGCTCCCCACAGAGCTGGACAGAGAAGAACGCATCGCCCTGATAGCCCAGTTCGACCAGCACGGAGCCTTCCGCTTCAAGGGCATGGTCGAACATATCGCCTCCATCATGGGCATCTCCAAATATACGCTCTACAGCTATCGCAAAGCGTGCCGTCAGGGCCCGGCCAACGGCCCGCAAGATCCAGAATTGCCTTCATAACACGTGGAGGACTGCTCCACGTAAACATTTACTGGAGGTACTTCATGTCAGTCCCGAACCGCCCCGAGAGCGAATACAACGCTGCCCTCAAGATGTGGGGGGGAAAGTGGGGGGCAGCCATCCCCCTGCTCCTGCTTATCTGCGGCCTCTTATGGTTGTCCCTGCACGGGCCGGCCACGCCAAAGAACTTCTGGAGCATCGGCTTTGCCGCCATCTGCATCGGCCTTTTCCTCTCCAAGACGCCCAAGGAATACTGCGCGACCGTCCTGCGCGGGTTCAACAACAAGAGCGTCGGCGTGCTGTGTGCCTCCTGGATCTTTGCCAGTGTCTTCGGCCAGATCATGCAGGCCGGCGGCATCATCGAGGGGCTGCTCTGGTTCGGACTCAACGTAGGGGCCCAGGGCAGTGTGTTCACCGTCATCACCTTCCTGGCGGCCATGCTGTTCTCACTGGGTACCGGCACCGCCAACGGCACCATCCTGGCGCTGACGCCCGTCATGTTCCCGGCCGGTGTCTTCCTTGGGGCGGACCCCGCCTTCCTGGCCGTGGCCATCCTCTCCGGCGGCGCCCTGGGGGACAGCTATTCCCCCATCTCCTCTTCCAACATCACCGTCGCCTTCACCCAGGACGCTGACATCCAGAAGATAACCCGGACCCGCGCGCCCCTGGTCTTCACGGCCGCCGCCATCTCCGCCATCGTCTTTGCCTGCTTCGGCGGTGGCGGCACGGTCTCCACGCCGCCCCAGTTCGCGGCCTCCATGTCGCCCACCTGCCTGCTGCTCCTGCTTGCCTTCGGGATCGTCATCGTGGCCTCGCTCCTTGGGCGCCATATCATCGAATCCCTCACCTGGGGCATTGCCGCGGCCATCGTCATCGGCCTTGCCATAGGCCGCCTCAGCCTGTCGGATCTGCTCCATCCCGTCACCACCGGCGGCATGAGCAGCGGCCTGCTCGAGAACGGCGTGAGCGGCGTCACGGGGGTCATCATCTTCATCCTCTTCATCCTTGGCGTGATCCAGCTCGTCATGGAAAGCGGCATCATGGAAGATATCGTCAACTGGGTGCAGAAGACCTTCATCAAGACGGCCCGTCAGGCCGAGATCACGATCATCGCCTCCACGGTGCTGATCACCATCCCCATTTCCGCCAACGTCCCTGCGGAAGTCCTGCTGGGTACGACCTTCGTCAAGCCCCTCTCCCAGCGCTTCGGCATAGCTCCCGAACGCGCCGCCGACCTGCTGTGCTGCTCGGCCTGTACGATCTTCTATATGCTGCCCTGGCATATCGTCTGTGCGCTCTGGTTCAATACGGTCAGCCACGCCGCCGCCGAATACGGCCTTGTCAGCCCGCCCATCACCTCCGCGCTCCTCATGCCCTACGCCTGGGCCCTGCTGCTCGTCCTTTTCCTTTCCGCCATCACGGGATGGCAGAAGCGGATACCGACCCAAGGTCTTTCTTCCAAGGAGCAAAATGATGCCGTCTCCCGCTAACCTCCTTACGGATTTCATCCTCAGGCAGAGCTATGCCGATCTTCCCGAACCGATCCGCCATCAGGCAAAGCGCTGCCTGCTGGACAGCATGGGCGCCCTGTCCGCCGGTGCGGTCACGCCGCTGGCCCGCCTGACCGCCCGCACGGCCGAACGTTTTTTCCAGGGCGGGGAATGCACCCTGATCGCCAGCGGCAGGAAGGTCTCCCCCCTGGGGGCCAGCATGGCCAACGGTTTCGCCTCCAATGCCCTTGATGTGGAGCACGGCTACCGGCCCGCCCAGGGCCGTCCCGGTGCGGCCCTGACGCCGGTGATGCTGGCTGCCGCCGAGATGGCGGAAACGCCTCCCTCGGGCACGGATATGCTGGCTGCCGTGGCCGTCGGCTATGAGGTGGGGATGCGCTCCGGCATGTACTGGAACCGGGATCATGCCCGCGTCTACACTTCCGGCCTCTGGGGCGCCATCGGCGCCGTGGCCGCCGCCGGACGCATCCTCGGCCTGAAGGAAGACGTCCTGCTCCAGGCGCTGAACTGCGCCGATTACCACGGCCCGGTAGGCTTCATCGCCCGCGGTGTGGCCACCCCCTGCATGGCCAAGGACGGCGTCGGCTGGGGGGCCCATACGGCCATGATGTCCATCCTGCTGGCACAGGCCGGGTTCACCTCCCCCCTGCTGGATTTCGACGCCGCGCTGGCCGAAGAACTGGGAAGCCGCTGGCGCATGGCGGACCTGTACTTCAAGCCCTACTGCTGCTGCCGCTGGGCCCAGGCCTCCATCGCAGGCGCCCTCAAGATCGTCAGGGAAAACCACCTTGCCGTCAGCGACATCCGCCGTCTTGTCATCCACACCTTCTCCAAGGCGGCCTCGCTCAGCCGCGAACACCCCACGCATACGGACGCGGCCCAGTACAACATCACCTATCCCATAGCTGTCGCTCTGCTGGACGGCCAGATCAGCGGGGCACAGGTCCTGCCGCCGCGCATCTTCGACAAGGATGTCCTGGAGCTTGCCGACATGATCGAAGTGGTGGTGGAAGAGCGCTTCGAAGAGCGCTTCCCGGCCCGGACGTTCTCCGAAGTCTGCATCACCACCACGGACGGCAGGGAGCTGCGGTCCGGGGAACTGGAGCCCCAGTGGGAACCCGCCGACAGCCCCTCCGATGAAGAGCTGCTGGACAAGTTCACCCGCCTGACCGCCCCCGTCTTCGGTGAGCAGGAATGCGCCCGCATGCGGGAGGCCATCTGGCATGCGGAAGACCTGGACAATGCGCTGGACATCTGGCCGCGCACCCTTGCCCGTCATATCGAGGAGTAACCATATGGACATGATCCAGAGCACAGGGGCCCCGGCGGCCATCGGTCCCTATTCGCAGGCCGTGGATACCGGCAGCACCGTCTATCTAAGCGGCCAGATCGGCCAGGACCCCGCCAGCGGGCAGATCGTCACCGGCTTCAAGGCCCAGACCATCCAGGCTCTCGAAAACCTGAAAGCCGTGCTTGCCGCGGCCGGCATGACGCTCGACAACATGGCCCAGGTCGATGTCTTCGTGACGGACATGCGCAACTTTGAGGACTTCAACGCCATCTATTCCACCTACTTCCCCGCCTACAAGCCGGCACGGCTGTTCGTCGAGGTCCGGGGGCTCTGCCCGGGAGCAGAGGTCGAGATCCGCGGTATCGCATGCAGGCGGTGACCCCGCCGGCATGAGACCGGCCTGTCCGGGAACGGTTCCGCACAACTCCGTTTCCCGGACAGGCTCCTTCTCCCCTCCCTCCGGGCGGGCACGGGCGGGCAGCATGGACTTTGGCCCTGTTTTGGCTTATTAAGATACTTTTCAATCTTCGTAACCCAATGCAGGATATACCATGCCCAGTCTGGATCATATTCGCAATTTCTGCATCATCGCCCATATCGACCACGGCAAGTCCACCCTTGCCGACCGCATCCTTGAGCTGACCAAGGTCGTCAGCCAGCGCGAGGCCCGCCAGCAGTACCTGGACAAGATGGATCTGGAACGCGAGCGCGGCATCACCATCAAGGCGCAGACCGTGCGCATCCCCTATGTGGCTGCCAACGGAGAGGAATATGAGCTGAACCTCATCGACACGCCCGGACACGTGGACTTCAACTACGAAGTATCGCGTTCCCTGGCCGCCTGCGAAGGCGCGCTGCTGGTGGTGGACGCCACCCAGGGCGTGGAGGCCCAGACCCTGGCCAACGTCTATCTGGCCCTGGACCACGACCACGAGATCGTGCCCGTGCTGAACAAGATCGACCTGCCCAGCGCCGAGGTGGACCGCGTCAAGGAAGAGATCGAGGAAGCCATCGGCCTGGACTGCACCGACGCCCTGCCCGTGTCCGCCAAGACCGGTCTGGGCGTGGACGCCGTGCTGGAAGCCATCGTCAATCGTCTGCCCGCGCCGGGCGGCGATCTGGACGCCCCCCTCAAGGCCCTGATCTTCGACTCCTGGTACGACAGCTACCAGGGCGTGGTGGTGCTCTTCCGCGTGGTGGACGGCCGGGTGAAACTGGGCGACATGGTGCGCCTCATGAGCACCGGCAAGGAATATGAAGTGCTGCGCCTGGGCGTGTTCTCGCCCGAGGCCACGGACGTGAAGGAACTGCACGCCGGTGAGGTGGGCTTCCTTTGCGGCAGCATCAAGTCCCTGGGCGATGCCCGCGTGGGCGATACCATCACCCTGGCGGCCAATCCGGCCACCGAGCCCGTGCCCGGCTTCAAGGAAGTGAAGCCCATGGTGTTCTGCGGCCTCTATCCCTCGGAATCCGACGATTACGAGAACCTCAAGGCCGCGCTGGAAAAGCTCCAGCTCAACGACGCCGCCTTCAGCTTCGAGCCCGAGACCTCCCAGGCCCTGGGCTTCGGCTTCCGCTGCGGCTTCCTGGGCCTGCTGCACATGGAGATCATCCAGGAACGCCTGGAACGCGAATTCGAGGTGGACCTCATCGCCACGGCGCCCTCGGTCATCTACCGGGTGGACACCACCGACGGCAAGACGCTGGAGATCGACAACCCGGCCCATCTGCCCGACTCCACCAAGATCAAGGCCCTTTACGAGCCCTATGTGAGCATGGACATCCACGTGCCCAACGAATACGTGGGCAACGTCATGAAGCTCTGCGAGGACAAGCGCGGCACCCAGAAGAACCTGCACTACCTGGCCGCCAACCGCGTGGTGGTGACCTACGAGCTGCCCTTCGCCGAGATCGTCTATGACTTCTTCGACCGGCTCAAGTCCTGCACGCGCGGCTACGCCAGCATGGACTACCAGCCCATCGACTACCGCGAGTCCGACCTGGTGCGTCTGGACATCCTGCTCAACAGCGAGCCCGTGGACGCCCTGGCCGTCATCGTGCACCGCGACCGCGCCTACACCTACGGCCGTTCGCTGGCCCTCAAGCTCAAGCGCACCATCCCGCGCCAGCTCTTCCAGGTGGCCATCCAGGCGGCCATCGGCCAGAAGATCATCGCCCGCGAGACCGTGTCCGCCTTCCGCAAGGACGTGACCGCCAAGTGCTACGGCGGCGACATCACCCGTAAGCGCAAGCTGCTGGAAAAGCAGAAGGAAGGCAAAAAGCGCATGAAGCGCATGGGCAACGTGGAGCTGCCGCAGGAAGCCTTCCTGGCCGCCCTCAAGGTGGGCGACGAATAAACCGCTTTTGTACGGACGTAAAAAGGCCACCCCGCAGGGTGGCCTTTTTTCATGCATCACGCCAGGACGGCACCGGAGCCGGAGAAGCGCTCGCTGTCCGGTGCCCGCCCCTCCCAACCGGTCCGTCAGCTGGCGACTTTCTTCTTTCCGGCCGGAGGACGGGGCATCGTGCGCCGGGCGCGGCGCTCCGCGGCGCCGAACACGCATTCCTCCCGCGCCACGGGCAGGGCCGCCTCCCGGGTCTTGCGGCGCTGCCGCCAGGCTTCCAGATGCGGCTTGCCGTAGAGCACGCCCTCACGCGGTTCCGCAGGCTCCGGCACCTTGCCGTAGGACGGGGGCAGGTGCTCCGTCTCGCGGGACGAAGCAGGCAGCTGGGGACCGCGCAGGGCCGCGGGCCGGAAGTATCTGGTGGCCCAGGTCAGGGCCAGCACGTAGGCGGCCGCGAACAGGCTGGCGGCCGTGTCCCACGGCGGGGTGGCCGAAAGGGCCAGACGCATCATCAGCGTGCCGATGACGAAGCCGGAGTTGCGGAACACCGCATGGAAGGACGGCATGTAGCGCTGCGAGATGAGGACCAGCGCGATGTCGGCGAAGATCAGCACCGTATAGATGGTCTCGAAAAAGCGCATGTCCTCGCCGGTGTGGATATGGATCCAGGCATCCCGGATGCCGATGCCCAAAAAGATGACGAACAGCGTCAGCGAAAGCAGCTTTTTGCTGATGACGAAACGCATGCGCATCTCCGGGCTCTGGATGTAGGCATAGCTGGAGGCCAGCTTCCCGTAGATGCCCAGGGCCACGAAGATGCCCAGGGCCCCCAGCGCCGTGACCGCGATATGGATGACGGGATCGAGGTTGCCGGCGATGCTCACCGGCTCGGGCAGGTGCGCCAGTTCCTTGAAGGCATTGCGCAGCAGGATCAGCGCCAGGATCTCGAACTGCTTGCCCACGGACCGTGAAAAGGATGTGGAGATGATGAAGATCAGGCTCATGACCTCCAGGCCCAGGATCAGGGTGAAGGCCAGCTGGATGGCGCTGAAATGGCTGTGGGGCGTCAGCTGGGCCAGTGCGGGCGGCAGCATGCCCTGGCGTTTGAGCTCCACGCAGCACAGGGCCGCCACGTAGATCCAGAAGATGACCAGCGCCACCTTGCGCTGGACGTGGGTCCGCTCCCAATTGTGGTGCAACCAGTCAAAAATATCTGTAAGCCATTGCAGCTTGAGCAGCATGTGGAGTCTCCTTTCCGGGGATCGTGTGTGGCGCACAGCATCTTTCAAGTTCGGGAAAATGTAAAGAGGACAAGGCATGACAGGCATGACAGGAATCGTTCCTGACGGCTTTTTCCTCCCTGGCGAAGACAGTGGCCCCAGTATGGGGGCGTGCTTGCCTTGCGCGGCCAATAGCAGTAAAAAACAAGGTTTCTCCACTTGTGCATCCGGCCCGCCGGGCCCGTGCACAAGGAAAATGCAGAAGACAACGAGGTACCTACGCCATGGCTCACAAGGGTCCGCACATATCCATCTCACCTGACTATGTGGTCAACCGCATCCTGCGTATCAATATCGACGACTTCGCGGAGTGGCCCGAGTCTGTGCGGCATCTGGCCATTGCCATTGCCGAAGAACTGTTCCTGGTGGCCTACAACCCCTTCATCAACGTGGAGACCGTGCGCAACAGCGTGCACGCCCGCTTCGAACGGGAATCCATGGCCCTGGCCCACTATTTCGCCAACGCCATCGGCGAAGGCATCACCATGTTCTGGTCCGCCTATGAGGCCGAACGCAGCTTCCGCGAAGAGCTGATCTCCGCCCTGCGCAACATCCTGCCCAACGAGTGCATCCTTTCCTCGCCCTCCGCCCTGGTGGCCTCGGCCACGGACGCCACGGACCTGCGCATGGAACTGCCCCTGCTGGTGGTGGAACCCGACAGCGCCGAGCAGGTGGCTGCCCTGGTGAAGCTGGCCAATGACATGAAGTTTGCCCTCATCCCGCGCGGCGGCGGCTCCGGCATGACCGGCGGCGCCGTGCCGGCCCGCAAGCGTACGGTCATCGTCAGTCTCACCCGTCTGACCAAGATCGGCCCCATCGACCTTGAGAACATGACCGTCACCGTGGAAGCCGGCGCCATCACCCAGAACGTCATCAAGGCCGTGGACGCGGCCGGGGCGCTCTTCTCCGTGGACCCGGCCTCCAAACAGGCCTCGTCCATCGGCGGCAACGTCTCCGAAAACGCTGGCGGCCCCAGCGCCTTCGAATACGGCACCACCCTGGACAACCTGCTCTGGTGGCGCATGGTCACCCCCACGGGCGAGATCATCAGCGTGGAACGCGAGAACCATCCCCGCCACAAGATCCTGCCCGAAGAAACGGCCGTGTTCGTGGTCAAGGACATCAGCGGCGGCGTGCGCAACGTCATCCACCTGCGCGGCGACGAGATCCGCCTGCCCGGCCTGGGCAAGGACGTGACCAACAAGGCCCTGGGCGGCCTGCCCGGCATGCAGAAGGAAGGCGTGGACGGCATCATCACCGAGGCCTGCTTCATCATCCATCCCAAGCCCAAGTTCAAGCGCGTCATGGTGCTGGAATTCTTCGGCCGCTCCATGCACCCCGCCGCCGTGGTGGTGCGCGAGCTGGTGGGCCTGCGCAACCGCATCCGTCAGGAAGGCGACTACGCCCACCTGTCCGCCCTGGAAGAATTCAACGCCAAGTACGTGCAGGCCATCGAGTACAAGCGCAAGTCCCAGAAGTATGAGGGCCTGCCCATCTCGGTCATCATCCTCCAGGTGGACGGTGACGACCCCTACCTGCTGGACAAGTGCGTCAACGACATCGTCTGCGTGGTGGAAGAACAGGACAACGTGGACATCATCGTGGCCCAGGACGACAAGGAAGGCGAACGCTTCTGGGAAGACCGGCACCGCCTGTCGGCCATCGCCAAGCGCACCTCCGGCTTCAAGCTCAACGAGGACGTGGTCATCCCCATGGACCGCATCCCGGACTTCGCCCTCTTCCTCGAACAGCTCAACCTGGAATGCACGGCCCAGGCCTACCGCCACGCCCTGCAGGAAGTGGGCCGCCTGCCCGGCTTCCCCATGGAAGACAAGGAATTCAACCGCGAGTTCTCCTTTGCCTCCAAGGTGGCGTCCGGCGACAACCCGCAGGCCGAGCTTTCCGATACCGAGCTCTGGAAGCGCGCCGAGGCCTTTTTGGCTGGCATGGGCCAGAAGTACGCCCATCTGGACAAGAAGATCGGCAAGATCCGCGATTACATGGAAGCCAGCCGCATCGTGGTGGCCAGCCACATGCATGCCGGTGACGGCAACTGCCATGTGAACATCCCGGTCAACTCCAACGACGCCCACATGCTGGAAGAGGCCGAAGAGACCGCGGCCCGCGTCATGGCCGAATGCCAGGAGATGGGCGGCGAGGTCTCCGGCGAACACGGCATCGGCATCACCAAGATCTCCTTCCTCGGCAAGAGCAAGATGGACGCCCTGCGCGCCTTCAAGGAACGCGTGGACCCCCGCGACGTCATGAACCCGGCCAAGCTGGTGCATCGCGAACTGCCCGTGCGTCCCTTCACCTTCTCCTTCAACCGGCTCATCAACGACATCCACGCCAGCGGTCTGCCGGACAAGGAAAAGCTCATCAGCCTGCTGTCCACGGTGCAGGTCTGCACCCGCTGCGGCAAGTGCAAGCAGGTCTGCTCCATGTGCTACCCCGAGCGTTCCATGCAGTACCACCCCCGCAACAAGAACATGGTGCTGGGCATGCTGCTGGAAGCCGTCTATTACTCGCAGGTCAACAAGGGCGCCATCGACGACAACCTGCTGCGCTGGCTGCGCGACCTGGTGGAACACTGCACGGCCTGCGGCCGCTGCCTGGCCAACTGCCCGGTCAAGATCCCGTCCGGCGAGGTGGCCCTGACCCTGCGCTCCCTGCTGGAACACGAGAACGCCGGCGGTCATCCCATCAAGAAGCGTGCCCTGGAATGGCTGGTGCATGACGTTTCGTCCCGCGTGCCCAAGGCGGCCAAGATGGCCTCGCTGGGCCAGAAGGTGCAGAACAAGCTGCTGGGCGTGGTGCCCTCCGTGTGGAAGAAGCGCATGCAGAGCCCCATCTTTGCGGGCAGCGGCCCCAAGATGGGCTACACCAACCTGTACGAATCCCTGCGCCTGCACCGCGGTTCCGTGTTCGCGCCCAGGGAAGTGACGCCGGGCATGCCCTGCGTGCTCTACTTCCCCGGCTGCGGCGGTTCGCTCTTCTATGACCGCATCGGTCTGGCCGCCATCATGCTGCTGCTGCACACCGGCCACGCCGTGGCCGTGCCGCCGCGCCATTTGTGCTGCGGCTATCCCCTGCTGGCCGCGGGCATGGATACCGAATACGAAGACAACATGGCCCAGAACCGCCAGTATCTGGCCTCCATGCTGCGCAACCTCATCAAGCAGGGCTTCGATGTGCGCTATCTGGCCACGGCCTGCGGTTCCTGCCGCGACAGCCTGGCCCGCATGAAGCTCAACGAGCAGTTCCCGCAGCTGGAACAGAAGGACGTGAGCCAGATCGTCCTGCCCCTGCTGCAGCACGAGGGCATGGAAGCCCCGGTGGCCCCCGGCACCAATGTGCTCTATCACGCGGCCTGCCACTGCGAATGGGCGGGCGTGCCCACCCTCAAGGGACAGGCCCAGCTTACCGGCGCCCTGGAACAGCTCTGCAAGGTCAAGGTCTCCACCATCCCCGGCTGCTGCGGCGAGTCCGGCATGGGCGCCGTGACCTCCCCCACCATCTACAACCTGCTGCGCGCCCGCAAAAAGGAACGCCTGGCCCAGGCCTTCGAGCCCCAGCCGCAGACCGGCGCCTGCTACGCCGGGCCCATCCTGGTGGGCTGCCCCTCCTGCAAGATCGGCATCGCCCGCTGCCTCATCCAGCTCAAGGAAAAGCACCCCGTGCTGCACGTGCTGGAATGGCTGGCCAACCAGGTGGACGGTGAGGACCGCCGCCAGCGCTTCCGCCGCCGCGCCAACGAGACCCGCGGCGACGTGCGCATCGTCCAGTGCTAGACGAGAATGATGACGATGAAATGATATGAGGGGGGAAGGGAACGTTTTCCGCTGGAAAAGTCCCCTTCCCCCTTCATGCTCCCTCATTCTTCAAAATCGTCCACAAGGAGCCCGACGGCTCCTCCAGACCCTGCCCGGCGGTACGCTCTGCCGCATGACGGACAGGTCCCCCAAAGGGAACCACATGGAAAGAAAAGAAGTCACCCGTATGCTGGTGGGTGTCCAGCCCCAGGGGCAGGGCACCATCCGCGTCGTAGGCGCCAAGCTGCACGGTATCGTGGTCACGGAATCCAAGCTCAACTACCACGGTTCCATCACCATCGACACCGACATCCTCGAAGCGGCCCATCTGCTGCCGCTGGAATACGTCTACATCTGGAACAAGCACAGCGGTTCCCGCATCGAGACCTATGTGCTGCCCGGCCCGCGCGGCAGCGGCGTGGTCTGCCTCAACGGCGCCGCGGCCCGTACCTGTCAGGTGGGAGACGAGATCATCGTGGCCTCTTCCCGCGAGATCCCCGTCAGCGACTATCACGACGGCTTCTCCTGCCGGGTGCTGACCTTCGACCAGAGCGGCGAGCTGCCCAACCGTGTGGCCGAGAAGCTGGAATACCGCGTGGCCGCCAAGGGCGACGGCACGGAATTCGTCATCATGGACATGGCCACCGGCCAGGAATGGATCGGCTAGACAGTTCTTTTACCAGAGGGGAAGGGGACGCCATCGCGCTGCCGATGCCCGGAGCGACCGCGTCATGACGGGCATGGCCCTGCGACCGCCTCCGGCCGTCTCCGGTGGAAGATCTCCCCTTCCCCTCGTGTCTTCTCCAGCCTTCAAAAAGGCCGCACAAGGAGCCCGTCTGACGGCGCTCCTCCCCCTCCTGCCCCGCTGATGGCCGCCCCGCATGCCGGAACAAAACGGCGCACCTAGGGACATCGGCCGTCCTCTTCCCGTCCCCGCTCCATAGGCGACCTACTCCCTGCATCCCGCGGAAGTAGCGGGCATCCCGCCATATTTTCCATTGCCCCTCGCCCACAGTACCGGGGGACCATCAGAGGCCGCAGTCTGCCGCGCCACACCACCCGTCCATCCTCCTGAAAAAAGCGCGTTGGGGGGAGGATGGGGGGTCGGGGGGACCCTTGTGCGCCGGCCAAGGGTCCCTTCTTCCCCCCGAAACCAGCCACGTCCGCCCCCCTGCCCGCACTTGCGAAAGCGGCAACGGATTTTTATACTCATGTGTTGGCCGGGCGATCGCATGGCATACGGCCATGTCCCGCGGCCCGGGGCCGAAAACGCCCGTCACGGCGCGAGAGCGCGCGTTCCTCCCCGCTCCGATCAAGGAGCCATGCAAACAGGAGAACGCTGTCCCCACGCCTGTCCGGGCCCGTTTTTCACTATCTCACCGCTCCAGCCGAGCAGCAGAGGATACTATGAGCTATACCAAGGAAGATGTCTGGAAATATCATGCGGAGCCCCGCCCCGGTAAGGTGGAAGTGCTGCCCTCCAAGCGGGGCGAGACCCAGGACGACCTGACCCTGGCCTATTCGCCCGGCGTGGCCGATGCCTGCCGCGCCATCGAGGCCGATCCCGCCGCCGCGGCCAGCCTCACCGCCCGCAGCAATCTGGTGGCCGTGGTCAGCAACGGTACGGCCGTGCTGGGCCTGGGCAACATCGGCCCCCTGGCGGGCAAGCCCGTCATGGAAGGCAAGGGCATGCTCTTCAAGATGTTCGCCGACGTGGACGTCTTCGACCTGGAGCTGGCCACCACCGATCCCGACGAGCTCATCAACGTGGTCAAGACCCTGGAGCCCACCTTCGGCGGCATCAACCTGGAAGACATCAAGGCTCCCGAATGCTTCTACATCGAACAGAAGCTCAAGGAGATCATGAACATCCCCGTCTTCCATGACGACCAGCACGGCACCGCCGTCATCTCCGGCGCGGGCCTCATCAACGCGGCCCACATCGCCGGCCGCAAGATGGAAGACATGAAGGTCGTGGTGGTGGGCGCCGGTGCCGCCGGCATCGCCTGCGCCAACTTCTACGTCAGCCTGGGCGTCAAGCGCGAGAACATCTGGATGTTCGACAGCAAGGGCCTGATCCACAAGGGCCGCCAGGACAAGCTGCATCCCACCAAGGCCGCCTTCGCGCAGGAAAAGGACGCCACCCTGGCCGAAGCCATGCAGGGCGCCCATGTGTTCCTGGGCCTGTCCAAGCCCGGTCTGGTCACGCAGGACATGGTGCGCAGCATGGCCTCGCATCCCGTGATCTTTGCCTGCGCCAACCCCGTGCCCGAGATCACCTACGCCGAAGCCAAGGCCGCCCGTGACGACCTGCTCATGGGCACCGGCCGCTCCGACTGCCCCAACCAGATCAACAACGTGTCCGGCTTCCCCTTCATCTTCCGCGGTGCCCTGGACGTGCAGGCCACGGAGATCAACGAAGCCATGAAGCTGGCCGCTGCCGAGGCCCTGGCCATGCTGGCCCGCGAAGACGTGCCCGAAGAAGTGAGCAAGGCCTACGGCGGCAAGAAATTCAGCTTCGGCCCCGACTACATCATCCCCAGCCCGCTGGATCCGCGCATCATCGAATGGGTGACGCCCGCCGTGGCCCGTGCCGCCATGGAAAGCGGCGTGGCCCGCGCCCGCATCGAGGATCTGGACGCCTACCGCGCCGGTCTGCGCGAACGCGTGGCCCGCATGCGCCGTCGCGCCGACGCCGCCCGTCTGGCCAACGATTAAAGCAGCGGACGATCCCGCTGTTCCGAACGTACGGGGAGGCAGCCGCCTCCCCTTTTTTCATGGCCGGAACGGTCCGGCATCCCGGACATGGCCCGGCATAACGCCACAAGGCCCCCAGAAGCCTCGAAACCGTTTCCCCTGACTACGGACATACCTCTTGCGTCCGGGGAGCGGACAGGGCATTCTGGGGCAAAAAAGGAGTTCCCCCATGGCAGACATCACCGCCAAATATCTCGGCGACCTGCGCGTGGAATGCGTGCACCAGCAGAGCGGTACCGTACTCGTCACCGACGCCCCCAAGGACAACAACGGCAAGGGCGAGGCCTTCTGCCCCACCGACCTTTGCGCCACGGCCCTGGCCGCCTGCGCCATGACCATCATCGGCATCTACGGCCGGAACCACGGCGTGGACGTGACCGGCACCACCATCGAGATCAGCAAGACCATGAGCGCCAACCCGCGCCGCATCGGCAAGATCGAGATCATCTTCAACATGCCCGACCGTGAGTTCTCCGAAAAGGAAAAGACCATGATCGAACGGGCCGCCCATACCTGCCCCGTGCATCTGAGCCTGCATCCCGATACCGAGCAGGTCTTCACCTTCAAGTGGAGCCGCTAGGGCACCCGGCGCACGACATGACAAAAAAGGGAGGACGACGTCCTCCCTTTTTTCATGCCTTGCGGCAGCCGCCGGATGCGGCGGCGGACCAGGTCGCTCTCCCCGGATGGCCGCCAGCGGCCGAGAGACGTCCCGGACGTTGTTCCCTCCTCCCCTTTTGCCTCCTTTTGCCGTGCCCCTTTTGAGGCCCGGCGGCAGGATACCGCGGCAGATCGCGGATAGCGGGCTTGCCGGGATGGGGAACAGGAACGGCCGGTGCCGGAAACGGAAAAAGCCCGTCCCCTGGGGGACGGGCTTTTTGCATCCATGAACGATCAGTATCAGGCTTCCGCAGGCCAGCGGCGGGAGACCTGCAGGCGGCCGTCCCGGCGCAGCAGGCCGCAGGCGCAGCCCGAAAGGCTGTCGGCCAGCGTCAGAGCCTCCCCGGCGGGCAGGACGGACAGGCCGGTGGCCAGCGCATCGGCCTGCATGCAGGTGGCGGCCAGCACGCTCATGCTGCCCAGCACGGGGCTGCGCCCGGTGGACGGGTCCAGCAGGTGATGATGGCGCCCCTCGGCGTCATAGTGCATCTCATAGCCGCCGGACGTGGCGATGGCCTGGTTGTACAGCTCCAGCACCTGCGGGTAATGGCCGCGCTTTTCCGGATCTTCCACGGCCACGCGCCAGAACACGCCCGGGGCCTTGTGACCGCGCGCCAGGATGTCGCCGCCGGCATTGATGAGATGGTTCTCGCAGCCCGCGCGCAGCAGCACGGCGGACATGGCATCCACGATATGCCCCTTGGCGATGCCGTCCAGGGTCAGGCCCATGCCCTGCCGTTCCAGACGCATCCCGTCGCGACCGGCGTACACGGCATCGGTATCCACCAGGGCCAGGGCCTCGCGCAGGTCGCTCTCGGGCAGCTCCAGCTCGCCTTCGGGATTGCTGCGGCTCTCCAGCAGGCGCACCAGGGGCAGGACCGTGGCATCGAAGGCACCGCCGGTCAGATGGCAGATGCCGTGGGCCCGCTGCCAGACATTGAGCAGCTCGGGCGGCACGTCACGCAGGCTGCCCTGGCTGTTGAGCACGCCCAGGGGGGCCGCCGCGTCATGCCGGGTCAGCAGGGCTTCCAGACGGCGCCCCTCGGCAAAGGCCAGATCCATGGCATCGTGGGCCTGGGTGGACGAGGGACAGGCCACGGTGATGCTCACCATGGTGCCCATGAACAGGGCCGTCTGCTGCGTGGGCGCGCCAAGGCGCGTCACGGCCCGGGCGGGCGCGGGCTCCAGGACGGAGGCCGCACCGGCCAGCAGCAGGCCGCTGCCGGCCAGCGTCCAGCGCAAAAAATCTCGGCGAGAGGTCTTAGGCATTGCAGTTCTCCTGTGCGGGGCGGTCGTTCTTTCCGGTCACAGGCACGGTGCCGCCCCCAGCAGCGCCGTCGCCATCGCTGTCATCCTTCATCCTGGCCACATTGGCGGCCTCGATGCCCGTGGGGCAGGTTCGCCGCAGGATGTGGCGGGCACAGGCCTCCACGCAGGCCTCACCGCAATCGGGCCCGTAAGAAACACACTTGATCTGGTCCACCACCATGCGCCCGGCCACGTTGCTCACGGCCTTGGCCGGACAGGCCTTGGCGCAGCGGCCGCAATTGATGCAGCCCGCGTCGCAGACTTCGGTCACGGCACGCAGCTTGTCGCGCGTATTGCAGAACACGGCCACACGATGGCGGCGCGGCACCAGCTCCAGCACTCCGCGCGGGCAGGCCGACACGCACATGCCGCAGCCCGTGCAGCGGGACATGTCCACGCGCACCACGCCGTCCTTGACCTGCATGGCGTCGAAGGGGCAGACCTGCACGCAGTCGCCGAAGCCCATGCAGGACCAGTGGCAGGTATCGGTGCCGCCGCGCAGCATGGCCGCCGCCGCGCAGGAGGGCATGCCCTGGTACTGGTAGCGCAGGGCCACGTTGCCGGCCAGCTTGTCACAGCGCCGCAGCGAGAACAGGGGCTCCGCCTCGGCCACGGTCTTGCCGGTCAGCTCGCCCACGGCGATGGCCGTATCGGCACCGCCGGCGCAGCATTTGTTGGCCGGGATGTCGGGATCGGAGACCACGGCCGCGGCGTAGCCTTCGCAGCCGGCAAAGCCGCAACCACCGCAGTTGGCCCCGGGCAGGACCTCCAGCACGGCCTCCACCCGCGGGTCTTCCTTGACGTAGAAGACGCGCGAGGCGATGGACAGCAGGATGGCGGCCACGAGCCCCAATCCGAACAGGGTGATGATGGAAACGAAAACCATATATGCCTCTCCTTGCCGCCCAGCGGCAGTCAAAAGCCCGTAGTCCGCGTTATTGCGCCATGCCCTTGAAGCCCATGAAAGCCAGCGACATCAGGCCGGCCATGATGAGGGCGATGGGCGTCCCGGCCATGGCCTTGGGCAGACGGCAGGTATCCAGCCGCTCGCGGATGCCCGCCATGAGCAGGAGGGCCAGGGTGAAGCCCACGGCCGAGGCCCCGCCGTACAGTACGGAGGTGAGCAGGTCGTATTCCTCGCGCTGCACCAGGATGGCCACGCCCATGACGGCGCAGTTGGTGGTGATCAGCGGCAGGAAGATGCCCAGGGCCGCATACAGGGGCGGCACCATCTTCTTGAGGAACATCTCCACGAACTGCACCAGCGAGGCGATGACCACGATGAAGACGATGGTCTGCAGGTAGCCCAGGCCAAAGGGCTCCAGCACGTAACGCTGCATGAGCCAGGTGCAGGCCGTGGCCACGATGATGACGAAGATCACCGCGCCGCCCATGCCCAGGGCCACGCCTTTTTCCTTGGAGCAGCCAAGGTAGGGGCAGTTGCCCAGGTACTGGGCCAGCACGATGTTGTTGACGAAGATGGCCGAGATGAAAAGCTGGAAGATATCCATACGCGCATCCTTGCGAAAGCCCGCGGGCTACTGTTCCTGACGCTGCTGGAGCATGCTGCACGCCTTGCAGCCGCCGCAGCTGGAGGTTTCCACCACCTGGCCGCCCTTGCGGCGCGCCTGCCAGACATTGATGACGTTCATGGTGGCCAGGATGAGGCCCAGGCAGATGAAGGCGCCGGGGGCCTGCACCATGATGGCGAACGGCTGGAAGCCGTCCCACATGACCGGATGGCCGAACCAGGTGCCGTTGCCCAGGATCTCGCGCAGCGAGCCCAGGAAGGTCAGCGACATGGTGAAGCCCAGACCGATGCCCAGGCCGTCGGCCACCGAGGCGGCCACGCCGTTCTTGGCGGCGAAGGCCTCGGCGCGGGCCAGGATGATGCAGTTCACCACGATGAGCGGCACGAAGATGCCCAGCTGCTGGTAGAGCGGATAGGCATAGGCCTGCATGAGCAGTTCCACCGCCACCACCAGCGAGGCCGCGATGACGATGAAGCAGGCGATGCGCACTTTCTTGGGGATGATGCCGCGCACCATGGAAATGATCATGTTGGAGAGCACGAGCACGAAGATGACCGCCGCCCCCATGCCCAGGCCGTTGTTGGCGGAGTTGGTGACCGCCAGCGTGGGACACAGACCAAGCACCAGCCGGAAGGGCGGCAGGTCCTTCCACAGCCCCTTGGTGAATTCTTGCATGACGCTGCTCATGGCCGGCTCCTTATTTGTTGCCCCAGGTCTTGAGGATTTCAGGCTTGAGGGCCTTGTAGGCCTCGGCGGCCAGGTTCACGGCCGTCACCGCCCCCGAAGAGGAGATGGTGGCGCCGGAGATGCCGTCGATGCTGCCCCCCTGGCTCTTGAGGCCCACCGGCGCGGCGATGCCCCTGAACTGCCCGGTGAAGCCGGGCTCCGCGATACGCATGCCCAGACCGGGCGTTTCCTTGAGGGTGGTGGTGCCGATGCCCGCCAGCGTGTCGTTGGCCACATTGAAGCCCACCATCACGCCCACGTCACCGCCGTAGCCCTTGCCCTTGGCTTCCAGGGCCACGCCCACCAGCTTCCCGTCACGCATGGCGGGAAAGACCAGCACCCGGCCTTTCTCGGTCTCGAAGGCCTTGCGGTCGGCGATGGGCTGGTTGTCGATATCAGTGAACACCCCGGCAATGGCCGGTCCCTGCACATAGGTCAGCACCTGTTCCTCGATGACGGGCGCAGTGACCATCTTGAGGTAGGACAGGGCAAAGCCCGAAAGGCCGCACAGGGCTGACAGGACGACGATCATTCGCAGGATATCGGCCATGGCTAGCGCACTCCAAAAGGTTTGGGCCGGATGGAATCCAGCAGCGGGGCCACCAGATTGGCCAGCAGGATGGCAAAGGGCACACCGTCAAGGTAGATGCCGTACTTGCGGATGGTCATCACCAGCGCGCCGCCCAGCAAGCCGTACAGGAACATGGGCAGGGGGCGCGACGGCGCGTTGGCCGGATCGGTGATGAGGAAGAAACCGCCCAGCATGACCGAGCCCGTGCACAGATGGAACAGGGGCGAGGCGTCGGTGGCGGGGCTGCTCATGCAGAAGAGCGCGGCCAGGCCGGCCACCCCGGCAAAGAAGCCCAGGGCGATCTGCCAGCGGATGATGCCGCGGGCCGCCAGCAGGGAGCCGCCCAGGAAGAGCGCCCCCACCTGCCCGGCTCCGAGGCCGTTGATCTGCTGGCCCAGCAGCAGGTCCTGCAGGGGGATGCTGCCGGCATCGGCCCAGCCGAAGAACTTGAGCCGCACCAGCGGGTCCACCATGGACGCGGCGTTGAGCTGCACGGCATTGGGTTCCATGAACAGGGGGAAGGAGACGAAGAGCACGGCCCAGCCCACCACGGAGGTGTTGACCGGGTTGGCGCCCAGACCGCCAAAGGCCATCTTGCCCAGGCTGATGGCGATGAGCGGCGCCATGACCGCGATCCACCAGGGGGCGTCGGCCGGCAGCATGAAGGACAGCAGCAGGCCGGAACAGACGGCCGTGTAGTCGTCGATGGCCAGCTCGCGGCCCATGAGTTTCTGGCAGGCGGCCTCGGTGAGCACGGCCACGGCCACACACAGGGACATGACGCGCACGGCGGGCAGGCCCCAGGTCCAGACGGCCCCGATGACGGCAGGCAGCAGGGCCGCGAGGGTCATCAGGCTCTGGCGGCGCACGGTGCGCCCGCAATGCCAGTACGGCGGGGCGCTCATGGCCAGCAAAACGGAAGATTGAGCGGCAGCGGGCATCAGTTTTCTCCTTCCTTGGCTTCGGCGGCAGGCTGCGCCGCGGGACGCAGCTCCCGTTCTTTCAGACGGCGGGCCTCATCGGCCTGGGCCAGCTTGTGCTTGGCCAGACGGATGTATTGCAGGACCGGACGGCGGGCGATGCAGACATAACCGCACAGGCCGCATTCCAGACAGCAGTCCACGTGTTCGTCGCGGCAGCGCTCGTGCAGGGCGAATTCCGCGTTGCGGCTCAGCATGCTGGGGCTCAGGCGCGCGGGACAGATCAGCACGCAGGCGCCGCAGTTGATGCAGGGGCTGTGGCCTTCCATGGGCGGCACGGTACCGGCCTCCACCACGAAGACGCCCGTGGCCCCCTTGGTGATGCTGCGGTCCAGGCGGTCGATGCTCTCGCCGCGCAGCGGGCCGCCGCGAACCAGGGTGTCGCCGCTGTTGAGCTTGATGTGGGCGAATTCCAGCAGCTCGCCCAGCATGCTGCCTTCCTTGACGATATAGTTGCCGGAGTGGGTGTAGCTGCCCAGGGTGATGACCGACTCGATGAGCGGCAGGCCCGTGCGGGCCACGCGGCCTAGGCTCCAGACATTGTGGAGCCCCACCACGCCCACGCCTTCGGGCTTTTCCTTGCCGGTGACGCTCTTGACCAGCAGGGCATCGACGCTGGCCGGATAGCGGGCCGTCACGCGCACCACTTCCACGTCGTCGAAATGCAGGTGCATCTCGCGCGGCACGGCCAGCAGGATGCGTTTGGCCGGGGAAAGGCGGCGCAGCACGGCCAGACCGGCCCGCAGCGTGCCCTGGTGGGTCAGCAGCATGGGCTCGGCCCAGGTGACGCCGGGGTCGGGGTTGAGGCCGTTGATGATCAGGGTCTCGCACTGCTGGCCCAGGCTCTTGGTGTTCAGGCCCAGGCTCTTGAGCAGCACGGCCAGTTCCTGGCCCGTGCGTTCGTCATTGATCAGGTCCACCTTCTCCACGCCGTCGGCCAGGGCGCGCAGGGCCTCGTCGGGCTCGATGGCCTCCACGAAGAGGCTGCGCTCGGTCACGTCGGTGATGCGGCCGAAGATGGGCGAGAACGCGTCCCCCTTGAGCGGCGAAGGATGCACCGCCAGGCGCATGCGCGGGTAGACCAGGGCTTTCTTGGTCACGCCTTCCACGAGCTTGTAGCCCTCGCGGTTGAGGCGCACGCGGCGCGGTTCCGGGCCGTTGCTGTAGCGTTGCGTCACCCCGTACACCAGGTGGAAACGCGGGTCCTTCAACATCTGGAATACTTCTTTCATACCCGCCTCACTACTTGGTATGGCACTGGGCACACTTGTCCTTGCCGAAGGGGCCCTTGCCGAGCTTTTCATGACAGCCCATGCACTGGCCGTGGAAGGCGTCCATACGGCCGGGGATCAGCTTGTCCGGCGTCTTCTTCACATGGCAGACCGTGCAGTCGGCATACAGGGCGTTCACCTTGCCCTTCACGGCAGCCTCATCCTTGCGCGTGGGCTTCAGCTCATGGCAGGAAGCGCAGTTCTTGGCCTTGCCGAACAGATCCTGATGGCAGGCCGCGCAGCGCGCGTGCACGGCATCGGCCAGCACCGGCGGCGTGCCGGGCTCGGCAGCCTTGTTGGTGGGCCGGGCCCCGGCCTCATGGCAGTTGGCGCAGCTCTGCGGTTCGGGCTCGATGTTCGTGTCGGCATGGTGGCAGGAGGTGCAGTCCACGCCAAAGTCCTCGCTGTGCTGCTGGTGCCCCCAGTCCTTGGCCGCCAGTTCGTAATGGTGGCAGGTCACACAGCTTTCCGCCGGATAGCTCTTGGCATGCCCCGCCTTGAAGGCATCGTCCAGGGCCACGCCGTGGCAGCTGGCACAGGCCATGGCCTTGTCTGGCGTCTTCTGCAGGCTCTCGTGGTGGCAGGTGGCGCAATCTTCCTTGAGCAGACGGCTGTGCTTCTGATGGTCGAAGACCACGGGACCGCCCGCATTGTCGAACAGGATGCGACGCGTGGCAGGTTCCTTGTCCCCCGCGACCGGGCCCGCCGGCAGCAGATAGCCGGCGATCCCCGTCACGGCCAGGACGGCCGTCAGGATGGCGATGGAAAGGTAACGTTTTTGCAATGCCTTGCCCCTCTTCCAAAAGGTGAACGGGATGGGAGCCTCCGGCGTCCCGGCCGGCAGTCCGTCATGCCGGACCGTCACGGAGGCGCCGCTGCGCCCTTGCCAGCTCCGCAGCCTTCTCCCTGCCGGTCTTTTTCCATGGAAAAGGCCGTTTTCAGGGTGAGCGCCAAGACCCGCTCCCCGATGACGGAGAGCGCCGGCCCGAAGGCTGCCTTCCTCAGGCTATGTCATGGAATATGTTGCAAAGGGGCGGGCCCGGGGCCCGCCCCCCGGTTGCCTACACGACGAAACGGTCGTCCCGGGCCACCTCGTCCCGTACGATCTTGAACAGCACGGGGCTCAGCAGCAGGACACCGGTAAGGTTGGGCAGCGCCATAAGGGCGTTGCAGGTATCGGCCAGGAGCCACACGGCATCCAGGGCCAGGACGGAACCCACGCCCACCGCCAGGCAGTACACCAGGCGGAAGACCATCTGGGCCCGGTCGCCGAACAGGTAGATGGCGCAGCGTTCACCGTACACACACCAGCCGAGGATGGTGGTGAAGGCGAAGAAAGTCAGACAGATGGTGACCGCGAACTGGCCCACACCGGGCAGCGCCTGTTCGAAGGCCATGGAGGTCATCATGCTGGCGGCGGAGGAACCGGCGGTCCAGGTGCCCGTCACCAGGATCACGAAGCCCGTCATGCTGCAGACGATGATGGTATCGATGAAGACGTCGAGCATGCCGATGGAGGCCTGCACCAGCGGGGTCTCGGCCGTGGAGGCCGCGTGGGCCATGGGAGCGGTACCCAGGCCGGCTTCGTTGGAGAAGATACCGCGGGCCATGCCCTGACGGATGGCCATCATCACCGTGGCGCCCACAAAGCCGCCGGTGGCCGCCGTGGGCTGGAAGGCGTCGGAGATCACCCACCAGAACACGGAGGGGACCTTTTCGATGTTCATGCCGATGATGAGCAGGCACATGAAGACATACATGATGGCCATGAAGGGCACGATCTTGCCCGCCACGGCGCCGATGCGGCGCACGCCGCCCAGCAGCACGGCCACGCACAGGCCCACCAGGATCAGGCCGCACAGCCACGTAGGCAGGCCGAAGGTGCCGGAGATATTGTCGGTGATGGCCTTGGCCTGCACCATGCCGCCCGTACCGATACAGGCGCAGATGCCGAACACGGCAAAGCAGGTGCCCAGCCAGACCCATTTGGGGCCCAGGCCGTTCTTGATGAAGTACATGGCGCCGCCCACCCAGTTGCCGGCGGGGGTCTTTTCGCGGAAGTGCACGGAAAGCAGCACTTCGCTGAACTTGGTCATCATGCCCACCAGGGCCGTGACCCACATCCAGAACAGGGCGCCGGGGCCGCCCACGGCGATGGCCAGGGCCACGCCCACTACGTTACCGGTACCGATATCTGCGGCCAGAGCAGTCATGAGGGCATTCCACGGCGAGATCTCGCCGTGTTCGGACTGATGGGACCGCCCCTGCCACAGGCACTTGTAAGCTCGTACCCAGTTGCGGAAGGAGAAAAAGCGCAGCGCTATATTCAGATAGATGCCCGTGCCTACCAGCAGCACCAGCATGACCGGACACCACAAAAATCCGTTAAAGGTTTCCAACAGCTTGTAAAGCTCCACTTTTCCATCCTCCCGGGGCTCGCCCCTGTCCTCTCGTTGATATCTTCCGCCCGGACAGCCCTCTGCATCCGGCCGGAATGCCCGTGCCACAGCGGATGGCACAAAAACACGCTAGCACGCTTTCACCATCGCTGCAAAGGGCCGGGCTCTGCTTTACGCCGGTTTTACACGGAAAAACGCGCACTTTGTTACGCAATGCACATAGTCCCGCCATGACTGTTCACACAAACAGTCAAAAGACTTTCCATACACTTTAAGAAATAACGAACAAGCCAAACAAATGAACATCATAAAACTGTATATGATGCAAAATATACTTTATTTTTTTGTGTTACTACGTCAAAAGTACATTATGAATCAAAATCGATATGCGTCCAACCATCTCTATCATCAATGTGACAAAGTTTTTCAGCCTGCACATTTCCGGCAGCTTTGCGCCATCACATTTTTCGGCGGCCTTCGGAAAAATTTCCTGAAAAAAATTTCAAAAAATTTTTTCCTGTGACCTTTCACGCTGCTTTCCAGGCCTGTCAGCGCCCTGCCGCAGGCAAAAATCCGGGCAGGCAAGCGTGCGGCACAGGCGCTTGCCGCCCAGGATCCCGGCCTGTGCCGGACAAAAGCGTACAAAAAAGGGCAGCCCGAAGGCTGCCCTTTGACGATCAGTATATCCCCGGTCCGGGACGGATCTGGAGCGGGCCCCATGGTGGGCGTCATCCCCGCCATGCCCCGGATCATGCCGGGAACGCTCCAGCGAAAAAGCCCTAGGAGCGGGCCATCTCCACCAGTTCCTTGCGGGTGAAGAGGGAGTGCAGTTCGTAACCGGCTTCCTTCAGCTTCTCGCGGCCGCCTTCTTCACGGTCCAGGATGCAGCACACGGCCACGATGTCCAGACCGGCGGCGCGCACGCGGTCACAGGCCTTGAGCAGGGAGCCGCCGGTGGTCACCACGTCTTCCAGCATGGCCACTTTGTCGCCGGGTTTGAAGTTGCCCAGGCCTTCCACGAACTGGCCGGTGCCGTGGTCCTTGGCTTCCTTGCGCACCAGCAGGCCGTTGAGGGGACGGCCCAGTTCATGCGAGATGGCGGTGGTGGCGGAGACCAGCGGGTCGGCGCCCATGGTCATGCCGCCCACGCCCACCACGGGCACGTCCTTGAGCAGGTCGTTGAACAGCGTACCGATGAGCCAGGAACCTTCGGCATGCAGGGCGGTCACGCGGCAATCGAAGTAATAGTCGCTGCGACGGCCGGAAGCCAGGACGAAGTCGCCTTCACGGTAGGACTTTTCCACCAGCAGGCGGGCCAGACGACGCTTGATCTCCAGGATGGACTGCTGCACGGGAGCCTCCTAATTGCCGAAGACGCGCTTGTAGATGACGTCTTCGTATTTAAGATAGTAGGTGGGATCGAAAAGTTCGGCCAGCTGGGCATCGCCCAGACGTTCATGCATGTCGGGATCGGCGCACACCAGCTCGGGGAAGGGCTTGCGGGTCTCCCAGCTCTGCATGGCCAGACGCTGCACGGCTTCATAGGCCTTCTGGCGCGGCAGGCCGGTGGCGATGAGGGCGGTGAGCACGCGCTGGGAGAAGTACAGGCCGTAGGAACGCTCCATGTTCTCCTTCATGCGCTCGGGCTTGACCACCAGGCCGTCCAGCAGGCGGCACAGGCGGTTGAGCACGTAGTCGGCCAGGATGGTGGAGTCGGGCATGATGACGCGCTCCACGGACGAATGGCTGATGTCGCGCTCGTGCCACAGGGCCTGGTTCTCCATGGAAGCCACGGCATTGCTGCGGATCAGGCGGGCAAGGCCGGCCATGTTCTCGGCGGAGATGGGGTTCTTCTTGTGCGGCATGGCCGAGGATCCCTTCTGGCCCTTGGCGAAGCCTTCTTCCACTTCCAGCACCTCGGTGCGCTGCAGATGGCGCAGCTCCACGCACAGGCGTTCGATGCCGCCGGCCAGGATGGCCAGGGAGGTGAAGAAATGGGCATAGCGGTCACGCTGCACGATCTGGGTGGAGTGCGGGTCCACGGCCAGGCCCAGACGGGTCAGGGCCTTCTCCTCCAGTTCGGGGGAAAGGAAGGCGTAGGTGCCCACGGCGCCGGAGATCTTGCCCACGCGCACGCTCTCGATACCGGCCTTGACGCGCTCCAGATGGCGCTGGAACTCGGCATGGAAGCCGGTCATCTTGAGGCCGAAGCTGGTGGGTTCGGCATGGATGCCGTGGGTGCGGCCCATGCAGAGCACGCCCTTGTGCTTGCGGGCCAAGGCTTCCAGAGAAGCCAGCACCTTTTCGATGTCTTCCACGATGAGCTTGCCGGCCTGCATGAACAGATAGCCGTTGGCGGTGTCCACGATGTCGGAAGACGTACAGCCCAGATGGATGTAGCGGGCGTCGGGGCCCACCTTTTCTTCCAGCGAAGTGAGGAAGGCGATGACGTCGTGACGGGTGGTCTGCTCGATCTCGAGGATGCGGTCCACGTCGATGTCGGCCTTTTCCCGGATGGTCTTCACGGCCTCGGCGGGCACGCGGCCCAGTTCGGCCCAGGCCTCGCACACGGCCACTTCCACAGCCAGCCAGGCGCGGTAACGGTTCTCCAGGGTCCAGATGCGGCCCATGGCGGGCCGGGTGTAGCGCTCAATCATAGGTACCTCACGCGGAAGGGGTCGACGAAGAGGAGGTGGAAGAACCCGAGCCTCCGGAAGTGCTGCTGGCAGTGCTGCCGGAAGAAGTGGAACTCGTCGACGAGGAGGCGGAAGAAGAAGGGGTGGACGTGCTGTTCTCGTCCTTGATGCCCTTGCGGTAGCCGTAATCGCTGACATACCAGCCGCCGCCCTTGAGCACGAAAGACGTGTGCGACATGACCCGCGGCGAGGGGGTGCCGCAATCAGGACAGGGCTCCTGGGCCTGCATGTCGGTCACATGGGTCCATTCTTCAAAGACTTTCTGACAGTTGGGACACTGATATTCGTAGATGGGCATAGCTATAACGCCAAGAACGGCCACGACAGCCCCTTTTTTGTCCGGGGCCATCGGCCGTTGTGCTGAAATTCGCGGCTCCCCGCAGGGAACCGGCAATGAACTGTCCGCGGAAACTAGGCCTTGGCGGCCTTGGCTTCACGCACGCGCTGCTTCAGACGTTCAGCGCGACGATGACGGCGGCGATCCAGTTCCTTTTTACGCTCAATTTTCTTGTGAGCCATGATGTCCTCCACGGGGGTGATGCCCCCATTAATTTTTGGTAGAAAAGCATATCCCAAAGGTTCCGCAAAGTCCAGCCTGCAGAACGAAGACCACGGCCCCGCCCGCGCTCTCCCCCGTTTTGCGGCCCCCGCTGTGCGCGCGGGCACACCCGGGGAGGCCCCGTTGCCAGCGCCCCGCTTCTTTCCTACACTGCGCGGTCATGTTGCAATCCACAGTCGCCCCATCCGCCGACTGAGCTTTAGCCGTTGCGACGCAGGAAGCTACGGATAAAGGCAGCAATGTGTTACGCGGCAAGGCAGCCCATGAAAGCGCTGTCGCTATCCGTAAGCCCGCTGGTGCGGGCAACGGCTACTGCCTCCGCGACCGGCGGATAAGGGGCGTGCGGATCGCCCCTCCCTGAAGGGAGAAGTTACGGAAAAGGATTTCATCGGCTTCGCCGTCTTGTCAAATTCCCTTTTCCCCCTGAAGGGGGAGGTCTCAAACCACAAAGGAATTCTTGATGAAGAAAGTCATCATCTATACGGACGGTTCCTGCCTGGGTAATCCCGGCCGGGGCGGCTGGGCCGCCATCCTCTGCCTGGTGGGCAGCACGGCCCGCCGCGAGCTGGTGGGCGGCGCCCGCCTGACCACCAACAACCGCATGGAACTGGGCGGCGTCATCGCGGCCCTCTCCGCCCTGCGCGAAGCCTGCGAGGTGGACCTCTACACCGATTCCAAATACGTCTGTGACGCCGTGGAAAAAGGCTGGCTGGCCGGCTGGCAAAAGCGCAACTGGATCAAGAGCGACAAGAAGCCCGTGCTCAACGTGGACCTCTGGAAGCAGCTCCTGCCCCTGCTGCGCACCCACAAGGTCACCTTCCACTGGCTGCGCGGCCATGCCGGACACCGCGAAAACGAACGCTGCGACGAACTGGCCCGCGCCTTCGCCGCCGGTCCCGACCTGCCCGAGGACACGGGCTTCACGGCCGCCCAGGCCTGATCCCGCGCCCTGCCCATGAACGATATCCTTTCCCCTGACACTCTGCATTCCCTGGCCCTGCTCTGGAAAGGCCTGCTCTGGCCCCTGCTGCGTCTGCTGCTGGGCCTGTGCGTGGGCCTGCTGCTGGCCAATCTGCTGGAGGCCCTGCGCTGGACGCGCCATCTGGCCCGTCTGGCCACCCCGCTGGCCCGGGCCGCCCATCTGCGCGACGTGGCGGGCGCGGCCTTCTCCCTGGCCTTCGTCTCCCCGGCAGCGGCCAACGGCCTGCTTTCCGAAAGCCACCAGAAAGGCGAGATCGACGGCCGGGAACTCATGCTGGCCAATCTGTTCAACAGCTTCCCGGCCTATCTGGTCCACACGCCCACCATCTTCCTGCTCACCTGGCCCGTGCTGGGCTGGCCCGCCGTGGTCTATGTGGGCCTGACCCTGCTGGCCGCCGTGGGCCGTACCGGCCTGACCATCGCCTTTTCCCGCCGCCTGCTGCCCGCACCGCCGCAGGGCTGCCTGGCCTGCACGGCCGCCGCCGACGGCGAGACCGGCTGGCGCGCCGCCGCCCGCAAGGCCTGGAAGCGCTTCCGCCGCCGCGTGCCCAAGCTGGTCTGCTTCACGGTGCCCGTCTACATCATCATGTATCTGTTGCAGCGCTACGGCCTGTTCACCGCCGCCGAGGAGTGGCTGGCCATGCACATGGAATGGCTGGCCTTCCTCAAGCCCCAGGCCATGGGCATCATCGTGCTGCATCTGGCCGCCGAGCTGGGCGCGGCCCTGGGCGCCGCAGGCAGCGTGCTCCAGACCGGCGGCCTCGAGGCCCGCGACGTGGTGCTGGCCCTGATGGTGGGCAACATATTGTCCACGCCCATGCGGGCCATCCGCCACCAGCTGCCCGCCTACGCCGGTTTCTACCGCCCGGCCCTGGCCCTGCGCCTGATCCTGGCCAACCAGGGCCTGCGCGCCGTCAGCATGGCCGTGGTCACCCTGCTGTACTGGTGGGTGGCGTTTTAGTTACGAGCCCGACGGCATGGATCGCAAGCTCATCTTCGATCCTCTCTCCCTCACGGCCGCAAGACGGCGCGAACGCCCTCGCGCGCGTCCGGGGCATCCGTCCGCCGGGGGCGGCCTTCCTCCGCTGTAAGCTTCCGCCACGACGGCCAAAAAAAGGGCCGGGGCAGGGATCCTGCTCCGGCCCTTTCACTGAAGGAGGGCGCCGTAAGGCCGCAGTCGGGGCACGGACCACCCGTGCCCCTTGCGAATGAGTGCTGTGCTCGGATGAGCTACTTCATGTCGACGGCCTGTACCCAGATCACAGCATCCTGGGACAGTTCCTTGCCGTCGTGCTTCTTGTCGGGACCGACACCGAGAGCCGCAAAGCCCCACCAGCCGGCCTTGGGGATGCCGAAAGTGAAGACGCCGTTGGCATCCGTCATGATGGCCTGCGTCACCATGACGCCATTGGGATACTTGACGGAAGACTTGGCCGACAGGCCGTTCTTCTTGAGGTTCGGCTCATGGCTCATGTATTCCACTTCCACTTCGGCACCGGCCACGGGTTTGCCGTTGGAAAGCACCTGGCCCTGGAAGACGTTGCCCGTCCACAGGCCGTAGGGCTTGGCCAGGGGCACGATCTCGCACGGCAGGCCCGCCGGCGTGTTCCAGTTGCCGGGGATGCCGCCCACGTTCACCAGCAGCTTGGTGATCTGCTGCATATAGACGTCTTCTTCCTTCTCATAATAGTAGCCGGGCACCATGACGAACATGTAGTCACCCATGCTGCGCAGCTCCTTGCGCGGCACCAGGGCGGAGAAGGCCGGGGCGCTGGAGTCCGGGTTCTTCCAGGTGATCTCCTTCAACAGGGGTTTGAAGTCGATCTTTTTGGCCTCACCGTCACCGCGCTGGTGCAGGGCATAGAATTCCTTCACGCCCCCCATGTCCATCATGTGGCCGGCTTCGGCAGGGTGGGTGAAGACGATGCGGAAATCCAGATCGGCGGCTTTTTCCAGAGCGGTCTGCGGCGTATAGGCCATCATGAAATGGGCCTGGGCGGGGGCGGCAAGCAGCAGGGCGCCGGCAAGGCCCAGCGCGGCAAAGGACATTTTTTTCATAGCAACCTCGTTTATGTTTCTGTGGGACGATCCGGGCTACTGCACGATCTTCTTGCCGTCGAGCTCGATGGAATGGCCCTCACCGCCATCGAACATGACCTTGTAGTCCCCTTCGGGCTTCGGGAAGGAGACCTCGCTGTTGCTGTCCAGCTTGAGCTCCCGCAGCACGTCGCCCTTGGCGTCCTTGATCTTGATGCTCACGCCCGAAGCGGACGAGCCGTCAGAATATCCCCCCTGGCACGAAACGGTCCCGTCACCATTGTCGAAGCAGTCGAAAATGGCGCTGTGGGCAAAAGCCGCGCCGGGCAGGGCCACCGCGGCGGCCAGGGCCAGGGAAGCAAACAACCTGAACATAGATTTCCTCCTCATGCACAAACAGGGTTTGGGGTTATGGACGGGCGGGACCGGCAACGGGGCCGGGCTTTTGCTGTTCCTCCCCGGCCGGTACCAGTGCCAGGAGCAACAGCAGGACAAGGCAGAAGCCGTAGTAGGCCCACATGGCTTCAAAGCCGCTCAGGCCGAGCCAGGATCCGCCTGTGAACACCAGGGTGGCCACCATAAGGCCGACGGTCATCTGGAAAAGGATGGAAAAGAGCATCCAGCGCGTGGACAGCGTCTGTGTCTTCACCATGATGGCCGCAGGCACGCACGGCGGGTAAAGAGCCATGAACAGCATGAGCGCCAGGGCATGCAGGGGCGTGAAACCGCTCACCGAGGCCATGCCTTCGCCGATGCTCATCCCGTCCAGGCCATAGATGGCGCCCAGCGTCGCGGCACTGTTCTCCTTGGCAGCCAGGGCGGAAAGCAGGGCCACGTTGATGCGCCAGGTGAAGCCCGCTCCGGCAGTGACGCTTTCCAGCGCCTTGCCGGCACGTCCCAGGAAGCTGTCCTCGAAACGTTCCTGGCGGATCTCGCGCCGCAGGGTCTTGCGTTTGCCGTCGATCTTGCGCAATTCCCCGGCCAGCAGCTTGCCGTCCTTGCCCTGACGCAGGGCCACGGCGGCATAGACGGGGTTCTCTTCCAGGGCGGCCTGGTTGACGGCATTGGCCTCGGCCTGCGTCAGACCGCGTTTCCGCTCGCGAAGATCCTCCTGATAGAGCAGGAGCGGTACGATGTCCGCGGCCTCAAGACGCCCCTTGAACGAGGTCTTGTCCACCGCTGCCAGGAAGGCCTGCTCAAGGGCCTTCTGCTGCCCCTCATAATGGGCGAGCCGTTCGGCCGGCAGATCGGGGAAATTGATGAGGGCGAAGATGATGACGGCCACGGCCACCACAACGGAACCGATCTTGCGCAGGAACATCCAGATGCGGTCCACGGTCTGGCGGATGACCCCGTAGACCGACGGCATGTGATAGATGGGCAGCTCGATGATGAACGGGGCGGGGTTGTGTCCGCGCAGCAGGGTCAGGGAAAGGATCTTGGCCACGATGAGGCCCATGAGCAACGTCACCGTCCCGATGAAGAACATGGCCCAGCCCGCGTGGCTGCTGAAAAAGGCCCCCACCAGCAGCAGATACAGCGGGACTTTGGCCAGACAGTTCATCATGGGCACGATGAGGATGGTAGCCATCCTGGCCCGCTCATCGGGGATGGCACGCGTGGCGATGACGCCGGGGATGGCGCAACCGCCCACATAGACACCGCCGAGGATCAGGGGCAGCGTGGACTGGCCGTGCAGGCCGAAACGGTGGAATATCCTGTCGAGGATGAAGGCGATGCGCGCCATGTAGCCGGAATCCTCAAGGATGGCCACCAGGGCGAACATGATGACGAAGATGGGCAGGTAGTTCAGCACTGCCGTGATGCTTTTGACGATCCACAACCCCAGCGCCGTCAGGACGGGATCTTCCAGAAAGCCCTGCTGCGGCAGGACGGCGGCGGCCCAGACCTCCAGCTTGCCCCAGACCGGCCAGACCTGGGCGGCCAGATAATTGCCCAGCGTGACGGAGGCCTGGTAAAAAACGAACAGTATCCCCAGCAGGATGAGCGGGCCCCAGAAACGGTGGCAGAGGACGGCATCCACCTTTTCCGTCACCGAGGTGACGAACTCCAGGCGTTCCGAGCAGCGTGCCGCGATGTCCCGCGCCTGGGCGAAACGGGCATGGGCGATGCTCCTGACCATATCCTCACCGTGCCGCGTCGCCCAGGACTCGCGACATTGGCGGGTCAGGGCGGCGATGCGGCCGTCTTCCGTATCCACGGAAGCGAGCAGCCCCTCGGCAAGGCTGTCCTGCTCCAGCAGCTTGATGGCAAACCAGCGGGAAGGATAGCCCTTGACCCCTTGCCGGGGCAGCAGGCGCGTGATTTCCCGGATATCCGTTTCCAGCTCGCCGTAATCGACGATCTCCGCGCTGCCGGAACGGCCGTGACGCGCGGCGATGGCGCTGTACAATTCCTGCTTCCCGATCCCCTTGCTGGCCTGGGCCCGGATGACCGGGATGCCCAGCGCCTGGGAAAGGGCATCGGCATCCACCCGTATCCCCCGCTTCGCCGCCACGTCCATCATGTTCAGCACGGCCAGGGTGGGCCGCCGCATCTCCAGAAGCTGCAGGCAAAGATACAGGCTTTTTTCCAGCGTCGAGGCATCGAGCACCGCCACGATCTGTGCCGGATCCTCTTCCACGATGAACTGCCTGGCGGCCATCTCCTCCGGCGACCAGGAAGCCAGGCTGTACGTCCCGGGCAGGTCCACCAGCTCGACGCGCGTGTCGCCGCACACGAAACTTCCCGCCTTTTTCTCGACGGTCACACCGGGGTAATTGGCCACATACTGGCGGGCGCCGGTGAGCATGTTGAAGATGGTCGACTTGCCGCAATTGGGCTGCCCGGCCAGAACGGTAAGGATCTGTTCCATGACTTGGCTCCTTACCTTGCCGGGCACGGAGAGCAGGAATCCAGCTCTATATGCCTGGCCTCACCGCTGCGAAGTGCCACATGATAGGATCCGATCTGCACGTGGATAGGATCCTGGAGTGGTGCACGCCTTACAAACAGAAAGCAGATACCCGGACAAAATCCCATGTCACTGAGACGTTGCCCCAGCATACCTTTTGCCGTGACCCGTTTTACCGTGCACCTGGACATGGAGTGGACGTCGTCAAGAGTCATACAAGATCCTCCTCAGCGGCAGGTAGGCCCCGCACGACTCAAGTATATGATGAAAATGAAATTCAATGTCAATATGGCCACGAGAGGAAAATTTATGATTTAATTATAACATTATGTATTTATTTATTTTTTTATTCCACGGTCCGCAAGGCTGATTCCTGATTCCCTGAAAACTGCAAAAAGATCCGCTGCCTTACAGGATCTCTGACGCCCAGCGCGTGCCCGGCACATGGACAAGACGGACAGAACAACGTATGTATGCTGAGCTTTCCTGTCCCCGGCCCCGCATCTTTCCCGGAAATCCATCCCGGGAGGGCTGCCCCGCCGCCCGGGACGTCACTGCAGAACGGGCTTTGCCGGTGCGGCCACGAGGTCCCGGCAACAGGCCTCGAAGGAACTAGCCATGAGCGAGACTCCCCGCCACATCCACTGCGTCAAACCCGAACACACCGGCGCGCGCGTCACCGTGCGCCTCCAGCCCGAGGACCACTGGCTCTCCATCCCCCGCCCCAAGACCTCCCGCCAGCTGCTGACGGCCCTGGGGCTGGCCGAAGAATGCGCCCTGGTGGCCCGCGACGGCGAGCTGCTCACCCCCGACCGCCAGATCTGGCCCAACGACGAGCTGCTGGTCCGCAAAGTCGCCAGCGTGGGCTAGGCCCGCGGAGACCGGTCATGCCCGCGCGTGGCGCCATCCTCGCCTACGTCAGGGAAAAGTTCGGCACGGAACCGGAATACCCCTGGGCCCGGTATCCGCACTATGCCGTCCTGCGCCACCAGCAGGGACGAAAGTGGTACGCCCTGATCATGGACGTGCCCCCGGACCGGCTGGGCCTGGACGGAGACGGACCGGTGGAGATCATCAACCTGAAGTCCGACGGCGTCCTGGATCTGCTCATCAGCGGGACGCCGGGCATCCTGCCCGCCTACCATATGGACAAAAGGCACTGGGTCTCCATTCTTCTGGACGGGGGCATCACGCCCGAAGAGCTGTTCGCGCTCATCGACGCGAGCCACGCCCTGACCGGCGGCCCCCGCCGCCACAGGATGCCCCTTGCCAAGTGACATCTACGGGGCCGGGGAGGCCCCCTGCCCTTCCCGCCCCTCATATCGACATTTGACCCGTTGCATGGTACTTGCGGCAGATGTTCGATTTTGCATTCAACGCACAGCGTTTCGCTGTCTACCTGATCCCCACCCTGCTCGGCATCATCATGCATGAAGTGGCCCACGGCTGGATGGCCTCCCGCAAGGGGGACCAGACCGCCCGCTTCATGGGCCGCCTGACCCTCAATCCCGTCTCGCATTTCGACGCCCTGGGCGCGGCCGTGTTCCTGCTCACCAGTCTGGGCACGGGCTTCATCTTCGGCTGGGCCAAGCCGGTGCCGGTCAATGTGCGCAACCTGCGCGACCCCGCCCGCGACATGATGTGGGTGGCCCTGGCCGGGCCCGTGACCAACTTTTTGCTGGCCATCGGCTTTGCCCTTGTCCTGGGCGCCGTGGTGGCCATGCTGCCCAGCCCCGACATCTCGGACACCACGCGCTACTTCCTGCTCATGCTGGTGGCCGGGGTGAACATCAACCTCTGCCTCGCCTGGATCAACCTGCTGCCCATCCCGCCGCTGGACGGCAGCAAGATCGTGGCCTATTTCCTGCCGCCGCGCGCCGCCTGGGCCTACATGAGCGCCGGGCGCTACGGCTTCATCATCCTGGTGCTCCTGCTGGCCACGGGCCTGTTGGGGCACATCCTCGGGCCTCTTATCGGCGGGGGCAGCGACCTGCTGCTTTCGCTTGTCGGTATCAAGTAAGTAACGGAACTTCTAAAGGAATCTTGAAATGAGCACTGTTCGTCCGCGTACGGTTTCGGGCATGCGTCCCACCGGGCCGCTCCATCTGGGTCACTACTTCGGCGTCCTCAAGAACTGGGTGGAACTCCAGCACACCGAGGAAGCCTATTTCTTCGTGGCCGACTGGCACGCCCTGACCAGCGATTATGCCGACCCCTCCAACATCGCCACCAACGTGGAAGAGATGGTCAAGGACTGGGTGGCCGCCGGGCTGGATCCCGAAAAGTGCGTCATCTTCCGCCAGAGCGCGGTCAAGGAACACGCCGAGCTGAGCCTGCTGCTCTCCATGATCACCCCCGTCTCCTGGCTGGAACGCAACCCCACCTACAAGGAACAGCAGCAGCAGATCACCAACAAGGACCTGGGCAACGCGGGTTTCCTCTGCTACCCCGTGCTCATGGCCGCGGACATCCTCATGTATCGTCCCCACGGCGTGCCCGTGGGTGAAGACCAGCTGCCCCACATGGAGCTGACCCGCGAGATCGCCCGCCGCTTCAACTACCTTTATGGCGGCAACTTCTTCCCCGAGCCGCAGGCCATGCTCACCCCCGCGGCCAAGTGCCCCGGCCTGGACGGCCGCAAGATGTCCAAGAGTTACAACAACGGCATCTTCCTGCGCGACACCATGGCCGACATCGAGCCCAAGGTGCGCGGCATGTTCACCGACCCGGCCCGCCTGCGCAAGAGCGATCCCGGCAACCCGGACGTCTGCAACCTCTTCCCCTACCATGTGCTGCTGGCCAGCCCCGAAGAGCAGGCCGAGATCCGCACCGGCTGTACCGGCGCCAGCTTCGGCTGTGTGGAATGCAAGAAGCGCTTCCTGAAGAACCTGGAAGCCTTCCTGGCTCCCCTGCAGGAACGCCGCGCCGCCCTGTCGGCCCGTCCCGGTGCCGTGGCCGAGATCCTGGCCGCCGGCAACGAACGCGCCCGCGCCTTCGCCTCCGCCACGCTGGCCGAAGTGCGCGCCAAGATGGGGCTGTAAACGCCTTGAAATGGGTAGGTATTGATTACGGCCTGGCCCGCACGGGCCTGGCCGCCACCGACCCGGAAGGCATCATGGCCTATCCGCTGACCACCATCCGCCTGGCCGACTACGCCAACCGCAAGGAATTCCTGGCGGCGCTGGCCGGGCGGATACTCGAGGAGCGCCCCGACGCCGTGGTCATGGGCCTGCCCCTGCTCACCGACGGCACCGAGAGCATGACCACCCGGCAGGTGCGCAACGTCACCGAGCGCCTCAAGCGCCGCGTGCCCCTGCCCTTCTATTTCATGTCCGAGCTGCTCAGCTCCGAGGCCGCCGAGCGCGAACTGCGCGAGGTTGGCCGCACGGGCCGCCGCTGCAAGGCCGTGCTGGACCAGCAGGCCGCCGTGCGCATCCTGGAGTCCTTTCTTTCCCTCAGTCCTGACCAGCGGAGGCCGGCATGAAGACCGTACTGCGCATCGTGGCTGTCCTTGTCCTGCTGGCGGCGGCCGCTGCCGGCTGGGCGGGGTACGAGGCCTGGACCTTCCTCAAGACGCCCCCGGCCACACCGGGGCAGGAAGCCTTCTTCGACGTGGAACCCGGCGCCAATGTGCGCCGTGTGGCCGACAAGCTGGAAGAACGCGGCCTCATCACCGATGCGCGCAAGTTCCTGCTGCTGGCCCGCTACAAAAAGTGGGACAGCCGCCTGCAGGCCGGCCGCTTTGCCCTCAATACGGGCTGGCTGCCGGAACAGGTGCTGGATACCCTGGTCAACGGCCAGCCGGTGCTGTTCCGCGTCACCGTGCCCGAAGGCCTGACCTGGTGGCAGACCGCCAAGGTGCTGGAAGAGGCCGGACTGGTACGCTTTGAGGATTTCCGGGCCGTCATCACGGACCCGGCCTTTTTGCGCCACTACGGCATCCCCTTCGATTCGGCCGAGGGCTTCCTCATGCCGGACACCTATCTGCTCAAGAAGGCCGACGTGCCCGACAAGGCCCAGGCCCGTGCCGTGGCCGGCCGCATGGTGGACAACTTCTGGCGCAAGGGCGACGCCCTCTGGCCCGACGGCAAACGGCCCTCCCGCGACGAGCTGCGCCGTCTGGTGATCCTGGCTTCCGTCGTGGAGAAGGAGACCGCCTTTGCCGACGAGCGGCCGCGCGTGGCCGGCGTCTATGCCAACCGTTTGCGCATCAACATGGCGCTCCAGGCCGACCCCACGGTCATCTACGGGCTGGGGCCCAACTTTGACGGCAACCTGCGCCGCCGCCATCTGGACGACGCCAACAACATCTACAACACCTACCAGCGTCCCGGCCTGCCGCCCGGCCCCATCTGCTCGTTCGGCGCCAGTGCCCTGGCCGCGGCCATCACGCCCGAAGAGCACAAGTACCTCTATTTCGTGGCCATCACCGACGGCGGCCGCCACGCTTTTTCCACCAACCTCGACGATCATAACCGCGCCGTGCGACAGTACCTCAAGAACCGTCGCGCCCAGCGCCAGCAATAACAGGAAGGCAGGTCATGAAGTATTTGATCATGGAAGATTTTTCCGGCCAGCCCGTGCCCTTCATCTTTCCCCGCCGCGTGGACCACGCCGACATGCGCGACCAGCTCCCCTACGGGCAGGTCATCTCCGCCGGTGTGGTGGAACACGGCCCCGAGGGCTTCGTCTGCCACGGCGGCAACGCCGAACTCAATGTCAAAGCCCGGCCGGAGGAAGACGCGGCCATCATCACCGAGGCCCTGCGCGCCCGGTAAGGCCATATCCGCGAAGGACGGGGAAGGATCTTTGAGGGGGGAACCCCTCAAACTCCCCCTTCCCCAGCGCGCTTTCATAACAGGACATCCCTCCAGCTCATGGGAGGGCATATCCCTGTCAAAAACAAACGCGCCCGCGAGAACTCCGTCTCGCGGGCGCATTTTATTTTTTCCGGGGAAAATATCCTCCCCCCTTCATCGGGGCGCCGGGAAGGCCTTCGTGTACCGGCAGCGACGGGAGGAGGCCCTACCCGTTGCACGATGCAGAAAGCTGCGGGCATCGACAGCAAAGATGAGGGGATTCCCCCCAAAACATCACGCTCAGCGGTCAAAAAAACCGCTGACCGTCCCTTCCACCATCCCGGCCCCGCCAAAACCGTGGGCGTCCAGCACCTGCATGACCTGCGGCCGCAGGCCGTCAGGCAGCACGGCCGCCTGCAGGACAGGCTCCGGCGTCAGGCGCAGGCGAAAATCCCCCAGACCGGGCAAAGCGGCCAGATCGGCCTCGGCAGCGGCCAGACGGGCCAGCAGGGCCGGTTCCGGGCTCATGCCGTAGGCCAGCCGGGTCAGCAGACAAGGCCGGGCGGCCTGCTGCGGGTCGTCCAGGCCCCAGGACGCGCCCAGATCGCGCAACTCCTGTTTGTGGAGCCCGGCCAGCGCCAGGGGCGAGAGTACGCCCGCCTCGCGCACGGCCCGCTGCCCAGGCCGGAAGGCGGTCAGATCGTCGGCATTGCTGCCGTCACAGAGGATGCGGCAACCGCCCGCGGCGGCCAGGGCGTCACGCAGACGGCGCATGAGGGCCCGCTTGCAGGCATAGCAGCGCTCCCGGCTGTTCACCGCCACTTCGGGCAGGGAAAGGGGATCGTGCCGCACTTCCAGCAGGGGCAGCCCCTGCGCCCGGGCCCAGCGCCGCGCCGCCTCGCTCTCGGCCTGCGGCACATGCGGCCCCGTGGCGTGCAGGGCCAGCACGTCGCAGCCCGCACGCCGCAGGGCGAAACAGAGGAAACGGCTGTCCAGCCCGCCGGAAAAGGCCACGGCCAGCGGCCAGTGCCGCAGCACGGGCAGCAGGGCCTGCCAGCGGGCTTCGGGAGCTACCACGTCAGGCGGACCTTGGCGCCCTTCTCGGCCATGACTTCCTTGCACTGGCGGATGGTGTACTGCCCGTAGTGCACGATGGAAGCGATGAGCGCCGCCGAGGCGCCGCCCTTGCTCACGGCATCGTACATATGTTCGGGCGCGCCCGCGCCGCCGGAAGCGATGACCGGGATGGACACGGCGTCCACGATGGCCCGGGTCAGGGTCAGTTCGTAGCCGTCACGGGTGCCGTCGGCGTCGATGGAGTTGACGCAGAGCTCGCCCGCGCCCAGTTCCTGGCATTGGCGCGCCCACTCGATGGCGTCGATGCCCATGCGACGGCGGCCGCCCTGGATGACGATCTCGTAGCCGGAGGGGATGCTCTCGCTCACGGGCACGCGCAGCACGTCCATGCCCACCACGATGGCCTGCGAGCCGAAAGCCGCCGCGCCGTCGGCCACCAGATCGGGATTGCGCACGGCCGCGGAGTTAATGGAGACCTTTTCGGCCCCGGCGTTGAGCACGGCGCGCATGTCGGCCACGGACGAGATGCCGCCGCCCACGCTGAAGGGGATGAAGATCTGCGAGGCCACGCGCTCCACCACGTCCAGGAAGATGCCGCGTTCCTCGGCCGAGGCCGTGATGTCGTAAAAGACGATCTCGTCCGCACCTTCCTCATAATAGCGGCGGGCGCTCTCCACGGGGTCGCCGATGTCCACGTTGCCCTGGAACTTGATGCCCTTGGTCAGGCGGCCGGCGCGCACGTCCAGGCAGGGGATGACTCGTTTGCTAAGCATGGCGCACCTCGTCGCAGTAATCGTAGAAATTGCGCAGCACGGTCAGGCCGGGACGGCCGCTCTTTTCCAGATGGCACTGCACGGCCCACAGGCCGTCGCGGCCGTAGACCGAGCAGAACTCCTTCCCGTAGACCGTGGTGGCCATGACCAGCTCGGGCGCTGGCTCCACATAATAGCTGTGGACGAAATAGAATTCCGCACCGGGCTCGATGCCGTGCAGCAGACGGCCCGGACGCACCACATCGAGGCTGTTCCAGCCCATATGCGGCACGGGGGCGGGGCTGCCGTCCTCTTCCTTCATATGATCGGGGAAGCGCACGCAGCGGCCGGGCACGATGCCCAGGGTGCGCACGTCGTTCTCTTCGCTGTGCTCCAGCAGGATCTGGCAGCCCAGGCAGATGCCCAGCAGGGGCTGGCCTTCGGCCACGGCACGGCGCAGCACGCTGTCCAGACCGGCGGAGGTCAGGGCCTCCATGGCCTGCCCGGCGGCGCCCACACCGGGAAAGATGATGCCCTGGGCCTGCTCCAGTTCCGCAGGATCGGCGGTGATGCGGCAGGGGATGCCCAGATGTTCCAGCGCACGGCGCACGCTGGTCTGGTTGCCTGCCTTGTATTCGAGAATGGCGAGCATGAAGAAATCCTTTGCTGCACGGTGATGGGAAAGCCTGAAATATACGCGTTTCGCCCGGCACAGGCAATGTGCCCCCGGGGGACGCGCTGCGTGACCGGGCCGCAGCCCCGGCCCTGCGGGGCCGGAGGGCCGTCGCATAGCCAAATTTATCACTATTTTATACAAAATAGTGATTAAAGTACCCTGAAAAATCACGCTTATTTCATTTTTATCTCTTTATTTTCCATAGGTTAGTAAAAAAATAAAACGTGACAAAAATATCCATATCAGTTTACTCTGCTTTTACCCCGTCGCACAACCTGTGGAGGTGGTCCATGTTCTTTCCCGTTTCCGGTATCGAGTGTCACCCCCTGGTGCCCGTCCTGGCGGCCATGGGCATCTCGTTCGTCACGTCCATGGGCGGCCTGTCGGGAGCCTTCTTGCTCCTGCCTTTCCAGATGAGCTTTCTGGGCTATACCAGCCCCGGCGTCAGCGCCACCAACCATCTTTTCAACGTGCTGGCCTGTCCCGGCGGCATCGTGCGCTATGCCCGCGAAGGGCGCCTGCTCTGGCCGCTGGCCCTGACCGTGGCCGTGGGCACCCTGCCCGGCATCGTGCTGGGCTCGCTGATCCGCGTCTACTGGCTGCCGGACGAGAGCCGTTTCAAGGTCTTTGCCGGTCTGCTGCTGCTCTGGATCTTCTGGCGCATGTTCCGCGACCTGCGCAGGCCCGCCGCGCCCGCCCGCAAGGGGGGCGGCATGGCCCGGATCCATGTAGAGCGCTGGGACCGTTCCCGCCTGGTCTTCACGTTCGGTGAGGCGCGGCACTCCGTCAGCTGCCCGCGCCTGGCGGCCCTCAGCCTGGGCATCGGTCTGGCGGGCGGCATCTACGGCATCGGCGGCGGCGCCATCCTTTCCCCCTTCCTGGTCAGCATCTTCGGCCTGCCCGTCCATGCCATCGCCGGCGCCCTGCTGCTGGGCACCTTCCTGGCCTCGCTGGCCGGAGTGCTGGGCTATGGCTTCCTGGGCCTGTTCTCCTCGCTGGACGGCATCGGCGCCGATCCCCTGCTGGGCCTGCTGCTGGGCCTGGGCGGGCTCATGGGCAGCTATCTGGGGGCGCGCTGCCAGCGCTTCGTGCCCGCGCGCCGCATCAAGTGGGGGCTGGCCCTGATCCTGCTCTTCACGTCCCTGCGCTATCTGTGGCAGGGATTCTAGCGGCCCGTACCGCCCGGCCGGCACGCCGGTATGACGCACCGGGACAGGAGAAGTGCGTCCCGTAAGCCTCCGGCGCCCGTTTTCCCTTGCCCTGCCGCCTGAAAAAAGCCATCCTTCCGCAGTCGGGACATGGATGCCCCTGACCGGATGCCGTCGCCCTCCTCGGGGCACGCCCGGAAAGGAGGCCGCGTCCCGCCCTACCGGCAGGCAGGGGCGCCTTGCGCCCTTCTGTCCCCACAACGTGCCAGCCCGGGGAGGCCCCACCGGAGCCGTCCCCCATCGAAGGAACGTCATGAATCCCTCAGCTTCCCTGCCCATCGGCATCTTTGATTCCGGCATGGGCGGCCTGACCGTGCTCAAAGCCATCTCCGGCCGCCTGCCCGGCGAGAACCTGCTCTACCTTGGTGATACGGCCCGCCTGCCCTACGGCACCAAAAGCCGCGACACCATCATCCGCTACACGCTCAAGGCTGCGGGACGCCTGGTGGACGAAGGCGTCAAGATGCTGGTGGTGGCCTGCAACACCGCCACTTCCGCCGCCCTGCCGGAACTGCGCGAACACTTCGCGCCCCTGCCCGTCCTCGGGGTCGTGCGCCCCGGTGCCGAGGCCGCCGTGGCCGCCAGCCGCAACAAGCGCATCGTGGTCATCGCCACCGAAGCCACCATCGCCGGCGGCGCCTACCAGCAGGCCATCGCCTCCCTGTGCCCCGAGGCCCGCGTCCAGGGCAGGGCCTGCACCCTTTTCGTGCCCCTGGCCGAAGAAGGCTGGATGGACGGCCCCATCGTCGAGGGCATCGCCAGCCGCTATCTGGGCGACCTGTTCTCCCCGGGACGGCCCGACAGGCCGGACACCCTGGTGCTGGGCTGCACGCACTTCCCCCTGTTCCGCGAAGCCCTGCGCCATGTGGTAGGCGATGACGTGCGCATCGTGGATTCGGCCGAGACCGCCGCTGTGGCCGTGGAGAACCGCCTGCGCGAGCTGGGTCTGCTGCGCGGGGAAGACGCTCCGGGCTCCCACCGCTTCATGACCACGGACAACGTGCTGCGCTTCATCCGCACCGGCAGCCTTTTCCTGGGGCACCCGCTCAAAAGCGCCGAAGTCAGCCTGGTGGACCTTTCCTGACCATCCGCTGATGCGTCCCGGGGCCGCCTCGCCCGAAAGCGATGCGAAAAGTATGCCCGAAAAGGCTCTGATGCCCGGAAAACTTTGATATATGGGCATTTTCCATTGACACGGGCCAAGCCCATAACGTATGGATGCCCTGTCTGGCCTACAGATTGAAACCCGAAACTCTTTTTTTGGAGTATAACTATGACCAAAGCTGAGCTTGTTGAAAAGATCCATGCCAAGGCCGGCCTGCCCACCAAAGCCAAGGCCGAAGAAGCCCTCGACGCCGTCGTGGCTGCTCTGCGCGAAGCCCTCGCTTCCGGCGAATCCGTGACCTTCACCGGTTTCGGCAGCTTCAAGGTGGTTGAGCGCGCCGCCCGCAAGGGTCGCAATCCCCGCACCGGCAAGGAAATCACCATCCCTGCCAGCAAGGTTGCCAAGTTCACCCCCGGCAAGGGCCTGAAGGACGCCATCAAGTAGTATTTCGCTCAGCGGATCCGGCGGCGTCCTCTTCTGGAGGGCGCCGCTTTTTTTATGGTCCGCCGGGCTCTCCGGCAGCTTGCCCTTTGCGCTCCGGGCCCAAAAGTGCTATATGCTTCTGGCTGTTCTGACGGGCAGGCCCTGCGCCGTGGCCCGACAGCCCGCAGACGAAGCACCGCCCAAAGCCATGGGCCCTGTACGCAGGGTTGGCGCAGGAGGCGGCGCGGTCTGCTCCGCACGGAGGGGTGGCAGAGCGGTTGATTGCGGCGGTCTTGAAAACCGCTGAAGGTTCACGCCTTCCGGGGGTTCAAATCCCTCCCCCTCCGCCAAACTAGAGTTCGCTAAAGTTCGTAGAAGTCCGCAAAGCCTTGAGCTGCGCGGACTTTCTTCGTTTTTGAGGTTCGTTGAAGTCCGCCAAGGTTCATAGACAGCCGCGAAAAGAGGGGGTACTTTTGCGGGGTATCTGAAAAAACATACCCCCTGTGAAACTAGGAGTACCCCCAATGCCCAAGAAACTGACGGATACCGCCATCAGGACGGCGAAGCCCAAGGAAAAGCCGTACAAGATGGCGGATGGTGACGGGCTGTATGTGCTGGTCAATCCAGGCGGCGGCAAGCTTTGGCGTCTCAAGTACCGCTTTGAGGGGAAGGAACGTCTCTTTGCCATCGGCGCCTATCCTGCCGTTTCCCTCAAGGAGGCGCGGGCCCGGGCGGTCACGGCAAAGGAAATGATCGCACGCGGCATAGACCCCTGTGCCGCACGCAAGGCAGCCAAGGCGGAAGCCCTCGCCAAGATCCTGACCTTTGAAGTGGTGGCGCGGGAATGGCACAAGAAGAAGCTGGCGGGCTGGACGCCCAACCATGCCCGGCAGATCATCCGGCGACTGGAGACGCTGGCCTTTCCTGATCTTGGCAGCAGGCCCATTGCCGAGCTGGGGGCACCGGACTTTCTGGCTGTGCTGGGCAAGGTGGAGCGGCAAGGCCACCTGGAAACCGCTCGCCGCCTCGCGCAGATATGCGGACAGGTCACACGCTACGCCCGCCTTGCTGGGATGATCGTCGCAGATCCTGCAAGCCATCTGACCGAAGCCCTGACCACAAAGCCGGTGCGCCACCATGCCGCCATCACCGAACCGCAGGAGATCGGCGCCCTGCTCCGGGCCATAGACGACTATCCGGGGGATGTGTCCGTCTCCTTTGCCCTGAAGATCATGCCGTATGTCTTTGTCCGCTCCAGCGAGCTGCGGCGGGCCTCCTGGACGGAAATCGACCTGGACAGGGCGGAATGGCTGATACCTGCCGAACGCATGAAGATGCGGCGGCCCCACCTTGTCCCGCTTGCCCGGCAAGTGGTGGGGATGTTCCGCGCCCTGCACGCCATCACCGGCAACAGGGAGCTTGTCTTTCCCGGCACGGCTTCCGTCACGCGCTGCATATCGGATGTTGGCCTGCTCAATGCCCTGCGCCGTCTGGGCTATGGCCGGGATGAAATGACCGTCCACGGCTTCCGCAGCATGGCTTCTACCCGGCTGAATGAAATGGGCTACCGCCCTGACGTGATCGAGGCCCAGCTTGCCCATGCCGAAAAGAACAGCGTGCGGGATGCCTACAACCGCGCTCAGTATGTAGAAGAGCGCCGCCGCATGATGCAGGAGTGGGCCGACTACCTGGACAGCCTGCGGGCCGGGGAAGGGGGTAACGAATAATGAGCCCCTGCCCTTGCCGGTGAATTGCCTACCTTGGCCGTTTTGGAGGTGTAAAAGGTGTAAAGGTGTAAGCGCCCTACAGCCACAAGGGTTTGCGGCTTACACCTTTCGGATTACACCTTTTTTGAAGGTGTAAAGGTGTAAGCGCAGGGCTTGTAATAGTGCAACCATTGCTCTATTATGGCGGCATGCCCACATTGAAACGCTTCCCATCCTTTAAGATCGAGATCCGTTACCGCGACCACCTGCCGCCCCATGTGCATGTTTTGTCCAGAGATCGGCGGGAAGTCCTGGTAGAGCTGGAGACGCTGGCCGTTACCGGTAATATCCCCCGGCATGACCTTGCCGAGGTCCTGACATGGATCGCGGACAACAGGGGGGAGCTGATGACGATATGGAGGAACTACCACCCATGAGCAGATTTTTCTTTCCCGAATTGCAGGGGGTGGAGGCGCTGGCCCCCTATCGCCTGCGGACGCGCTGGAGCACCGGCGAAGTGCTGGACGTGGACGTGTCCGGGATACTCCACAGCCTGCCGGAGCTTGCCCCCCTGCTGGAGCCGGAGACCTTCGCCCTGGTGCATGTGGGGGAATGGGGCGGCACGGTGGAATGGTTTGACAGCGAGCTGGGCGCGGATAACGTCTATGCCTGGGCAAAGGAGCAGGCCGGGCAGCCAAGCCATGAGATGCTGGCGGCATGGATGAGGCGCAACGGCCTTTCCCTGACTACCGCCGCCGCTGCCCTGGGCATGAGCCGCCGCATGGTCTCCTATTACCGCACGGCCCGGAAGCCCATCCCCCGGCATGTGTGGCTGGCCTGTCTTGGATGGGAGGCGGCGGGATGCAAGGACGGCCTGCCCCTCTCCTTGCCGGGAAAGGTGGCCTGAGTTGCTGCCCTGATATTGAGCAATGTTGAACCGTGGCGGCCCGCCAGGGTGTGAATCCGTTTCACCCCTTCCATTTTTCGGGGCTGAGAGGCGGCCCACCTCTGCCCGGCAAAAGGATCTGCGCAATATGCAGCCCCTTGGGCACTGCGCCCAACTTTGGGCTCAGTGAGTCGCCCACAGATCTGAATGCGTTGGCTATGCTCCGGGCATTGCTTGCGGGATGCTCCGGCATCGTGGGGGCATAGTCCGATTATGGCCCTGAGCTGAAATATCAGCGCAGCGGCCTTGAGGATAACCGGCCCAACTTTGGGGGCTACGGCAGGCCGCTGCGGTGATGGGCCGTAGCTGGATTTGTTGGACTTTTCCCCGGCTAGGCATGGCGTCATGAACCATGCCGGGGAGCAGTAACGCGAATCAGTCAAGGCGCGACACACGTTTGACCATAGACATGCACCAACGTATATTTAAGCACAATCCGCACAGATGGGAGACAGTCTTAACAAAAGAGGTGCATTATCTTTTATGGACGGTGTTGTGTGTTTTGATGCTGAGAAAATCAAATTAGGCCTTTCAAAAGCCGCTGTGCACTTTGATGCCGGTACCCAATTAAAAATTTTCGATCTTCTTTGGGGCCGCCAGAGACCGCCAAAGCTCAAGCGGCCCTATATCCCGCCAACGCAATTCACTCATGCCCCAAGGCGAATGGGGCGCAATCCCAGGCGAAGGAATGCCGCACGTCCTGCGACATGCGGCAAGGATGATTCGCCTGGTGATGATGTTCCTCATGCCGTGTACCACGGCTGTACATTCAACATCGTCAATTCTGACCCCGCCCTTGCCGGTGAGCTTGCCGCCATGAAAGCGGAACTTGAGCAGGCCCGGCAAGAGAAGGCCGCCTTGCAAGCTGAGCTGGAGAAGATCCGGCATGGCCAAGAGCCAGCCGATCTTGAAAAGCACGGCCTTTGCGGGCGCATCATCATGTGGCGGAGCGAAGGAAAGACGGAGGAGGAGATAGCGGCCATCCTATCCGATGCCGGCAAGTGGTGTTCCGCTGCCCAGATCGGGGCGCTGCTGTATCTCAAGGAAGGACGCGTTTCCAAAGACGCCATGCAGAAGCATGGGCAACGCCTCTTGGGCACGGCCTGACATCCCCAGAATCCCCAAAAGGAACCAGCATGGACAACACGTTTCACTTTCTGATGTACCGGGCTGCGGATCAGGATGTTTCAATCAATGCCGTTATCCGTGATGAAACCATCTGGCTAACGCAGAAGGCCATGGCCGATCTGTTTGGCGTACAATCGCCATCCATCAGCAAGCATCTAAAGAACATCTTTGCAGAGGGGGAATTGGATGAAAAAGTGGTTGTTTCCAAAATGGAAATAACCACTCACCACGGGGCACTTCCTGACAAGACCCAAACGAGAGAGGCCTTTTGCTACAACCTGGACGCCATTATATCCGTTGGCTATCGGGTGAACTCTCGCCGGGCTACCCAGTTCCGTATCTGGGCTACCGGAGTGCTCAAGGAGTACATGATCAAAGGCTTTGCCATGGATGACGAACGCCTCAAACAGGGACGGACGGCTTTTGGCAAAGACTACTTCCGGGAACTGCTGGAGCGTGTCCGCTCCATCCGAGCCAGTGAACGCCGCATATGGCAGCAAATCACAGATGTTTTTGCGGAATGCAGCCTAGACTATGACCGGCACGCGCAGGTGACACGTCAATTCTATTCTATGGTGCAGAACAAGTTCCACTATGCCATCACCGGCCAGACATCTGCTGAGATCATCTATACCGGCGCTGATCGGACCAAAGAGCATATGGGGTTGACCACTTGGAAGAATGCCCCGGATGGGCGTATCCTGAAGTCCGACGTGACCATTGCCAAGAACTATCTGACAGAACAGCAGATCAAACAGCTTGAAAGGGCGGTCTCCGGTTACTTTGATTATATCGAAGACCTCATAGAACGGGAAAACACGTTCACCATGGAAGAGTTTGCGGCCAGCATAAACGAGTTCCTCACCTTCCGGCGCTACAAAATCCTGCCGGACAAGGGCAGAATATCCAGAGAACAGGCCGTTACCAAAGCTGAAACAGAATATGCCGTCTTCAACAGGACGCAACAGATCACGTCTGACTTTGACAGGGAAGTGCGCAAGATGCTGAAGCAATCATAGGACCCCCTGCCCGTTGTCCTGGGCAGGACAGGCATTTGTCCCACCCTGTCCTACCTTGTGTCCTACCCTACTGCCTCTTGTAACCTCCGGGAAAGTCCAATTTCATCCCCGGAGGTTTTTTCATGCCCGCTACTGTCCAAAGCTCCCCCGCCCCTGTCCTGCCGGAAACCGGATTTCTGCGCCTGGCCGATGTGCTGCGGTTCGTCCCTGTCTGCCGGACTGCCTGGTACAACGGTGTGAAGTCCGGGCTGTTTCCCCAGCCCGTGGCCCTGGGCAAGCGTGCCCGCGGCTACCGCGTGGAGGATGTGCGTGCCCTGATCGACCGTCTCAATGCCGGACAGGGGGCGTAGCATGACCCAAAAGAAAAGCCCCCGATGCTTGGCGGCGGTGGGGGCAGATCAGAAAGGCGGCAAGGAGTTTCTTGCTTCCTCTGATCTTGCCACACCTGCCCACCCCGCACAAGCCGAATGCTGCGCCAATTGCCAGTTTTTCCGCCGCGTGGCCCTGGCCTCCAGCCATGATCGCAAGCTCTGCATGATGACCGGTTCAAAGCTCACCACCGCCGCCGGGTGGTGTGACCTGTTCGCGCCCGGCAAGTGGGAAGAGACCTGGGCCGATCCTGCACCGGCCCCCCGTCAAAGCTGGCTCTGCCGTGTCTATAGGCATGGCATCGTGCCGTCCTTCCGGGCCGCCGTCATCGGCCTTGTGGGATGCCGTTCCCATTACCTGCCGGACGGTCGCGGCTGGCCTGTCCTCTGCCCCGGCTTCAAGGTGAAGGAGGGCTGCCATGTTGCGTAGCAACACCGCTGAACGTCTGCGGGCCTTGACGCATGCCCTTGTTTCCGGCATGGTTGAGGCCCCTAACAACACAAGGCGTAACCGTCGCCTTTGCCGTGCCCCACACGGTGAAAAGAGCGGTCTTTTTTGTTTCGTCAGCATTCCCGCTACAGGTGCATCCTGTGAGCGGCGCTACATATCGACGGGACACGTCCAGTATCCGCGAGGACTGGCGGCCTTGTGTTGGCCGGGGAGCGTGTCCCGTCTTTTTTTGTACCCTCAATCCCTCAAACAACACAGGTGCTCCATGCATTCCATCCCCCTTTTCCGCTCCGCGTCCTGCGGTGGCCGTGCGTCCCTGTCCTTCCTTCTTCGCAAGCTGGCCCGTGCCGGTGAGACCGCAGCCCTGGTGGCCCTGCTGGGCACGCCGCTGTCCACGTCGGCCCGTGTGCGCTGGGCCATGCTCGGCAACGTCCTGACCGTGAAGGAGGTGCGCCATGTTGCGTAGTTCCCTTCTCCGGCATGAAATGAGCCGCCCCCTTGCCGGTGGCCGTCCCTTGACTTTTGCGGGCCTCTGTGGCCTTCTGGTGGCCCCAAATCTCACAAGGCGTCACACGCGCCTTTCCAGCATCCCCAATGCCGGAAGAAGTCGTGTCACACAGACTGCTTTTGCTGTTGGAGCTCCTGCCGGACGTATGCCCGGCGGGCTGCTTTCGCATATTGGCAGGGTTGTAACGTCCGGTATCCGTGAGGACCGGCGGCTATGTGAGAGCCGGGGAGCGTTACGCCCTGCCTTTTTTGTTTTCCATCATCCCCAATCTCACGAGGCCCCCATGATTCCTTTCATCCCCGCCGCCCTGCGGCACACCGTCGCGGCCCTTCCCTGCAACCTCATTCCTGCCGGGGAGGTGCGCCATGCGTAGTTCCCTCCCTGCCCTGATGACCGAAGACCAGTTGTCCGCCGTCAAGGCGGCCCTGACCGCCGCCGCTGCCGGCAATCCTTGCGGCGAAGAACAGGCGGCCCGCTACGAGATGCTTCTCGATGAACTGCTGGAGGAGTGGGGGGCCACCTCCCTGCGCCAGTTGCCCGCCTCCAGCTTCCGCCATGTGCTGAACTGGTGCGCCCAGCAATCCTTGCCGGATGAACGCGGCAAATTTGAGCGGCACGCACAAGCCGCCCTGGATGATCTGAAAGCGGCGGCCCATGCCCTGCACGAATACCGGGAGGCCCTGCGCGGTGTGCGGGCCGTGGCCGGGGAGCTGTTGCCCCTGCTCATGGGACGCCTGTCCCTGCCGGGCAATGCGGGCGGTCTGCTGGTGGATGCTTTGGACGGTGAACTTGCCGCCCTGGATCGCGAGCTGGTGGCAACCAAAGACCGGGGAACCGGCATGGCCCTGGGCCTGCTGCGGCTGGCCCGTGGTCTGGATCAGCAGGAGGTGCGCGAATGAGTGACGACATTTTGAACGCCTTCACGGAAAGCCTGCGCGCCGCCGGGCTGGTGGTGGAGCACGTCCGGACGGACGGCCACCTGCACCGCTGCGGCACCACGGACAGACCGCGCGGCACGGACGGGGCCTACCGCATCCATCTGGACGCCCCGGCCTGCTGCTGGTGGAAGAACTGGCGGACCGGTGATGAAGGATCCCGCACGACCAAGCCGGAAAAAGACCTTACCCCTGCCGAGCGCAAGGCCCTGCGGGAGCGCATCGCCGCCGCCCGGAAGGAGGCCGAAGAGGAACAGGCCACGCGCTGGGCCGCGTCTGCCAAGCTGGCCCGGACCATTTGGGATGCGGCGGGCAGTGCATCGGATGCACACCCCTACTTGCAACGGAAAGGCGTCCCTGCCCTTGCCGGTATCCGGCAACGTGAATGGCGGGGCGTAACGGAGCTTCTGCTGCCCGTTCTGGATGCATCCGGCCAACTGGTGAGCTTGCAGTTCATCTTGCCGGAAAAGCCTGCTGAGGGGGCGGACAAGCGCTTTCTGAAGGGTGGCAGGACGGCGGGTGGCTACTGCCCCATCCCGGCAAAGGACGGGAGCAAGGACGCCCCCCTGCTCATAGCGGAGGGCTACGCCACCGCCGCAAGCCTGCACCTTGCCACGGGCCACGCCTGCCTTGTGGCGTTCAATGCCGGGAACCTCCTGCCCGTGGCCCGCATGGCCCGGGACAAGTACCCCGACAGGGAGATCATCCTTTGCGCCGACAACGATTGTGGCGGCGGTGGGGACAGGAACCCCGGTGTGGAGGCGGCAACCAGGGCAGCGCAAGCCATCGGTGGCACGCTGGCCGTCTGCCCCGCCCTGGACGGCAGTAAGGCGGACTTCAACGACCTGCACACGGCCCGGAGCCTTGAAGCGGTGCGCAGGGTGATAGAGGAGGCCCGCCGGAAAACCTTCGCCGTCCATCTGCCAGAAGGCTTTTTCATCCGGGAAACCGGCAAGCATCCGGGCCTGTTCAAGGTGGAGACGAAGGGGGATGATAGCTTTGACCTGCGCATAGGGCCGCCGCTGCGGATCATCGGCAAGACCTTTGATGACGTGTGGGAGAACTGGGGCACGCTCATGACCTGGAAAGACCCGGCCGGGACGGAACACCGCTGGGCATTGCCGGATGACCTGTTGCAGGGACAGGGGCGCGAGTATGCCCAGATCCTTGCGCGTGGCGGCTACTCCATCGCCCCCGGACAGGCGGCCAAGTTCGCCGCATTCATCCAGGGCGTGCGTACGGATCGCTTTGTGACCTGCGTTCAGCGCATCGGCTGGCATTCCGATGCCTATGTCATGCCTGACGTAGCCTATGGCGTCCCTGCGGATACCGTCGTGCTCCAGTCCGCCCGGCATGCGAAGATGTTCAGGACGGGCGGCATGCTGGATGGCTGGCGCGAGATCCCCGGCCTGTGCGCGGGCAATTCCCGTCTTGTCTTCGCGCTGTGCCTCGCCTTTGCCGGGCCCCTGCTGCGCCTGTCCGGCATGGAGGGGGGCGGCTTCAGCTTTGAGGGCGGCTCATCCTCCGGCAAGACCACGGCCTTGCAAATAGCCGCTTCCGTCTGGGGCGGGCCGGAGCATGTGCGCTCATGGAGGACGACGGACAACGCGCTGGAAGGCGTGGCGGCGCTCCACAATGACAACGTGCTGATCCTGGACGAGGTGGGGCAGGTGGGGGCGGCGGCGCTGTCTGAGGCCGCCTACATGCTGGCAAACGGACAATCCAAGGGCCGCGCCGCCCGCGACGGTACACCCCGCGCCCTGCTGACGTGGCGGCTGCTCTTCCTGTCATCCGGTGAGCTGGGGCTTGCGGACAAGCTTGCGGAGAACGGTCTGAAGTCCAGAGGCGGCCAGGAAGTGCGCTTTGTGGGCCTGCCCGTGGACAAGGCCATGCTGACGGATTTTCACGGCCTGCCGGATGCCGGGGCCGTTGCCGACCGCCTCAAGATGCTTTGCGCCGAACACTACGGACATGCCGGGCGGGCCTTCCTGCAATGGCTGTGCGCCCATCGTGAGGAAACCGGCAAGGATATACAGGCCAGCATCCCCCTGATCGTGGACAGTATTTGCCCGCCGGACGCCACGGAACAGGTGCGACGGGTGGCAAAGCGCTTCGCTCTTGTCCTTGCCGGTGGCCTGGCCGCCCAACGGGCCGGGCTGCTGCCCCCTGATATGGAGATCTTGCCCCACGTCCAGAGCTGCCTTGACGACTGGCTTGAGGCCAGGGGCGGGGCCGGAGCCGCTGAAGATGCCGCCATCCTTGCGGCGGTGCGTCTGTTCATCGAGCAGCACGGGGCAAGCCGCTTCCAGGACATGGATACCAACGCCGCCACCTGCATCAATCGTGTTGGTTTCCGGCAAAAGAGGGCGGACGGCATGACGGAGTACCTGATCCTGCCGGAGCCCTTCCGGGCAGAGGTGGTCAAGGGCTACTCCCCACGCCGGGCCGCCGCCGTGCTGCGTGATGCCGGATGGCTGCGCAGGAACGGCAACAAAAACTCCGCTGTCTGTACGCTTCCTGATATGGGACAGCGGCGCGTATACGCTGTCACCTTGCCGGAAGATCGAGAAAACGAGGATGCGTAAACCTGCCCCGCCGTTTTCCGGCGTGTAAGACGTGTAAAGGTGAAAAATCCTACATCCATAAGAGTTTGCGGGCAAATACCCTACTTACACCTTGCTTACACCTTTACACCTTCAAAAAAGGTGTAAAGCCAAAGGTGTAAGCCGCAAAGCCTTGAGTACCAACGGTTCTTACACCTTTACACCTTTTACACCTTCAAAACGGCCTGGGTAAGGGCAGCACTGAAAAGGACGTACCGAAGGAGGCACGGACATGGAGACCATGAACGATACCATATATCCGGGGCAGGAGTTTTTCCGCATCGTCCACGAGGGGGAGCGGGCCGGGCTGTACAGGGTGGAGGTGCTGGCGACCGGCAAGGAAGAGGCAACGCTGCTGGGGGCGCCCCTCATAGTGAAGGTGGTGGCCGATGCAGCAGTGGACGGCAGGGCGCTGGCTATGGAGTGGCTGGATCCCAACGGCACACGGCACACACTCACCTTGCCGGAAAAGATGCTTGGCGGACGGCGGATCAGGCCCATCGTCAGGCGGATGGTTCGCGGCGGGTGGCGGTGCTTCCTGCTGGGGAGAGAATCCATATTGATGTTCTCCCGCTTCCTGGTGGCGGCATGGAACACGGAACGGGGGGCGGGCGGCCATGCGTGAAGGCCTGTTCGACGCGGTGCTTGCCTCCCTTCATGACAGGGGGCGGGACCTTCAAAAAACCTCATGTACACGGCAGGGGGAGCAGCCGCCACAAGGGCATCCATGGCCGGTACTGCACGAGCTGAACGAGACATACCAGGTGGGGGCGCTGCCTGCCGATGATGACAGCGGTCTTGTCCTCTATCCGGCGGCGGGCCTGCTGCGATCCGAGAAGCTGGCGGCCCTGCGCTATGCCCGGAACAATATTGAGGCCCTGCTGCATAATCTGGCTCTGGAGCATCTGCCCCGGCAAGTGTGGCTGGCTGTACCTGATACATCCAAAGGGGGGCGGCGGTGCGCGTGATTGTGGATAGCAGGGAACAGGCTCCCTTTCCCTTCCGGGGGCCGCGCTATGAAGGCGTGACGGTGGAGGTGGGAGCCCTGAGCGTTGGCGACTATTCCCTTGCCGGGCTTGCTGACAGGGTGGCGGTGGAGCGCAAGAGCCTGCCGGATCTTGTCATGTGCCTGGGCAGGGAGCGGGAACGCTTTGAACGTGAGCTTGCCAGAGGGGCGGCACTGGACGCCTTCTGTGTGGTGGTGGAAGCGAGCTGGGCCGATCTGGCCGGGGGGCAGTACCGCAGCAGGATGAACCCGCATGCGGCCTGCCAGAGCGTGGCGGCATTCATGGGGCGCTACCGCTTGCCCTTCCTCTTTGCCGGAAGCCGCCCCGCCGCCGAATACTGCACATGGTCTTTCCTCCGGCAATATCTGGAGGGGGCCCGGAAGCGCTGGGCCGCCATCGTGAAGGCCCATGACGCGGCCTGACATCCAAAGGAGTATCCATATGGAACAGGACAAGACAGTGATTGTAGGATCGATCAAGGACGCCGCCCATGCGGGCTATGCCCAGGGCTTTCAGGAAGGCTACCAAGCGGCCTGCATGGTGGTTAAGGCTGTGGCCGAAGCATGGCGGAAAGAACCGTATGCTTACGACCTGGACGGCGCCGTGAAGGCGCTGGAGATGAGCCGGGAAAAGGCCGTTGCGATGATGGGACCCCAAGCTTTGAAGTCACCCCCGCGCCTGTCCAGCCCATGCCGGACACGGTGAACTAGACAGCCGGGACGATGCCCGGACGCAAGAACAAGGTCAACGACAAGTCAACGGTGTTGACCTCAAAAAAGGAGGGGCGGGATGCACGGCAAGGCTGTTCGAAGCAAGACGGAAGCAAGAAGTATTGATGATCTGTGGGCCAACATCAGACGGCTTACGGCACAGGAAGAACGCGAGGTACCGCCGCCCCCGCCCCGTACCTTGCCGGGCCAGACATGAGGCGCCAAGACCAGGGCCGGGACGCCCTGCAAGAGGAAAGACCTTTACAGCAATGGACGGTGCCGCCTGCATGGCGGGCTCTCCACCGGGCCAAAGACCGAAGAGGGAAAGCGGCGCTCCGCTGCCAACGGGAAATGTCCCAAGCGGAAGCGCAGGATAGATAGGGGAAAGCCAAGCCCATGAGTGGGTGGGAAAAGTTGGTATCGGCAGCCAGAGGAGCAGGGAGCAAACGCAATACCTGCCGGAGAAGAAAACCTTGCCGGCGGCGGTGATACGGAAGACGGCAACGCAAACGCAAGACCTGAACGCAAGAGATCAAGGGGCGTCCAAACTGTGGACACCCTGAGACAGCCCCAGAGGGCAACAACGGGCCGGATGCTATGAAGCGTCCGGCTTTCTTTGTTTCAAGGCTCTACGGGGCCATTGCGGGCCATGACGGACTGGAAGGGACAACGAAAGACAGGACGGGCAATCATCCGGCAAGCACGGACAACTTGGGGCCTGCCCGGATCAGTCGGGATATTTCGGGACAAGCCGGGATGATCCAGGACGGGCGGGGATCATGGCGGACAGCCAGGGGCCGGGGGAGACAATGACCGGCAAGGAGAGAGGATACCCTATGCATACGGTATCCATACCCATCCATGCCCTTCAATCGTGCTACTGTACTGTTACACCTTCCGGCAAAACTGAATTCAAAAACAAAGCTTTCCACCATTTCATACTAAAATACTAGGTATCATAATTCCAATAGGTTATAGAAAATTCTTTCCCCTTGCCGGTCGCTTCTTTTGAGCTGATGTACCCCTGCTGATACGGGTGATTTTCGGGCAAACGTGGCACGCTGTCCCTGCCGGGCAGGAAGGGTAGCAAATGAAGTGCGACCCTTGATAGCCAACGTCGGGACTGTGACGCCCCAAATTGGGGTGGGTTGATCTGATCCGGTATGTGGGCTGTTGGTTGCGGTGATGGCAGCAGGGTGCTACCTCAAAAAAAGCCCTCTCCCCTTGCCGGAAATCCCCCCGGATGTTATGCAGGGGCCATGCCATAAGCAGGGCAAAAATGGGCAGCAAAATTTTTTGGGGGTACATTTGGGGGTACGAGGCATTTTTCTGCACACAATAAGTTAGTATTTTCATCATGTTATTATACAAGATAGTATCCCTCCCCCGCCACGTGCTGACACAAGGGCGTTCTGCTTCCGGCAGGGCGCCCTTTTTTCATATCTCCCGGCCATGCCGGGAAAACTTTCTTGCCGAAGATGGCCGGACGGCTGCGATGCCCGCGGCCCTTCCCGGCCAAGGAGACGCTATGGAACACAAGACCCTTGTAGATGCTGTGGTCACAGCCGAATGGGAAATGTTCAGCAACGTGCAGAACGTGGGCGGCAAGGCCTCCTGCCAGATGGATCCCAAGACCTTCCGCATCATGCGTTCCAGCCAGATGGACAACTGGGACGACGAACTGCTGGGCAGCTATCTGGAAGACCTGCTGAACGCCCGTCTGGAAGGGCGTAACCTGGTCACGGAAAAATACGCCCGCATGATGGAATCCACCTTCCCCGAGGAGTACGCCCAGCTGGCCGACAGCCTGCCGCCGCTGGACCCCGAAGCCATGGCCCAGGTGGACGACATCGTGGCCGCCCATGTATCCTGGAAGGAAGACCTCGACACCCGCTTCCCCTCGCTGGCCGACAGGGGCCGCCCCCTGCGCAGCCGTGACGACCGTCCGGGCTGGGTCTCCATGGAGACCTACCTGCGCGCGGAACTGCGCACCTATTCCCCCAAGACCATCGCCCTCTATCATCGGGCCACCATGGAACGTCTGCGCAAGGGCGAAAGCGAAGCCGAACAGAACCTGCTCCATCAGGTGCGGCAGTACGGCTTTGAGGACATCGAGAGCGCGGAAAAGCATTTCAGCGCCCGTCGCTGAGACCACCGACAGCGCCTGACGTCGCCCCGCCGGGAGCAGTCGCGATGATGCGCTTCCGGCAGGAGCACTGCCGCTCTTGAAAAGGCTGCGCCTTCAAAGCCCCGGGAGGAACAGGCTCCGGCCTCCCCCCTGGGGATGGGCATCTTGAAAATCAAAAGAGCCACCCGTATGGGTGGCTCTTTTGATTTGTATGACCGGTACAGGAACAGAGGCCGCAAAAACGAAAAGGGATGCTTCCGAAGAAGCATCCCTTTCCTCTCTTTTCGGGGAAAAAACGGACGGCGGCTAGGCGTTGGCAGCCTTGAGCATTTCTTCCACCATGGCAAGGCTGGTCGCGTTCCGGGCATCCATGCCGCACAGACCGCGCACAGCCAGCATCAGCAGGGTAATGGGCATGCGCACTTCAGCTTTGCCGTTATGGATGATGCAGGTCTGGTCCTGCACCTTCAGGCGATAAGCCCGGCGGCTGTGTTCTTCCGCCCCGGTGCGCATGATGTAGTAGATCTGGTCCTTGTTCTCCGTCACATACAGCTTCTGGCGGCACAGCACGCCATGCTCCTCGTCATACCAGGAACACTCGGAGGAAAGGCTTCCACGAAAGCGCATGTCCTCGCCATTATCGTGCTTGAGGCTGATATTTTCCAGCGTATCCTGCATGGCACCCTCCCCTTGAGCTGCAGCGTGACGGCAGCCACAGCGACAAAGCAGCAAGGCCAGCACGACACCGGCTGACCCTAGCATCGCAAGAAAAGCTTTGTCAATCCCGCCTCCCGGCGGCTCCAGCCCGTCATTTGCGGGGATCGGGCAGCTCCATGCCCAGGAAGCGGGCATAGCAGCGGGCCACGGCCGATTCGGGATCCATGAGCCCCAGACTGGCCCCGGAAGGCGCGGGGACCTCTTCCTTCGGACGCCCGGCGGAGCGCTCCAGCACCGGGCTGGGCGCATCCAGATCCTGATGGTCCAGCATCAGGGAGACCTTCACCGCCGTGAAGAAATCCTCCTGCAGGAACTCATTGACCCGGCGCACGATCTCCGGCCCCATATAATAGAGCTCCTGCAGCAGCACGGCGTCTTCGGCGCCGATGAGCAGCTTGTCGTCATGGTGGCCCAGCGGACGGGCCAATGGCGCCAGATCCGGCCCCAGCACGGCATCCCAGCTGCGCCACAAGCGGCTCAGCTTCGCCTGCTCCGGGGACGCGCCCAGAGAGATGAAGACCTTTTCCAGCACGCTCCCTGTCCGTGCCGGGCCGTGCCACTCCTCGAAGCGGGCCTCGTGCCCGGGTTCGGTACTGCGTCGCCGCGTGATCCACGTCCGCGGGCGCGGGGCCTCCGCTGCGTCGGCCTGTGCCTTCTTTGCTGTCCGGCGTTTCCTTCCGCCCGTATCCGTCGGCGGCGGCAGCACGACCAGCGAGTCTTTGCGCCGTGCCGCCCGGTCTTCCTCCGCTTCCAGCCCGGCATCGAAACGGGCCTGCATGTCCGCGGCCCACTGCCGGAACGCGGCCTCGCGCCGCCCCATGCCTGTCCCGGAAGACGGTGCAGGACAAGGGGCCCCGGCTACAGGGGACGCTGCGGGCCGGGCAGTCCCGTTTGCCTCCCCTTCTGCGCGGTGTCCGGCAGATGCGGAAGAAACAGCCCCCGGTACGGGAGCAGGGCTTCCCTCCGGCATGCGCACATCTCCAAGGGGTACGGCTGGTGACGCTCCTCCCTTCTCTCCGGCCAGCGGTACGGAAGCGTTCCCGCTGCCGGCTACCGGCGCTGCTGTCGTGCCGCCCCCACGGCGACGCATGGGTGAGCTTTTGCCCTCTGCAGGTGTGGCTTCGGGGACGGGGGCAACAGGAGCCGCCGCAGCAAAGGGGGCCGCTGCCGGTACGGGCTCAGGAAAAGAAGCGGCCGGGACCGTCTCCGTACCACGGGCCGCCGTCCGGGCGGACGACACTTCCCTATCCGGAGGAGCGGGAAAATCATCCCAGTCATCGTCCCCGGGCAGCACCACCAGACCGCCGCCCGATGACGACAGGCCGTATTCCGCAGCCAGACGATCCGCCTCGGCAGCCAGCGCCGCCGCATCCATGGGACGTTCCGCAGGCTGTCGCTCCGGTACCGGCGCTGTGGTCGGCACGGCTTCCCCCGCGGATGCGGAAGTGGTTGCAACAGCCTTCTTGCGGCCGCGCCCGCCGGATGCGGCTGGATGCCCCGTGCGGGAAACGGCTCTCCGCCCTGCGGCAGGCTGGGGCAGCCCCGCATCAGGCACAGCGGCCTCCGCATCAGCTGCATGCCGAACAGCGAAAGATCCCTCTGACGGTGGGGCCATCTGTGCGACAGCCTCGGCCACGGGAACCGACCCGTCCTCGGCCACAGGTGCAGCCTTCGGACTGCCCGCACGACGACGTTTGGGGGAGCTTTTTGCCGCCGCAGGTGTGGCTTCGGGGGCGGGAGCGGCAGGAGCCGCCGCAGCGAAGGGCGCCGCTGACGGTACGGATTCAGGAAAAGCAACGGCCGGGACCGTCTCCGTACCACGGGCCGCCGTCCGGGCGGACGACGCTTCCCTATCCGGAGGAGCGGGAAAATCATCCCAGTCGTCGTCCCCGGGCAGCACCACCAGACCGCCGCCCGATGACGACAGGCCGTATTCCGCAGCCAGACGATCCGCTTCGGCAGCCAGTGCCGCCGCATCCATGGGACGTTCCGCAGGCTGTTGCTCCGGTACCGGCGCTGTGGTCGGACCGGCTTCTCCTGCGGATGCGGGAGCGGTCGCAGCAGCCTTCTTGCGGCCGGGCCCGCCGGAAGTGGGGGCACGCCCGGCACGGGAGACGGCTCTCCGCCGTGCGCCGGAGTGAGGCTGATCCTCTCCCGGTACGGATGCTGCCGCCTCCACAGCGGACTGGCCAACAGAAGGCTTCACTACCGGTGGTGAGGCCTCCTGTGCGACAGACCCGAACGCGGGAGCCGGCTCGGTAGCGGGAACTGCCCCGGTATCGGTCACCGGCGCGGCCTTCGTGCCGCTCGCACGACGACGCCGGGCAGTCGTCTTTTTCGGAGGAGTGGCAGGTCCCGGCGGTACCGTGGCCGCGGCCGTGTCGGCGGGCGGAATCACCGGAGGGATTTCCGGGAGCGCGGCTTTGGTGGCGGCAACGCCCTGCGATGCATCTTCCTGTGGGACGGCGTCCGCCGCTTCCCGGGAAGCCCTGTCCGGCGCAGATCTCTTTTTCCGCCCGCCGTTCCGCTCGCGGGAAGACGCCGAGCCTGCCGCCTGCCGTTCCTCAAGACCATCCGCCGATGCCTTTTCGGCCGGCGGTTCTCCCTGCGTCGCCTTTTTCCCCTTCCCGGCCGTCTTTTCCGAGCGCGCCGGAGACGGCTCAAGACCACAGGCCTCCAGCAACGAGAGGGCCGTGGCCGTGATGACGGTCACCCGCTTGCGCGACAACCGTCTTTTTGTCTCCTCCCCGGCAGCGGAAGACCGGTCGGGGGCAGCATCGGAAGGCGAGGACATGGAACTCCTTGACTATATCCAGATAGGCTGATATTTGCATCAAGCAAATTTGATACATAGATCGCAGGCGCGCCCGGCGCGCCGTACAGGGGCACGCATGGCACTGGTATATTTCAAGGCACTTTCAGACGAGACCCGTCTGCGACTGGTGCATATCTTGCTGCATTACGAACTCTCGGTCAACGAGCTGGTGCGCATCCTCGGCATGGGGCAGTCCCGCGTCTCGCGCCACCTCAAGATCCTGACCGAAGCGGGTCTGCTGACCTCGCGCCGGGACGGCCTGTGGGTCTTCTATGCCGCCACGCGCTGCGGCGAGGCCAGCGACTTTTTGCAGGCCATGGGGCCCTTTTTGCATACGGACACGGCCATGCGCGAGGATCTGGCCATGGCGGCCCAGATCCTGGAGGAACGCGCCCTCAAGACGCGCCAGTTCTTCAACGCCATCGCCGAGGACTGGGACGAGCTCAACCGCGAAGTGCTGGAAGATTTCGACCTGCCCGCCGCCGTGCTGGCCGCCGTGCCCGAGGGCTGCCGCGTGGCCGTGGACCTGGGCTGCGGCACCGGCGCGGTGCTGGAGCGCCTGCTGCCCGCCAGCCGGAGCCTCATCGGCGTGGACGGCTCGGCCCGCATGCTGGAGATGTGCCGCCGCCGCTTCAACCCCGTGGATCTGGCCAACGAGAACCGCATCTCCCTGCGCATCGGCGAGCTGGACCACCTGCCCCTGCGTGACCAGGAAGCGGACTTCGCCTGCATCAACCTTGTCCTGCACCACCTGTCCGACCCCGGCGAGGGCCTGCGCGAGATCCGCCGCAGCCTGACCACGGGCGGGCACCTGTTCGTGGCCGATTTCCTCCAGCACCACGACGAGACCATGCGCAGCCGCTACGGCGACCGCTGGCTGGGCTTCGACGAAGAACGCCTGCAGGAACGCCTGCGCCAGGCCGGTTTCGAAGTCCTGTCCTGTACGCGGCAGGCCGTGGGCCGCGGCCTGTTTCTGCTGCTGGTGCAGGCACGCGCCTGTTAGGGATACTTTCGGGGGGAAGGCCCCCCGTGCCCCATCTTCCCCCAAACGTGCTCCATTCAGGAAAGCCTGCCCCCCGATGGGGAGCGACGCACCTGTCCCGGGGGATATGGCCCGGAAAAGGCACACAAGATTTCCCGCGCGGCCTTACCGAAGGCTGTGCACCATCCCCGCACAGGGGACAACGACCATGCCGCAGACCGCCCTTTTGTGGAGCGGCCCAACATACTTCCTCAAGGAGAATGGAACGATGACCAAAGCCCTGGACCTTTCCCTGGCCTACAAAGTGGCCGACATGGCCCTGGCCGATTTCGGCAAGAAGGAAATGCAGCTCTCCGAGCGCGAGATGCCCGGCCTCATGGAGTGCATCCGCAAGTACGGTGACCAGAAGCCCCTCAAGGGCCTGCGCGTGACCGGCTCCCTGCACATGACCATCCAGACCGCCATGCTCATCAAGACCCTGCACGCCCTGGGCGCGGACATCCGCTGGGCCTCGTGCAACATCTTCTCCACCCAGGACCACGCCGCTGCCGCCATCGCCGAGCAGGGCATGGCCAAGGTCTTCGCCTGGAAGGGCGAGAGCCTGGAAGATTACTGGTGGTGCACCGAAATGGCCCTGACCTGGCCTGACGGCAAGGGCCCCGACCTGATCGTGGACGACGGCGGCGACGCCACCCTGATGATCCACAAGGGCGTGGAAGTGGAAAACGATCCCTCCCTGCTGGAAAAGACCTACGACAACAAGGAATTCCAGATCATCATGGATCGTCTGGCCCTGCGCTACAAGGAAGATCCCAACCACTGGCATGAAGTGGCCGCCAAGGTGAAGGGCGTCTCCGAAGAGACCACCACCGGCGTGCACCGCCTCTACCAGCTGGAAGCCGAAGGCAAGCTGCTCTTCCCGGCCATCAACGTCAACGACTCCGTGACCAAGTCCAAGTTCGACAACCTCTACGGCTGCCGTGAGTCCCTGGCCGACGGCATCAAGCGCGCCACCGACGTCATGGTGGCCGGCAAGGTCGTGGTCGTGGTGGGCTACGGCGACGTGGGCAAGGGCTGCGCCCAGTCCATGCGCGGCTTCGGCGCCCGCGTGCTGGTGACCGAGATCGACCCCATCTGCGCCCTGCAGGCCGCCATGGAAGGCTTTGAAGTCACCACCATGGAAGACGCCCTGGCCGAAGGCGACATCTACGTCACCTGCACCGGCAACCTGCGCGTCATCACCGGCGAACACATGGAAGGCATGAAGGACGAAGCCATCGTCTGCAACATCGGTCACTTCGACAACGAGATCGACATGCACTACCTGGAGTCCACCCCCGGCATCACCAAGCTGAACATCAAGCCCCAGGTGGACAAGTGGACCCTCAAGTCCGGCCGCAGCATCATCGTGCTGGCCGAAGGCCGCCTGGTGAACCTGGGCTGCGCCACCGGCCACGCCAGCTTCGTCATGTCCAACAGCTTCACCAACCAGACCCTGGCCCAGATCAAGCTGGCCAAGGGCGACCTGGAAAAGAAGGTCTACACCCTGCCCAAGGAACTGGACGAAGAAGTGGCCCGCCTGCACCTGGCCCGTCTGGGCGTCAAGCTGACCACCCTGACCCAGGAACAGGCCGACTACATCGGCGTGAAGGTCGAAGGCCCCTACAAGCCCGACCACTACCGCTACTAGGCCGCAGCGGGCCGTCGTCTTTGCCCGGGCCTCGCACCGGGACACGGACGACAAGCAAAAATAAAAAAGGAGAGGCTCCTCAAGGAGCCTCTCCTTTTTGAAATAAAACGCGCCGGGAAGGGGCGGGGCCGACCGGATGCCGCCCGCACGCTCCCCGTTGCGATGGAAGCGATCACGGCAGCGGGAGCAGCCGCCTTTGAGGGAGGAGGAACTCCTTCGCTCAAAAATGCCGGTGCCTCAGCCCGTGTTGCTTAGGCCCTGGGCTTGCCATCCTCCACGACCACATCGGCGTCGGTCACGTCGTCCTTGCGGGGCGCGGCCGTATTCTTGGGCGCTTCGCCCAGGTCTTCGGGGTCCACGTCCACGATGTCCTCGGCAGGCGCGTCGCCCTTCTTTTCCCCGGCTTCGAGGGCCGCGGCATCGGCGGCGGCTTCCTCAGGCGTGTAGGCGGGGCCGGGCGGCAGGGCATAGCCGCCACCATCCACGGCCTGCAAGGGTTCGATGCCCCGGTTGAGGGGGATGCTGCCCTTGCTCACCAGCACGATGCCGGTCTTTTCCAGCACCTCGCGCCGGTAGGCGTATTCCTGCTCCATGCGGCGGTGGCGGTAGATGAGCAGCAGGCGCCCCAGATAACAGGCCGCCAGCAGGGCCGCGATGCTGCCCGCGATCCACGGGATATAGGGCTTGAGTGCGGCACCGAAGGCCACCACGGCCGAGAACATGCCGTCCACGAAGACCAGGGCCGCGGCCAGCAGCAATATGCCCAGCAGGATGACCACAGTGGGCGCGTGTTGCACACAGGCGTAGAAATAGCGCAGCCGCTTGGGCACCATGCGTTCCGAGCCGGGCTTGCCGGGCTGGCGCTCCCGCTCCAGGGTGTTGGAGACCCAGAGGCCGGAAAGATGCACGATGAGCAGCAGCGCCACCGGAGCGGCCACAGCGCCGATGGCCCAGCCCAGGATGGGGAACTGGGCTTCGGGCGGGCCTCCGGCCAGCGACGGCTTGGCGTGCATGATGCCGTAAAAGAAGGCGATACCGCCGATGATCAGCTCAAGGAAGAAGATCGCGATGAGCAGATAGATGATGGTGTCGCGATTCTCGCCCTTGTACCAGTGACGGATGGCCTCGTCCCTGCCGGCGTCGGCAGCGGCTCCGGTCTTGCCAGCGGCGGCACCGGCGGCTTTCTTGCCGGTCCCGGCGGCGCTGTTGCGCATTTCGGAAGCGTTGCTGGACGCAAAGGTGGATTCGTTATTTTTCATGTTCCCGAACATAGCCGGGCGGGGCAGCGGAGGCAAGAGCAAACCCTTGCCCCGGAAGCGCTTCTGGCTTAGTCTGCGCCAACAGGAGGACAGCATGCATATTCTCGTTACCGGAGCCGCGGGCTTCATCGGCTATCATCTCTGTGACCGTTTGCTGGCCCAGGGCCACACCGTGGTTGGCCTGGACAACCTCAACGACTACTACGACGTCCAGCTCAAGAAAGACCGTCTGGCTCAGCTGGAAGGCCGTCCCGGTTTCCGCTTCGTGCTGCAGGACATGGCCGAACGCGAAGCCATGAGCGCCCTGTTCGCGGCCGAAAAGTTCACCCATGTCATCAACATGGCGGCCCAGGCCGGTGTGCGCTACAGCCTCATCAATCCCATGGCCTATGTGGATTCCAACCTGGTGGGCTTTGCCAACCTGCTGGAAGGCTGCCGCCACAACGGCGTGCAGCACTTCGTCTTCGCGTCCTCCTCGTCGGTCTACGGGCTCAACACCAGCCAGCCCTTCTCGGAACACAACAACGTGGACCATCCCGTGAGCCTGTACGCGGCCACCAAGAAGAGCAACGAGCTCATGGCCCACTCCTACAGCCATCTGTACGGCCTGCCCTGCACGGGTCTGCGCTTCTTCACGGTCTACGGCCCCTGGGGCCGCCCGGACATGGCCCTGCAGCTCTTTGCCCACGCCATCATGAAGGACGAGCCCATCAAGGTGTTCAACGGCGGCCGCATGCGCCGCGACTTCACCTATATCGACGACATCGTGGAAGGCGTGGTGCGCCTGCTGCCCCTGGCGCCCAAGCCCGACCCGCAGTGGGATGCCGCCACCCCAGACCCGGCCACCAGTTCCGCGCCGTGGCGCATCTACAACATCGGCAACAACCAGACCGTGGAACTCAACGATTTCATCGCCGCCCTCGAAGAGGCGCTGGGCAAGAAGGCCATCCGTGACCTGCTGCCCATGCAGCCCGGCGATGTGGAAGCCACCTGGGCCAACATCGACGCTCTGTCGCAGGCCACGGGCTTTGCGCCCGTGACGCCCCTCAAGACCGGCATCGAGCGCTTTGTGGCCTGGTTCAAGGAATATTATTACGCATGAGTGACATCATCCTGCCCGCCCCTACCCCGGAACGCCCGGAGATCCTGGCCCCGGCCGGTGACGCCCAGTGCTTCACCGCGGCCCTGGCCGCCGGCGCCGACGCCGTGTACCTGGGCCTGAAGCACTTCTCGGCCCGTATGCAGGCCGAGAACTTCGGCCTTACCGACCTTTCGCGCCTCACCGACCTGGCCCACGAGGAACAGGCCCGCGTCTATGTGGCCATGAACGTGCTGGTCAAGCCGCAGGAGACCGCGGCGGCCTACCGTCTCATCCATCGTCTGGCCCGGCAGGTGCGCCCCGACGGCATCATCGTGCAGGATCTGGCCATGCTGGATCTGGCGCGGCAGGCCGGTTTCGAGGGCGAGATCAACCTCTCCACCCTGGCCAACATCACGCACCCGCAGGGCCTGCAGACCGCCAAGGACCTGGGCGCCAGCCGCGTCATCCTGCCGCGCGAGCTCTCCATCGACGAGATCCGCGCCATGGGCGAGGCCTGTCCCGAAGGGCTGGATCTGGAATGCTTCGTCCACGGCGCGCTGTGTTACTGCGTGTCGGGCCGCTGTTACTGGTCCAGCTACATGGGCGGTAAGAGCGGCCTGCGCGGCCGCTGCGTGCAGCCCTGCCGCCGCGTCTACCGTCAGGGCGGCGCCGCTGCCGCGGCCATGGCCAAACAGGCCGAACAGCAGGCCCGCGAACAGGGCCGCAACGGTCGTGACGGCGGCCGCGACATGCGCCGTCCCCGGCCCCAGCGCAACAATCCCGGCAAGGGGCGCGACGGCCGTTTCTTCTCCTGTCTGGACCTTTCGCTGGACGTGCTGGCCAAGACCCTGCTGCACATCCCGCATCTGGTCTCGTGGAAGATCGAAGGCCGCAAGAAGGGCCCGCACTACGTCTATCACGTGGTCACGGCCTATCGCATGCTGCGCGACAATCCCGGCGACCCGCAGGCCCGCAAGGACGCCGAGGCCATCCTTGAGATGGCGCTGGGCCGTCCCGGCAGCCGTGCCCGCTTCCTGCCGCACAAGGACAACCTCATCCCCACCGACCCGTCGGGGCAGACCAGCTCCGGTCTGCTGGCGGGCAAAATCAATGTGACGCCCGAAGGCCAGGTGCTGCTCAAGCCCCATTTCGAGCTGCTGCCGCAGGACTATCTGCGCGTGGGCGTGGAAGACGAACGCTGGCACGCCACCCTGCCCGTGACGCGCCGCACGCCCAAGGCGGGCACCCTGATGCTGCGCCTGCCCAAGCACAAGACGCCCAAGGCGGGCACGCCGGTCTTCCTCATCGACCGCCGCGAGCCCGAACTGATGCAGATCCTCAGGGAGTGGCAGGCCCGGCTCGACCGCATGCCCACCCGGCCCAGCAAGGCCGTGGAGAGCGAGCCCCGTCTGCCCCGGCCCGTCAGGCCCGCGCCCCGGCCCGAGATGGTGGTGCGCGCCAGCATGCCGCAGGGCCGCGAGACCCGCGGCTGCCGCAGCCAGAACACCGGCCTGTGGCTCTCGCCGCGCACGGCCGAGATCTCGCGTACCATCGCTCCGCGCATCTGCTGGTGGCTGCCGCCCGTCATCTGGCCCGAAGAGGAAGAGGCCATCCGCCGCCGTCTGGCCCACTTGACCCGCGAAGGCGCGCGCCACTTCGTCTGCAACGCCCCCTGGCAGCGTGACCTGTTCCCGGCGGAACTGCTGGCCCGCATGAACGACGAGCCCGAGGATCCCAAGCACAGCGACGCCCTCGACCTGCTGGCCGGGCCCTTCTGCAACGTGGCCAATGCCGCCGCGCTGGGCGTGCTGGCCGACATGGGCTTCAAGGGCGCGTACATCAGCCCCGAACTGCCCGCCGACGACATCCTGGCCCTGCCCCGCCAGAGCCCGCTGCCGCTGGGCATGGTGCTGGGCGGCTTCTGGCCCGTGGGCATCAGCCGCTTCGGCCTGCTGGGCATCAAGCCCAACGAGCCCTTCATGAGCCCCAAGGGCGAGGTCTTCTGGGCCCGCCAGTACGGCGGCAATGTCTGGCTCTATCCCGGCTGGCCCCTGGATCTCACCGCCAAGCGGCAGGAGCTCCAGCAGGCAGGCTACAGCTTCTTCGCCCGCCTGGAAGAGAACCCGCCTTCCAGTCTGCCCGAGATGCGGCGCCAGGGCCTGTTCAACTGGGACGGCGCCCTGCTGTAACATATCAAAATAAACGGAAAAACGGGGGAGGGAGCCCCTTAATCCTTGCTATCGATGCCCGTAAGGCGCCTATGTGCCAACGGGCACGGCCTGCGGCCGCCTTCGGTCGCTGCTGGCGGCAAAAAGGGGTTCCCTCCGTACCCCCTTTTTCCCCAAAACCCGCACACAGGAAAGACAAACGGTATTGCCCACGGGGATACCGTCTGTGCCCAAAGGAAATGGCTCCGGCACGTTTTCCGGTACTGTCTCCCGCGCAACCGTAAAGCATCACAGGGCCATGCCGCAGGCATGGCCCTGTTTTTTCATGTAACCGCCCTTTCAGGTGGGGACGCTTTTCCATGTTTCGCGGAAAGTCACCGGAAGGCAGCCCGCGAGCGCCATATCCGTTGCAACAGGACGAACCGCGGCATCGCCCACAGCGCCCTCCTCCCCTCCAGCAAGCCGCCATCACCACCGTACGCCCATGAACGATACCGCCATCACGACCGCCCGTGCCCTCTTCCCCCGGGGCCTGCACCAGCCGCAGGACAGCTACCGTTTCGGCGCGGACGCCCTGCTGCTGGCGGCCTTCGCGGCGGAAAGCCTTGCCTCCCTGCCGGGAACGGCCCCCCGGAAGGTGGCGGAGCTTGGCAGCGGCTGCGGTGCGGCCCTGCTGGGCCTGTGCCTGTATCTCTCGTCCGGCACGGCGGAGATGCCGGAGCACTGTCATCAGGCAGACGCGCTGCCCCGCCAATGCCCCGGCACGCAGCCTTCAGAAGCACCCTCCGCTGCCGCTGGCGGACAGCCGGTGGGAGAAGGCCGCGGAGGACACAACGCCCCTCACCTGCACGCTCTGGGGCTGGAGCAGGACACGGCCTTATGCGCTGCGGCCACGGCAAACGCCCGCCTTCTGGGGCTGGAAGATGTGTGCCGCTTCCGGCAGGGCGACCTTGCCGACACGCATTTTTTGCGGGACTGCGGCGAAAATGCCTTCCATCTCGTCCTGGCCAACCCGCCCTATGCACTGACGGGCAGCGGCCGACCCTCGGCCAGTGCCCGGCGCGACGCCGCCCTGCGCGGCCCCGCCTCTCTGCACGACGGCCCGCACGCCCGCCAGCGGCGGCCCGTCCCCAAGCCTGGCGCGTCTGATCCGCTGGCCGTGTTCTGCCATGCGGCCCGGCGCCTGCTGCGCCATCACGGTCTGTTCTGCTGCATCTTCCCGGCGGAGGACCTGTCCCGCCTGCTCTCCACACTGGAGCGGGAGCATCTGGGCTGCCGCCGCATCCTGCCCCTCTGCCCCCGCGCCGGAGAAGCCGCCAAACGGGTGCTGGTGCTGGCGCGCAAGGACGCTGCCGCCCAATGCCGGCTGGAAGCTCCCCTGCCCCTGCACGACGGACAGTGCTGGAGCCGCGGGGCCCTTGCCTTCTGCCCCTGGCTGGGCGCGGGCCACGAGGAAAAAAGATAGCGCCCTCCCATCCCTGAAAACAGGGAGCCACGACGGCCAGCGGCCCGGTGTCGCAATGGCAGCCACCCGGAAGTGCCTGCATCCCCCAAAGACGGTCCGAGCCCCTCACCGCAGGTGACAGGTGCGGTCGCGAGAATGCACCGCCCTTGCCTTGCGACCGGCTTTCCATAACAATATCGGTTTCCTCATCCTGACATCGCGGAGCCTGTCCATGAATTTCATCGCCGACCTGCACATCCATTCCCGCTTTTCCCGCGCCACCAGCAAACAGCTCTCGCCCCGGCATCTGGCTGCCTGGGCCCGCTGCAAGGGCATCAATGTGCTGGGCACCGGCGACTTCACCCACCCGCAATGGCGGGACGAGCTGCGCCAGCAGCTGGTGCGCGACGAGGCCAGCGGCCTGTACCGCCTGTCCGGCCCGGCGGAGGAGCTGGACTTTTTGCAGGGGAAGACACCGCCGGATGCCGACGGGCCGCTCTTCCTGCTCCAGACCGAGATCAGCTCCATCTACAAGCGTCAGGGCAAGGTGCGTAAAGTCCACAACCTGATCTTCGTGCCCACGCTGGACGATGCCGACCGCCTTTCGCAGCGGCTGGAGCTGGTGGGCAACCTGCATTCCGACGGCCGTCCCATCCTGGGCCTGGACTCCCGCGACCTGCTGGAGATGACGCTGGATGTCTGCCCCGAGGCCGTGCTCATCCCGGCCCATGTCTGGACGCCGTGGTTCGCCCTGTTCGGCTCCAAGTCCGGTTTCGACCGCCTGGAGGACTGCTTCGACGACCTTTCCTCCCACATCTTCGCGCTGGAGACGGGCCTTTCCTCGGACCCGGGCATGAACCGCATGGTCAGCCAGCTGGACGGTTACGCGCTCATCTCCAATTCCGACGCCCACTCCGGGGCCAATCTGGGCCGCGAGGCCAACTTCTTTGCGGGCGCGCCCTCCTATGACGGCATCTTCGCCGCCCTGCGGGCCGCGGCCCGCCGCCTGCCGCCCGAGCAGCAGCCCCAGGACTGCCGCTTCCTGGGTACCATGGAATTCTACCCCGAAGAGGGCAAATACCATCTGGACGGCCACCGGGCCTGCGGCGTGGTGCTGGAACCGCGCGAGGCCCTGGCCCTGGACAACATCTGCCCGGTCTGCGGCAAGCCCCTGACCATCGGCGTGCTGCACCGCGTCTGCGAGCTGGCCGACCGCGAAACGCCCGCCAGCCTGCTCCATGAGCCGGAGGCCCGGCCCCTGATCCCCCTGCCCGAACTGGTGGGCGAGATCCTGGGCGTGGGCAGCGGCTCGCGCAAGGTGCAGGACAAGTACGCGGCCCTGCTGCGCGAGCTGGGGCCCGATCTGGACATCCTCTGCCGCATGGACGAGGAGCAGGTGCGCCGCCACTGGGAGCCGCTGGGCGAGGCCGTGGCCCGCATGCGCCGGGGCCAGGTCATCCGCAAGGGCGGCTATGACGGCGAATACGGCGTGGTGCGCGTCTTCAGCCCCGAAGAAGCCGCGGAATGGCAGGGGTCGACCCGCAGCCGCAGCCTGCTGGACGGTGCCGCGCCCCGCAAGCGCGGACGGCCCAAAAAGGTGGCGGACCCCGCCCCGCAGGCCCCGGAGCAGGAGACCGCCGCCACGGTGGCGGCCATCCGGGTGCGCCGCAAGCAGGACAGCGCCGCGCCTGCCGAAAGCGAACCCGAGCCCGCCACGCCCGACGGGCGCACGCTGGGCGGCTTTTCCCCGGCACAGGCCGAGGCCCTGACCGCCGGGCTGGAGACGGGCACGCCCGTGCTGGTGCTGGCCGGGCCCGGCGCGGGCAAGACGCGCGTGCTGGTGGGCCGTCTGCAATATCTGCTGGCCCATGACGTACCGGCCTCGCAGCTGCTGGCCGTGACCTTCACCCGACGCGCCGCGCAGGAGATGCGGCAACGCCTGCAGGCCCCGGCCGGAGACGGCGCTGTCCCCGCGGCCCTGCCCCGCTGCGATACCCTGCATGCCCTGGCCTGGAGCGTGGTGCAGCGCGAGCTGCCCTCGGCGCTGCTCCTGCCCGAAGACGCGGCCAAGGCCCTGTTCGTGGATGCCGGGCACCCGGAGAGCCGCGAAGAACGCAAGAGCCTGCGTCGCCTTTGGGAGCGTTTGCAGTGGTCTCGTGAACAGGGGCTGTCCGCCGACGAGCTCCCCGACGACCTGCGCGCCGCCGTGGCCGACTGGCAGGCTGCCCGTACCGTGCGCAGCCAGAGCCCGCTGCTGGATTACGCCGACCTGCTGGAATTCTTCCTTTTCCATCTGCGTGCCCGTCAGGGCGAGGACATCCGGCCCGATCTGGAGCACAGCCTGCTGCCGCCCGCCTGCCGGGTCCTGCTGGCTGCCGCCGTGACGGAACGGCACCATCCGGCCCAGACGTCTGCCCCCTCTCCCACGACTTCCGCCGGGCCGGACACGACGCCCGATCATCATGAAGCCCCGCACAAAGGCCACGCCGTGCCGCGCCAGATGTCCCTGCTGGGCATGGTGGCCGCCACGGCAGCCCCCGCCCCGGTTCCTGCGCCCTCCCGCCGGGCTTCGGCCCTGCCCTGGCGGCATGTGCTGGTGGACGAAGTGCAGGACCTTTCCCCGGTGCAGCTGCGCCTGATCCGCGCCCTGTTGCCTGAGGACGGCAACGGCTTTTTCGGTATCGGCGACCCTGACCAGGCCATCTACGGCTTCCGTGGCGCCAGCGGCCAGAGCGAGGACAGCCTGCGCGCCCTCTGGCCCTCCCTGCGCGTCTGCCGTCTGGGCCAGAGCTACCGCGCCAGCCAGGGCGTGCTGGACATGGCCCAGAGCCTGCTGCAGGGCCGCGGGCATTGCGGGGCCCTGCAGGCCATGCGCCGGGAGCAGGCCCGCCTGCATCTTTTCTCCGCCCCCGACCAGCAGGCCGAGGCCCGCTGGATCGCGGGCCGCATCCGTCAGCTGCTGGGGGCCACGGCCCATACGCTCATGGACCAGATCGCGCAGGAAGACGAGCTGGCCGGGACCCTTTCTCCGGGCGACGTGGCCGTGCTGGTGCGCCTCAAGGCCCAGATACCGGTCATCCGCCGCGCGCTGGAGCAGGAGGGCATCCCCTGCGCCGCGCCCGCGCAGGAGGACTGCTGGCAAGATCCCCTTTGCGCCGCCGTGCTGCGTCTGGCCATCGCCCGCGGCCAGGGCGAGGCCCCTGTCCCTGTCAGCGACGACGCCGAGAGCGACGACCTGCTGCCCCTGCTGGAACAGGCGCTTGATCTGGCCCAGGACGCGCCCCTGCCCGATCCCCAGGCCCTGCAGGCCCGCCTTTCCGGACACAGCCGCCTGCCCGCCCCGCTCTGGCAGGGCACGGCCTGGAAGCAGCTTTGCCGTGCATGGCAGGACTGCGGCCAGTGGGAGGCCCTTGTGCAGCAGCTGGGCCTGCAACATGAGGCGGAACTCATCCGCGCCCGCTCGGAACAGGTGCAGATCCTGACCCTGCACGCCTCCAAGGGCCTGGAATTCCAGGCCGTGTTCCTGCCCGGACTGGAAGAGGGCCTGCTGCCCATGCGCCGGGACCTGCTGCTGGAGAACCCGGACGACGACATGTCGCCCGCCGCGCAGGCCGCCCGTCTGGAAGAAGAGCGCCGCCTGTTCTATGTGGGCCTGACCCGCGCCGCCCGCGCCCTGTATGTGAGCCACAGCGCCGGGCGCCGCCTCTTCGGCCGGGAACTGGCGCTGGAACCCTCCAGCTTCCTGCCGCTGGTGCGCGACTTCTGCCGCCAGAGTACCCTGGCCCGCCACACCAAGGCTGTGCGGGAACATCTGTCGCTGTTCTAAAAGCTGTCTTGAGGGAGGGGGGACCCCCTCCACTGACGCGAGAGGGGTTTCCCCCTCCCTCAAGATTCCTCCCCCTTCCCCAGCGCGCTTCATCCAACCAGCCATTCCCGCAGAACGATCCATCATCCTGTTTCCGTATGACCGTCATCCGTCCTGCCCTCACCGGGCAGGAAACAGCCGCCCTTGTCGCCCAACGGCGGGACCCGATGGAGCGGAGCACCAAGCCTTGCGCGATATCGTCCTTGCCGGACAGCGACGGAGACCAGCCATGCCTCTAAAAGAAAAGTTTTAGGGAGGATGGGGGGAGTTTGAGGGGGGAAGGGAGACCCTTTTCCAAAAGGGGCCCCTTCCCCCCTCAAGCCGTCTCCATGCCATAAAAAACGGGCCGTTCCCCGCAGGGAACGGCCCGTTCGACATGTCAAAGGATGGCAACAAGCTAGCTCGCGCCGCCGTCGCCCACCACGAAGGCGTGGGGGTACAGGGCACGCAGCACGCGCATCATCTCGTCGGCCTTGCGGGAGTCTTCCCACGGGCCCACCTGCACGTTCCAGAGGTTGTTGCTGCCGAAGATCATGCGGCCCTTCTGGCCGCTGCGGGTGAGACGCTCGATGAGGCCCTGGGCGTTGTCCTTTTTGGAGAACGCGCCGATCTGGACGAAGAAGTTGCCGCGCACCACATCGCCGTCTTCCACCTGGGGCACGTCGCCCAGACTCTGGATGCGCACCCGCGCCGTGCCCTTGCCGATGACGCCCAGCCGCTGGGCGGCCCCGCGCGAAAGGTCGATGACACGGTCGTCCACGAACGGCCCGCGGTCATTGATGCGCAGGATGAGGGAACGGTGGTTCTCCAGGTTGGTCACGCGCACTTCCGTGCCCAGGGGCAGGATCTTGTGCGCGGCGCTGATGTTGTACTGGTTGAAACGCTCGCCGCTGGCCGTCTTCTTGCCGTGGAAGCCGGGGCCGTACCAGGAGGCCACGCCCTCTTCCACGAAGCCGTGGGCCGACTTGAGCGGATAGTAGGTCTTGCCGCGCACGGTATAGGGCTTGGAGCCCGGTACGCCGCCCTTGCGCCAGGAGGTGTCCCTGCTGCCGCAACCGGCCAGCAGCACGGCCGCCAGCAACAGGCAGGACAGGTTCACCAGCAGACGGGGGAAGGAAAACTGTCGCTCCGTCATCATCGTCCCTCTTCCTGCAGTTGTTCCAGCTGCCGCAACAGGGTCAGGCTCTCGGCATCCAGGCGGCCCATTCGGGCGGCGCATTCCAGCATGCAGCGGGCCTCCTCGCTGCGACCGGCCTCCAGCAGGTCCCAGGCCGCCAGCATGTACAGGCGCTGGGGCCGGCTCCCGTACAGGGCGGAGAGCAGGTCGTCATACAGGTCGGCGAAGACCGCACGGGCCCGGGCCTCTTCCATGACCAGCCAGCGGGCCAGATGCGTGTTGTCCTCCTGCCCTTCCAGATAGCGCAGCAGCAGGAACAGGCCATGCCGCAGCACATGCAGGATGCGCTGCAGCTCGCGCGCGGAGCTCTCGGCGGTCTGCTCGCCCAGCTGGCGCAAAGGATCGTAGAGCTCGGCCGTCACGCCCTGATGGCGTCCCAGCTGGGCCAGACGGTTGGCATAGTGCTGACGCTGGAAGGCGTCCTCGCGCAGTTTGGCGCACTCATGGAAGGCATAGCCCACGCACCAGTCGATGAGCGCCTCCACCGGCTGCTGGCTGACCAGGCCGTCGGGATGACGGCTGCCGGAATACTGCCAGAGCAGGATGGCGTCCTTGTCCGGGGTCTGGGACTGGCTGTTGCGGAACAGGTGATGCGCCGTGTCCTTGAGGCGCCAGAACACGCCCTTGCGCATGGCCTCGCCCAGGAGGTCGCGGATGGACGAATAGGAAACGGCGCCTTCGTGATCGAAACGGCGGCGCTGCTCTTCCAGCCCCTCATAGACCTGGCAGTAGTCACGCACCAGGTCGCGCACTAAAAAGGCCTTGCGTTCCGGCGACCAGCGCCCGTTCACAGACCGGCCTCCTCCAGCAGGGCGCGGGCCACGGCCGCATCATAGAGCTTGAGGGGATCGGCATCGGCGTTGCGCTCCTCACGGTACAGGCGCGCCGCGTCTTCGATGACCTGCAGGTCCAGCCACTGGTGGCGGTCCCAGACCTCGGGATGGTCGGACTGCCAAAGGCGGAACTGCACGCCGCCGTCCTCACCGCGCCGCACGTACATGCGGGCCCTGTGGTCCGCGGCATTGGGGAAATAGTACAAACCACGCTCGTCTTTCATGCTTTTTTCCTTGCTGGGCCGCCCCCGGCGGCACTGTGAAATACTGCCCGAACCATAGCCGCTAATGCTTTTTTTGCCAAGGCGAGCACAGGGGGCGCTCCCGCACGGGACAGCGGAACGCTCTGCACAGGCTGCCCGGCAATGGACCGGTCCCGTGACTGCACCGTGTCTATCAGGGCGGCATAGCGTATATTTTTGGAGAAGTTGATATGACATTTTTTTCACATAGTTATCCGCACCATACAAACAACATGCCTGCGCAGCCCGCATTGTGACTGTGCTGTGAAAAAGCGGTCAATCACAAGAAACAGCGGTTGTCATCGCCAAAGAAATACGCTAAAAGAAGCAGAACTGCATTGCAGCCCGCAGTGCCGGACGTCCAACAGCGTCTGCCGCTGCGCCTGCGATCCCCCGTCTGACTACGCCGGACAGGGAACAGCACCTGGGGCGGCACACATATGTGTGCAGGCCGCAAGACGAGGCCGCCCCGGCTGCGTTTTGTCGTGTGCGGTTCCGGGCTACTCCGGCCCCAAGCGTCATGACGAAGGCACATCACGCGATGTGATACAACAAACCATGTGGAGGTATGGCAATGGCGAAACATGCAACCCCCCTGTTGGACCAGCTTGAAAGCGGCCCCTGGCCGAGCTTTGTGTCCGACATCAAACAGGAAGCCGCCGCCC
>ERZ1673738.380-NODE-380-length-84171-cov-6.923320_pt1 | contig 84171 bp, 89 predicted proteins | sample MGYA00580198_ERZ1673738 | MGnify/ENA primary metagenome ERZ1673738 (study PRJEB41218, sample SAMN15661784) | gut metagenome | host: Homo sapiens | place: Canada: London | collected 2015-08-20/2019-03-30 | study: EMG produced TPA metagenomics assembly of... | reverse complement strand
GTACTTTTTCTGATATTTCATTATTACCACTTGTATTCTTTATTTGAATAGGATTTTTTACTAAATCTGGTAATTTTAATTTTTCTTTTTCTTTTAATTTTTCCTTTGTAGATTCATCCAATCTTTCATATTCATTATTTTTTATTTTAGTCCTTAATTCTCTTATTGATAAATTTTGTTCTTTCGTTATTTTTATATAATAATTTATTTTATCTATTGAATTTACTGGTAATAATTCACAATAATGTGACCAAGATAATTGGTGCGACATTGTCGCACCTTTTTCAATAACTATATAAAATTGTCGAATTCTTTTTAAAAGTGTTATACCAAATTTTGTTTCAAACTCATTTGTAAGTCGTTTAGAATATTCTTTAATTATTCCTTCTCCATAATGTTTACCAGCTTCAGAAAGTAATTTACCAACATTATAATATGTAGTTAAATCACTTCTATTTTTACTATAATCTTTTACCTTTTTAGTAATTTCATTATTTACTAGTTCATTTTTTATTTCATCATAATAATTTATAAAAATCACCTCTACTTCTTATATTCTCCCTTTCTAAAGCAAATTCCACTAAAAAAATAAAAAAAAATACTCTTAAACAAGAGTATTACATATTCCAGTAATAAAAAGGATCTTCATTTTGTGGTTTTAAAATCTTAACCTTTTTATTTTCTTCAGTTAATTTATTTTTTGCTTCTTCTGCATCTAATGTGCTTAAACTTTTTCTATTTTCTTTATCTAATTTTAATATTATTGAAGTAAATTCTTTATACTTTTCCATAAGTGAATTTAATTCTTCTCTTTTTTCCATTATTTATATCTCTCCCTTACAGCCTATATATTATAAAGAACTATAACTAAATTGTCAAACACTTAATAAATTCTTCTATTAATAATTTACTATTTATATCATAATATATTGATTCTGGATGATATTGTACTCCAATATAAAATTTTTTATCTTTAGACTCTATTCCTTCAATTATATAATCATTACTATATGCATTAACAGTAAGATTAGTATTTACTAAATGATACTTATGTCTACTATTTACATTTATAAGTTCTGCATTTAATATATAATATAATTTTGTATCTTTTTTTATTCTTATATAGTGTGCATATTCATCATTTGTAATATGATTTAAATTATCTAATACTTCTATTTTACCTCCTAATGCTTCACCCATAATCTGCATACCTAAACATATTCCAAGTGTTGGTTTATCTATATCATATAAATATCTTGCGACTCTTTTATCTATATCACTATATATATTACCTCCTGGAATAATAATTCCATCACATATATTTATTTGTTCTAATATTTTATTTATATCTGTTTCTTCATCATATATTATACCCATAATAACTACATCATAATTACTTAAATATTTTATAAAATCAGTATTTAATATTTTATAAGTTTTATTATTAATTACTTCATCGTGCAAAATAATACCTATTTTTTTCATAAACACCTCATATTTATAATTATTCTTTCATTAAATATAATATGAAAAAATATTATAATTTATTATTAATAGTAGTATTTGTATTTTTAGAAGTATTTTTTTTAGTAAATCCTAAAGTTATTATTAGTAGTTTTAATACTAATACCAATATATGTTTATATAGTCTTTTACCATCTATGTTTATATCTTGTTTATTTAGTCAAATATTAATTAATTTAAATATTGAAAATTATTTACCTAAATTATTAAAAAAATCAATATCTAAATTATTTAATATATCTGATAAAGATGTTTCTATTATTATATTATCTATGATTAGTGGATACCCTAATAATGCTAATTTATTAAAAGATAACCCTAATGTAAATAATATTATTCATTATACTAACTTTGTTAATCCAATATTTTTAATTGCGACTGTTGGATGTATTTATTTAAAAGATATAAAACTTTCTATTATTATTTTATTATCTCATTATATATCTAATTTTATACTTGGAATTATATTAAGAAATAATAATAATTTAAAAGATAATATTGTTTTATATAAAACTAATAGTTTTTTAAATATATATTATAGCGCTATTAGAAATACTGTTATTAGCGTATCTATTATATTTGCGAATATTTTATTTTTTTCTTTTGTACTTAGTATAGTTAAATATTTTATATCTATTAATCCTATTTTTGATAGTATTTTATATGGTTCTTTAGAGTTTTCTTCTGGTATATATAATATTACTCATTTAATTAGTAATAAATTTATAAATGGTTTAATTATTACCATTATAATTACTTTTTCTTCTTTTAGTATTCATATGCAGATAATTAATTTAAATAAAAAAATAAGATACTTTAAGTACCTTATATATAGATTTATTAATGTATTTATTTCTATAATAGTATTTATTATTTTATTTAATTTATTACAATAACTTTCATTTCTTCTTTTTTATTATTTACTATAAAATTAAATTTTAAAATATAATAATTATCTTTTTTTATTAAACTATATTTATTACTATCAAACTTTGTTCCTTCTGGTAAATCATACACTGTATTATCATAAGTAATTCCATTGTCATTTATTTTTAATGTTTTATTTTGTGATGTAAAATCATTACTAGTAAATACTATATTATTATTTTCTTCTTTTACATCAATATTATATGCATTATTTATATCTTTATATATTTTCTTTAAAACAGTACTTTCATATACTGAATAGTTTTCTAAAGTTAATATATTTGTTTGTTCTGTACTTATTACTGCTATTGTTTTAAGTAAATATATCATTACAACACTCATAAGTGAAAAACTAACTATTACTTCTACTAGTGTAAATCCTTTTTCTTTTTTCATATTACATTTCCTTTACTATTTTATACAACTTAAATTAGAAACTGAATAACTATAATCATTAAATATAACTATATATCTATATACACATTTATTATCATTTTCTATATTACCTAAATCTTCTTTTATATTTGTATTTAATTCATTATCTTTTAATAAATCTTTCATATCATATAATGATAAATATACTTTATTTACATTTAATTCTTTAAAAAAGTCCATTTTAGTTAAATCTAAATTTTTATTTTTAAAATAATTATTTACATTTGTATATCCATTTTCTTTAGCAGCTTTTTTTAAATCTTCTTCATAAGTATACAAGTATTTTTTTACAGCATTCGCACTATATAATCCATCTACTGTATTATATTTTGTAAGTTCATTCTTATGTTTTATATATGTTTGACCTGAATTTACATATAAAGTTGTTATTATTGTCGCTACTATAGCAAGTACTATTATTGTTTCTACAAGAAAATATCCCTGGTTATTTTTTGACATATTATTTCACCCTTACTCTTGATATTATTATAAGAATATTATATAATATTTTTGTAATAAATACTAGAGTAAATTATTTATGTACAATAAAAAGAAGGAATAAAAAGAGGGAAAAATTATGCTTAAGAATTTTGATTTTGAAAAATTACCTATTGTTGAAATAGTTAATGAAATAATTATAGACGCTACTAAGAATAGAGCCAGTGATATTCACTTTGATCCACTTAATGATACTTTAAAGATTAGGATAAGAATTGATGGCTCTTTAATTGACTATGCTAGTGTTCCAAATGAATATAAGAAAAATTTAATAACAAGAATTAAGATAATCGCTGGTATGAATATTACTGAAAATAGACTTCCACAAGATGGTGCGATAAAAACTTCTTTAAATGGTATACCTCTTGATATGCGTGTTTCTTCCCTTCCTACAAATATGGGTGAAAAAATAGTTATTCGTATTCTTGATTATTCTATGAGTGTTCAAGGTCTTGAAAAATTAGGTTTTACTAAAGATAATTATGATAAGATTTTAAAAATGATTAATTTACCTAATGGTATTATACTTGTTACTGGTGCGACTGGTACTGGTAAATCTACTACTGTATACTCTATTTTACAAAGACTTAATAAGGAAGAAGCAAATATTATAACTGTTGAAGATCCAGTTGAAATGGATTTACCTGGAATTAACCAAGTACAAGTTAATAGTGAAATAGGTCTTACTTTTGCAAATGTACTTAGATCTATATTAAGACAAGACCCTGATATTATTATGATTGGTGAAATTCGTGATGATGAAACTGCTACTATTGCTGTTAGAGCATCTGTAACTGGTCACTTAGTTCTTTCTACTCTTCATACTAATAACTCTCTTAATACTATTGAAAGACTTCTTGATATGGATGTTGAAAGATATTTACTTGCTGCTTCCCTAGCAGGAATTATTTCACAAAAACTTGCTAAAAAGTTATGTCCATATTGTAAAAAGAAAGTTACTCCTACACCATATGAAAAATATATATTTAAGAAAAATCTAAATGCTGATATTAATGAAATATATGTGGCTGGTGATGGTTGTGATCACTGTATGAATGGTTATAGAGGAAGAATTGCTATACATGAAGTATTACTTATTGATGAAAATATAAGGGATGCAATTTCTAATAGTGTTAAAAAAGAAGAATTTAGGAACTTAGTTTATAGTGAAAATATTCATACTCTTCTTCAAGATGGTCTTATTAAAGTTGCTCAAGGTTTAACTACTTTTGAAGAAATAATTAAATTAATAGAACTTGATGTTGAAGATATAGTTATTGATAAGAATGCTAATAATGAAAATTCTGATGAAGAAAATAATGAAAATATAACGCAAAATTAAAACACATTTAAAATGTGTTTTTATTTTAATTTATTTATACTCTCTTGGTAATCATTACTATTTGTTATAAAACTACCAGATACAACAATATCAGCATAATCTTTAACAAAATTAACTGTATCAGAGTTTATTCCACCATCTACTTCAATTTCATAATTATATTTATCTTTATTTTCTTTTAAGTATATTAATTTTGAAATAACACTTTCCATAAATTTTTGTCCACCTTTTCCAGGAACAACACTCATTACAAGTACTCTATCAATTTTATCTAAATATGGATAAATAGTACTTAAATCTGTATCTGGATTAATAGCTAAACCTACTTTTATATTTTTTTCTTTAATTAAATCAATATATTTTTCTATATCATTATTTTCAATATGAAATGTAATATTATATGGATTAATATTTATATATTCACTTATAATTTTTCTTAAGTTAATACTCATAATATGAACATCTACTTTTTTATTACATAAGTCTTTTATTTCTTTTGATTCATTTAATGAAAAGGATGATGACTCTGTAAAACTACCATCCATTACATCTAAATGTAAGTAGTCAGCATCTGTTTTATTTATTTTTTCAATAGATTCTTTATAATTATCTTTTTCACTTAATATTGAAACAGCAACTTTCAAAAATAATCACCTTTCCTTTTCTTCAATAAATTTTACATAATTTTCATATCTACTTTTTAAAATTATATTTTCTTTTACTTTTCTTTTTATTTCACAATCATCTTCATTTACATGCATACAATCCCTATATTTACATTCATCTTTGTATTCGTTAAATTCAATAAAATTATCTCTAATATCTTCTTTTGTCATATTTATAAAACTAAGTGATGAAAAACCTGGAGTATCCGCAACAAAACCACCTGCTAAATCATATAATTCACTATGTCTTGTTGTATGTTTTCCTCTTCCAAGTGCTTTACTTATTTCATTTGTTTTTAAATTCATAGATTCTTCTAATTTATTTATTAAAGATGATTTACCAACACCTGTTTGACCAGTTAGTATTGATACTTTATCTTTAAATATTTTTCTTATTTTATCTATTTCTGTATTAATAAATACACTATAACCAATACTTTTATAATAATTAATTATTTCATCTATTTCTTTTGTATCATCTAATAAATCATATTTAGAAATACATATAACAGGAGTAATATTATTATATTCAATTATATCTATCATTTTATCTAATAAGTTTGATGAAAATGTTGGTTCTTTTGCACTAGTTACTATAAGTGCAATATCTATATTAGCAACTGGTGGTCTTATTAGTTCATTTTTTCTTTTATGTATATCTGTAATTATTTTTTTATTATTATCTACTTCTACAATATCACCAACAAGAGGAGATATTTTTTTATTTCTAAATACACCTCTTGCTTTGCATATATCTTCATTTCCATCATCATATCTTACTGTATAATCATTACTTAATACTCTTGTTATTCTTCCTATCATTAATTATTGTTTCCTTCCTCATATGGAACCATTCCATCGTCAGTATTTGTATGGTCTGAACCTGCTTCCGTTTCTGACTTTTTAGTTACTTTTATTTTTAAATTAACTCTTTCAGCAATTATAGATCCTGCTGGTCTACTTTGATATGTAATTGTACCAGCTTCTTTTTCATCATCAATAACTTCTTCTACCTCTAAAGTAAGTCCATATTCGTCACAAAATTTCTTTATTTCATCTAAAGAATAACCTTCTTTTACAAAGTCTGGATATTCTTTATCTATTTTTGGAATATATAAAGTAATTGTATCACCTTTTACTAAAGTAGAATCTTTTTTAGCAGATTGATCAATTATTAAATCTTCTTTACCTTTATATTTACTCTTATCAGCTACGGCTTTCTTTTCAATACTTACAGTAATTCCTTTTACTTCAAGACTAGCCTGAACTTTATTATAATCTTTACCCGTATAATCTTCTATTTTAATTTTTTCACTACCTAATGACTTATAAATTGTTATTGTTGCACCTTTTTTAACTGTTTCTCTAGCACTAGGAAATGTTTTAGAAACCTTTCCTTTATCTACCTCATCAGTATAGTCATCTTTTACTTTAGTCGCAACTACAAATCCTGCCTTTTCAAGTTCCTTAGTTGCATTTCTAACAGAAAGACCACTCACATCTGGAACTTTTACATCAGGTGTTTTAAATATCGTTGGTATTACAACTACTATAAGTAAGAATAAAACTATAATTGTAGAACATACACCTATAAGTATTTTTGTACCCTTACTTAATTTTTTCTTATCTTCTTCCTCAACCTCTGTTACTATTGGTTTTTCTTCAGGAATACCTTTTTCTTTATTTACTTTAAGTTCATCCTTTAAAGTGTCTAATACTTTTGTTTCATCTAAGTCATCTTCTGGATACTTAAATACAAATCTTTTTTCATTTGCTCTATCTTTATCAAGAGCAGTTTTTAAGTCATCATGTAACTCACGAACATTATTATATCTATTTTTTGGATTCTTAGCAGTTGACTTAAATATTATATTTTCAACTGATTGTGGTACTTTTGGATTTATTTTTCTAATACTTGGCATTGGATCTTTTATATGTTTAAGTGCTATTTCAACTGCTGTTTCACCTCTAAAAGGCATTGTACCCGCAAGCATTTCATAAAATAATATACCTAATGAATATATATCACTTTTAATAGTTGATCCTTTACCTGCAGCTTGTTCTGGTGGTAAATAATGAACTGAACCCATTACCGAATTTGTTTGTGTTAAATCAGATGCGTTTATTGCCATTGCAATACCAAAGTCTGTTATTTTTACCATACCATCTTCAAGTATCATAATATTTTGTGGTTTTATATCTCTATGAATTATATATGAATCATGTGCATGTGCAAGTCCATCTGTTAACTGAAGCATAATATCTATTGCTTCTGGTACTGTTAAATGTCCTCTTTTTTTAATTAATTGCTTTAGTGTTTGTCCATCAATATATTCCATTACAATATAAAAGTTACCATTATCTTCACCAACATCATACATCTCAACTATATTAGGATGTGACAAGCTTGATGCTGATAATGCTTCTCTTTGAAATCTTCTAACAAATTTTTCATCATCAGCAAGATCTCCTCTTAATACTTTAACCGCAACATTTCTTTCTAAAATAGTGTCATAGGCAAGATAAACATTTGCCATTCCACCTTCACCAATTAATTTTATAATTTCATATCTATCGTTAATTTTATCACCTTTAGAAAACATTATAATTCTCCTTCCTCATCATTATACATAAGACAAGCAATAGAAATATTGTCTGTTCCCCCTCTAACATTACTCTTTCTAATTAATCTTGTAACCTTTTCTTCTAACGAACCAGATCCATCTAGTACTTTTTCAATTTGTGTTTGATTAAGCATTGAAGTAAGTCCATCACTACATAAAAATATTCCTTCTATTTCTTCATCTACAACATCAAATATATCTACTTCTGCAGGATTATTTGCACCAAGCGCTCTCATTAAAATATTCTTTTTAGGATGATTTTGTGCTTCTTCTTCTGTAAGTTCACCAGATGCAACTAATAAATTTACAAGTGTATGATCTTTAGTTACTTTATATAATTTTGAATTTTTAATAACAAAACCAGATGAATCACCAACATTTCCAAAAAGTAAGTAATCTTTTGTATAAAGTGCAATTACAAAAGTTGTTCCCATTCCTTTACTTTCTTCATGAAGTGCAGTATATGAGAATATTGAATTATTTATTTCAGCAACTTCTTCTCTAATCCAGTTAATTGCTTTTTCTTTACTACCTAAACTTTCTAGTGAATTAAATTTACTTGTAATATGATTTATTGCCATACTAGAAGCAACTTCACCTGCTTTATGACCTCCCATACCATCAGCAACTGCTAGTAAATATTCATTATTTGCATTTTTAAGTATAGTTACACTATCTTCATTATGATCTCTTACTCTACCAGTATCAGTTAAGAAAAATGATTTCATTTATTTTCCTCCTCTATCTTAGATCTTAATTGTCCGCATGCAGCAGATACTTTTGACCCAAATTCCCTTCTTATTGTTACATTTATATTATTCTCTTTTAGTATACCACAAAATTTTGTTATTTGAGAAGATAAAGAACGTTTAAATCCTATATTATTTGTTTCATTATATGGAATAATATTTACATAACAGTTTATTCCTTTTAAAAGATTAGCAAGTTCTTTAGCGCACTCATCTGTATCATTAATATCTTTAAGCATTATATACTCGAATGTCACTCTTCTATTTGTTAATTTTAAATATTCTTTAACACTTTCTATAAGTTCATTTATATCATATGCTTTATTTATCTTCATAATTTTATTTCTAATTTCATTATTAGGTGCATGCAAGCTAATCGCAAGATTTACACCTAATCCTTCTTTAGCAAATTCTTTTATTTTAGGAACTATACCTGATGTACTAACAGTAATATGTCTAATTCCTATCGCAAGGGCATATGCATCATTTATTATATTAATAAAATCCATTACATTATCATAATTATCAAATGGCTCACCTATTCCCATAATAACTACATGGCTTATTCTACTCTTTATATCTTCTTCAACTTTTAATACTTGAAGAAGCATTTCATCAGATGTTAAATTTCTTACTTTTTTAAGTCTACCACTTTCACAAAAAGCACATCCCATATTACATCCTATTTGTGATGATACACATATGCTCTTTCCATAATCATGTTCCATAAGTACTGCTTCTATTTTATTTCCATCAGATAATTCAAATAGATATTTTTTAACAAGTTCATCTTCTTCTTTTATAACGATTTTTATATCATTAAAATAAAAATCTTGTTTTAAAAGTTCTATTGTTTCTTTTTTTATATTACTCATTTCATCAAATGACTTTGCTCTTTTTCTATATACCCACTCAAATATTTGAGTAGCTCTAAATTTTTTATCACCCTTATTTATGAAGTATTCTTCTAATTTACCTCTTGTGATTCCATATATACTTTTCATTATTTTTTCACCAACTCACTAATAAATTATATCATTTTAATTATATAAATAAAAGAATAACAAATAATTTTACATATATTTATATTTTTATATAGTAAAGAAAAAGTAAAGCAGTTATTGCTTTACAACTAATATTTTAGTTTTAATGTATATGGATTTTCTTGTTTTAACATTTCTTTCATGTGTTTTGATAAATTATCTTTATATTCATCTGTAAGATTACTTACATCAATATCAGTTAAAACACTATTATGTGAAAGCATATAACGACCTATTTTTCTTAAATTTGGTTCAATAAATCTTTCAAGATATCTATTATATTCTAGAAAATTATCGCCAATTTCTTCTAAAAGAGGTAATTCAATATACGTTAAAATACTGTTTAATTTTAATACATTATCACCAATTTTAGTTACATTTGGTAATTTTAATTCTTTAAGACTATTATTAAATTGTAATGTACCTGTTTTAAGCTCAACAACATTTGGCATATATATTTTTTTAAGTAATGTATTTCTTTTCAAAAAATTATTACCAATATTGGCTACATTAGGTAAATCTAATTCAAAAAGTAATTCATCATATTCTAAAAAACTATCTCCAATTTTTCTTACTAAAGGAATTTCTATATTTCTAATAGTTGGATTAAGCATAAAAAAATTATTTCCTATTGTTTTTACATTTGGCATAATTACTTCCATAACAGAATGATTACCAAACATAAAACTATTCCCTATTTCTTCTACTTTTGGCATATATATTTTATTTAATTTTGGATTGTCACAATTAAACATAAAACTTCTTCCTATTTTTTTTACATTCAATAATGATATATCTTCTATACCCTCATTATATTCTAAAAAATTATTACCAATAATTTCAACATTATCCATGGATATTTTTGATAAACTTTTATTTTTGCATAAAAAATTATCACCTACTTCTATTACATTATTTAAATATAATTTATCTATATACTTAGATTTCGATAAATAGTTATCAGAAACTTTTTTAATGATCTCATTTTCTACTTCTATTATTCTATAATTTTGATCTAATTTAATGATCATATTACCTTCTTCACCAATAATTACTATAGTTTTATTTAAACCACATTTTAATACATCAATTTTTTTAATATTTTTTATACTTGAAATGAATGAATCATCTATTTTTGAATCATAAAGCATTATTTTTTTATCCTTCATATCAAGTACAAAATAATCCATAACAATATATCTTTCTCTTGGAAGTTTTTTTACTTCAAAGTTATCGATAATTACATTATCAGTACAATAATATATATTATTTATTTCATAATTATATTTATAAAATTTACCATCTTTTCCTCTAACGTAGTCTTTAATTTCAAAATTAGTATTTGGATTAAATTGAACAAGTCCATAAGTATTTTCAAAGCTTTTTGTTAAACCTGGTGCGATATTTTCAAGATTATTTTTATATGTAGCATCTGGATTACCTTCTAAAAGTGCATGATTATATCTATTTTTAATTGATAAAGTATGTGCTTCATCTTTTGTAAACTGTATACTCATAACAGATGTACCATATTCATCTTCCCTAATAGGCTTTTTAAAATTTTCTCTTTTTATTTCGTCAACATTCTTCTTAACAACAAAAAATACATAACATTTATCCAATCTTCTATCCCTAAATGTGCATAACTCTTCTCCTCTAGCATAATATTTTTTGAATTTTTGAATATCTTCTTCAGTTTTACATTCGTAAAAATCATAACCTTCTTCTTCAAATAATTCTTTAGGAGTTTTTTTACTATTTGTTAAAACTTCTTCATCATTTAAAAAACTATATATAAACATTTTAAATTCTTTTTCTAAACAAGATTTCTTTATATCATCATAAAGTGTTTTAGAAGGATTAAAATTTTCTAAAAGAATACCAGATAATAACCCTTTTTCATCCAATAAACTTGGAAATAGTTCTCTACATAATTTCATCATATTTTCACCAAATTTTTTCTTTATTATTTTTAAATCATGGTTTATCATATTTTTCCCCCTCATGTGGGTATATATTATATCATAATATTCAAAAAAAGAAAAAATCATTTGATTTTTTCTTAGTTCAGATCATCTATCATTTTTGATACATCCTTGCCGGCTTTACTAACCTTTTTAGCTATTTTATTTAAGTTACCAGATTTATATTGGTCATACATATAAACTGCTCCAGCACCCATACCAGCTCCAAGTACCATCATTCCTAGTGTTTTTTTCATTTGTTTCACCTCTTTAATAATCTGATTTTGGCAAAATATAATGCCATTTATATTATTTACTAAAGAAAATTAAATATTCATTAAATATGATAATAATCTATCTTTTAATTTAGTTTTTCTTTCATAAACATTTTCATTATTAACAGCATAGACAAAAGATGATGGATCACCAATAATAGTTAGATTATTTCTTGCTCTTGTTACTGCTGTATAAATTATTTTTTTATAAAGCATAATTTTGTATGAAAAGATTATTGGTAAAATAACAAGTTTAAATTCACTACCTTGTGCTTTATGAATACTAATTGCATATCCATGTTTAATTTTAATAAAATCTTTTGGAGTATACTTTACAATATTACCATCAAAATCTACTGTTATTGTACTTCCAGTAATATCCATAATATAACCGATATCACCATTAAATACGTTATTATCAGGATCATTTTCAAGTTGTAAAATTTTATCATTTTCTCTATAAATTACATCTTTTGATACAATACTATTTTGTCCTCTATCAGGATTAAATATACTTTGAAGTAATTTATTTAAATTATCTATACCATTTTCACCTTTATACATTGGCGCTAATAGTTGTATATCATCAGATGAATATCCTTTTTCTATTGCCATTAAACATACTTTTTCAATATATTTTTTTAAATTAGATGCATTTGCCTCTATAAAACTATAATCTTCTTTTTTAGTTAAAAAGTCTTCACTTAAATCATTTTTCTTTATTTCTGAAGCAAGAGTTGCTATATAAGAATTTTCATCTTGTCTATAAAGTTCATTTAAAAAAGTTACATTAATCATATCACTATCAATTAAATCTTTTAATACTTTACCTGGTCCAACACTTTCAAGCTGATTATAATCACCTATCATAACTATTTTTATATTTTTACTAAGTCCTTTAAATAAATTATCAAGTAAATTAACATCAATCATACTTACTTCATCTATTATTACAAATTCTGCATTAGATTTATTACTTTCATTTACTAAAAACTTATTAGATTCTTTATTCCATTTTAAAAATCTATGTATTGTATATGCTGGAAGAAGACATGATTCACTCATTCTTTTAGCGGCTCTTCCTGTTGGCGCAAGTAATATAAGTTTACTAGTAAGCTCATCATAACTATATTTATGTAGCCTTCTATAAAGTTCTACAATTGCCTTTATTATAGTTGTTTTACCTGTTCCTGGTCCACCTGTTATTATACTGAAATTTTTTTCATAAGCATTTTTAATTGCTAAAATCTGTTTTTCATTATAAGAAACATCAAAATAATTTTCAAGTGATTCAATTTCTTTTTCGATTTTTTTATACTTTGTATCATTTTTATTTGTTAAATGATAAATTGTATTTGCAATATTATTTTCTGAATCAAAATATTCTTTTAAATAATATTCGTCTTCTTCAATTTTTATTTTACCCGTATTTGCAATTTCTATTAAAATATCATAAAATTCATCTTTACTAAATTCATAGTCAAGTAGTTTAATAACTCCATCATATATTTCATCAAAGTAAAGAAATGTATCTCCGTTTTTAAAACATAAATCATTCATTACATATATAACAAGTGCCATAATTCTTCTTCCATCTAAATCACTTATATTAAGATTTTTACGAACTAGTTCTATTTTGGCAAAATTTATTTCATCAATATCATCTATTAGAGCATATACATCTTCTTCTATTATATATTTTGTCATTTCTTTATAATTATTATATATAAGCATTGAATCTTTCATAGAAAAGCCTATTGATGTAAGATATATAATTGTATCATAACTTTCATTATATTTACTTAATATATCATGTATATTTTTTGCTTTTGCTTCTTTCATATTTGGTACAAGTAAAAGGTTAGAATAATCTTCCATTATTAAATTTAATGTCTCATCACCCAAAGTGTTTACTATTTGTTTAGCACTTTTTTCACCTACTCCAGGAAATAAATCACTTGATAAAAAATCAATAATAGCATCTTTCCCTTCTGGTTTAACTCTTTCATATTCATTTACTTTATATTGAAGTCCATATTTTGGATTATCTACAAGTTCACCATAAAACATGTATTTTTCGTCTATAGTAAGTTCATGAAAATACCCAGTAAATGTTATAGTTGAACCAATATATTCTTCTAAATCAGCAGTATTTGTATCACTAACTTTAAATAAACCTATTATATAATTTTGATCTGACTTAAATATAATCTTTTTAAATGTTCCTTTTATATAGTCTTTCATATTTAACCTCACTAAACATAATTATATCAAAAAAAGGTACATTTTTTAAGTACCTTATTATATTTTATAAACATATTTTTTATGTTTTAATATACTATCTTTTTTATTATTTTCTACTTCATTTAAATGCAAATGAAAGTTTTCAATAGTTCCATATTTTTCAAATATAATAGATTTATCAACATATAATGCATATCTATCAATAAATTCTGTATCATTTAAACTTAATATAGCACTTTTTAAAGCCTTTTTATTTTCTTCATTTAAACCTTTAATATATTTTGCAAATATATATATGTATCTTGAATTTTCCATATTACAAACAGCATTTACTAAAGTCTTTTTATTTTCTTCACTTAAATTTTTAGTAACATAAGTAAACCAATATATATAAGTAAAATTATTAGAACTACATATTTTTTTAACAAGTATATCAAGTTCTTCACTATTAAGTTCAGAATCAAAATCCATTACATAACGTATTATGTCATCAGTTTTAAAAAATTTACATACAAATTTTGTAACCAATTTCATAATATCATCTCTTTCTTGCAAATTATTATATAATAAAAAACTTATTAATTCAAGAAAAAAAGATTACGTTTTGTAACCTCTTAAACCTGTACTTCTTCTTTTATAAGTTCACCCATAAATTCATCATTTATATAATCATTTAATTTAACCATTACTAGATTATGTAAAAAACTTTCATCACCTTTAAATTTAACTTTACCATAGTTTGATAAATGACCAATTAAATATCCATCTGAATATGTTTCAACTAATACTTCTAAAGATTTACCTATAAATTTTTTATAGTATTCATTTTTTAATTCTTCACTTATTTCAATTAATTCTTTTACTCTTTGCTTTTTAATATTTCCATCTATTTGATTTTTCATAATCGCAGCTGGTGTACCTTCTCTTTTTGAATATGGAAATACATGAAGTTCAGTAAATTTAATTTTCTTAATATTTTCTTTTGTTATATTAAAATCTTCATCTGTTTCACCTGGAAAACCTACTATAACATCACTTGTTATTGCTATATCTTTTCTAATACTTCTAATTTGATTTATTTTATTAATAAAATACTGCATATCATATTTTCTATTCATTGCTTTTAAAATCTTATCACAACCACTTTGAAGAGGAATATGAATATGATTAACTATTTTTTTGCTTGTTTTAAGTACATCCATAAATTTATCTGTTAATTCTGTTATTTCAATTGATGATATTCTAATTCTTTCTAAGCCATCTATTTGTTCTAACTCTAAAAGTAAGTCACTAAAATCATATTCTTTTAAATCTTGACCATAATGACCTGTATGTATTCCTGTTAATACAACTTCTTTATAACCATTTTTAACAAGTGCTTTTATTTCACTAATTACATTTTCTTTTTTCTTACTTCTTACATTACCTCTTGTATATGGAATTATACAATATGAACAAAAGTTATTACATCCATCTTGAATCTTAACAAATGCTCTTGTATGATTTTCAAATTTATCTAAATACATATCTTCAAAAGATGTATGAAATAAATCATAAATATTTTCTATTTTTTTATTATCCTTTATATATTCTTCTACTAAGTCTACTATTTTATTTTTATCTTTATTACCTATAATTATTGAAACACCATCTATATCTTCTATTACTTTTGAATTAACCTGAGCATAACAACCCATCGCAACAACAACAGCATTCTTATTTTTATTACATGCACTTCTAAGCATTTTTCTACTTTTTTGATCACTCGCATTAGTAACTGAACAAGTATTTACTACATAAACATCAGCATAATCATCAAAAGATACTATCTCATAACCTCTTTTTTTAAATTCATTAATTGCATATTCTGTTTCATATGCATTAACTTTACAACCTAATGAGCAAAATCCAACTTTCATAATATACCTCCTCTTAAAACAAAAACAGTAAATAATTACTGTTTTATGATATCATAACTTTTTAATTAGTCAAGATTATTTCTAAATGTTTTTAAGTTTCCTAAAAACTCATTTTCTCTTTCTTCTTCACTTTTAGTTTCATCTAATTTAAACTCTTCTAAATCAATAAAATTTTCATTAATATCGTCATTTTTCTTAACACCATATATTGGTGAAACTATTTGAGATGCTTTAAATGTTCCAGCATATTCTCCCTTTTTATTAACAAATGGTTCCTGTTTTTTTTCTGTTTTAATAACTTTGACAGGTTCTTTCTTTTCTTCTGCTTTTGTTTCTGCTCTATAAATTATCTTTTTAGCGCCTGCTCTTTTAACAAGTTCATCATAACTTATAATCGCATCTTTTTCTTGTTCTTCTTCAAAATTAGTTAAATCAATAGGTTCTTGTTCTAGTGTATTTTCAATTAATTTTGATATTTCTTCAATACTACTTGGTTTTGTAACAATTACTTCTTCTTTTGGTTCTTCAATTTCTAAAGATTCTATTTCTTCTTCATCTAATTTTTCTATAATCTCTGGAGTTTTTTTCTTTTCTTCTTTAACTATTAATTTTGGCATTTCTTTTTTTGTTTCAACCACTTTTGCTAGTGCAATAGGTGTTTCCACATTATCTTCTTCTTTTATTAAGTCTGAATATCTTTTAATATTTCTGTTTTCCATATCATATTTATTATTTTTCTTTTTAGTTATAAGATTAATAACTGTAATACTTATAAGCATTAAAAATACAAGTACAATCAAAAATAATAATATTTGACTACTTTTATCCATATCTGAAAATTTAAATAATATTGAACCCATATTTTTCATAATGCCACCTCATAATTTATTAAACTCATAATATACATAGGAACTGTTTCAGTTCTTAAAATTAAATTACCTAAAGTAACTGGAATAAACCCATTTTTTTCTAATTTTTCTTCTTCAGAAATAGTAAGGCCCCCTTCAGGACCAACCACTATGATAATTCTATCACAGTTTGTCGAATTTTGTAACACATTTTTAATAGTTTTTTCATTTTCTTTTGTTGAGCATGTAAGTTTTAAGTCATAATCCAATTTTGATACTTCTTTTATAGACATAATACCTTTAATAATAGGCTTAATATTTCTATGAGATTGTTCTGCTGCTTCCTTTGTAATTGTGTTCCATCTCTCTATTTTCTTATTTTCTTTTCCATCAATTTTTATTTTACTTCTATCAGAACTTACAAGTATAAAATCATATATACCAAGTTCTGTACACTTTTGTAAAATAAAATCAAGTTTCTTTTCATTTACTAAAGAAACTGCTATTGTTACCTTTACAGGAAGTTCATTATTTACATCAATAATATCTTTTACACTATAACTTACATCTTTTTTGGATATATCATTTATCTCACACAAATAAACTTTTTCATCATATACAATTTCTATTTTGTCATTTATTTTCATCCTCATTACATTTATTATATGATGTTTATCTTTATCACTAATATTTAAATCTTTATCTACTGCAAAATATCTCTGCATATTTATCACCATTTTCATTATAAATTAGAAAAAAATAATATACAATGAATTTTACGAACATTTATGTTTCTTTACAAAATTTTACTAGTAAAAAATGTCATATTTTGGTATACTAATATTGTAAAGGAGAATGATATATGGATAATAATGATTTTATGGAATATAATCCTAGCCCATTTTCAAATGGATTTAGTATGCTTAATACTTATGCTGAAGATTTAAGTAAAAAAGAATATATTACTAATCCCGCTATTGCTAGAGAAGAAGAAATAAAAAAATTAATACTTGTATTACTTAGTCCTGAAAAATCTGCTGTTTTAACAGGTAAACCAGGTATAGGTAAAACTGCTATTGTTGAAGGATTAAATTATTTAATTCAAAGAAAAGAAGTACCTAATGCACTATTAAATACAAAAATATATAAAATTAATACTTCTTCATTACTTGGAACATACACTAATGATGGTGTCGAAGATTCTAAACTTCAACTTTTAATTAATGAAATAATGGGTAAAAAAGATATAATTCTATTTATTGATGAAATACATACACTTGTTACCGCATCAAAAAATGGTGATGTTGACTTTCTAAATATGTTAAAACCAGGTCTTGATAGAGGTGATATAAAAATAATTGGTGCGACTACTACTCAAGAATTTGAAGAAAACTTACTTAAAGATAAAGCATTCTTAAGACGTTTTGAAAGAATAGAAGTTGCTGAACCAGATCAAGAAACAACTGTAAAGATTCTTATAGGAACAACAAAGAAAATTGAAAAATCAACTGGCGTTAGATGGCCCTATACTAATTGGGTTTTAGAAAATGTATGTAAATTTATAGTTGATATGACAAGTGAATATAAAAGAGTTTATGAAAATAATTCAAGATATCCAGATGTTTCACTAGCACTTTTATCAAAATGCTTTACATATGCTAGATTTGAAAACTCAGATATAGTTACATTTAAACATATATATGCCGCAATAAAAAATTGTAATAGTGTATACCCTGATGTGGTACAAAAAGAATTAGTAAAATTTAAAGAAGAATTTAAAGAATTTTTAGAAAAAGAAAAGGTAGAACTTTAATTTAAGTTTTACCTTTTTAATAATCTATATTTTTCTTCGATACTTCTATTACTGGGCGAACACCCTGATAAATAGTATTTGAAACAGTATTATTACTAGTTATATTTTTTCCATCTCCATTTACATGAAAAACATTATTATTTCCAGTAGCATAAGGTGTTTCAAGCCAAAATGCCCAAGAATTCATAGATTCAGAATAAAATACAGTATTTTCAAACATATAATAGCACTTATCTAACATCCCGATTTTATCCTCAGAATCAATTGCTATATTACATGCCTTTTGCACTTCTTTTAGTGTAGGTATTCTTGATGAGTATTCTTCATAACTAAAATTACTTGGCAGTGTTCCTCCCATTGTAGTATTCCCATCATTTTCATTTAAAATAGCTCTTAAAGAACTTTTCAAATTGACATTATTCCACTGGCTTGTGGTAGGTAACTGTTTTATAGCTGTTCTTGGTCCGTGCCAATTTTCATTTGAACTATCATATGCATATGTAGTATTATTGCTAGGACTACCTGCACTTACATTATTATAATATATTAATACTGCTGTATCATTTTCAAATGATTTTGTACTTGTATTATAGTAATCACTTACATAATAAAATCTTTCTGTTTCTGGATTATATTCTCCATCTCCATTTACATCACAATCAAATGCATCACCACTATTTAATGAACCTTTTGTTCCTAAATTACCATATGTAATTGTACTTGTTCCCTTTGAACCACTAGCTGTATATCCTGCACCTGAGCAATAATATTGTGAATCGGTTTGTGTACATTTTTCTGTATGTAAAACTGTAGCCCTTTTACATATTATTTTACCTTTTGGTTCATCTTTGCTTATACTATTGCCATCAAATTTTAATGTATCATCACTAAATGTATTATTACAATATTTAATGCTTCCTGTTACTTTATCTTTATTTTTTATTTCAAGTGCTTTTGCATTACCACTTGTTTGGTCATCAAAGTTGAATATATAACAGCCATCTGTTTCTTTTGTAAATACTGGTCCAGTTAAATCACTTGACGCTACTTGTGTTTTAATTGCATCTTTTACAAGTTTAATACCACTACTTGCAGCACTTTCTCTTGATTTATTTATAATATCTAATACTTTTGGTACTGCTATTACTGTTATTATTCCAAGTATTACAATTACTGCTAGTAATTCTATTAATGTAAATCCTTTTTTCTTCATATTACTATCACCTTTTACTATAATAATTTTACAATTATAAATATTAATTATCAAGTGATTTTCTTAAAATAACGCATAGTTTACAACAAAAAAGTCCTTTTTTAAAGGGCTTTTAATTATCTTCTAAAGAATTTTCTAAATTTTGTTATGAAATCATTATTGTCATCTAAATTAGTTTCAGATAATTCATTAAATAATTCTCTTTGTTTTTTATCAAGTTTAGTTGGTATAACAACTTTTATAACAATATACATGTCTCCAACTTTTGATGAGTTAATGTATGGAACACCTTTTCCTTTAATTCTATGTTTATCTCCATTTTGAGTTCCTTCTGGTATATTTAATACTATACTTTCTTTCATTAATGGAACATCTTTCTTACATCCTAAAGTTGCCTCTACTATATTTATAGGTAATTCCATATAAACATCATTACCATCTCTTTTAAATATTTGATGGTCTTCAATATGAAATTCAACATAAACGTCACCATTAGGTCCACCATTAATTCCAGCTTCACCTTTTTCTTTTATACGAATTTGTTGACCTTCATCAATACCTGCAGGGACAGTGACTGTAATTGTTTTTCTCTTTTTTACTTTACCTGTTCCTTTACAATCAGAACATACAGTATCAAATGATTTACCTCTTCCTGAACACTCTGGACATGTTGTTTTTGAAACAAATGATCCAAACATTGTTCTTTGTTCTTCTGTTACTGTACCAGAACCATGACATCTTGAACATTTCTTTTCTCCATGTCCGCCTTTACCATTACAGCTATCACAAGTTTCATATACATCTAGTGTAAAATCTTTTTTACATCCATAAACTGCTTCCATAAAAGATAATTTCATATTAAATAATAAATCTTTACCTTTTTGTGCTCTATTAGAACTCTTTCTGCTTCCACCACCAAAACCAAAACCTTGGCCAAATACACCTGATAATATATCAGATAAATCTATATCATCAAAACCAAATGATGAAGATGAGAAGCCTCCGTTAAATCCACCATTAAATCCACCATATCCAGCATTACCATTTTGATCAAATGCGGCATGACCATATTGATCATACATTTTTCTTTTATTTTCATCAGATAATACTTCATATGCTTCTTGTACTTCTTTAAATTTTTCAGCAGCATCTGGTGCTTTATTTAAATCAGGATGGTATTCTTTTGCTAAACGTCTAAAAGCACTTTTTATTTCTTTATCAGTTGCAGTTTTAGATACTCCTAATACTTCATAATAATCTCTTTTTGCCAATTTACTTCACCTCTTTTATTTATTATAAATTTCATCGAATTTATCAATTAAAGAACTAAAATTATCAATTGCATCTAAATAAATGTTTTTGTTTTCTAAATCAATACCTAATACTTTATACACATCACTAACACTATGATCACTACCAGTTTTTAAGAAACTAATATATTTATCAAGCATTTCTTTATTACCAGATAATATTTCTTTAGAAACATATGACGCAACTGATACACATATTGAATAACTGAATAAATAATAAAACATATAATAATGACTTCTTGTAATCCATGCACCTTTTTCATATTTACTTTGTATTTCATTTGGATAAAATTTAAGTAAACTTTTTTCACATAAATCATATAAATAATCCTTTGTAAGTGTTCCACCATCTTCAACATATTTATAGAATTCCTGCTCTAAATTACCTTCCTGAATACCACCATAAAAATTAACTTCAAATGTACCTAAGATATTAGACAATCCTGATAAAGCTTCTTCTCTACTTCCGTTATTAATTAAATAATTTGATAATAAAAACTCATTTGTCAAAGAAGCTACTTCAGCAATTATACTAGGAGCATGTCTATATTCTTTAATATTATTCTCACATAAATATTGATGATGAACATGATGACCTGATTCATGTGCAAGTGTTGATACTGATTGTAAATCATAGTTAAAACTCATTAATATTTTTGAATTTTTTATATCAGGTGATGAAATATTATATCCACCACTACATTTTCCTTTATATTGACAAAAATCAACACATCTATCTTCTATTACATGTTTAAAATGATTTACATAATCTTCTCCAAGAGGCTTTAATGCTTTTAGAACTAAATCACATGCCTCTTCTATAGTATATTCTTTATCTGTTTCATATAGTTCAATTTGTGCATCCCAAGGAGCACATTTATCTATTTTTAAAACTTTGCTTCTTAAATCATAATATTTTTTTAGAATATCCTTAGTATCAATTGCTGAAGCTATTAATGATTCAAATACTTTATTAGATAATTCTAAATCAAATAAATTTTCATCCCATGTTGAATCATATTTATGAATTTTTGAAAGAGCCACATTAGTTTTTACATAGTCATCTAATAATCCTGCACTAATGTTTGCATATCTATCCTTTACCTCATTAAATTGTTCATAAACTTCTTTTCTCTTATCTCTTGGAAGTTTTTTTACTATTCTTCTATAATTTGTAGTCATTAATTTTTCTACACTTCCATCTGGCATAGTTACACTACCATAATCATTACAACTATTTAATAAAGTTGATGACATCTGACTATAACTACTCGAAGTACCAGTTAATCTTGAACATAATTCTTCTTCGTTTTTTTCTAAAATATGATTCTTATATCTATATATATCATCTAATATACTTTTATATTTAAGCAACTTTTCATTTTTAAATAAATCATTATAATCATTTTTACCTAAGCTTAATAGTTCAGGGCTAAAAAAACTTGACTTTGTATCATACTCTAATTCCAGTGTATTAATTTTGCCAACTAATTCAACACCTAATGATTCATTTAAATCTTGATCATTAATTAACATAGCATAAATATTTAAATCTACAATTTTTAAACTAAGATTAGTATCAAATTCTAAAAATTCAAGTAATTTATCTGAATTTTTAGTACATCCAATATAACTATCTATTTTTTTTATTTCTTCTCTTACTTCATCAGCAGTTTTATTAAAATCATCTATATTTTTAAATATATCTGTTAAATCCCATTTATATTTTAAAGGCACATCATTTCTTGTTTCATATTTATTCATTTTTTTCTCCTTTTATTAAACAAATTTAGAAGCCCACTATTGGACTTCTAAACTGCTATTTATTATTTTTCTTCATAATCTGCATCTACTACTGAATCATCTTTTTTATCATTATCAGTGCTTTCAGATGTTGCACCTGCATTTGTTTGATTTGCTTTTGCAGCTTCTTCATAAACTTTAGAACCTAGAGCCATAGCTTTTTCATTTAATTTTTCTTTAGCATCTTTCATCTTATCTAAGTCATTAGAATCCATTGCTTCTTTAGCTACTTTAACAGCATCTTCTGCTTCACTCTTTTCTTTATCAGTAATCTTATCACCTAAATCTTTAATAGCCTTTTCAGTTGCGAATACTAATTGTTCAAGTTCATTTTTAACATCTGCTTCTTCTTTTCTCTTAGCATCTTTTTCTTTATTTGCTTCTGCTTCTTTAACCATTTTATCTATTTCTTCATCAGAAAGTGATGTTGAAGCTGTAATTGTAATAGATTGTTCTTTATTAGTTCCAAGATCTTTAGCCTTAACATTAACTATACCATTAGCATCTATATCAAATGTAACTTCGATTTGAGGAATTCCTCTAGGTGCTGGTGGGATATTATTTAATTGGAAGTTACCAAGTGTCTTGTTATCACTTGCCATTGGTCTTTCACCTTGAAGAACATGTATATCAACTGCTGGTTGATTATCAGCTGCAGTACTAAATACTTGACTCTTACTTGTTGGGATTGTTGTATTTCTTGGAATTAATACAGTCATAACTCCACCCATTGTTTCAATACCAAGTGAAAGTGGTGTTACATCAAGAAGAACTATATCATTAACTTCACCTGTAAGTACTCCACCTTGGATAGCAGCACCCATAGCAACAACTTCATCTGGGTTAACTCCTTTAGATGGTTCTTTGCCAAGTTCTTTCTTAATTAAATCAGTTACCATTGGTATTCTAGTAGATCCACCAACGAATATAACTTTATCAATATCATCTTTAGTAAGTTTAGCATCTTTTAATGCTTTTCTAACTGGTTCTAGAGTTGATTCTACAAGATCACGAATTAATTCTTCAAATTTAGCTCTTGTTAATGTTGTTTCTAAGTGAAGTGGTCCATTTTCTCCTTGTGATATAAATGGTAAGCTTATTTGAGTGCTTGATACTCCACTTAAATCTTTCTTAGCTTTTTCAGCTGCATCTTTAATTCTTTGCATAGCCATTTTATCATTACTTAAATCAATACCATTTTCTTTTTTGAATAAATCAACTAAGTAATCTGATACTCTATTATCAAAGTCATCTCCACCTAAATGGTTATTACCTGATGTTGATTTAACTTCGTAAACACCATCACCAAGTTCTAGAATAGATACATCGAATGTACCACCACCAAGGTCATAAACTAAGATAGTATGTAAATCATCTTGTTTATCTGAACCATATGCTAAAGCTGCTGCTGTAGGTTCATTAATAATTCTTTCAACTTCAAGACCTGCGATTTTACCAGCATCTTTAGTTGCTTGTCTTTGTGCATCATTAAAATATGCTGGAACAGTAATAACTGCTTTAGTTACTTTTTCTCCTAAATAACTTTCTGCATAATCTTTAATATATCCTAAAATCATTGCTGAAATTTCTTGTGGTGTATATTTTTTACCATTTGCTTCTACTTTTTCATCTGTACCCATTAATCTTTTAATTGAATAAATTGTATTTGGGTTTGTTACCATTTGTCTTTTAGCAGCATCACCAACGATTATTTCATCACCCTTAAATGCTACTACAGATGGTGTAGTTCTATTTCCTTCTGGATTTGCAATAACTGTTGCATTTCCACCTTCTAATACTGCACAACAACTATTTGTTGTACCTAAATCAATACCTATAATTTTACTCATATATATCCTCTCCTTTATTTACTAACCTTTACCATTGCTGGTCTTATAACTTTATCTTTATAAGTATACCCCTTTTGGAGTACTTCTATTACTATATTTTCCTTTGTTCCTTCTTTTTCTTCTTGCATTACTGCTTGATGATAACTTGGATCAAATTCTTTATCTATAGCTTCTATTTCTTTAACTTCAAACTTTTCTAATATATTTTTTAAACTATTATATATCATTGTCATACCCTTTTGATAACTTTCAATATCAGTAGTTTTAGCATCTACATTAAGAGCTCTTTCAAAATTATCTATAACTGGTAATAACTCAGTTATAAGTGATTCATTTGAATATTTTAGAAGTCTATTTGTTTCTTCATCTTTTCTTCTTAAAGTATTAACCATTTCTGCTGCTATTCTCATATTCTTATCTTTAAGAGTATTAATTTCATTTTGAAGTTCTTCTAGTTTTTTATCTTTCTTATGTTCCTTTTTATGTTCTTTAGGTTCTTCTGCTTTCTTTTCTTCTTTTATTTCTTCATTTTTGTTTTCTTCCACAAAGAAACCTCCTTACTTTTCAATCTCTTCTTTTAAGTATTCAAGTAAACTTACAACTCTATCATATTCCATTCTTTTAGGCCCTAGAATTGCAAGTGTTCCCTCTCTACCATTTACATTATATTTTGTTTTTATTACTGTCAAATCATCATCTATGTTGTTTTCATTGCCTATGTACACATTTATACCAGAGTCATCTTCTTTAATTTTAGAAACAATATTGTCATTATCAAACTTATTAACTAAATCTTTAATTTTTCTAGCATCAGATGAAAATTCATCAAGTTCAAGTAAATTATTTTTACCCCTCATAGTCATATCTGCACTATCTTTAAAATTATTAAATGCATTATAGAACGCATTATAAAGTATTTCATGATGTTTTACATATTGATTAATAATTGGTTTAATTTCAAATTCAAGTTTAGATGTAACTTCATCAATTGGAGTACCAACAATAAGTTTATTAATAAGTTCAACAGTTTTATTTACTTCCTCCAGATTAGAACCTGTTATATTAATTATTTTATTTTCAACATGTCCTTTATCTGTTACAAGAATAGCTGTTACATTATTTTCATCGATTGGAATTGCTTCTACTTTTTTAAGTTTACTTTCTAAAGCATTATCCTTTAATATAACTGCTGTATAATTAGTCATTTCAGATATTATCTCTAAGCTTTTTACTATTGCATCACTTAATACTAATGAATTATTTTGAAATATTGTTTGAAGTTTTAATACATCTTCACCACTCATTTCTTTTGGTTTCATTAAGTTATCAACGTAATATCTATAACCTTTCTCAGATGGAACTCTACCTGATGATACATGTGTTTTTTCTAAGTATCCTAAATCTTCTAAGTTAGCCATTTCATTTCTAACTGTCGCACTAGATACATTTAATGAATCACAAATAGATTTTGAACCAACTGGCTTTGGTACTTTTATATACTCTTCAACTATAATTTTTAATATAGCACTTTGTCTTTCTGTAAGCATATATTCACCTCTAATCCAAGTGTACAATCTAATTATAGCACTTATTTTAGCAATGTCAATAGATGAGTGCTAATTATTTTAAAATATTAAAAAAATATGAATTTTACATCATATTTTATTTTCTTAAACTATCAAAATGTTTTATTAATTTCTTTTCAGAATCTTTATCTATATTATAATGACTATATAAATAAGAATCCAAATTTTGAGTTTTTGAAAGTAATATTTCTGGTTTATCTACCTCTATATTCTTTTTTTCAAATGGATTATTAATTATTGGTGCGCATTCTAAAATATTCTCACTTTCACCATTTACTATTCCAATAATTGAATAATCAGAATCATCAACTTTACCTGTTATAACTTTAGCATCTACTTTTAAAACAGGATTATTAAGAAGTACGCCTATTAAATTTGATATATATATAGAATCTTTACCATCAAGATTAAGATTATTTATATAATTATAAATATATAAAATTCTGTCATAAAAATTTAAATCATCAATATTATACTGTCCATTTATATCATTTGAAATACTAAGAATGTGCCTTTTTAACATCTTTGCCTGACTTAATGTACTATTTTCAATTACATTTTCTAATTTTGTAAGTTTAGGTTGCCATATAAGCCTTCTTGCTGGAATATCTATTTTACATTTAGAATTATCTAAATCAAGTGGTAAATGTTCTTTTTCATTCATATTCATTCTTTCTATATATAATGATATATTACATTTTCCATTATAATTTAATCTATTTAAGACATCAATATAAACTGGAATTAACTCATCAGATGCATTTATATTTATATTTTTTACTTTATTTTCATTCAAATATTTAATAAATTGATAAGCATTTATAACACTTTGATGATTTCTTTTACTTGCATCATATATTTCAAAATTTAACATACCTATATTATTAAACTTTTTATTAATAGTAAAATTATAAAATTCATCACTAGTAATTTTAATTACTTTACCACTTATCTCACATACATTTTTAGGCAATAATTCTTCTATATTTTTCATATAATGCACCTCTTTTTTCACGGTTATATATTTTATAAAAATTTAATAAATTAGTCAATAAAAAAACATTTAGAAAGTTCTAAATATTTAATCTATCTTAATAAATGGTTCAAGCAAATCATATCCAAAGAAATATACTAAAGATGCGATTAAAACAAGTGCGACTATTAAACCTACTTGAATTTTTAATATTCTATTATCTTTTTTAGTTTCTTCTTTTTTTATTTCTTCTTCTGCAATTTGTTCTTCTTTTTCATTAACGTCAAATAGTCTATTTACATCAATAACAGTTCCTTCTGTATCTTGGTTTTGAGTACTATTATTATCAAAAATTGTACCCTTAATTTCTTCACTATTATTACTAGTTTCATCTAATGTTTCTATATTATCATCTGTTGCTTCTTCAAAATCAATCATTTCAAAATCATCATTTATTTTCTTTTCTTCATTCATCTTTTTATTCTCCTTTATACAAAATTTACTAATATATCGTTTAACACATAAAAATATTTTTTAGGTACATATATATTTATTTTATCACCAATTAATAATCCTTTATTAATTAATTCTTTTATAACTTCTATTTCATTTATATTTATACCATATTTTTTATTAAAATTATCTTTATTTATTCCATTTGTAAGTCTTAAACCTAATATAAATTCATACTTTATTTTATCTTCTTTAGTAAGTACTTCTTCTTGCCTTTCATAACTACCACTTATATATTTAGATAAATTTCTAGTATTTGTATACCTTATATTATCTATATAACCTGCTGCTCCTAAACCAAATCCATAATATTCATTATTTTTCCAATATGTTAAATTATGTCTTGATTCATAAGAGGTAATAGAATAATTACTTACTTCATATCTATGATATTTATTTTCTAATTTTTTATCTATAAGATCATACATATCACTATCAAGATCATCAGATATATACTTTGTATTATCAATATAAAGTTTAGTATTTTTTTCTATTATTAACGAATAACAAGATATATGTTTTATATCAAGTGTAAGTATTTTATCTATATCTTTTTCTAACTCATCTAAACTTTCATTTTTTAGTGCATACATTAAATCTACATTTATATTATCAAAATACTTTTTAGCAAGTTCTACCTTTTCTTTTATTATAACAGATGTATAATTTCTACCTAAATATTTTAAATATTTATCGTTAAATGATTCTATTCCAATACTTAATCTATTTACTTTATTTTCTTTTAATTTTTCTAATTTTTCTTCTGTTATATCTTCTATATTTACTTCAAATGTGAATTCATAGTCTTTACTTAATTTAAATATTTTAATAATAGAAAATAATTTATTTAATTCTGAAACACTTAAAGAGGAAGGTGTTCCACCACCAACATAAATTGTATCTAATATTTCATTCTTATAATTATTAGTAATTTCTTTTTCTAATGCGTCTAAATATTTTTTAACAAAATTTTTGTTATATAAGAGTTTACAAAAATCACAATAACTACAAATATTATTACAAAAAGGTATATGTATATATGCACTTTTTACCATAATTATCTTCCTCTATTCAATAAAAATTATACCATATATAAGAAGAAAAAACTATTATTTAAATAGTTTTATTTTACATTTTTAATATTTTCTTCTTTTGGATTTTGTATTCTATGTTTTGCATACATATCTTCAAGACGTGAAAGTCTTTCTTTATCCGCAAATCTTTTTACTCCATCATATATTGTAGATGATGGTACACCAAACATTTTTTCTGCTTCTTCATAAGTTAAATCCTTATCAAGCATCTCATCTATTAAATATAAAACCTTTTCTTTACCAAGATAAGAATTACCTTTAGTTGATCCTGTTTTACCACCTTTTATTTGTCCATCTAAAGTTATACCCATTTGTACTTCTTTTACCTTTTTAAATAGTTCTATATCAATGCTTTGAAGTTTATCCTTGCTATTTATATATTTTTTTATTGAACTAGGTGACATATTAAAATGTTCTGCCGTTTGTATAATAGTTGCTTTATTATCTACTATATAATTTGCAACCGCTCTTATTTTTTCTTCCATATTTTTATCCATATTAATCCTCCACACTTAGTACTTCAAGAAATGCTTCAGGAGGAAGTTCTACACTTCCAATTGTTTTCATTTTCTTTTTTCCTTCTTTTTGTTTTTCTAGTAATTTTCTTTTTCTTGAAATGTCTCCACCATAACATTTAGCAAGTACATTTTTTCTATTTGCTTTTATATCACATCTAGCAATAACTTTATTATTACAACATGCTTGAACAGGTACTTCAAATAATTGTCTTGGAATTATTTCTTTTAATTTTTGAGTAATTGCATTACCTCTTTTATATGCGAAATCTTTATGAGTAATAATAGAAAATGCATCTACTATATCACCATTAAGCATTATATCAACTTTAACTAGATCACTTTGTTTATTACCAATAAATTCATAATCAAATGATGCATAACCTTTTGTTGTACTTTTTAATTTATCAAAGAAGTCATATACTATTTCAGAAAGAGGAAGTTCATAATGTATATTTACTCTTGTATCAATGTAATCCATATTTATAAAATTACCTCTTTTATTTTGACATAATTCCATAACAGGTCCTATAAATTCACTTGGTACAAATATATTTGTTTTAATATATGGTTCTTCTATTTTACTAATTACTTGTCTATCAGGAAGTTTAGTTGGATTATCAACATAAACTATATCACCATTTGTAAGCGTTACTGTATAAATAACTGATGGACTTGTAAGTATTATTTCAATATTAAATTCTCTTTCTATTCTTTCTTTTATTATATCCATATGAAGAAGTCCTAAAAATCCACATCTAAAACCAAATCCTAATGCTTTACTTGTTTCAGGTTCAAATGTAAGTGATGCATCATTTAATTTTAATTTTTCAAGTGCATCCCTTAAATCATTATATTTATTTGTTTCTACTGGATAAATACCTGAATATACCATTGGTTTTATTTCTTTATAACCTGGTAATACTTCTTTAGCAGGATTATCATCAAGAGTTATTGTATCACCTATTTTTACATCACTTATTTTTTTAATAGATGCACAAACATATCCAACATCACCAGAAACAAGTTCTTTTACCTTTTCTTCTTTTGGAGTTGATACACCAAGTTCTGTTACTTCGTGACTTGCTCCTGTACTCATAAATCTTATTTTGTCTCCTACTTTTAATTTACCATCCACTATTCTAGTTTGGATAACTACTCCTCTATATGAATCAAATACACTATCAAAAATAAGTCCTCTAAGATTTGAATTTATTTCACCATTTGGACATGGAATTCTATCTATTACAGCATCAAGTAATTTATCTATACCAAAACCTGTTTTTGCACTTGTCAAAATTATTTCATCATCACTAAATCCAAGTACTTCTCTTAATTCTTTTTTTACTTTATCAACATCAGCATTAGGTAAATCTATCTTATTTATAACCGGTATTATAGTTAAATCATTTTCTAAAGCTAAATATACATTTGCGAGTGTTTGTGCTTCTATTCCTTGTGCTGCATCAACTACTAAAATTGCTCCTTCACAAGCAGCTAAACTTCTTGATACTTCATATGTAAAATCTACGTGACCTGGTGTATCTATTAAATGAAGTGTATAACCTTTATAATTTAATTTAACTGCATTAAGTTTTATTGTTATTCCTCTTTCTCTTTCAAGATCCATATTGTCAAGCATTTGATCTTTTGATTCTCTTTTTGTAACTGCACCTGTTAATTCAAGCATTCTATCTGCTATTGTACTTTTTCCATGATCTATATGTGCAATTATTGAAAAATTTCTTATTTTATCTTGATTCATATTTCTTCACCTAGAAATAATTATACAATAAATAACCTTATTAAAACAAGTATTTACAACTACTCAATTAATTTTTCTACTACTTTAAACGTTTTTTCAAGACCACCAGATATTCCATTATTAATCATATCTGATAATGTATTACCTATATCTGTTACTTTATTATCATATTTTTTTGTATTATCAGTTAAATATTTTTTAATATCTACTTTTTTCCCTTCCTTTAAATCTTTTTCAAACTCTTTCATTTTTTCATTAGTAAGAGTTGTTTCTTCTTTTTTCTCATATTCATAATAACCAGAAACAGATGCTATATAAAAAGATATATATAGTGTAAATAATACGAATATGATTGTATTAAAGATTTTTTTAGGTTTTATTTTCATTTATCATCACCATTAATATATTTATTAAATATAAATGTTAATGCTTCGATTGTATTTGTTACCTCTTCTATAGTATTTTCTTTCGCACCAAGTTCAATTAACATTATATTTTTATTTAAATCTTGGTTATAATACGCTTTTCTTTCATAAATACCTCTAGATAATCCTGGATAATATTTATCCATTAATGTATCTAATTCCGTCATATTTTTCTTATTTTCTAAATAGTTTTCATTTTTTGTACCTAATACAAATAAAACTCTTGCATAATTTTTATTATTTATTGTACATGTTGAAATATTTTTATCAACTGAATCTCTATGCATATCTATATAATATTTAATACTCTGATATTTATTTATTTTTTCTTTTAAAAATATTCTAGTAGTATTATAAAAATCATTATCATTTATTCCTGATATTCTATTAAATTCATTTATATTAGTATCTTCTACAATTGTATTTATATTACTTTTATTTAAGCTTTCCGCAAGTAAATAAGATGCCATAAGGACATTAGGGTTTATATTAGAATTTTCAAATCCACTATTAGAATATGTTTCAAGTTGATGTGTATTATATAAATATATAACAGGGTTTTCTTTATCTTTTAATGGATTTTCAACATATGATGTTATTTTTTCATATACAGATGCATTATAATCATCTTCTTTTGCTTCAGCATCTTTTGTATATTTATTTTTTGTTTCTTCTTTTGATGACTTTATATTATTAGGTAAAAGAGTTGTAGGATCTTTTAAATCAATATTTGATACCATTTTTAAACTTTCTTCTAATAATATTTTTTTATTGTCCTTTTTATATGCAGCACTAAGTAAATAATCAACATATTTCTTATCTTTTATATCTATGTCTTTTTTTGATAAAAAATTAAATGTAAATGAATAAGACAGATATATTGCAAATATAAAAATTAATAATTTAAATATTTTTTTAGGAAAATTCTTCTTTTTTTTACTATGATTTTTTAATTTAGCCCTTTTCATAGAAATCACCCTATAAATAGAATAATCCATGTATTTTAAATAAAGTGTCGATATATATTAAAATTTAAAAAGTTTACACTTTTAAGTGTGTAACTTTGTCATGAAGTGCATTATTTATTCCAGTTGATATTACATTTGCGAGCCTATCAATAACAAAATCTATTTCTTTTGGTGTAACTATCATATTATATCCAACTGGATTTATAGCCTCTATTAATAATGATTTAAAGTCTTCTTCTTTTAAAGTTCCAATTAAACCAAAAAGATTGTTTTTTTCATCAATTTCAAGATTATTTTTATCTATATTAGTTCTTACTATTTTTAATTTTTCTTTTGGATTATCCATATTATTTTTCATATAACATATATAATTTTCTAAATATTTAAGTGTATCATTTACTATTGTAACAGTATCTACTACAGTTGGAACACCAACCGCAAATACAGGTATATTAAGTACATCTTTACTAATTTCTTTTCTAGTATTTCCAATTCCTGATCCAGGATTTATTCCAGCATCCGTTATTTGGATTGTTTTATTTACTCTATCAACATTGGATGCTTTTAGTGCATCAACCACAATTACAAAATCTGGTTTTATTTCTTTTATAAGTGCAGATATAATATCACTAGTTTCTATTCCTGTTTGCCCCATAACCCCAGGATTAAATGCAGATACTACTCTAAAACCATCTTCTACATTTATTCCAAGAGAAAACAAATGATTTGTGACTATTATATCATTAATAGAAAGTGGTCCTAGTGAGTCTGGAGTACTTTTTTCATTCCCAAGACCAATTATTATGCATGATGCACTAGATGGTATATTATGACTTTCTATCATTTTTTTTAGCTCACTCGTAAAAACTTTTTCAACATTTATAGAATTATTATAATCAGTCACATCATCAAACGATATTGTTATATATTTGCCACATTTTTTATTAAATTTATCTTGATTCTCTTTTGTTACATCTACTGTAAATACCTTTATTCCATTTTCTTTTTCTTCTTTTAATTTTTCAAGTTCTTCATTATTTACTTCATCAATAGCTAAATCTGTCCTCATATTCATAACATTTAAATCAATATTATGACTCACTTTTCATCACCTCTTTACTATTTTTACCAAAAATCACAATTATTATTGATTTTTTATTGTAAATTTGATAAAATTAAGTGAGTTAAAGGTCATGGAGGTGAAAAAATGGCAAATATTAAGAGTGCAAAAAAAAGAATTAAAGTTAATGAAACTAAAAGAGCTAATAATGTACCTGTAAAATCTGTTATGAAAACAACTATAAAGAAAGCTTTAGTTAATCCAAGTGAAGAAACATTAAAAGAAGCAAACAAAAAAATTGACAAGGCTTTAAATAGTGGAATTATTACTAAAAATAAAGCAGCTAGACAAAAATCTCGTATAGCTAAAAAATTAAATAACAATAATTAATATCTTTCATAGATATTTTTTTTATTTTCTGATATTATAATATTAGGTGATTACATGAAAAAGAAACTTATTACTATTATCTTTTTTCTAGTTTGTTTAAATATTGTAGATGCTAAATTTTTAAATTATAAAGTTCATGATTATGCAGAAAAAATTATTTTAAATAATGATTATAAAATTATAACTAATTTAAATGCACTTGAAACAAATGAATATAAACAAAAAAATTTCAGTTCATATGTTAGTGAAACGAATGACTTCTCCCCTAAATCAAAACAAGATTTATTAAATATATATTATACTGTCTTAAATAATGGTTGGGATAATTTTTCATTTTATTGTGATAAAAGCTATACTACATGTATTAGTGATATGGAAGAACTTGCTAAAGACAAAACTAAGTTTTCTTATATTAACCAATTAGTACACCCTTTTAACACATTCGAAACAATTGAAACAAATTATAGTACAAATGGAAGAATAGACATCAAGATAAATAAAAAATATTCTAATGAAGACATAGAGAAAATAAAAAATAAAATGAATGAAATAACTTTAAAACTAAACATTAATTCTTATAATGATGTTAATGACAAAATTAAAGTATTCCATGATTATATAGCAGAAACTAATAAATATGATAAAGATAAAGAAGATGGTGGAAATTCTATATATCATTCTGATACTGCAATTGGAACTTTATTTGAAGGTGAAAGTATATGTAGTGGATATACTGATACACTCGCAATATTCTTAAATATGCTTTCTTTGGATAATACTAGAATTTCAACAAATGATCATATTTGGAATGTAGTTAATATAAATAATAAATGGTACCATATAGATTTAACTTGGGATGATCCAATTGTATCTACTGGTAAAGATGTAATTGTTTATGATTATTTCTTAATAACAACTGATGAATTAAAAAACAAAAATGATGATGAGCATAATTTTAATGAAGAAATTTATAGTTTTTTATATTAAAAACGACTATTTAAAAAAATAGTCGTTTATTTTATTTTCTACATCATTTATAGTATTATCAAAATTATTAAAATCTACATTAAACCAATTTAAATTTAATTTATTATTAAACCATGTATATTGTCTTTTGGCATAATGTCTACTATTTTTTTTGATTAAATCAATCGCTTCTTCTTTTGATATTTTCTTATCAAAATAAAGAAATAATTCCTTATATCCTATAACAGTTCTTAAGCTTTTTGCATCTCTATTTTTATTATAAAAATACTTAGCTTCATCTTCTAATCCATTTTTAAGCATTATATCTACTCTTTTATTAATTCTATCATATAAAATGCTTCTATCGACCGTAAGACCAATAAAATAAACATTATCATATAAAAGATTATCACCAGTTTTATTTTCTGCACCATTTTCTAAATTAATTAATTCACGAATAAGTCTTCTGTTATTATTTTTGTCTACCATTGAATTTGGATTTATTTTGTATATTTTACCTAATAATTCAGAGTTTGTTAAATTATCATATTTATGACTATCTTCTTCTATATTAAATCTATAATCATATAATAATGCTTTAATATAAAGTCCAGTTCCACCTACAATAATTGCATTTTTATTTTCTTTTATTAAATTATCAAGTACTTTTCTAGCATCTATTTGATAATCATATACTGTATAATCTTCATCATATTCTTTTATATCAAATAAATGATGAGGAATACCTTCTTTTTCTTCTTCTGTTACTTTTGCGGACGCTATATCTATTTTTTTATATACCTGCACACTATCTGCATTAATTATTTCTGCATTATATTTTTTAGCAAGTTCTATACTTAATTTTGTTTTACCTACGCCCGTCGGTCCCGCTATTACTATAATCACAATTTCACCTTTTTTCTAATATTTTAAATGTTTTCCATTTTGGATCATCATTATATATTTCATTTATTATTTCTTCAAAAATTACTTTCTTTGCTAAATGAACTACAAATCCTGCCATAACTCCTACTTAATTTTGTTTGACAATATATTTGTTTCATATTTTAGTAATGAATTTATGAATAATTTTTAATAATACTATCTAGTTCTCTTTTATATCTATAAACATATTCAACATTTTGTGCATGTTCTGTTTTTATTGTTTCGCCATCTTGATATATAACATTATTTTTAGGAAATAATTCTATATATTTATCTATATATTTTTTCCCTATTGAGCTTGCAATACGTCTCATTGCAGTTTCTGTTACATGATGTAAACACATATTTTTTTCATTTTCATTATCTGTATTTGAATAATTATAATATTCTTCATCATAATCAATAGGTTCTAAAATATTAATTTTTACATCATTATCTGTAGGAAAATAGTTATCTAACTCTTCTATTTTCCCGTCTATTTTTATAGAAACAGGTATTATACTTGGTTTAAATTCATCACTAATTGAAGAAAATAATATTCTTGCAGCGCCTGTTCTACCTTTATAAATATTCCCATCATCTTCAATATATGCTCCTTCAGGAAAAATACTAAGAATATGACCATCTTTTAGTAACTTTGCTGAATAGTCCAAACACATTTGTGAGTATACTTTTCCTCCATGAGCCTCTATTGGAAAACCGTTTAAATATTTATTTACAACATTTTTTCTTAAGGTATCATTCTTATACATTAACCTTGAACTTATTAAACTAATAATATCTTTATCTATAACGCATGGAACATAAAATATATCCATTAAGCAACTATGATTAGATACAAGAATTGCAACTTCATTTTCTTTAATATTCTCTAATCCACTTACACTTATGTTTAATTTTTCTCTTAACTCTCTTAATTCATCAAGTTTACTTTTCATTATTTATCTCCTCAAACACTAGTTCACTCATTATTTTATGTCCATCAAAATTATAATGTAATCCATCATCAAATAAAGGAATATTATTTATAAATATACTTTTAAGATTATTTTTTTGAAAATAATCTATTATTTCTTTCCTCTTAGTCTCACTATTTTTATCAAAGATTATACTTGCATTTACTTTATAATCAAAATTAGCTGGCAAGATATAAATAATATCTGGAAATTTACTATTAAAATACTTCTTTCTATCATCTATATCTTCATACATATCAGAGATAGTTTTTTTATACCATAATAAATCCTCTATTACTTTTTCTGAACTTTTGTTATATTTCATTTGTAAATCGTTTGTTCCAAGAGAAATTATTAATGTATCAACAGGAGCATTGGTCCTAAAAGTTGATATAAAAGATTCCTTGCCATTTTTATATGTTTTTAAAGTTTCTTCATTCCCTGCAAGTCTACCCGGTAACCCCTCTTGTAAAATTTTATATTCACTTCCAAGTTTTCTTTGAAGAATATTAGGCCACTGTTTTTCATCTTCTATTCTTTTACCTAATATAAAATTATCTCCCCAAGTATTTGAATCACCATATATTAATATTTTTTTCATTATTTTTACCTCCTTAAACCGCTCTTTTAAATAGTTTATCTAATTCATATTTTGGATAATGTATTATAGTTGGTCTACCATGTGCACAGTTAAAAGGATTTTCACACTTTTTTAACCTTTCAATTAAAGTCTTCATTTCTTCCATAGAGATTGGATCACCTGCTTTAATAGACGCTTTACATGCCATCATTGCAGAAATACTATCATTAAATCTTTCTAAATCAAAATTCTTATTCATAGTTATTATCTTTTCTAGGCAGTTCTTGATAAATACTTCTTCTAAACCTTCTTTAAACCAAGTAGGATGTGCTTTAACAATAAATGAATTCATACCAAATTCTTCAATATCAATACCTAAACTTTTTATAAAATCCATATGTTCTTTTATTATTAAAAATTCTTCCTTAGGATATTCTAAATTTATTGGAAATAACATACTTATTGTATCTTTAGTAGGATTTGCCATTGCTTTTTTATATTTTTCATAATTTATTCTTTCTGCCGCAGCATGTTGATCCATCAAATACATTCCTTTTTCACTATGGCATACAATATATACACCAAGTACTTGTCCAACTGGTTCCATAAGTGGGAATTCTCTTTTTTGTTCTTCTTTTGTATCTGTTGGTTGATAATTATAATCGTTTTCTTCTTCCTTTATAATATTGTCATTAGATGAAAAATCAAGTACATATTCTTTTACTTCTTTTTTTTCTTCCTCATTTACATTAATAGTTTCTACTATATTATCAACTTTTACACTAGAATTATCTACTGTAGGCGCTAAAAAATGAGAATTTAATGCTTCTTTAATCTTTTCAAAAACTAAATTTTTTAAATCATCAAAATTACTAAATTTAATATCCATTTTTGATGGATGAACATTAACATCTGTTAATGATGGATCAACATCAATATTTAAAACTACTACTGGATATCTATTATCAAATTTATATTTATGATATGCATCATTTATTACTTTATTAAGTTCTGAATTTCTAACTACTCTTCCATTTACAATAGTTATAATATGATTTCTATTAGACTTAGTAACTTCAGGAAGTGATACATAGCCATATACTTCATAATCATTTGTTTCGCCCTTAACTAAAAGCATTTTTTTAGAAGTTTTAACTCCATATATATCATTTATTGTTTTAAGTAAATTACCACTTCCACTAGTTTTAAGTACAATATTACCATCATTAATAAGTGTAAACCTAATATTTGTATGAGATAAGGCTTCTCTACTTACTACCTGCGTAACATTAGCAAGTTCTGTATATAAACTATTTAAATATTTAAGTCTAGCTGGTGTATTATAAAATAAATCTTTTACTTCTATAATAGTACCTCTTCTCATTTCACCATTTTCTTTTTTTACTAAATCTCCTGCTTCAAGTGTATAAATAACGCTATCTGTTCCATCACAAGAAGATATAACCACGTTTGATACACTTGCGATTGATGGAAGTGCTTCACCTCTAAATCCTAATGTATTTATATTAAACAAATCATCCTCATCTTTAATCTTACTTGTTGCGTGTGAACCAAAACAAAGAAGTGCATCATCTTTGTCCATTCCAATACCATTATCAGTTACTTTTATTGATTTTACACCTGATGATTTTAATTCTATTTTAATTTCAGTACTTTTAGCATCAATACTATTTTCTACAAGTTCTTTAACAACTGATGCACATTTTTCTACTACTTCACCAGCCGCTATTTTATTTGCGAGTGATTCACTCATTACTCTTATTTTTCCCATATACTACCTACTTCCAATAAACTGTAATATAATAAAAAAGATTATTAATCTTTTTTCATAACTAATTTCATATTATCTGAATTTAATAATTTATTATACTTTTCTAATTCTAAATTAACTGTAGATTCGTCCAAATCAAATTTTTCATGAGTTGAAGGCAAATCTTTTTTAAATTCATCATTATTTAATTTTTCCATAAAATTATTCATAAACTTTTCACTAGAAGATTTATTATTTTCATTTAGCTTACCTAGAAATCCTCCTGTTATCGAATCTATCACGATTAACGGTGTATAAACTTCATCAATTGAATCAGTATTAATTTCACAAATTTTTGATCCACCTATACTTACTAATGTATTAAAAAATCTATCAACATTTTGTTTTCTCTCTATTAAAAAGTCAATCACAACTTTATTATCTCTTCTATATACCTCATCTAATGATGCATTCATTATGTATAGTTGATCAACCTCTTTAAAATCATCTCTAAGCATTTTCATTCTTTTTTGAAATTCTTTTTCTGACATTTGTCCGTTATCATATAATTCTTGATAAAAGAAATAACTATCAATAAGTCCATTCTCCATAATAATTATATTTGGATTTTGTTTTTTTGCGTCATCTAAATCTTTTTTTATTGCTTCTATCATATGATCATTAAATTTTAATGATGGCATATTTCTTACATTTTTATATGTTAAATCAGTAACAGGATCATCTAATACTTTAACAGTTATTCCTTGTTCACTAAAAAACTCTTTTATTTTTTCAATGCATAAAGTCTTTCCTGTTTTAGGTAATCCGCATAATTCTATTACATAAGGTTCTACTTTTTCACTTGATATTATATCCTTAATTTTATTTCTTTTAATTAGTGATTTTTTAATTTTTTCTAGTCTTCTAATAATTAATTTTCTTTCCATATCATCTGAATCAAAATCATATTTTACCATATTCCCACCTCTAAAATATCTATCTATAAATATTATATTAATAAAAACAATATATGTATAAATTAATTATAACAAAAAAGAAAAAGAATTCAATGATTTTTATTATTCTTTTTCTCCTAACTCAAATAAAATTAATTATTATTTGTATATCGTTTTACTTGCTCTAATTCACTTTTTAAATTACTTCTTTTAAATATTCTCTTAATGACTGAGCAACTTCTTCTGGAAGCACTTTCTTTAATTCTTCATCACTAGCATTTTTTATACCTGTTAAATTTTTAAATTCTTTAATTAACGCTTTTCTTCTTTTTTCACCTATTCCAGGAATATTATCTAATACTGATGAAAGTGATCCTTTACTTCTTATTTCTTTATGATAACTAATCGCGAATCTATGAACCTCTTCACTTATTTTTTCTAGGAAATGAAATAAATTACTATCTTTTTCTATTTCAATTTCTTTTGCATCTGAAACAAGCGCACATATTCTATGTTTATCATTCTTTTGCATACCATAAACAGGTATATCTAAACACAAATTATCAAGTATTTCTTTACACGCATTTATTTGAATAAGTCCACCATCAACTAATATTAAATCTGGTTTAATTAAATTATCATTAATTACTCTTGAGTATCTTCTTTCTATTACTTCTTGCATTAAATGATAATCATCCTTTGCATCACTCTTTATTTTATACTTTCTATAATCTTTTTTACTTGCTCTTCCATCTATAAATACAACCATACCACTTACAGTATAGGTACCAAATAAATGTGAGTTATCAAATGATTCAATCCTATGAATAGTAAATCCTAACTTTTCACTTAATTCTTCATTTGCTTTTACACTTCTATCTAAATCATTTTTAATTAAATCAAATTTTTCCATTATCTTTATTTTAGCATTTTCTTCTGCCATATCTATTAAATGTTTTTTAGGTCCTTTACTAGGAGATAATACTTTTACACCTAATGCATCTGATAAAAGATCTAAGTCTAAAAAATCTGGAACAAGAATTTCTTTAGGTAAATCATTATTTTCATAAAATGATAATATAAAGTTATTTAAGCATTCTTCTTTTTCTTCATTTTGTTCATAAATATAACTATTTCTTTCAACCAGCCTACCACTTCTAGAATGAAATACCTGCATAGATATATACCCCTTATATTCATAAACATTAAATATATCTCTATTTACATTATCAGTTAAATCTATTTTTTGTTTTTCAAGTACTTTATCTATATAATCTAATAATTCTTTTATTTCTCCTGCCTTTTCAAAATTTAATTTTTCTGATGCGTCATACATATCTTTTTTTAACTTAATTACTATATCATTATAATTACCATTTAAAAAAGAAGTTATTTCTTTTACCATTTCTTCGCATTTTTCTTTATCTACATTTTTAGTACAATATCCAAGACACTCACCTATATGATAATATAAACATGGTTTATCAGGAAATGTTTTACATTTTCTAAGAGGATATATTCTATTTAACATATTTACAATACTTCTTGCGGCATATGAACTAGGATATGGTCCAAATAATTTGACATCTTTTTTTACTCTTTTATGCCTTGGTCTTACAATATCAAGTTTTGGATATGGAATAGTTGTAAGCGCTATATATGGATATGATTTATCATCTCTAAAAATAATATTATATTTAGGATCATATTTCTTTATTAAGTTAATTTCTAAAAGAAATGCCTCTTTTTCTGACTCTGTAACTATATACTCAAATGTTGATATATTTGAAACAAGTGCTTTTGTTTTACCTGTTTTTTCTCCTCTAAAATAACTACTTACTCTATTTTTAAGTATTTTTGCTTTACCTACATAAATAACTTTACCTGTATTATCTTTCATAAGATAACAACCTGGTTTTCTAGGTAATAATGTAAGTTTACTTTGTATATGTTTTTTTGTATTTTCATCCATATTAATCATTCCTTCTAAATTATTTTACCATATTTTTATAAATTATAGTATAATTGTTTTAGGTGAAAAGAATGTATATTATAGATAAAAATGCTGAAAATGAAATAATTATTAAAAAATCAAGATTTATTACAAAACTATATTATATTGAAGACGTAAATAAAGTTAATGATATTATTAATGAACTAAAAAAAGAATACAAAAAATGTACTCATATTTGTTACTCATATATTATAGGACCAAATGCTAAAGCAGTTGATGATGGTGAACCATCTGGTACAGCTGGTAAACCTATTTTAAATGTACTTCAAAAAAAAGATATGACTAATGTTTTATGTGTTGTTATTAGATATTTTGGTGGAATTAAATTAGGTGCAGGTGGTCTTGTTAGAGCATATACTAAAAGTGCATCAGAAGTAATAAAATTAGTTAATTTAATAGAAAAATAGAGATTAAAATGAAAATTAATCTTTTTTTATACTCTAAAATTTATATAAAAAAGAACCTAAAATTAATTTTTAAGTTCTTCTAATTTTACACTTACAAGTTTTGATACACCAGATTCTTGCATAGTAATACCATAAAGTACATCAGCATATTCCATTGTTTTCTTTTTATGTGTAATTATTATAAACTGAGTATCACCCTTGAATTCTTTTAAATATTTACCAAAATTATCTACATTTACTTCATCAAGTGCTGCCTCAACTTCATCAAGTATACAAAATGGGACTGGTCTTACTTTCAATATTGAAAATAATAACGCAATTGCAGTTAAAGTTTTTTCACCACCTGATAAAAGTGATATATGTTGTAATTTCTTTCCTGGTGGAAGTGCAATTATATCAATACCAGTTTCAAGAATATTAGATGGATCTGTAAGTTTAAGTTCTGCCTTACCACCATTAAATAATTTTCTAAATGTTTCATTAAATGCTTCTTTAATCTTATTAAATGTTGATGAAAATTTATCTTTCATTATGTCATCCATTTCAGTAATAATTTCTAAAAGAACATTTTCAGCATTCATTAAGTCTTCTTTTTGTTTATTTAAAAACTCATATCTTTCTTTTACTCTATCATACTCTTCTATCGCACCAACATTAACATCTCCTAGAGATTTTATTTCTCTTTTTAGAGTACTAACTATGCTTCTTGCTTCATCAGAATCAATTTCAAGGATATATTTTTCTTTTGCTTTTTCATAAGAAATAGAATAATCATTTGTAAGTATATTAAGTAAATTATCTATTTTAACATCTAATCTGTTAACTTTAATTTCATGACTCTTTAATTCTTCTTGAGCCTTATTATATTCTTGATTATTATTTTTAAGTGATGACTCATTATTTATTAAATCTTCATTTTCTAGTTCAATTTTTTTATGAATTTGATTAATTTCAATATTTAATTCATCTCTTTTTTCTATTTCTTTATAATATTCATTTAATATTTTTTCTTCTTCATTAGTAATAACATTATTTACTATATTTTGATTATTAGATAATTCTGTCATTAAAGTACTTTTTTCATTTGTTAAATCATCTAATACATTATATTTATTCTTAAGTATTTCACTATTTGAATTTACACTAATAATTATAGAATTTTTTTCAAGTTCTAAATTAGTATAATTATCATCTACTTCATTAATTTTGTTTTCTATTTCTTTTATTTCAGAATCTAAAACATCAATGTCTTTTATTACATTTTCTAGTTCATATCTTTCACTTAGTATGCTACTCTTTTTAAGTGATCCACCTGTTATTGAACCACCAATATTTACAACTTCACCAGTCATTGTTACTACCTTATATCTATTTTTTAATTTCTTTGATATAAGATTTGCATTGTCTATATTATCAACGACAACAATTGTTCCAAGAAGACTTAAAACAATATTTCTATACTTAGTATCATATTTTACTAAGTTAGATGCTATATCAACAAAACCATTCATAGATTTTATAGTTTCATAGCTTTCACTATCAATACTTCTTGGTTTTATCACACTTATTGGAAGGAAAGTTGCTCTTCCAAGATTATTATTTTTTAAATATCTAACTGCTTCTTTAGCATCTTCTTCATTATCACAAACAATATGTGATACACTGCTCATCAAAGATACTTCAAGTGCTTCAGAATATTTTTCTTCAAATTCAAGTAATTTACCAAGTACACCATGTATACCTGTTAGTTTAGGATTATTTAGTACATTTTTTACACTATATGGAAGTGATGAATTATTTTCGAGTGAATTTATTAATACTTCTTTTCTGTGTTTTTGAGCTGTTATTTCTCTTAATTTTTGATTTAATTTACTATTTAAATTTTCTTTATTTTTTTCTATTTCACTAAGTTTTATTTCAGTATTATTTAATTTTTCACCTATTACTTTATTATTTGATTTTTCTGATTCTATTTCTTTATTTAATGCTGATATTTGAGATTCAATTTTTAATATTTTTTCTTTTAAAGATATTATATTATCATGAAGTTTTACATCTTCCGAATTATATTTACTTCTTTCAGAAATCATTGCCTTTTCACCAGACAATTTTTCAGCATTAGCGCTTACCTTTACAAGTTCTTGTTGTTTTAAATAAAGTTCACTATTAAGTTTACTTATATTATTTTTTATTGTTTCAATCTTTGCTTGTTCACTAGAATTTTCTGATAACATTTTAGTAATTGAAAGTGTAAGTTCACTTACCTTTTCCTTGCTATATTTATATTCATAATTATATTTTTCAATATCATTTACAGTAAGAGCAATTTCTACATTTTCTAACTTTTCTTTTTTTTCTAAATATATTTTAGCATCTTCACTTTGTTTTTTAAGTGGTTCCATATTTGTATTTAATTCAGATATAATATCATCTACTCTTGCCATATTATCATGTGTTTTTGATAATTTTCTAAGAGCTTCATCTTTTCTTTTTTTATACTTAAGTACTCCAGATGCTTCTTCAAAAATAACTCTTCTATCTTCTGCTTTTCCACTTAATATATTTGCAACATCACCTTGTGATATTATGTTAAATGATTCTTTTGATGCACCTGTATCCATAAATAATTCTAATATATCTTTAAGTCTCGTTTTTGTATTATTTATAAAATACTCATTTTCTCCTGTTTTATATATAGTTCTTTTTATTTGTACTTCATCATATTCAATATTTAAATATTTATCACTATTATCAAATATTAAAGTAACAGACGCAAATGATGCGGCTCTTCTACTTTTACTACCAGTAAATATTACATCACTCATTGCTCCTTCACCACGAAGTTGTTTTACAGATTGTTCTCCTAAAACCCATCTTACTGCATCAACCACATTACTTTTACCAGAACCATTAGGTCCAACAATACCAGATATACCATTTGTAAGTTCTATATCTATTGTATCCGCAAATGATTTAAAACCAGTTGCTTTTATCTCTTTTAAGTACATACTATCAACATCCTAATCTATTTTAATACTTATTAATTATACAATAAAGATAAAAATAAAGCAATGATTATGTTTTAAAAAGCCTTATATAATAAGGAAAAGATGTAAATAACTCATGGTACTAATAAAAACAAAAAAGGCATATATTTAATTAGGAAGTGATGTAATGTTTTTAAGTATTTTAGCAGCTGCTTTAAAAGGTATGTTTTGTTTTACAGGAAGTTATTCAAATAATATATTTCCAGATCCATTATCTAGTGAAGAAGAAGAATATTATATTAAAAAATATTTGGATAATAATGATAAAGATGCACGAAACACTTTAATAGAACATAATTTAAGGTTAGTTGCGCATGTTGTAAAAAAATATGAACAAACTAGAAAAGATACAGATGATTTAATAAGTATTGGGATAATTGGTTTAATTAAAGGAATTGATACATATTCACATAAACATGGTACTAAACTTGCGACTTACTGTGCAAGATGTATTGATAACGAAATACTTATGTATTTTAGAAATGATAAAAAAAATAGTAAAAATATAAGTATTGATGAAAAAGTTGGTTTTGATAAAGATGGTAATGAAATAACATTTATGGAAATATTAAAAACACCTAAACCAGATTTTGCAGAAGACTTACATATTCAAAATAATATTAAATTATTATCTAAATATATAAATATATTATCTGATAGAGAAAAAAGTATAATATATAAAAGATATGGACTAAATAATACTGAAGAATTAACACAAAAAGAAATTGCTAAAGAACTTGGTATATCAAGAAGTTATGTTTCAAGAATTGAAAAAAGAGCCTTAACAAAGCTCCTTAGAGAATTCATAAAAAATAACCAATACACTAAATAGTATTGGTCTTTTTTAATTTGCTTTTTTTAATTCTAATTTTTTAGATGCTTCCATTTTTTCTTTTTCAGCAATAGCTAATTCTCTCTTATATCCAGCATAAGTTTTATATTCTCTAGCTGTTAAACCTCTTGATAATTTTGTAGCTCTTAAATACGCTACTGCTTCTCTTAAAGAATCTATATTATTCATTATAATCTCTCTTTTTGGCAACGATTAAGATAATATCATATCAAACAATAATTGTCAATTTATTCGACATATTTAGACAAAAAAAGTTATCTAAATTATATTATTCAATGAATAAGAAAAAAATTACACTATTGTGTAACTTTTTCAACATCTAATTTAACATCTATTCCATTTAAGTTAAAGTTTTCACTTAAATCTTCTTTTTTAACTATATCAACAGATAATGTTTCCTTCTTTATGTAATCAGTAAATTCACTTATTATAGATTCAATATCACCATCATAATATAATGTAATTCTATCTGCTACATCAAAATCTTTAACTTTTCTTAAATTTTGTACTTTTGATACAAGTTCACGAACAATACCTTCATTTATTAAATCTTTTGTTAAAGTAGTATTTAATATTATAAAGTTATTATTTTCTTTAGCAGCATCAAATCCTTCTTTTGATTCGATTCTTATATCAACCATATCAGGTGTTATTTCAAGTGTTTCACCGTTAAATTCATGAGTAATAGTATTTCCATTTTGAAGTTTATTTACGTCTTCATCATTTAAAGTACTAAGCATTTTAGCATAATTATTTATTTCTTTACCAAACATTTTACCACATACTTTAAAATTAGGTTTTATAGTAAAGTTCATATATTTACTTAAATCATTTTCAAATACTACATTTTTAACATTTAATTCTTCTTTAATAAGATCTGTTAAGTCACCAATTAATTCTTTATTTTTTCCATCTATAATTATTTCACTTATTGGTTGACGAACCTTTATTTTAACTTCTTCTCTTGCATTTCTACCAAGTGAAATAAGGTCACGAACAAGATCCATTTTTTCTTCTATAGCTTCATTTATCATATTATCATCACATACTGGATAATCTTCTAAATGTACTGATTCTTTTCCTGTTAGTTTAATAAATAATTCTTCAGTAATAAATGGAATAATTGGCGCAAGTAACTTACATACTCCAGTTAATACTTCATAAGTTGTTTTATATACTGCCTTTTTAGAATCATTAAGTTCTGAGCCCCAGAATCTTCTTCTATTACGTCTTATATACCAGTTAGATAAATCTTCATTTAAGAAAGTAAATACATATTTTGTTACTTTATTTAAATCATATTCATCAAATGCCTCTGTCATATTTTTAACAAGCTTATTATATTTAGATAGTAACCATTTATCTATTTCTTCTCTTTTTTCATATGGTACAGTAAACTTTCTTGGATCTACATTATCAGTATTTGCATACATTTCAAAGAATGTATATGTATTTTTAAGTGTTCCAAGTATTTTAGAGTTTACATCTTTAACTCCTTCTTCATCAAATCTAAGTGGTGTCCATACTGGTGATGCATTAAGCATATAGAATCTTACTGCGTCTGCACCAAACTTAGACATTTCTTCTTCTGGATCAATAATATTACCTACTGATTTACTCATCTTTTTACCATGTTCATCAAGCATCATATCATTTACAACAACATTTTTATAACTTGATACACCTGATACTAAAGTAGATATACAAATAAGTGAATTAAACCATCCTCTTGTTTGATCTACTCCTTCTGCGATGAAATCTGCTGGGAACTGACTTTCAAATAATTCTTTATTTTCAAATGGATAATGATATTGTGCATATGGCATAGCACCTGAATCAAACCAAACATCCATAACATCTGTTACCCTATTCATTGTTTTACCACATTTATCACATTTAATATGAACATTATCTATATATGGTCTATGAAGTTCCATAGATTCTATATCTATATTATCTACTGACTTTTCTTTTAATTCTTTTATTGAACCAATACAAGTTACATTACCACAATCACAAGTCCAAAGAGGCATTGGACAACCCCAATATCTATTTCTTGAAATTCCCCAATCAACCATACCTTCTAGCCAGTTAGCAAATCTTTTTTCACCAACATAAGCGGGATGCCAAGATACCTTTTTATTTGCTTCTATTATTTCTTTTTGTCTTGCTGTTGTTTGTATATACCATGCTGGTTTTGCATAATAAATAAGTGGTTTTTTACATCTCCAACAATGTGGGTAATCATGTGTTAATTTTATTTTCTTAAATAATTTATCGTTTGCCTTTAGGTATTTGATTATTTCTATTTCAAGATCACTATCTGTTACAACTGTTCCTTCCCATGGACCAATCTTATACTTACCATCTTTATCAACTGATTGAACAAATGCAACCCCATTTTCTTTTGCTACTCTAGAGTCATCTTCACCATAAGCTGGAGCAATGTGTACAATTCCAGTACCATCAGCATCTGTAACATATGTATCTGCTAAAATAACAAATGCTTTACCTTCTACTTTAGCAAATGGAAGTAATTGTTCATAAGAAAGTCCTTCCAAATCTTTACCAGTAAGTTCTTCTAATACCTTAAAGTCATCACCTAATACTTTTTCAGCAAGTGATTTACCAACTATAAATTTGTATCCCATTGATTCAACTTTTAAATACTTATAATTTGGATTAACACATAAAGCAACGTTATCTATAAGTGTCCATGGTGTTGTTGTCCAAACAAGTACATAAGTATCTTCATCTTTTAATTTAAATGGTACTATTACAGTATTAACTGATACATTTTTATATCCTTGTGATACTTCATTAGCAGAAAGTTCAGTACCACATCTTGGACAATATGGAAGTACTTTATTTCCATGATAAATTAATCCTTGGTCAAATATATTTTTTATAAGCCACCATTCTGATTCAATAAATTCATTACTACATGTAATATATGGATTTTCCATATCTATAAATTGACCCATTTGATCAGTTACTTTTTTAACTATATCAATATTAGTTGCTGTTTCTTTATTACATTCTTTACAGAAATTTTCAATACCAAATTTTTCAATATCAGCTTTTGACTTAAATCCTAGTTTCTTTTCAACATTTACTTCTATTGGAAGTCCATGTGTATCAAGTCCTATTTTTCTAAGTACTCTATTTCCCTTCATAGTTCTATATTTACAAATAGAGTCTTTTATAGTTTTAGCAAATACATGATGAATACCAGGTTTAGCATTCGCATATATTGGTCCATCATAGAATACAAAATTCTTACAATTTTTTCTGTTTTCTATTGTTTTATTTAATATGTCTTCACTTTTCCATTTTTTTAATATTTTACTTTCCATTTCTTCATTAGATACTTTATCTAAACTTTCAAATATTTTCATAATCTTATCCTCCTATAATTACATAACCATAATATACTATAAATATTAATAACATGATTAATCCTTCGCCTTTATCTAGTTTTCTTTTCTTAAATGTTAACAAGAATAAAAGTATTGCCGCTCCTATCATTGTAAACATATCAATATAATTAAATGTTCCAACATTAATATTTCCTATTAATGCACATGGAAGTCCAATAACAATTCCTATATTAAAGATATTACTACCAATAATATTTCCTATTGCTATATCATTTTCATGTTTTCTAGCTGCTTGCACACTTGTTACTAACTCTGGAAGACTTGTTCCAAATGCAACAATTGTAAGTGATATCATCTTTTCTGATACATTAAGTGCTTTTGCTATAGCACTTGCATTATCAACTACTAAGTTACTACCAGCTACTATTCCAACTAGTCCTATTAATACAAATAATAATGACTTGCCTATTTTGTATGGTGCTTCTTCATTTTCTTCATTGTTATTTTTAGCAATAGATGCTAAATAATAAATAAATACTATAAAGAAAAGTAAAATTACAATTCCATCTGTTCTAGTTATTACATTTGTAATATTTTTATCAAATATGTTATCAAATGACAAAATTGTTAATAACACTGAAAATAATATCGTAAGTGGTATTTCTTTTTTTACAGTATTATCTTTAACTACCATAGATGAAAATAATGATGATATACCTAGTATTAATAATATATTTAATATATTACTACCTACTACGTTACCTAATACTATATCTGAACTACCTGAAAGCAGTGCCTTAATAGATACAGCAAATTCTGGTGCACTTGTTCCAAATGCTACTATGGTAAGTCCTATTACCATTTTTGATACTTTTAAGTTTAGTGCTGTACTACTTGCACCATCAACAAATATGTCCGCACCTTTTATTAAAAGTACAAATCCTACTATTAAAAGTAGTATACTTATTATCATTTTTATCCCTCCAATATATAAAAAAAGCCTATGATGTAAGGACGATAAATCGCGGTACCACCTTACTTCATAGACTTTTCTATGCTCTTTCTTCATTTAACGCATGAGTTTTACGTTTTACCCTAAATATCAGGTAAAAATATCAAGAGTGATCTAATATTTAAATTTATTAATGTCTCTCACCAATTAACATTTTCTCTTTAAATAAACTTTTAAATATCCGTCTCTATCATCTATTCTATATCATCGATTACTTCAATATCATCAACTAATTTTAGTTGTTCTTCTAAATTAATCTTAAGTTTTCTTTTAAACATAATAATATTTTTTCTTAAAAGAGATGCCTGATATTCTATCTTTTCAGATCTCACAAGAGCATCATTAATTATTACGCTTGCATTTTTCTTAGCCTCTTCCAACATTAAATCTCGCTCTTGTTTAGCAACCCTTCTAATGTGTTCTCCAGTATTTTCAGCCATAACAATTGCTTTATTTAAAGTAGCCTCTAATTCATCAAACTTTTGTGCTTTTTTAATTAGTTCATCACTAGTTTTTGCATTTTTTATTTGACTTTTCAAAAGTAATATTTCTTCATTTTTTTGTCTATTTGACTCAATTAGTTTTTCAACTTGATTTATTACCTCGTCTAAGAAGCTATTTACTTCTTCTGGATTATAGCCATGAAGTGTTCTACTAAATTTTTCCAAGTTATCACCTCTTAAAGCTATGTGCATTATATTAACACTTTATTTTTATTTTGTAAACCTTTATAGTTCCATATTATCATTTTTTGTTTTTCTAAGTTTATCTTCTTCTTCACTCATTTTTCCTTGTACATTAATATTCTTTGGTGTACATAAGAATATTCCAGGTCCAAGTTTTTGTAAATCTCCACCAATCGCATATAATGTTCCACTTAAGAAATCTACTATTCTTTTAGCTTGTTCTTGTGTTACTCTTTTTAAATTAACAACTACAGTATTTCTCTTTTTTAAATGATCTGCGATTTGTTGACTTTCTGAGTATGCTCTTGGTTCTAAAAGAATCATCTTATTTCCTTCACTATTTGAATCTTTATATGCTTCATCTATACCTAGTGAATAGTATTCATCTTCACTTATTTCTGATCCAACGTTTTCTTTTCCAAAAATTTTATCAAACATTCCCATAATTTATTCCTCCATATTATTTAACTATAGTTAATTTTACCATAAAAATAAATAAATTTAAATATGTTTTTGTTATATTTTTTAAAATTAAGTAAAGAAAAAAGATATTAGCAATAATATCTTTAGAATTATTTTTCATTTTTAAGTTTATTAATTTCTTCAACTGATAAGCCTGTTGCTTTTGATATGTCATCAAGTGACATATTCATTGATAATAAGTTTTTAGCAATATTTACTTTTTCTTTTGACACACCTTTAGAAATACCATCATTAATACCATTTTCTCTTGCCTCAGAAAGTAAACTATTTTGTATCTTCATTTTGTCTTCCTCTTCACTCATATATTTTTGAAATTCTGGATTATCATTTACTATTGTTACATTTGTTATATACTTATCTACTATCTTATCTTTTGGCATATTTTCAAGCTCCTTTTTATCTAAATCAAGCATTATTAAATATAGATTTTTCTTGATTTCATCTTCATTTTTACTATACCACAACTTATTATAATAATCCATATTTATTTCATATATTATGAAATTTTTAACAAATAGTTTACCATTTTCACTCATTATCATATACTTAGTCATTATATCTTCTTCTGCGCCTAATCCCCACGTTAAATTAACCTGCGCTATATCTGTTTGCTGATTATATTCTTTACCTACAAGTGTATGAGACTGATATGTATTACAAATATAAGCTGTATTTCTTGGATTTAAGTATTTTTCATATTGTGAATTAATTTCTATATCAATCTTTTTATTACCAGTATAAACAAGTGCATCTACTCTCTTGTCCTTAATATTTACATTACCACTTAATAATTCTGTTTTCTTAATTTCTAATTTATCTATTTTTATTTTAAGAATAAATTCAAGTAACGCTTTTAGTAAGTCACTATTATTTGGATTTAAAAATACTTCTTTAAATGCTCTATCATTTTTACATGTATAGAATTCTTTTTTCATACATTTTCTCCTTTCTGAAGGGTAGTTTAACATATGAAAAATTTATAATCAAAGCACAAAAAAACCATTTTTGAAGCATTCTTAATTCAAAAATTGTATTTTTACTTAAACAAAAATTGAATTTTCGAATATTTTTTTATGCAAAAATTGAAATTTAGCACAATTTAATATTTTTAAAAGAAAAAAAGTTACAAACTTGTAACTTTATACTATTCTATATTACTCATTAGAGTTATCTTTATCACTATCATTAATACCATTATTTATACTTTTAGCAATTGTTCCTGCAGCATCAGCAACTGTTGGAGTTATTTTTTCAATACCTTCTTGCATTATTGGCATAGATTGTTGAGTAGTATATGCAGAAATTTCTCTTCTATGTGATGTTATTATTAAAGATAAACCTATAATAGTCATTGTAGATCCAATAAATGACATAAACCCGCCTAAAGCAATGAAACCAAAGCTTCCAAAAACGCCTTTAAACATTTGCGTGTCATCTCCATCCACAACATCGGCAGACTCAATACCATTAACGAATGTATTACCAAAACCTGTAATACCAAATACTATTGCAACAATTCCAAGAATTAATATAACAATACCAATAATTAACACTATTTTCCCTATACTTCTTACTTTTTTATTATTTTTTTGATATCTTTCTTCACTTAGATATTTTTCATTTTCCATTTTTATTACTTCTTTCTTTTTAAAATTCTATTTCATTATTTATATAATCTACTATTTCATCAACATTTAATGTAATTTGTGCCATTGTATCTCTATCTCTTACTGTAACAACTCCATTATTAATTGTTTCATCATCAATAGTTATACAAAATGGTGTACCAATAGCATCTTCTCTTCTATATCTTTTACCAATGTTACCAGTTTCATCATAAGTACACATAAAATGTTTACTAAGCATTCTATATATTTCCTCTGCTTTTTCTTTATGGAATTTTTTAACAAGTGGTAAAACTGCAACTTTATATGGTGCAAGTGCTGGAGATAATTTCATTACTTCTCTAATGCTTCCATCCTCTAAAGTTTCTTCATTATATGCATCGCACAATACAGCAAGAGTTAATCTATCACATCCAACAGAAGGTTCAATTACATATGGAGTATATTTTTCATTTGTTTCAGGATCTAAATATTTAAGTTCATTTTTAGAGTGATTTGAGTGAACTGTCAAATCATAATCTGTTCTATCAGCAATTCCCCAAAGTTCTCCCCATCCGTGAGGATATTTATATTCTATATCAGTTGTTGCCTTACTATAGAATACTAGTTCTTCCTTTTTATGTTCTCTAAGTCTTAAATTATCATTTTTTAATCCCAAATCATTTAAAAATTTAACTGCATAATCTTGATAATATTTAAACCAATTTAAATCATCCCCTGGTTTACAGAAAAATTCATATTCCATTTGTTCAAATTCTCTTGTTCTAAATGTAAAATTACCTGGTGTAATTTCATTTCTAAATGATTTAACTATTTGACATATACCAAATGGTATTTTTGCTCTAATAGTTCTTTGTACATTTTGAAAATTAACAAATATACCTTGTGCTGTTTCTCCTCTTAAATATACTTTATTTTTAGTATCTTCAGTAACACCCATATGTGTTTCAAATAATAAATTAAATTGTCTTATATTTGTAAAATCTGATGCTCCACATTTTGGACATTTAATTTTATTTTCTTTAATAAAATCTTCTAATTTTTCATTAGACCACCCATCACCAGTCTCTTGTCCATCTGTAAATTCTTCTATTAATTTATCAGCACGAGCTCTTGATTTACATTTTTTGCAATCAATTAAAGGGTCTGAAAAACTAGATACATGCCCACTTGCTACCCAAACTTCAGGATTCATAAGAATTGCAGCATCAAGTCCATATGAATTAGGGCTTTCTTCTATAAATCTTTTCCACCAAGCCTTTTTTATATTATTTTTAAGTTCTACTCCTAAAGGTCCATAATCCCAAGTATTAGCAAGTCCTCCATATATTTCACTTCCTTGAAATATAAATCCATATTGTTTACATACATTTACTATTTTATCCATAGTTAGATTTTCCATATTATTTCATCTCCATCTCTATTATTATTTATATTTTCCTTTATATTGCAAAAGGATTAACATCAGTTATTTTAATTCTAAACAAAGCTGTTTCTTTTCTTCTTTTTCTATAAATTCATTATGTTTGTATACCATATCTGCATATTTTCTACATAAATATTCTGGAAGTTCTATTACTCTATTACCATCACTAAAACCATATTTTAATTCGTAATAATTCCAAATTAACTTTATAATATTAGGATTATTATTAATAAATTCTTTTAAATATTCATCTAAAAAATCTAAATCAAATTTTGATATTTTTTTATGATGTATTTCCATTAGATTTAAATGTACTACTTCCAACTCATTTTCTAAATCATAAGGTTTAGTTATATGATGTGTCCCATAAGATGATTCATCATTATAAAATTTGAACAAATGTCCTATATAGCCTGTATAGCATGTAGTAATATGAATCAAATTTTTATCTGATACTTTATCTAAAAATTTTAATCGGTCATTTTGGTATTTGTCTAATATTAAATTTAATATATTTAAATATTTATTTGATAAATTAATAACTAAATGTCTGCCTGAAGTGCTTGAAACAATTATTTCTCCACCATTTTGTTTTATTGAACGTATTGTATTATTCCTCAAAAAGTACTTAGTAATTTCTTCTATTTTCCCTCCATCATTTAATCCATCAATTGTATCCGTTATATCTGGTGTCGAAGTTTTTAATAGTTCCATATTCTTATACTTTTCATCTGGTATTGCACTAATTACTACTTTTCCATCTTTTTCTTTCATTCTAATTTTCTTATACATATTAGAATTAAGATGTTTCTTACCAATATATTTCATATAACACCTCCATAAATTAAAAGATGATTCTTTATAATTTGTAAGGACTCATAAATTATGAGCGGTTCCACCTTACTTATTCTTTAATAAGAATCATCTTTAGGTTATATAGCTGTTTAAGTTTCCACACTTAGTCATCGCTTCTTTATCAAATTCATTATAACATATTTTATTTTTATATGTATACATTTTTTATCGATTTTAAGAAATTTTTACTTTTTAAATAAAGTCCACTATATCTATCATAATATTCATTTATAAAATCATCTATCTCTTTTCTTGTATTATTTGATAATTTTATTTTACTTATTTTAGATATATCTACATGATAAAGTTTTCTTAAAACATTTATTGTTTTTTTATCTACTATTTTTTCATTAGTATGACAATTTGCACATACAAATCCACCCTTACTAGTAGAAACTGTAATAGCGCTAGGTCTTCCACATACTGCGCATGAGTCAAGTACAGGTTTTATACCTAAATAATCTAAATATTTAAGTTCTAGTATATTTGTTATTATTATTGGATCATACCCATCTTCTATTTTTAGTAGAGTTTCTTCTAGTAACTTAAATATATCTTTTTCATTAGTTTGTTTTAAAACCTGAGAAGTAAGCTCTAGTAAAAATGAAGCATAACTTATTTTTAATAAATCTTTTTTTATTTCAGTAAAAGGATTTATTACATCTGCGCATATTAAAGTAGATAATTTCCCTTTTTTGTAATATATTTGAAAAATTGCATAGGTTAATTTTGTTGTTACACTTCTAATAGGACTTTTAATTGATTTAGCACCTTTTGCGATTACACTAATTATTCCATATTCTTCTGTAAATATATTTAAAAGTTTACTTGTTTCGCTATATGCATTTTCGCTAATTACTATCCCTTTTACTTTCGTTATCTCCAAGATACTCTACTTCCTTTTCTTGCATTTCTTTAAATTTTAAGAAATATTCTATTTTCCCTGTCATTTTAAATAAAGACCAAACATCATTCTTATTCATATTATCACCTATTTATATAATGATGCCTTTAAAAATTTTTATTCATTATTAAACCCAAATTCTGTTAAATATTTATCTTTTTCTCTCCAGTTATTAACTGTCTTAACAAATAATTCAAGATATACTTTTTTACCTACTAATTCTTCTATATCTTTTCTTGCTTCTATTCCTATTTCTTTTATCATAGAACCAGAATGACCTACAAGTATTCTTTTTATTCCTTCTCTTTCAACTATTATAAGCACATTAATATGAATGCTATTTTTTTCTTCTTCATATTTTTCAAGTACACATGTTACTGCATGTGGTACTTCTTCATGAGTCAAATTAAGTACTTTTTCTCTAACTATTTCTGATACCATAAAGTTAATACTTTTATCTGTATAATAATCTTCACTATAGTATCTTTCGCCTTCATCTAAATACTTTTTAATAGTTTTTATTAAATCATCAATATTATCTTTCTTTAAAGCTGATATTGGAATAATTTCTTTAAAATCAAATAACTTATTATATTCTTCAATCATTGGAAATAAATTTTCTTTTTTTATTCTATCTACTTTATTTAACACTAAAAATACATTAGAATCTACTTCTTTTAATTTTTCAAGTATGAATTTATCACCTTTACCTATTTTCTCTGTAGCATCTACCATAAATAATATAACATTAGTATCTTCAATCGAATAATAAGATTGAGAGTTCATATACTTACCTAATTTATGCATTGGTTTATGAATACCTGGAGTATCTATAAATATTATTTGTGAATCATCATCATTATATATTCCTTGAATATTATTTCTTGTTGTATGAGCTTTATCTGATACAATTGCAACTTTACTACCAATAATACTGTTAATTAATGTACTTTTACCAGCATTTGGTCTACCTACTATTGATACAAATCCTACTTTCATTTTAAATCCTCTCCATCAAATGGATATGGACATAATTCTTCTACTGTATGAACTATTTCATCACCATTTGGATTCATTGCAATTATCATCTTATCTTTTTCAAAAAACTCTTGAATAACTTGTCTACATATCATACAGCTCATACCAATTTTTTCATTATCACACATAACATACATTTTTTCAAAATCATGTTTTTTATATCCAGCACTTATTGCAGATACAATCGCACTTCTTTCTGCGCATATAGTGCCTCCATATGAAGCATTTTCTACATTTACTCCATTAAATTCTGTACCATCTTTCATTAATGCAATTGCCGCTACTCTAAAGTTAGAATAAGGACTATAACTATTATTTAATAACTCTAATAATTTTTCTTTCATATTATCTATTTACTCCATATTCTTTTAATATTTCATTTTGAAGTGAAAACATTTTTATTTCATCTTCTTTTTCCATATGATCATATCCAAGTAAATGTAAAAAACCATGTACTGTCAAGAAAGACAATTCTCTTTTTAAAGAATGACCATATTCTTCTGCTTGTGATTTTGCTTTATCTATTGAAATATAAATATCACCAAGCACTCTTATAAAAGAATTACATGTTTCATCATCATTTAAAGCAAAACTAATTACATCTGTTTCTCTATCAATATTTCTATATGTTTTATTTATTTCATGTATTTTTTCATTATCTACTATAATTACATTAAATTCAGAATCTTCTTCACCCATATATTTAGTCATAAATTTAATTAAATCTGGTAGCTCATCTATTTCTTTTAGTTTTTCATTTGTTTCATTAAATACTTCTGTCATCTTAAAATCCCCCATAATGAATAATTTGTATAAATCAAAAATATTATAACACATAATATTATAGTTAATATATTTTTAAATAAATCAGTTGAAAAAAACGCTGGTAAATGACTTTCTAAAGTGTCACATATAATAAATATTAAATATCCTACAAAACCACCTGCAACATTTAATATAATATCATCTATATCAAATGTTCTTCCAATTTTTAATTGTGTATATTCTATTACACCTGATGTAACTAATGATATAAATAATATTGGCGTTACCTTTCTTGTTTTCATTATATATGAAACAAAAAGACCAAATGGTACAAATAAAAGTATATTACCAAGTATATTTCTCATAAATACTTTTGATCCAACCTTATATCTTAGTATTTCCTTAAATGGGATAAAATTATTCGTTCCATAATTTACATCTTGGAATGTTACTACATAAAATAAAAGCATCGCATAAATTAAAAAGGCAAGCATAAATAGTTCTTTATAAAGTACAAATTTATCTTTATGCACTACTAAATATGTTATTCTGATTGTTACTATTACTACTGTAAATATTAAAAGCATTGGCCAGTTGTTACTAACTGCATCCTTTAGTGTTTGTTCTATCATTTTATTACTCCTTACTATTCTTCTGTTATAGGTTCTATTTTTTCTTCTTTCCCTATTTCTTCATAACATGTTATAAACATATCTAATACTATTTTACTATCTTTTTGATAAAAATTCAAAGTTTTTTCATCAAGTATGTACTCATCTTTATCAAGTGATTGTAAAATCTTTTCTTTAACTTTTTCCTTAGCCTTTGTTTTTGCTTCATTTATGTTATAAGTATCATTTATAATTTTTATTTCTTTTTGATTTTCTATTCCAACTTCAAATGGTACTAATCTATTTTTTAAACTAATAATTTTCTTTCTTTCAAAGTTTTTATATTTTTTTCTTGAAATATAATCTTTTCCTATTTTTATATAAAAACTTCTTTTATTATTATTTGTATATTTTTTCTCAGTATACTTTAAAGGAAACTCTATAGACACATCATACCATACTTCTGCATAAACTTTTCCTTTAGAATGAACATATTTTTTTACTTCTTCATCTTTCGTTATCGCACCACTTATTATTACATCACCTTTATTTACATAAGTATTAGGTTCAACCATTTTTAATCCATCTTCCGCATATATTTTTTTTATTACACCTGATTTTTTTGCAACAACATTTGTATACTCAGTACTTACATTATTATTTTGTTTTTTTCTTTCAACAATTTTTACCTCATATTTAGTACCAATATCAGTTATTTCTATCCATTCAATACTATCTTTATATTTATCTGTAATTTTCTTTTTTATTTTTTCTATAGAATCATACGATTTTTTTAAATGATATTTTTTTATTCCATAACTATCTAATTCTTTAATTATTTTTTCATTTAAATCCTTATTCATACTTATTATATTTACACTAAAAATTGTATTTGATAAATAAATTAAAAATAAAAGACCAAGTATTACCATTATTATAAATACTTTATTTTTATTTAATTCTTCTTTAAATTTTAAATACCCTTCATTATTTATTATGGTAAGAGTATATATTGATTTTATTTTATTTAAATTTTCATAGTCTTTACTATTTATTTTAATTATTATTTCTTTATTTGATATTCTTTCTATTTTTAAAAGGTTAATATTATTTTTTTTACATCTAAGAATAAATTTTTCTATTATTTTTCCTTCTACTTTTATTATTAAATAACTATTCATTTTCTCCCTCAAAAATAATTTCATTATAATTTCCAAGTATTAGTACTTCACTACTTAACATTTTGTTAATAGAAAGATTTTTCCCTTTAATAGTTATTTTTTCTTTATTATTATATATAACTATTTCATAGTTTTCTATTTTTCCTATATTAGTAAAATTTTCAATATCTATCATATTTTTCTTAATAGTTATCTTAAATTCTTTTTGATATATATAGTTTCTTAAGTTACTAGTATGCTTCATAAACAATATCACCCTAGTAAATTATATGAAAAAATATAAGACTTAAGACATCTTATATTTGTGATAATTTTTCTTTTATAATTTTATTTACTTCACCCATATCTGCTCTATTTTTTAATTTTGGTGATATTTCTTTCATTATTTTACCCATATCTGATTGTGCTTTTGGATTTACTACATTAAATGCTTCATCAATTATAGAATTAATTTCCTTCATAGTTAATGGTTTTGGTAAGTATTCATTTAATATATCAATTTCTTCATTGTATGAATCAATTAGATCTTGTCTTCCAGCTTTTTCAAAATCTTTAACAGCATCTTTTCTTAATTTTACTTGTTTAGTAACAATGCTTAACATCTCTTCTTCGCTTAATTCTTTTTTAGAATTTATTTCTTCCATTTGTATTGCTGCCTTAACAGATTTTATTGTATCTGCTTTCTTTCTGTTGTGTTCTTTCATCGCACTTATTAAATCTTTTTGAAGTCTTTCTTTCATATTATATTCTCTCCTTTTATTTAAAAAAGCAGTATTAACTGCTTAAATTAGTCTCTATCACGACTTTGTTTTTTTCTACTATTTTTAATACCAGCTTTTTTAGCTTCTCTTCTTTGAACACCAGGTTTAGAATAATGTTCTCTTTTTTTACATTCAGAAGGGATACCACTTTTAGCTACTACTTGCTTAAATCTTTTTAAAGCGCCATCAATATTTCCGTTTTTTACCACTACTTTAGTCATTCTTATCCCTCCCTTCATATTAACTAAACAAATTATATCACTTAGAAGACTTTATTTCAACAATTTTTTTAAGTTTTTTAGTTAAAAGTAAAAGAAAAAGTGAGAATAATCCCACTTTTACATACTTTTTGAAACATTTTCATCTAATGATTCTATTTTGTTAAATAATTCTGGTGATATTTCTTCTATAGAATACATAACTGTCGTGTCTCTTGAAATACCTTTCATAGTTGGAAAAACTCTGTCAGTTCCTTTGCATCCATATGAAGATGAACGCTCTTTAATAGTTTCATAACCACTATTTAATTCCTCATGTATTTCACGCTTATCACTATAAATACAAGCTCCTTTTAACTTCATATTTTCAAAACAAAAAGAATCATTATTAAGATTAAACTCATAATTAGACATATTCAATAAACCATCTTCATTAAATGAATGTACATATTTTTCTTCTTTATTTTTAACAATTAAATTATTATCTTTAGTAACTGCTCCACCTACAGCATTCTTACCAGAGAAGAATACTTCAGAAGCATGAGTGCATTCAAGTAATCTATGATTTCCTATCAATTTTTTATTTGCATAATTTAATTCTTCAGACTTATTTAATTCATCTCTTAAAAAACTCAACAAATTCAATGTTATTCCTTCATTTTTAATATCTTCTAATTCAAGAAATCCCATTATTATTGCTTTATTTAAAAGTAATTCTCTCTCTTCGTCTTCCTCTAATTGACCTGACTTCTTTAAATCATTTCTTCTTGTTAATAAAAAATTTAGTTTTTCTTCAATATTTTCCATATAAACCTCCTATAATTATATCTACAACATAATTGTACCTCTGAAAAAATATTTTTGTCAAGAAAATTTCACATTATATTTTGAAAAGAAATAATTTGCTTAAAGTCCGATTTTAATTAATGTACAGACTTAACTTTCAACTTGTTAAATATAGAAATAATATTCACCATATTTTGATAGTTTAAAATCAATAAACATACAAAAAACTCCAAAACTAAATTGGAGTTTTTGTAATTTACCTCAAAATAGAAATAGTTTTTTATATATTAAATCTTATTTTTAAACTTAAATTTAAAAACCACACATATTATTGTTAACTAGTCTTCTTATACTTGAACCAAGGGCTCTTCCCATATCAACAAATACATTAAAGCCTTTAGCAAGTGCACTAAAAAGACTACCTGAAATTGTTCCACCACCGCTTATATTCTTCATTTCTGAAGTACTTAACTCTTTCATATTACCTCCTATCTGCATTTATATGGCCTTGTAAAACCATCAAAAACACCTGATATAAACGATATAACACCTGCGATAACTGCCCATGCAGTCGCAGACATTCCACCACCTTTTATACTTTTCATTTCATTTTTACTTAACTCTCTCACATTTTGTACCTCCTTTAATTTCAAATACTTTATTAAATAACTTCAAATTATCATATCTATGTGAAATTAATATCAAAGTTACATCATATTCCTCTTTTACTTTTCTAACTATATTTTCTTCACTTAGAATATCAATACCGTTTGTAGTTTCATCTAATATAAGTACTTTTTTATTTTGTAGTAATGCTCGTGCTAATAATATTCTTTTTCTTTCTCCATCTGATACATTATGACCATTTTCTTCTAAAAGAAAATTTAGGGATATATTCTTTTCTTTTAGAAATTTATCAATACCAGTTACTTTAATAACTTTCTCTAATTCTTCATTTTTAACATCTTTATATAACTTTATATTATCTAATATAGTACCAGTAAATATAATTTCGTCTTGCGATACAAAACATATATTATCTGTTATATCTTTAAAACTCAACTCATCAATATTTACATTATCAATAAGTATAGATCCTTTATTAGGATTTAATTCTTTAGTTAATAATTTAAAAATAGTTGATTTACCTACTCCACTTGGTCCTTTTATAAAGACAAAATCATTTTTATTTATAGTAAAATTAATATTATCTATATAGGAGTGACAATTATATTTGAATGATACATTTTTAAACTCAATTTTATCTTTAAATATTAAACCATAGTCTTTTATTATATTTTCTTTAACAAAAAAGTTTTCTAGCCTCTTATATGAATTCTTAGCATTTATAAATAAATTATCTAATGACACTATATTTTTAAATGAAAGAAAGTAATAAATTATTACGGAATTTGCTACTAAAAGATAAGAAAATGATAATAAATTTTTATTAACTAAAGTATATCCTACAAACAAAATTAATATATTTGACCAAGAACTAATTAAATTATCTACAAGATTAAAGTTTAATAATATCTTATTATATTTTATATTTGAATCTAATAAATCATTATATTTATTTTTAAAATCATTTATTCTTTCTTTTTCAATACCACAATTTTTTATTGTATTAATACCAACTATGCTTTCTACTAAATAAGAATTAATTAAGGAATTTTTTTCTTTTAAATCATATGAACGGGAATATATTTTGTTTCTAAAAAATAAATATAAAATAATATAAATAACACTTATAAGGAAGATTAACAAAAATAAATACTTGTTTATTATAAACATAAAAATAAGAATAAGAATCATATACAAAATATCTAATAATGAAGAAAATAAAACAGTATTAACAAATTCTCTTATACTAGATAAATCATTTATTCTAGATACAATATCACCAACTGGTCTACTATGATGATATTTAAGAGGAAGGGATAGTATTTTTTTATATACTTTATTCATTACTTTAAAATTTAACTTTTTATCAAATGATATAATGGCTCTATTTCTTATATAATCAATAATGGATTTTATAACGGATAATAACAAAAATAGAAATAAAATAAATTTAGAGGATTCAAATCCATTATATAAAGCACTTAAATAAAATGAATTTAGTAAAGAAAATATGGACGCTAAGATTGAGATAATAAAAACTAAAAGAAAGCAGGTGATAATAAATTTATTTTTAAAAACACATATATTTTTTTTACTATTTTCTTTTACTAAATCATTTGTCTTTTCAAATGTAATTACAACATTTGTCCATTCTTTTAAAAACATATTTTTATCATATATAAATTTTCCTCTAATAGGATCTTCTACTATGATTTTATCTTTTTTAATATTTTTTATTACAATGAAATGATCATATTTTTCATCTAATTTTATATGTGCGATGAAAGGCCTCGATATTTTATTTAAACTATTATATTTACACATATATGCATTAGATTTAAGTCCTAACTTATTGGATGCCTCAACAATATTATAAATGCTTGTCCCATTATTATCTGTTTTAGTTAAATTTCTAAGTTTATCAATACTAATATTTCCTTTATAATATCTAATAATATTATAAAGACAGGTTACACCACAATCTTTAATCCCTTGTTGCCGTACAAATTTATGTCTCATTTTATCCCTCCACTTATTATATAAGCCGTTTCTCCTTCAAATTCCCCTAAAAAAAGTAAAAAAAATGAAAAAAAGTTCAATTTTTTCCATTTTAATTAAAAATATTACAAAAAAAATATGATTATTAATCATATTTATAAAAGTTAGCTTTGATTTAATTTAACATTTTTTAGTATATCGATCATTTCACTAATATTTTTTTCATAATCTTTATGAAGTATTACCGAATTTGAATATAATACATAATTAGTATCTGCTTTAAAATCAATTACAGCAAATATATATACACATTCAGATGAATCAGTATTTGTACCTGTATATTCTACTTTAGTAATAGTTTTATCATCCATATCTATTACTTTTTCTTTTTTAAATAGTTTTAAATCTTTTCTAGTACTTAAGAAATATGAAATTTGTTTATCTAATATTTCTTTACTACTATTTTCTTCATATTCATTTAATGCATATGTAAAAAATCCAATAACTTGTTTATCATTTTTTGTAAGATATAAATCATAATTACTTACTTTTTTCTGTTTAAAATCTTCTTTTGCAGTTACTGTTACTCTACCATCCGCAGTTGTATAAGATGCATCATTTACTTTTACTTCCTCTTTTTTCTTAGTTGGATCTGTAACAGATAATACAAAAATTATTATTAATGGAACAAGTATTGCACTTAATACTACCACATATAACCATTTCTTACTAAAATTCATATTCTTTCTCCTTTTTAATCTTCTATATCATTATTTTCAAATTTTATATCTAAGAATTTTCTACTTGATAAAAAATCACACATATGAACAAATCTCTGATATTTATCCTTTGGAAGAGGTAAAACAACATCACTATAAGGATTTGTATTCCATTCTCCCATATGTGATGAAACAACTCTTGTAATAAACTCAAGTTCTTCATCTGTTAAAGATGTTTTATCTTTATTTTCTTTTATATAATCACATACAATTATAGGATGATCAAACCTAGTATATTTTTCTTCAGTTACTCCATGTTTAAGTCCATCATGAATCATTATAGAAATAATAAGTAAATCCTTTTCATCACTAGTAAATTTATGTCCAATACTATTATTGTCCAAAAGTTCTTTTGCTATTCTAATAGCGGCTTTAGTATGTCTTACAAGTCCGCCATCACCTAAAGAAAATGATGGATGATATTTGCCTGTTGAAGATGCTGCTACTTTAAAAAAATAATCAGGAAGTAATGATACTAATTCCTTTGCTATTTTTTTATATCTATCATTTTTTATATAACTATATTCTTTATTAAATACTTCTGTTTTTTCCATTTATACCACCTAATAAAATAATACATTTCTTTTATTTTAAAGTCAATAGTCTATGCCATACTTGCTAAAGAATATCTTTTAATATCATTAGATGTATTTTTATAAAACTCTTCATCTTTTCTGTTAGAATAATACTCTTTAAATTTTTCTATTTCTTCTATTAAATTATCTGCTTTAATATATTCATTATCCCTTATTTCAAGTTTATATTTTCCATATGAAGACTTAATAAAAGGTCCATCCAAATAAACTGATGTAAAATAGTCCCCATCAAAACAATAAATGTGAACTGTACTTCTACTATCGTCCATTTTATAGACCTTTTTTTCTTTTTCATTAATAATGCCAAAAACAAAATGCTTTACATCCTGTTCATCTTTTTTACTTGATTTAACCATTCCTTCAAAATAACCATTTTCAAGTTTAATTATATTTCCACTCCAACAGTTATTTGTATCAAAATTATCTTCCACTTTCTTACACATATTCCAATATATTGTTATATCTTGTACTTTCATTTTACCACCTCTCGCACTCTATTATTCATTATAGCATAAAATTATACAATAAAAAAAGATATATTATTCATTAACTAAATATGAATATATATCTAATGATAATTTTTCTACATTATGTCTTATTACTCCATCATTTATTTTTACATAATTATTTAATATAGTATCGCAATCAATATTTTCCTCATCAAATAAAACCGGATCTTTTTGTTCTAAAGTAGAATATTTTTCTGCTACTTCCTTATCTATAGAGCCAGTATTTGCAACTACTATATCAATTTTATGAGTACCTAGGTATGAATTTAATACTTTTAAATGATCACTTACTTTAAAGTCATCTGTTTCACCTGGTTGTGTAACCATATTACAAACATACATTATTTTAGCAGATGTTTTATCTAATTTTTCTATTATTTTCTTACTTAATAAATTTGGAATAATACTAGTATATAAACTACCCATACTAAGTATTATTAAATCAGATTCATCAATAGAATCAAAAACTTCATCACATATTTCTGGTTCTTTTTCATAATAAACTTTTTTTATTTTTAATGGTGATTCTGTTATATAATGTTCACCATTTACTATACTACCATCCTCCATAATAGCAGATAAAACAATATTATCTTCTGAAAAAGGAATTACTTTACCTTTTAAATTTAAAACCTTACTAATTGATTTTATACCATCTGATAAATTACCTGTTATTTGTGTTCCAGCAGTTAAAAGCAAATTACCTACTGTATGTTCATTAAGTTCACTATTACTACTAAATCTATAATTTAAAAGTTTTTCCATAAGTGGTTCTGTTTCGGATAATGATATCATAACTCTTCTAATATCACCCATCGCAGGTATATTAAATTCTTTTCTAAGTTTACCTGTACTTTTACCATCATCACAAACAGATACTATACTTGTAATATCAAGTGGAAACTCTTTTAAACCTTTTAAAAGTGTGGACATTCCTGTTCCACCACCAAAAATTGTTACTTTTTTCATTTTACCACCCACTAAATTATACTATAAAATAATGTGTTTTAACAATATTTTTTTATATTTTATTGAAGTGGTAAAAGAATTATGATATATTAAAGGCGTATTATGTGGGGGATTTATGGGTATGAATGAAGAAGTAAAAGAAATATTTAAAACAAACAAAGCATATAAATTAGATGATATATGCAAAAAAATTAAAACAATGAGTAAGGAAGATATTCAAAAAGAATTAAATGAACTTGAATTTAATGGATTTTTAATAAAGGAAAATAATAAATATAGATTATTTCCAAAAGATTATAAACTTGTTAACATAAGAATAGATACAAATGGGAATGGATTTTTCTATGTTAATGATGATTTTTATGTTATCGAAGAAAAAAATTTAAATGGTGCATTAAACGGTGATTTATGTACAGTTAATATGTTTACTGGTAAAGTACATAGTATTGTTAAAAGAAAATCAAATTTAATAATATGTGAAGTCAAGGATGGAAATTATATTATTACAAATAATAATAAAAATTATCTTATAGAAATAGAAAATTCTAGTACAAAGGGACTTGTTGATGGAAATATAATTCTTCTTAGAATTAAAAATTATGATAAAAATACTTTAAAATGTAATTTAGTAGAAGTATTAGGTCATGTGAATGATCCTGATATAGAACTTAAAAAAATAGCAATTGCTAACAATTTTAATATTGATTTTAGTAAAGATGCGATTAAACAAGCAGATTCAATTAAAGAAACTGTACAAAAAGATGAATTAGAAGGAAGATTAGATTTAAGGGATAAATTAATTTATACTATTGATGATGATCATACAAAAGATATGGATGATGCTATTAGTATTGAAATTAATGATAAAGGAAATTATGTTATTGGTGTACATATCGCAGATGTTTCACACTATATAAGACCAAATACTCCACTATTTAATGAAGCTATGCAAAGAGGAAATAGCCTATATATGCTTAATACTGTTATTCCTATGCTTATGCATAAACTATCTAACGGAATATGTTCACTTAATCCAAATGTTGATAGACTTACAATTTCATGTATTGCCGAAGTAGATAAAAATGGGAATATAGTAGATTATGATATAAAGAAAAGTGTTATTAATTCAAAAAAGAAAATGAGTTATTCTGATGTAAATAAAATACTTATGGATAATGAAGTAGTACCTGGATATGAAAAATTTATAAATAATTTAAAACTTGCAAATGAAGCATCCTTCACACTTAATAAAAACTATAAAGAACATGGTTACATACAATTTGGTAATAATGAAATAAAATATACTGGTGAAGAAGGAAATGAATTTAAAAATGTAGAACATAGAGCTGCAGAAAAAATAATTGAAGACTTTATGCTTTTAGCAAATAAGATAGTTGCGACAAATTTCGAATATGTTCCTTTTCCATTTAGAGTACATGAAACTCCTGATACTGATAAAATTAAATCTGCATTAAATTATTTAAAAAATCTCGGATATAATATTCCAAATATTAATAATATAGATAATCCAAAGGTACTTCAAGGAATATTAAAAGGATTATATGAAAGTGGTGACTACTCTATTACATCACAATATATATTAAAATCACTAAAAAAAGCAAGTTATTCACCTGAAAACGATGGACATTTTGGATTAGGATTTAATGCTTATACACACTTTACTTCCCCTATTAGAAGATTTAATGACTTACTTGTACACACTATTATTTCAAATTATTTAGGCAAAAACTTTAACACTGAAGAAATTGAAGAAATAAATAAAAATCTATATAAAATGTGCGAACATATTTCAGAAACAGAAATAAATGCTGATAATGCTGAAAATGAAGCATTAAAATATAAAATGGCCGAATTTATGGAAGATAAAGTTGATGAATATTTTAATGGAAAAATAGTTGATATTCACCCTAAATATATAATTATTAAGCTTGAAAACAACATATATGGACTAGCATATATTAACACAATTAAAAATGGTGGTTATTATTTTGATGAACATGACTATGTTATAAAATCAAAAAATAATAAAACAGCTTATAAACTTGGTGATTATGTTAGGGTTAAAGTAATTGAAGCTGATAAAGATTTTAGAAAAATTAATTTTAGGATCACTGAAAACTTAAATCACTTAAAAAATAAAATTGAAAATGAATATATAAAGCATGAAATGGTTGAATTTATGGAAAATAAAGTGGGTGAATATTTTAATGGCAAAATAATATATGTTCATTCTAAATATGTAATCATTAAACTCGAAAATGGTATATGTGGATTAGCTCATATAAGCACAATTAAAAATGGCGGTTATTATTTTGATGAACATGATTATGTGGTAAAATCAAAAAATAATAAAATAACTTATAAACTTGGTGATTATGTAAGAATTAAAGTAGTTGAGGTAAACAAAGATTTCGGGAAAATTAATTTTAGAATCACTGAGAATTTAAACAACTTCAAGAATAAAGATAGCGATGAAAATGAAAAGATAAAGAAATTAACAAGAGACTAATGTATTCAAAATGTCTCTTTTTTTCTATTATATTTTTATTTTAAATGTTTTTAATATCTCTTTTTATACACTAATATTGAATCTTTTATATCATCTATATCAAACTTTATTCCTTTAACTCCTTTAAATGAAACAAATTCTGGATTATATTTTTTCAAAACCATTAATGTTTTTTCTAAATCATATATAAGCTCCCAATCTTCCTGGTACTTAGTTGTTGAAATTGTTTGATATAAATAACTTATTAATAAAGTACCATCATTTTTAAGTATTTTATCCATCTTATCAATCATTATTTTAAGAAAATGCCTTGATAAATATGTTCCAATATTAGATAACCAAATAATATCATATGATTCTGGTAATTCTTCTTTAAAAATATCTCCAATTATAAAGTTTGGATTTACTCTCTTCAATTTATTTTTTATCTCTTCATAATTTTGATTATTTAAATATAGATTTGTTTCTTCTATCACATATGTTCTATCCTCATCCATTGAATACAATTTATTTCTTATTTGTTTTCCTGAATATGTATTAAATAATTCATCCCAAAATATATATGATTCATAATCTAATAACCTTAATGTAATTTTTAACTTTTCATAATATTCTTTATTAAAAACATTATTATTATCTTTAAATACTTTTGGATAATCTTTATATCTAAAAAAATCATAAAATTCATTTTTTGATAATACAATAATTGCGGCAGCCTTCAAATAATAATAAAATTTAGTATATGGATTTATGTCCAATACAGTCACATCATTACAATCTCTATAAATAGCATTTAATACTTGATCACCAGAAGAACCCATAGTAAATAATTTTTTATTTTTTAAATTAAAGTTATCTATGTAACCTGATATATTTTCTGTTGCAAAAGGATAAATTCTTTCAAAACCTTTATTAAACGCTTTATCATATATAATTTTACCATCACATCTGTCTATAGCACTATTTAATATGTTTTCAAAATTTTCCATGAAATTACTCCTTTTTTATTTATTGGTTATTATACATTAAAAAATATTACATTTCAATTACTATTAAAAAAATATATAAACAACTAATTTTAAATTTTAGATATTTGACATAAATATTAAATGTATATGTATATATGAAAAAAAACCAATCAATACTGACTGGTTTCTTATTATCCAATTATGGTGCGAGTGTCGTAGATATCTACAACTTTTCACAAGTACGAATGATGTAAATATCACTCATTAAACTCATTTTACCATAAAAATTATAAAATGTCCCGTTAAAATTGACTTTTTAAGATTTTTTGCTATAATAATTTACACCAAAGGGGGGGGAAAATACATGGATGATGTTATGGATTATATTGGATTAGCCAATATATATGAAAAAAAAGAATGTATCATTGATGGAAAAAAACAAATATATTATGAAAAAATTGATTGTGCCTATGGTTTTTGGTATAACTTTAATAATAGTTGGAAAACTTTTGTTGTTTTAACAGGTAAAATTGCTGGAGAAACAATAGGTTCTAATTCTATTTATGATTATTCTTCATTTAGAACTCTTAAAGAATTAAGTGTTGAAAATAATCATATATATAATTATAACAAATTTAAGAGTATGAACAAATATCGAGATTTTATTGGTGACTATTTCACTTATGATTCTCATGAAAGAACGTTTACACGTATAACTAATCAAGATTTATTACAAAAAATACGAGGTACCACTAAAGATTATGATGATACAATTTTAAATAACGATACCGATATATCTCAAATGTATTCTGCAATTAAGAAAACAATTATTTCTCAAGATGAACAAATTATGCAAATATTAACATCGCTTTTTAAAAACCAAAAAGTTATAAATTCATCACTTGGTCTTGATATGAAAGCAAAATTAAAAGAAAACATTATTGTATATGGTTCTACGGGAACAGGTAAAACAGAAATTTTAAAGAGAATTGCTAATATATATAAAATCCCTATCGTTATTGAAGATGCAACATCTCTTTCTGAAATAGGTTATGTTGGTAGAAATATTACAGATATGTTAGAAAACTTATATTTGGCTGCTGGTAAAGATATCGAAAAAGCTCAAAAAGGAATTTTAGTTATAGATGAATTTGATAAATTAGCAGAAAAAGATAAGAGTTCTAAAGACCATGTTTCAAGAATTGGAGTTCAAAGATCATTGTTAAAATTATTAGATGGTTCAACATTTTATTTTGAAGATAAAAAATTTGATACTTCAAGACTTTCTATAGTTGCATTAGGTGCATTTACAGGAATAGTAGACAATGATGATTATTCAAATGTATCATCAAAAGATTTTGTAAAATATGGGATAATGCGAGAGTTAATGGGTAGGTTCTCAAAGTTAGTTGCTATGAATCCTTTATCAAAAGAAGATATTAAAAAAATATTAACAGAGTCTGATTTTAGCCCATTAAATACATATAGATTATTATTTGAATCTATGAATATAGAATTTTCATATGATGAAGATTTTATCGATTACATTGCAGAAAAAGCTATCGCATTAAATAGTGGTGCTAGAAGTCTAAAAACAGTTTTTGATGATACTATTAGTAGTGCAATGTTTAGAATTTTTGCTGGTGAGTATTCCTCTATAAATTTAACACGTCCAACTAATGATGAAAAACCATATGTATTAACGAAAAAAAGATGATTACATTTCAATTTCATAATCATCTTTTTCTTTACTTTTATCATTTTCTTTATTCCAAATATAGTCATCTTTAATTGATTCAATAGTTTTATCACTAAATATTCCATGAGTATATAAATTTTTTGAAAAATTCCAATAATCTTCTCGTTCTTTTTCTTTTCCAAACATTTTATCTTTGATAAATTTAACTAATCTATCAAATAGATTTTCAAAGAAGTTAATAGTAGTTTGTAGTTTAGAATTTTTTTCTTTAAGATCATCAATTTCATCTTCTTGTTTATCTATCTTTTTTTCAAGAGATTTAACTTTTATATTTAAGGCATCATTATTTTCAGTTAGTATTTTAATCTTTTTCCTGTTTTCTTGAAGTTCAGTATCTACATCATTTAAAGTAATAGATAGTTTTTGCATTTTCTTATATTCCTTATTGGTTGAATCTACTTGCTGAATAAATTTATCAATTTTATCTTTATCATCTTTATTTAAAACATATTTATCTTTATTAGTAAAAGTAGTTTTTAAATTATTAACTATATCCTTAACCTTATTAGAATTATTATCTAGTTCTACTGATTTAATACCCGCTATTTCTAATCGCTCTTTATTTTTAGATAATTCTTCTTGCATTTCAATATAGTTTCCCATATCTTTAACATTTATATCTTTATTTCTACCTTTTTGTTTAGTTTTTAAAACATTATTTAAGCCATATTCTTTATTAAAACTAGCAATACATAAAGTTCTCATTTTATCTTGTAGTTCTATTAACTTTGTTTAGTAAATACATCAGATTTACCAACTTGTTTAGACATGCCATTTTTACTTTTATATTTAATAGGGACGCCAACAATATGCATATGTAGACTAGTTTCATCATAATGAATAATTGCACTTGCTACTTTAAAGTTAGGAATTAAAGTCTCTAAATCTTTAACTTGTTCTTTATATACATTAGACATCTTGTGCTTAAAACTATCGTCTTTAGTATCCCAATATTTTTTATCTCCAAGTTCAATAATAATTTCACAAGCTAAATCATTTTTAGAATTATCACTAATCTTTTTGAAATAGTCATCTATTTTTCTATCATCTCTTGTTTGTTTAGAATTGTATTCTAATCTTGCACTCTCAAATTCATCTTTATATAATTTTTGAACATCACTATATAAAGAAGTTGTTCCTCTAACTATTTCAATTAAATGCTGTTTATCATCATACTTACGATAATTATGTTTATCAACACGCGATAATTGTCTAGCATTTTGAATAGCATTATTTGATAGAGAAATAGTTCCGCTAGCATTAGATTTTGCTTTTACTCTTGATACATTTTTTCTATTTTTATCACTACCCAAATGTATCGAGTATGCAAGTTCTGACATATATAAATCACATCCTTTCTTTGCACTTATTTTGTTTATGACAAAATATTTAACCCCCTAGGTATTTTGACACAAGCATCAAAATTACCTGTGGGCTAGGGATTCCCTAGAACCCTTTTGAAACTTATTTCGTAATAAAGTTACCAGCAATAAAACAAAATTACATAAGTCTTATAAAATGCTTTTCCTACTTTCACGAGTAAATTCGCAAAACGTGTTCGCATTTTATTCTTCTACACTAAGCAATTCCTTTTTAACAGGTTTAACACCAATTTCAATAGGAATTGGCTCTCTCATATAGATAACACTATCGTTTGTTTCATCTGGCATATAATCAAATGCACTATCTATATCTTGCATTAAGAATTCATTTCTACCACGAATATAGATTATTCCATATCTATATTCTTTCATTTTCATATCAGGATCTATTTTACAATAATCTTCCATAGGAAATATTCTTATAATTGCTCTATTATCTCTTACATAATCAAAGTAAAATACTTTATCTTCTACATAATAGATTGCTTCTTCAAATCCCACATCATAGTATTGTCGGAGTCTCATAATATGTTTACCAATTTTATCTTCTGGTAAATAATTACTAAATCTTAAATAGACATAAATTCTCTTGATAAACATTCTATCACTTTTTAAAGAAACGTCAATTCTTGTCAAATTAAATGCCTTTTAAATAATCTTCTAATTCTGATAGTTTAATCTTTTGAGATAAATTCTTGATATAAATCTCATTAGAATAATTAAAAGCAAGAAATGTTGTACCTTTAATAATTATCTTATGTGGTTCAATATAAGTAAGATTAGTTTTATCTACTTTATGAATATAGCCATTAATAAAAGTAGGGGTAGCATGTGAAAACTCACAAATAAATTCTAATCTTTGTTTTAAAGATTCTTCAATTGTTATTTTTTGCTTGATAATATTTATCATAAGCACCATCTTTTCCTAGTAGGATGATTTTTTATAAAACAAAAAATCAACCCAAATTGAGTTGATATTTATATTAAAAGTTCGAATAGTTCGAACAGATTCGTCACTGGTGCCCCAGAAGGGATTCGAACCCCTGACCGCCGCCTTAGAAGGGCGTTGCTCTATCCAACTGAGCTACTGAGGCACTCAAATTTGTATCCTTAATCAAAGGACAATAAGATTATAACACTTTCATTTATCACTGTCAATACCATTTTCTTTAATTATTTTGTCACTTTCTCACTATTTACAAAAAAGTTAACTTTATCTACATTATAGTTATCCATAACAGAATATGAAATACTATATATTACCTCTTCTAATACTTTTTTATTTTCATTACTATCAAATAAATACTCATTAAAATTTAAATCAATCTCATTTTCAGTTAAATTATAATCAATAAGTTTAGTATTATAGTTTAAATAACTCATAAGATTACTTTCAAAAGAAAACTTACTAGCAAGTTCATCAATTATTATTTTTATTTTTTCTTCATCATTATTTACATACTTTGTTACTGGTACATAATAAACATCATTATTATTAGTTTTATTAGTATAATAAATTGTTACTTTATTAATACCTTTAATGCTATCAATATCATATGTTTTATTTATACCGTAATCTCTTGTAAGTTCAGTATCTAACATTATTCCTGTTTTAGGAAGTTTTTTTAAGTTTTCACCATCTATCTTAATAATAATTTTATCAATACCATCTATTGATGTAATAGAATATATTAATGATTCTATTACTTTTTCTTCATTTTCACTTTTTACATCAAGTACATTTGAATTAAAATTTAATGTTACTACATCATTATTTATTTTTTTCCCTAATAGTTTTGTATCACTAGGAAGTAATGCACAAAAACCATTTGGAATTTTATCTTGATATTTTCCATCCATCTTCATTGCCTCTATTAATTCATCTATAAGTAAATCTTTTTTTAAAGATGAAACCTGAATATTAGTTTTAGCGACATAATTATTTTTATCAATTAAATAAATATCATGATAATTAATATTTACTTCCTTATTAACCTCTTTATCTAAATCATATTTTTCTTTAGTAGGAAACAAATAAAATAAAAAGACTACTAATAAAAGAATCGTATATTTACTTATTTTTTTCATAGAAAATCTTTTTATCATTTTCATATCACCTAAAAAATTATATGCTTAATTTTAAAAAAAATGAGTTTTCTTATAAAGAAATCTCATTTAATTTGAGTAGTTCAATAACAGCACTGCTTCTTCCTTTGACACCTAGTTTTTGCATAACATTAGAAATGTGATTTCTAACAGTTTTTTCGCTTATTCCTAGTTTCTCAGCTATTTCTTTTGTTGTATAATTTTTTATTAATAGTTCAAACACTTCTCTTTCTCTTTTTGTTAATATTCCTTTGCTCATTTTTATCCTCACTTTCTCTTTAGAGGTGTATATATATAATTACTCATATTATCATATGTAAAAAAGTTTTTTATGTTAAAAAAAATAACACTAAAGTTATTTTTGAAATTTAATTGATATATACATTTTTGAGTCAAAGTTACTTTGAACTAAATTCATTATATCAGTTGCAAGTTTTGCATCCTGATTTTCTTTTATAACTACTACTCTAACTTGATCATCTTTTATTTTAACAAAATTTTCTAATTTTAGTTCATCTTTTATTTTAGTACTAATTTCTTCTTCTTTACCCTTCAATATATTTATTGTTTTTAATTCTTCATATGCATTATTTTTTTCTTCACTAGTTGCGTCCTTTTTAGTCAGAATTGTTTGCAGTTCAGTTATTTTTGCATTTCTTTCTTCTTCGTTTTCAACTTTTAAAGTAGATATTATTTCATTTTCTTTAGTACTAGTTACTTCTTTAGTTTGTTTACTATTATCAACATTTTTACTCGCTGTTTCTAAAAATTCTGACGGCATTGTTATATAATACACACTTAATACTAAAATTAAACTAAATAATGTTAAAATCCAAATACTTTTTCTATTTATCATATCTATTCCTCCATATATCTACTAATAAAATATATGAAGTTTTTTTATATTATAGTACAAAAAAAATAACAGATTTCTCTATTATTTTCTAGATACATATTTACCATCTTTTGTAGATATAACTACTACATCACCTTCACAGATAAATAAAGGTACTTTTACTTCAAGACCATTTTCAAGTGTTGCATCTTTAAGTGCATTTGTTGAAGTATTTCCTTTAACTGCATCTGTTGTATATGTTACTTTGTATTCTACTTTTTCTGGTAAATTTAAACCTATAAGTTCAGATTCAAAATATACAAGTTCAACTTCTAAATTTTCTTTTAAATATTTCTTTTCATTTTCAATTTGTTTTTCACTTAATTCTACTTGTTCATATGTATTCATATCCATAAAATAATACATATCAGAAGTATTATATAAATATTGCATTGTTTTTTTAGAAATATTTGCTTTTTCAATTTTTATATTAGTATTGAATGTTTTCTCTATAGTTCCACCTGTTCTTAAATTTTTAAGTTTAGTTTTCATGAATGCTGCACCTTTACCTGGTTTAACATGTAAAAAATCAACTATTTGATATAAATTACCTTCAACTATAACAGTCATACCATTTTTTATATCATTTATATCTATCATCATAATTATTCCTCCAGACTTTTTATTGTTTGTCTTATTACATTTGCGGAATCTTCTAATTTTTTAGCTTCATCTTTTGTAAGTTCCACCTTCATAACACCTTTAATTCCACTTTCATTAATTACTGATGGCATACCTAAGTATATGTCATCATATGGAGATGAAACAACTAAAACTTTATTTTCATTATTCAATATAGCATTAGTTATATTAACTAGGCACATTCCAATACCATAACTAGTTTCATTCTTTAGTTCAATTATTTTATATGCCATATATTTTGCTTTATCTAAAAGTTTATCAAGTTCTTCTTGTGGTAATATTTCTTTTATCAAAACAGAACCAACTTTAGCACTTGACCAAACAGCAAAACTGCTATCTCCGTGTTCACCTAATATATATGCACTAACATCTCTTATATTTATTTCTAACTTATTTGAAATTAAATATGCAAGTCTACTAGTATCAAGCATAGTACCACTACCGATTACTTTACCGGCTGGAAATTTAGAATATTTTTTAACTAAATAAGTTATTATATCAACTGGATTTGAAGCAACCAAAAATATACCATTAAACCCTGATTTAATAATATTTAATGTTATATCTTTTATTATCTTACTATTTTTTTTAACTAAATCAAGTCTAGTTTCATTCTTATTTTGATTAACACCTGCCGCAATTACAACAATTTTAGCATCTTTTGCATCTAAATAAGTCCCCGCTTTAATTTTAGTTTTTGAACCTAATGCATAAAGCGTATTACTAAGGTCCATTGCTTCACCCATTGCTTTTTCCTTATTTATATCAACTAATATTAACTCATCAATGTTAGAGTTTGTACTAATAAGTGCTGCAGCATATCTAACTCCAACATTTCCTGCGCCAACTACAACTACCTTATTCATAATTATCCCTTTAATCCTTTTTATATATTCTTATTATTTTTTCTTTTCTTTGTGAACTGTATGTTTCTTGCAAGTAGGACAATACTTATTCAATTCTAAACGATCTGGTGTATTTGTTCTATTTTTTGAAACAAAATAATTTTCTTTTGATAAACCTTTGTTTTCTTTACATTCAGTACATTCTAAAGCTACATGTCCTCTAGCTTCTTTTTTCTTTCCGTTTGCCATTAGTAACTCCTCCTTTTTTTCATATACTAACTAATTATATCACATTATTTTAAAATTTCAAATACTTTATTTGATACTCTTGAACTTATTTTACTGTTTACTGGTGAAGTATATTCAGATGTTGTACTATATCTTACATTAGGAGATAAAACAGTAATAGCAAACTTAGGATCATAACTAGGTGCATATCCTATAAATCCTTTTGATATTGTTGGTACATCTATCTTTCCATCACCATCTGAATCATAGAAACTTTCTGCTGTACCTGTTTTACCTGCTGGACTTGGAACTGTTCCCATATAACCATATCCTAAACTCTTCATAACAGATTCAAAACCAAGTTTTATTCTGTCTTTATATTTTTGTTCTAGATCTACAGTACCAATCAATTCTGGTTCAATGTTTCTTACTACTTTACCCATTTTTTCATTATTAGTTTTTTCATGAACTTCTTTAAGTAAATGAAGTTTATACCTATTACCATTTGCCGCAAGTGTACTTATATAACTTGCTATTTGAACTGGTGTATATGTATCATATTGTCCTATAGCCATATCAAGTAAATGGCCTGATTCATAACTTGTACCTTTATATCCATATGACTCAACTGGTAGATCTATATTAGTTTTTTCACCAAGTCCATATTCTAAAAATACTTTTCTATATGTTTCAAAAGCAGATTCTGGTACAGTAAGTGGTCCATTATAATAATAATTTGCTCCTGCGACTTTCATTGCTGTTTTATACTGATATGCATTAGATGAATATGCAAGTGCTTTTACATCGTCTAAATAGCCAAGACCTTTTGTCCATGAACATTTTGCTGGTGTATTTCTTATTTTTACACACTCATCAAGCATTTTTGTTCCTATATCTATTGCTCCTGTTTTATATCCAACGCTCATTGATGCACCTTTTACAATTGAACCTGGAGTTACTGGATTAGTTAAAAGTGCTGGAGTATTATCATACACTTTATATTCACCATTATTAACTACTACCTGTTTACTTGCCATTGCAAGTATTTCACCCGTTTTAGGGTCTGTTATTATTACATGTGAACCATTATAATAAGTAGTATTAGCATTATTCATTTTAGCATTTACTATTTCTTCAGTTAATATTTGTTCTACTTCTTTTTGAAGATTTATATCTATTGTTAAAACAATATCATTTCCTCTTATTCCATCTTTTATAACTGTATATGAATTATCATCATTTAATAAGTATGTTGCTTTATCTCCTTTTAAAAGTGATTCATACTGATATTCTAAGTAAGATACTCCTACTCTATCATTAAGTGAATATCCTTCTGATAAGTATTTATCTTTAAGTTCAAATGGAATACCTGATTCATTAGTTGATACACTTCCTAAAATAGTTTTAAATGTATCACCATATAAATATTTTCTTTCCCATTCTAGTTTAACATTAAATCCATTTAGTTCTTTTACATGTTCTGATACATATGCGAACTCTTCATTACTTGCATAAGTTTTAATTATTTTCTCATCATAATAATAGCCCTTATTCATTAAATAATAGATATAAGCGGCCTTTTTATCTTTCTCATCATAATTAGATAGTTCTTCATCTGTAATTCTTTCCATTTTCAGATTATTTATATCTGATATAGTAATTTTTCTTTGTTTTAATAATTCTCTTTCTTTTTCTGTTATTTTTTTATTAACTTTGTCTTTATTATTTACAAGATAAAATTCTTTTAAATTAGTTTTAGCAAGTTTACTATAATCAAGATCTATTTTATCAGCCATTTTATACGCTAATTCTATTTGAGTTTTAGTACTTGTTTCTGGTTTTCTTTTATAGTATATTGTTTTAACTCCAACATTATCTACAAGTAAATTATAATTTCTATCAAATATTCTACCTCTTGGAGTTGATGTACTATATACTTCATCCACTTTTATATCATCTAAACTCTTTTTATATTTATCTTTATTTATTATTTGAACATTTACAAGTTTTAGTGTAAGTGCACTAAAAAATAAAAAAACAAAAATTGAAATTATAATTAATCTATTATTTAGTGCTTTGTTTTCCATAAAAAATCCTCCATAATTATTTTGCTTCATAATTTCCTTTATATAACATATTTTTTATTAGAGGTGTTAAATTTGAATGATTTTATTTTAAAAAGTTATGTTGATAAACTATCTATAAACCATATTAAAGAATATGCGAAAAAAAATAATATAGTACTTAAAAATAATGAGGATGAAATAATTTATGATTATATTAAAAAATATTATAAAGAGTTTTATTATGGTGAACCAAAGAATTTACTTGATGAGTTAAAAAGTAAACTTTCTTGTCCAACTTATGAAAAACTTGAAGAACTTTATTATACTGCAAAAAAGATTAAGAAATAATTTTACTTCTTAATCTTTTTCATTTTCTTCATCTATTATCATTTTAAGTTTATTTACCGCACCTTTTACATCTTTATTTACAAGCACATAATCATAAAATCCTGCTTCTTTTATTTCTTCTTCTGCAATCTTTAATCTATTTTGAATCATTTCTTCACTATCTAAATTACGTACTTTTAATCTTTCTTCTAATTCCTCAATACTTGGTGGAAGTATAAATATAAGTACACTTTCTTTTATTAATTCTTTTACTTTTTTTGCACCTTGTACTTCTATTACAAGTATTACATTTATTCCTTCATTTAATTTTTCTTCTATTTTTGATTTTGGTGTTCCATAATAACAATTATTGTAAGTTGCATACTCTAAGAAATCACCTTTTTTTATTCTATCTTCAAATTCTTCATTTGTATAAAAGTAATAGTGAATTCCATGGATTTCTCCTTCTCTTGGATTTCTTGTTGTTGCACTTACTGATAAATGTGCATCATTTTCTTTTAAATATTCATTTACAATAGTATCTTTTCCAACACCACTTGGTCCAGATATTACAAATAATTTTCCCTTTTTCATAGTTTTCTCCTTTTTTTATGTAAATACATTTTATCAAATAAAAAAATTATTATCAATAAGTAAAAAGAAAAAAACAACTATTTAGTTGCTTCTTCTTTTTCTACTACATTTTTACCCTTATAAAAACCACATTCTGGACATACTCTGTGTGATCTAATATCTGCACCACAATTTGAGCATTTTACTGTTCCATTAGCTTCAATTTTATAATGAGTTCTTCTCATTCTACCTCTAGTTTTTGAGATTTTTCTAAATGGTACTGCCATTTTCTTACACTCCTCTCTTTACTCACCTAAGAATTCTTTTAATTTCTCGAGTCTTGGATCAATTTCTTTTTCTACAACCTCTTCATCAGTTATAAATCTCCATCCGTCACCATTAATATTTTTAACTTCAATATCAGGGCTTACAACTTTCAAAGGTACTTCCAATATAATATTTTGCCATATAATTGGAATTAAATCAATAGAATTGTTAATAATTTTATTATTTTCTTCTAAAATATCATCATTTTCTCCAATTATTTCATTAACATTAATGTCAATATTATATTCAACATCCTTTAGTGATATGCTGCAAACAAGGGTCAATATGCATTTTATATTTAAATTTACAGAAAAATTATTCCCTTCTGGATATATATTACCCTTTACTTTTACTTTACTAATTTTTTTAATATCTGTATTTTCTAAAAGTTTGTCATCAATAGTTACTTCATCATCAATTTTAATTTCATCAGTTAAATTTGTAATTAGTTTAGTTAAGTTAATATTCACATTTATCACTTCCAAACATATTAATTATATATTATAATGAAAAAAAAATCAACCTTGCTTATAGCAAGTTAATTTTCTCTTACACTATTATTACTTTTTTAATGGTCTATCTAATTCTTCTATAAATTTTGAATTTATTTCTTCCTTTTTTGGTATTTCATCACTTTTATACTTACTTAAATAATCAATGACCCTATTATATACTTCTATTTTCTTTTTATTGATATTTTTTTCATTTATTTCTTCTTTTTGAAGTTTTATATCTATATTATCAGGAAACCATTTCATTCCTATTTCTTTTAATAATTCTATTCTTTCCTTACTCATCTTATTAGTAACATTGCCTTTAAATGCCTGTCTTTGAGTAATTATCCACACTCCTAATGCAACACCATTTTCATCATATTCATATCCATTTTTTGTTTTAAATGATTGTGGTATTTCTAAATTTCCATAATGTTCAAAATATGCTTTTGCTAGTTCATATTTTTTATTCCATTCTTCTCCATAATTTTTTGTTTCAAATCTCATTCCTATTTCTTTTAATAATTTTATCTGTTCTTTGCTTATTTTATATCTACCATTACCTTTAAAGGCATCTCTTTGAGTATTTATCCATTTTCCTAATGCAACACCATTTTCATCATATTCATATCCATTTTTTGTTTTAAAATTAGCTGGTATTTCTAAATTACCATAATGTTCAAAATATGCTTTGGCTAGTTCATATTTTTTATTCCATTCTTCCTCTTTATAATTTGTTTCAAATCTCATTCCTATTTCTTTTAATAATTCTATTTGTTCTTTGCTTATTTTATATCCACTATTACCTTTAAAGGCTTGTCTTTGAGTATCTATCCAATTTCCTAATGCAACACCATCTTCATCATATTCATATCCATTTTTTGTTTTAAACCTTATTGGTACATCTAAATCTTTATGATATTTATAATAGGCCCTGGCTAGTTCATATTTTTTATTCCATTCTTCCTCTTTATAATTTGTTTCAAATCT
>ERZ1673738.379-NODE-379-length-84229-cov-14.227113_pt1 | contig 84229 bp, 65 predicted proteins | sample MGYA00580198_ERZ1673738 | MGnify/ENA primary metagenome ERZ1673738 (study PRJEB41218, sample SAMN15661784) | gut metagenome | host: Homo sapiens | place: Canada: London | collected 2015-08-20/2019-03-30 | study: EMG produced TPA metagenomics assembly of... | reverse complement strand
TCCAGAGTTCGTTCCGAAAAACCCCAGCTTCCCCGATTTGGCGTAATGATTTTGGATGAAGAGCGAGTATTCGGGGAAAGCCGCCGGTGGGAGCGTACTTTTAGTACGTGACCAGTGGCGGCTTTCCCCGAAACGGAGCTATTCGCCAAAAGCATTCGCCAAATCAAGGGCGAAGTATGTCAGGATTATATCCGCGCCAGCTCTTTTTATGGAGAGCACTGACTCTTCGCGGGCGCGGGCGAGGTCTATCCAGCCCTTTTGCGCGGCGGCCTGAATCATGGAGTATTCGCCTGAAACCTGGTAGGCGGCGACGGGGAGGTTTGTGCGGGCCTTGATTTTCGCCACGATGTCGAGGTATGAACCGGCGGGTTTTACCATTATCACGTCAGCGCCCTCCTCCTCGTCGAGCATGGCTTCGCGCAGGGCCTCGGAGGAGTTGGCGGGGTTGAGCTGGTAGCCGCGCTTGTCCAAATATTTTTTCTTGGCGCCGTTCGCGGGTTTGGGGGCGGAGCCAATGGCGTCGCGGAACGGGCCATAGTAGGCGGAGGCGTATTTTGCGCTGTACGCCATTATGGCGGTTTCGGAAAAATCGCACTCGTCGAGTGTGGCGCGGATTGCGCCGATTCTCCCGTCCATCATGTCGGAGGGGGCGACGAAGTCGGCGCCCGCCTGCGCCGCGAGCGCGGACATTCCCGCGAGGATTTCGACGGTTTCGTCGTTTAGAATCCACGAGCCGGAGGGGTCGAGAATCCCGTCATGGCCGTGCGACGTGTAGGGGTCGAGGGCGATGTCGGCGGCGACGATCATTTCGGGAAAGCGCTTTTTGACTGCGGCTATGGCGCGGTTTGCAAGCGATTTGGGGTTGACTGCCTCGTCCGCGCGCGGCGACTTGAGCGATGCCTCCACGAGCGGGAACGGGGCTATCGCCCGCACGCCGCATTTGAGGGACTTTTCGCAGAGTTTCAAAAGGGAGTCCACAGTGTGGCGGAAGACGCCGGGCATCGACGGGATTTTGGCGGAGCCGCTCTTGCCCTCCATTATGAACACGGGCAGTATCATGTCGGCGGGGTCGAGCCTGTTTTCGGCGCATAGGGAAAGCATTGACGCGCCCTTGCGAAGCCTTCTGGGGCGCTTGGCCATATCGAGCTTGAATTTTTCTTCCATTGTGGTTTGATATTGTCCCATTCGTAAAAAAATCTCAATAAAAATGAAGCCGAGCATTCACAATACGCTGTCGAGAAGAAAAGAGGAGCTTGCCCCGTCCGGAGAATTTTTCGGAATGTACTGCTGCGGCCCAACCGTATACGGCCCCGCGCACATCGGGAATTTCAGGACGTTCCTTGCGCAGGACGTGCTGCGCCGCGTGCTTGAATGTTCCGGAATGAAGGTAAGGCACGTCCGCAATATCACCGACGTGGACGACAAAACGATACGCGAAAGCCGCAAGCTCGGCATCAGCCTCTCCGAATTTACGAAGAAGTGGACGGACAAATTCCATGCGGACTGCGAAAAGCTCAATATGCTCCCGCCGTCCGTGGAGCCGCGCGCGACGGAGCACATAGCGGAACAGCTGGAAATGGTATCGAAGCTCGTAGAAAACGGGCACGCCTATGCCGCGGGCGACGGAAGCGTGTATTTCAAAATATCCTCCGACCCCGACTACGGCAAGCTCTCGGGGCTCGACCGCCGCAGCCTCGCCACCCAGAGCGTGAACTCGGCGGGAGAGGCGAACCTCGCCGACGAGTACGAGAGGGAGAGCGTCTCCGATTTCGCGCTCTGGAAGGGCCGCAAGGAGGAAGACGGCGACAATTTCTGGAAATCCCCGTGGGGAGAGGGGCGCCCGGGCTGGCATATAGAGTGCTCGGCGATGTCCACCAAATATCTGGGCCCCACATTCGACCTGCACGGCGGCGGCGTGGACTTGTGCTTTCCGCACCACGAAAACGAAATCGCCCAAAGCGAGTGCTCGACGGGCCTCAAACCGTACGTCAAATACTGGTTCCACAGCGCGCACCTGATGGTCGAGGGGGCGAAGATGTCGAAGAGCCTCGGCAACCTCTATACGCTGGACGACCTCATATCAAAGGGATACTCGGCGCAGCAAATACGCTACGCGCTGATTGCGGGGCATTACCGCCAGCAGCTCAACTTCACCTTCAAGGGGCTTGACGACGCGAAGAGCGCGCTTTCCAAGCTCGCAAAAGCATTGGTTTCCGCGCTCGAAAAAGCGGGAATGTCCGAAGACGGCTTCAAGAAACTCATAAAGCCCGAAGCAAAGATCGAGGGCACCGTTTTCGGAGGCGCGTGGGAAGCCCTATGCGACGACGTCAACGTGCCGAAAGCGCTCGGCGAAATATTCGCCGCCCTCCCAAAGCTCGTGGATTCCAAAGAAAATCTGGAAGCTTTCGGCGCGGTTCTCTACGCGCTGGGATTAGACCCGCTCGCGGGCGGCGCGGCGGAAGCGGAGGGGAAAGAAAAGGCTCCCGCAGAAATTGCGGAGCTCGCGCGCCAAAGGTGGGAGGCGAAAAAGGCCAGAAACTTTGCGCTCGCCGACGAGCTGCGCGGCAAAATCTCCGCGCTCGGCTGGACGGTCCTCGACGCAAAAGACGGTTTTTCCCTCAAAAAGGCGTGACGCCGGCAAAACCTTTAAACCCCGCAATGGCGGGGTAGGTCCGGGAACCCGTAATATTTCACCGAATCGGCCGGCGCCGATTCGGATTTTTTTCGGGGGCAGGACAAACTTTCGCAAATTGCGCCGCATTGCCCCCAAAGGTTTGATATGGTATCGCCATATTGGCCGTTTTCGCGAAAATAAGATTTGCGGCAACAGATTGCAGTCTTTGCAAGTTCGTTAAAATTCCGTCGCAATACCCTATAACGGGGGCCTATCCCGTCGTATGAAATACCCGCCCGCGGAGAGAGTCTGCACCGGACATATAATTGCGGGTTAACGCCGGCCCCGCGCGCGAAAGGAACAGTTGAATACGGCACGCCGGAAGAATATCGCCGCCACCGCCTGCGGCCGCTTAGGCGGCATTGCCGATTGGCGGGATACCCGATTCATACCGCCGACGGCAGCTTTTCATTACAATTAAAAAACGCGGGAAAGCCGCGCCGTAAACGCGGCGTTTCCCTTTGGAGAAAATCCAAACACGAAAATTCCGTCACCCGCCCGCCCCGACGAAGATTGTCCGCAACTGCCGGCCGTTCCCGTCTATCTCAACAAGCGGGCGTTTCCGAACCCGTAAAATCCGCGCCGAGCTTTGGCAAAACCGCATTGTTTCCAATCCTGCCCGCAGTTCGGGCAGTACCGTAAAATCGCATTGATTATGGGTTATTCGCCATGGCAGTATCCAATCCCAAATAGGCCGCGCAAAGCATGCAACACCGGCCCGATAAAAACGCATATATAGGGGAACAGAAACCTTGCGGGCATAGAAGACCCCGCCATTACAGGGTTCGCGGCGCATTCGATACCCCTTCCGAGCCTACGGCGGCAGTGTCCGCGCGAAAAAAATAGAACTGCAATCCCGTTTGAAAGCCTCTGTAAATACCATGCAGAAGCTTTTAGTTTTTCGACCCGCCTGAGGATACGCGCCGCTTTCAGCCAAGAGAGGAAAACGGTCAAACATTTGGCAGACGGCCCATATCCGGAACTTTCCGAGAGAAAACCCGAAACCTGCATCTCAACAACTCTCCACCCCCTCCGACATTTAAAGGGGCTAAGCCTATTTAAGGGAACTCAGACCCATATCGTTCGTATCATACGATTACGCGCGCAAATTCTCCGCAGCCGGCAATACCGCGCCATATTCAGGATTCCCGACAGACGGCGAAAGAAGTTTGCATTCTCCGAATTTTCGCCGCACGCCATTTTCAGTGGCCGGAAGGGGGAAAGGCCGAAGCGGGAAAATTCCGGCGCCCCGACCCGCGACAAACTTTCGCCGACCTCCTTGGCGCCATTCATCTGCGCGGGGAAATGCGCGTCTCCGCACAGATGGCCGAGGGGAGATTCCCATTCACTTCAACCTCGGCAAAACAACGGAAATATGGCCAAAATAAAACGGTTAAACTTTTATCGGCAGGGCAGAGAACGTCTGACGCCAATTCAAACGCCCCGACCAAATGCGACCTGCCCGCGTTGGGCGCCAATTCAAGCGGAGAGCGAATGCCGCTTCCGTTCATAACGAATGCGGCCTCCCCGCATTCGACTTTAAACTCGACCTCACCACCCACAGGGATTACGCCGAATGCGACCTGCCCGCGTTGGAGGTCAATTTAAGCAGGGGTGTCCAGTTCTTGTCTCGCAAATTGAATGCGGCCTGCCCGTATTTGGCGCCAATTCAAACGGCATTCCTACAATATGCACACATGGGCGCGCCAACCGAAACGATTGGCGCGCCCTTCCAATCCCGGAAGCCTTCGCATTCCGGAAAATTCCGCAAATCCGCCATGCGGGAGACAAAGAACGCGTCCTCCGCCGGCGGAATACCGGTTTAATCGTATTCCTTTATGGGCTTCAAACCCCTCAACACGCGGCTTCTTCCGCCGTTGTTAGACGCGGTAAACTGCTTTATGACCTTGTTTTCCGCGGGCGTAAGATTTTCATTTTTGCCGCGGAACACAATCATATTGAGCGTCGGGGGTTTCATCTGCTTGTCGCGATAAACTTCCTTGAAGAGCTTGTCGTAGTATTTGAGTATCCCCGCCCTGCCATATGATTCAAACTTCACTTCCGGAGCCTTGACGCTTATGGACGGCGGAACTTCCTTCGGGCGGACGTAGAATTTATTGTCGTACATCGCCTTGGTGACGTTGCCCGTATAGAGCGGCTGCCCCTTCTTTGCGCGGCGGTCGTTTTCCACTTTTATCCAATCGCGCGCCTTTTTTATTCCGTCGCGGCGCGCGACCATGTCCTCGCGCTCGTAAGCTATCTGCTTTTGGTCGTTCCAACCCGCCGAACGCCGCTGGCGCTCGACATTTTCGGAATGCCTCGCCATGTCCCTGACATACCGCTGGGTCTGGGCGTTGTTCCAAGGCTTCTTTATGCGGTCGGGGTCGGTCCACGAAGTAGTGAGTATGTATATTGTATCCGCCCCCTGTTCGAGAGCCGCCTGATATATGCGGTATATATTGGAGGCATACTGCGAATAATGGTTTGAATCCGGAGGCTGCGGGAGGAAAGGATATTTGAGCTTATAGTTGTTGCCGCCGGGGCCGAGACGGCTGAGGCTGGCGTTGAGCGGTTCCACGAAATCGCACGCCATTTTCTTGTTCGCGGATGTGGCCGCCACGAGAGACGGCTGGAACATGTTTATGGACGTTCCGTATTCGGTGGAATATGCCATCAGATTGAAGAGCACTGTCGGCGGAAGGCTGTTTACCAGCTTCTTGATGTCATCGCGGATCGCCTTGTAGGTGTCGAGGCCGCCGCGCTCGTCGGTCATGAGGTATTTGCCGGTATCAATGCAGATCAAAACCTTTTCCGTCTTCGACTTTATGCCGCCGATGTCAACCGTTGTGGTGACAATATTGAATTTGGAGGTCATGTCGATGCTGGAAATGGCGCTAATGCCCGCGCCCGTAGACATGGACTGCGGAAGCGTTATGTTAACCTGCGGAAGATTGGTGTTCTGCGGATTGGTAATGCTGATGCGGCGCGTGAGCTTTTGGGTTTTCTTCTGCTGCTGCTGGACGCGCACACGCGTTTCCTTCTTCGCCTGGTCGACCTTTTCAATGGTCGGCGGGGCGTCGAACTTTTTATCGTCGGTGATTATGGACTGCGTGACAATTACGCCTCCCAAAGCGACGAGCAGGATCACCTGTATAATCGCAACCACGATAAATACCTGGTACAGGAGTCCGCGCTTTTCCTTTTTAGGCCTGAAATGATGGAGTTTCATAAATCTTTTCTGTGTAAAATGTGCGTGGGGATATTGGCGCGGGACGGGCTATTCTTCTTCGTCCCCTTCCCCGTCGTCTGCGGAATTTTCGGGATTATCCTTTTTGATTGCGACAACTTCCTTTTTGCCGAGCGCCGCAAAGGGGTTGTCGGGATAGAGGGTTTCAAGCTGGGCAAAAATTTCGTTCGAGGCGACGAAATTCTTTATCTTTTTGTACGCCATCGCCGTCTTGTAGAGGAGTTCCGGCATCCACGGGTCGGTCAGGGAACCGAACACAACGCCTTCCGAATAGAGCTCGAGAGCGCCCTTGACATCGGGCTTGTCGCCCTTTTCCTTTAACATTCCGTTCACCATTTGCAGGAGGGAAAATTCCGGGACGGACCTGTCCATCTCGATGGACGAGAGCGTCCCCCGGGCGGAAAGCTCGTTGCCCATAGCCATGTCGCAGAACACCCCCCATAGAGCCGCCTGCTTTTTTGCGGGATTGTCTTTCAGCGAAGAAAGCTTGGAGTACAGCAAAACGCAGCGCTTGTAGTCTCCGGCGCTCCGCATCTGGTCGAGAACTTCCATTACCTGCGAAAGAACCTCCGGAGAAGCCGAATTGAGCCTTATCCTGTCGACGATCTTCTCGGCCTCTCCGGTTTGCCCCCGGGCGGCCAAAGACCTCGCTATCCCCAACGCCGCCCCGCAAATGGAATCGGAGGCGTCCTGTATCGGAAGCAGGCCTACGTATGCCGAAGCCTCTTTCAGCCTTCCCGCATTGGAAAGGGAGGAGAGGAAAAACTCTATCATCGCGTTACCCTCGGCGAAAACATCGTCGGACAGCACGGCGAGCGGGGCGAGCGGATAGACCACGGGGCGCATGTAATCGGCGGCGGCGTCCCAGTTGGAGTCGTTGGCAGCCTCGCGCGCGGCGGTTAGAAGCTTTTTGTCGGCCTTTACGCGGAACCTGTAAGCTTTCGTGTTTTTTGCGACGGAAAGCTCTCCGCCGGCGGCGTCGGAAAATACCAGTTCCTTGCCTTCGGCGCTTTTGAGCGTCACGGGATTTTCGCTCTTGCTGGTCTTGTCGACGAGGGAAAGGTTGGCCTTCTGCCCCGCATAATCCGCCGAATAGGAGCGGTCGGGCTTGTCCTTGGCGGAAACCGGAGCCTCCGCCGGAGCCGGAGCCGCCGCGGGAGCCGGAGCCGCCTGCTGCGCCGCGGCGAGCGACGCCGCAAACGCGGCCGATACGAAAATTGCGCTGATTTTCAAATGTTTCATATCAATTATTGAGGGAGATTGGTTATATGGTGAGCTCGAGCTGTTTAACTTCCTCGTAGTCCGGAGACTTCTTGTTGCTTTCGTTTTCCGCAAATTCCTTGCAGATCGCCCTGCCCTCGTCGCGCTTGCCGGAAGCCGCGAGCACTTTCGCCGCCTGTATAACCGCTTTTCCAGTCCAGTTCAGGCAGTTGGCATAGCCGAGGAAGCAGCGCTCGTAATACATTATGGCTTTGTTTGCGTCGTTGGCGTCGCGGGCGATGTTGCCCAACTTGAAAAGCGCCTCCGCATAGGAATCTCCCCTCCAACTCGGGGACTTGAGAATTTCCTCGTACTTTGCCTCGGCCTCTTTGCGCTTGCCGAGCGCCATGAAAGTGTCCGCCTTTTTGAGGACCGCCTCCGCCGCGCGCGGATCCGACGGGAAGTCCGTCTCAATCTGCTCGTATAGAGCCAGCACTTTGTCCCAATTCGTCTGTCGGGTTTCGAGGGCGGCGGAAGCGAAGAGCACGTCTATGAGGTATTTGTACTCGTCGCGCGCCGCGGCTTCCGCGAAAGCCTTCCGCGCCTGGTCGGGGCCGAATTTTTCGTTCACCTTTCCTATCCATGCAAGCGTCCGCACGGAGGAATTTTTTATATCGTCTTCGTCGAACATCTTCGCGACCTGGACGGGACTGCCGATGGAATTGAGCCCCATCATCAGCCTGTTGGCGAGCGTCCGCCGCTTCCCGTCCTCGGCCTTTTTCAACATATCGGAGAAAAATTCGCCGGCCTTTTGCGGATACTTGGCAAGCTGCCCCCTGTACCTTTCGAGCAAAGCCTTTATATTGGATTTGTCGTTGTAGAGGTTCGGGCCGAAAGAAGTGTCGCGCTTGAATTTTTCGTATATGCGCTTGTCGATTTTGGGGTTTGCCACAAAATACCTGTACCGCTCGGCGGGCACTTCGACCATATTATATAAGAGCTCCCTGTCGCTCATTAGCTTTTCTATGAAAGCCACGGTCGCATTGAGCATGTCGAAATTCTCCCCGTGCAGGCGGTCGTAGTCGAGAATCATCTTGTCCACGCCGTCGTCGCGGGGGTTGTCGCCGTACTTGTCTATGGCGGTGCGGTATATTTCAAGCGCGTCCGCGGGCAGGCCGAGCTTTTCGAGCGCGAGAGCCTTCTGGGAATTTATCGTCGAGGGAATGCCGTCCTTCTTGAATTCGGAAAGGTATTTGTCCATGAGCTTCACGACCTCCTCGTATTGGGAATCGGCCATAAGAAGCTTGGCGGCCTGCGTGTATGCGTTGTCGATGATGTCCTGATTTTTCGTGAACTTTTCGACGCTCATGTAGTGCCCTATGGCCTCCTTGACCGCCATTGAGTTGGCGTATATGTCGCCGAGGAAAAATTCGACCTCGCCGCGCAGGGAACTGGAAGGATAGGACTTCACAAAGTTTTCGAGGGCATCGCGCGCCTTGGGGAAATCGCCTATGCCGAAGAGGGCCACGCCCTGCCTGTATCCGGCGTCTTCGGCGTAGGGGCTGACGGGATAGTTTTCGGTAATCTGGCCGAAAGTTTTGCCGGCATTCTGGAAGTCGCCGGCCGCCATATAGCCCATTCCGAGCCAGTAGAGCAGGCCGTCGGATATGCCGGAATCCTCGAAATCCTCGACATATTTGGAATAGGTCTTGATAAGCTCCTTGTAGTTTTCGGTTTCGAGCCACGTGCGGCCCATAAGAAACACGAGGTCGTTCGAATACGGGGATTCGTCGGGATATTCTTCGACGAACTTTCTGGCGACGGAGAAAAATTCGGGATAGTTTTTCTTGCCGAGCCAATACTGGGCGATGCGCAGCTGGGCGTCGTTGTAATACTGCCCGTCCGGAAAGTCTTTGAGGTACTCCTGGCAGAGCTTGTACATCTCCTCGTTTTTGCCGATTTTGTACGCGCCGATTATGGCGGCGTAGAAAAAGTCCTCGCGCGCGGAATGATCCTTGAATTTGGGGTCGAGCAGCTGCATGTACGACCAGAAGCTTTCGTAGTCGCGGTTGGTGAGCATGTAGTTGCGGGAGGAGCGGAGCATGAGGTCGGCGGTGTAGTCGCTCACGTCGTCGTTTATCTTGCCTATGGAAAACTCTATCGACTTGAGCTTGTTGTCGAGCTCGGCTATCTGCGGGTTGGTGGGGTTTATGCGCTTCATGAGCTCGACGCACTTCTTAGTTTTATCCACGTAGGAAGTCAGGTTTTTTAGAATTTTGTCGCGGCCGAACACCATTGAGTAGAGCGCCGAAGCCTCGCTGTACCGCTTCTGCTCCACGAGCTTATCGCCCGCCTGCAAGAGGGCCATATTGAGCCCCAAGTCGCTGCGTGAGACGGTGTCGATGGACATGTATTTGAGGTAGTTTTTGAGGTCGTCGAACTTTTTGAGGTTGGTGGCGGCCTGTATGAGGGCCGAGGCGGCGGAAACCTTGTCTTCGGGATCCTTCGCGCCTTCGAGCTTCAACTTGAACCACTTTTCGCCCTCCTGCCACTTGCCCGCGGCAAAGAGGGAGTCGGCTATTTTCTTTACGATTTCGTACCTCTTGGCGTTGCTGAGGCCGTTGGAATACGGGGGCTCCAAAAGGCGCTCGCGGCAAGTTGCCGCCTTTACGAGGTCGCCGAGGGCTATATAACAGTTGGCCTCTACGTCTATTGCGGCGTTGGCCATTTTGCCGCCGGGGAATTCCCTTACGACGCGGTCGAAATATTCCAATGCCTTTTTCAAAAGCTTTTCATCTTTTGTGGCGTCGTACTCCTGGACATAGCTGTACGCCGTGAAAAAGTAAAGGTCTTCAAGCTGCCTTTTAAGGTTGGCGTCGTCGGAGTCGGAAATGCGGGTGACGAGCTCGGCCATGTACGGGCGCGCCTCGAGATACCTCTTGTCATTGACGAGCGACATTGCCTGGTCTTTCAGTTCGGTCGTGCCGAGCTGCTTTACCTCGGCGTCCTGCGCGGCGGCGGACGCCGCGTATATAAATGCGGCGCAAAGCGCCAACGCCGTTTTTATAAGTCGGGTTTCAAACGTCATCTTATAGAAATAGGGTGATTGCAAAACCTTCCCGAAAGACGGTGCTTTCGGAACGTTTCGGTTGGGATATTCTTCTTGTTGATATGCAAATCAAATAAAAAACCCTCCGCATTTTCCAGCTTTTTTTTAAGTTTTTCAAAAAATTGGGACAGAAAATGGTTGAAGAAAGAGGCGGCAACTATAAAGTGCCGTAGTTTTAATGGGAGCCATTGCCCGCGTTGCGGGGGTTCTCTGCGGAAGAAAACAAAAAACGCTACATATGAAAATAAAGACAAAGACGCAGAAAAAAACCGTTCAACCCGCCATGATGAAGGGCGCGGATGTCGTCGTCCGGTGCCTTGAAAACGAGGGGGTTGACACCGTCTTTGCCTATCCCGGCGGCTCGTCCATAGACCTGCACAACGCCTTCACCCGATCCAGGAAAATCCGCGTGGTTCTCCCCAGGCACGAACAGGGCGGCGGTTTTATGGCGCACGGGTACGCCCGCTCGACAGGCAAAGTCGGCGTCTGCATGGTCACCAGCGGCCCGGGCGCGATGAACCTTCTGACCGCAATTTCCGACGCATTCATGGACAGCGTCCCGATGGTGGCGATAACCGGCCAGGTCTTCCAGTCGCTCATTGGCAAGAGCGCCTTCCAGGAAACCGACGTGTTCGGCATGACGCTGCCGATAGTCAAGCACAGCTATCTCGTCCTCAACGCCGAAGACCTGCCCAGAATAATAAAGGAAGCCTTTATAATAGCCAAGGGCGGCAGGCCCGGGCCCGTAGTGATAGACATTCCCAAGGACGTTCAGCAAAAGGTGTTCGCGCCCGATTTTGAAGCCGAGCCCGACCTCCCCGGAATCCGCCCGCCCGCCGAGGCGTCCGACGCCGACATCGCCAAAATAATGTCGATGATAAGGGCGGCCAAGAGGCCTGTAATATACGCCGGCGGCGGGATAATATCCTCGGGTTCCTCCAAGAAGCTCGACGAATTTTCGAAAATCCTCAACATACCCGTGGCGACAACCCTCATGGGGCTCGGCTGCGTAGACCCGATGGAGCCCAAAAATCTCTACTGGTTCGGCATGCACGGGACGTACGCGGGCAATACGGCGGTCTTCGAGTCGGATTTGCTCATAGCCCTCGGCACTCGTTTCGACGACAGGATTACGGGGGCAGTATCGAAGTTCGCGCCCGACGCGAAAATCATACATCTGGACATCGACCTCTCCGAGCACAACAAAAATGTCAAAGCGGATTTCAGCGTCTGCGCCGAAGCCGGAAACGCCCTGTCAAAATTGATATCCGCCGCCAAAAGCGAGGCAAGAAAGCCCGACTTCTCCAAGTGGATAGCGCGCATAGGGGAGCTGAAAAAGCTCCATCCATACCCGTTCGCGAAGCGGGAGCGCAAAAATATCACCTCCCAGGACGCAATCGCCGAGCTATATAAAATCTCGGGGGGCGGCGTCCTCGTGACAACCGGAGTGGGCCAGCACCAGATGTGGACGCCCCAAAACTTCATATTTTCCAAGCCGCGCCAGTTCATAAGCTCGCTCGGCGCGGGAACAATGGGCTTCGGCCTGCCGGCGGCAATCGGCGCGAAGATAGCAAATCCGAAGGCGAATGTCGTGAACATCGAGGGCGACGGCTCCTTCCAGATGAACATTCAGGAGATGGCAACCGCCGTAGCCGAAAAAGCGCCCGTAAAGACAATGCTGATCAACAACCAGTTCCTCGGCATGGTCATGCAGTGGGAGGACATGCTCTACGGAGGCACGCGCGGGAACACGGTTCTGTCGCTCGACCCCGAAAACATGGGCGGCCCCGAAAACCTCGACGCCATATATCCGGACTACTGTAAAATCGCCGAGGGGTACTCGTGGGAAAGCGCGAGGGTTTGGAGGAAGTCCGACCTTCCGGCGGCAATCGAAAAAATGCTGAAATCCGAAAAGCCCTACCTGCTGGAAGTCGTCGTGGAGCACGACGAACACGTGCTGCCTTTCATTCCCCCGGGCAAGTCCACCGAAGAAATCATCGTCGAGTGCTCGAACTGCCCGAACGTTCCAACCTGCGAAATAGCCAAAAAACAAATATGCCCGAAACAAAAGAAACGGTAATCCTGCACACCAACCGCGGGGACATCAAGATAAAGCTCTTCCCCAAAACGGCGCCCAAGGCCTGCGAAAACTTCGTAAGGCTCGCCGAAAAGGGGTATTACGACGGCGTGACATTCCACCGCGTGATAAAGGGCTTCATGATACAGGGCGGCGACCCCACGGCTACCGGCTGCGGCGGACAGTCCGTATGGGGAAAACCCTTTGAGGACGAGTGCGACCCGAATGTCGCTTTCGACCGCCCGGGTCTGCTCGCCATGGCAAACGCCGGCCCCGGAACCAACGGGAGCCAGTTCTTCATAACGACGGTTCCGACCCCGTGGCTGCACATGCACCACACGATTTTCGGCGAAGTCGCGGAAGGCATGGACGCCGTGGAAAAAATCGAAAATTCCCCCACGGGGTACATGGACAAGCCCGTGGAGGCCCAGAAGATAAATTCGGTCACGGTCGAATAGCCGGAGCTCCGCGGCCCGAGGCGGAAGCGTTCGGGCCGCTCCGCGCCGCGGGTCGATTTTGCCCCAGAAATTGATTGCATAGGCCCGCCGCGCAAAATTATATTCGGTTGAGATGACGGACAATTTGCAGGCATCGGAATATTTGTCGGCACGGGGGGCGAAAGTGCGCGCGCTGCTCGTCGACGATCAGAAAATCATCGCCGAAGCGGTCAAGCGAATGTTCGCCGACCAGCCCGACATATCGCTGTTTTACTGCCCCGACCCCGCCGGCGCCATAGACGCCGCAAAAAAATGCCGCCCCACCGTCATACTCCAAGACCTCGTAATGCCGGAGGTAGACGGGCTGACGCTCGTCAAATTTTTCCGCGCCTGCCCCGAAACGCGCGACATTCCGCTCGTCGTCCTGTCCTCCAAAGAGGAGCCCGACGTGAAATACCGCGCATTCGAAAACGGGGCGAACGACTACATGGTGAAATTCCCCGACAAATTGGAGGTTCTCGCGCGCGTGCGCTACCATTCGCGGGCATATACGATATTCCGCGAGCTCAACGATGCCATGGCGCGCCTCCAACAGAGCCAAAACGCCCTGAAAAAGGAGCTTGACGAGGCGGAAAACTACGTCACGAGCCTCCTGCCGGAAAAAATCGACGGCCCCTCCCTGTCGTCGGACTGGATTTTCAGAAGCTCTACGGAGCTGGGCGGCGACTGTTTCGGGTACGGGTGGCTGGACGAAAACCGCTTCGCAGTCTACCTGCTCGACGTGTGCGGGCACGGCGTGGGCGCCGCCCTGCTGTCGGTGTCGGCAATGAACGCGCTGAGATCGCGGACTCTCTCGGGGGTCGATTTCGGAGAGCCGGACCAGGTGCTGTGCGCGCTCAACAGCGCATTCGACATGGACTCGCAAAACGGAATGTTCTTCACCCTATGGTACGGCGTCTACGACAAATCTTCGCGCGAGCTCTCCTACGCCTCCGGCGGGCACCCGCCCGCGATTCTCGTATCCCCCGACGGAACCTCCCGGCGCCTTACCACAAACGGCTTTATAATAGGGGGAATGAGTCCGATGTCTTTCAGGAAAGCGTCCGCGAAAATCGCGGCGGGCTCTAAGCTCTACGTTTTCAGCGACGGCGTGTACGAAGTAGAAAAGCCCGACGGACATACGATGTCGCTCGACGAGTTCGCCGCCGAGCTGCCATCGCCCCCGCTGCCGGGGCTCTCGAAAGTGGAGAGCATGATGCGCTTCTCCCAAAACGCCCAGGGGCGGGAATCCTTTGAGGACGACTTCTCCCTCTGCGAAATAATTTTCAAGTGACATGCGCAAATCCTATCCAGCAACGCTCGATTCCCTCGAACAAATCGCGCTCGACGCCGAGGCCTTCTGCGCGGATGCCGGTGCGGATTCGGCGTCCGCGTTCGCGCTGAACCTGTGCTTGGAGGAGGTCTTCGCCAACTGCGCTACATACGGCTGCGGGCTCGACCCGAAACAGAAAATCGAAATTTCCCTGTCGGCGCGCGGGGGCGAAATTTTCGCGGAACTGTCGGACTCGGCGCGCGCGTTTGACCCGCTCACGCAGGCGCCTTCGCCCGACCTCTCCGCCGACGCAGAATCGCGCCCCGTCGGTGGACTCGGGATTTTCCTCGTAAAAAAATACATGGACGAAGTGTCGTACAGGCGCGAGGGCGGCAAAAACGTGCTTTCCATGCGCCGCAAGATTGCCGCGGGCGGAGGGGGAAAATGAGCCTGCTTGAAGTCGAAAACCTGAAAATCCGCTTCGACTCGCGGCGCGGGCGCACGGAGGCCGTAAAGGGGATAAGCTTTGAAATCCGCGAGGGCGAGAGCGTAGCGATAGTCGGCGAGAGCGGCTCCGGCAAGAGCGTGACGGCAATGAGCCTCATGCGCCTCCTGCCCCCTCCCCCGCTGTGCTCGGTCTCCGGCTCAATAAAATGCTCCGGCCTCGACGTGGCGGCAATGGACGAAAAAACCCTGCGGAAATTCCGCGGGGGGGAAATCGCGTACATCTTCCAGGAGCCCTCCACCTCCTTCAACCCCCTATTTACCGTGGGCTCGCAGATCGCGGAGGCGGTAAAACTCCACTCGCCGCGCGGGACGGACGTCGAAAAAGCGGTGGCGGACTCCCTCGCGGAAGTCGGGATACGCGACGCCGCCCTGCGCGCGCGTTCATACCCCTACGAAATGTCCGGCGGAATGCTCCAACGCGCGATGATAGCCATGGCGCTCGCCTGCCGCCCGAAACTGCTCGTCGCGGACGAGCCCACCACCGCTCTCGACGTGACAATCCAAAAACAGGTGATAGACCTGCTCGCGCGCGTGCGCAAAAGGCGCAATATGGCGCTGCTGCTCATCACGCACAATTTCGGGATAATATCGGAGCTCTGCGAGCGCGTTATAGTGATGTTCAGGGGAGAAATCGTCGAGACGGGCGAATCCGCGCGGGTGCTGCGCGACCCGAAGCACCCCTACACAAAGGCGCTGATTAACTGCATTCCGCGGATAGGCCGCAAGGGGGAAAGGAAACTGCTGCCGATAGACTATGCAAAACTCGGATAAAATTCCGCTTTTGAAGGCGTCCGGACTGCGCGTGTCCTACGGGATAGGCGGGGGGATTTTCTCGCGCGCAAAAAAGACTTTCAACGCCGTGGACGGCGTGAGCTTTGAGATAAACAGGGGGGAAATAGTCGGGCTCGTCGGAGAGAGCGGCTCCGGCAAGACGACAACGGGGCGCGCTATAATAAGGCTCGCCCCACTCTCGGAGGGCGAAATATTCTACGGGGGCGAAAAAATATCCGGACTCTCCGACGCGGACTTCATGCCCTACCGCAAGAAGATCCAGATGATTTTCCAAGACCCGTTCAACTCCCTCAACCCCCGCATGAGCGTTTTGCAGATAATCTCTGAGCCGCTCGGAATACACTTTAAAAAAATGGGGCGCGCGGAGAGGAGGGAGCGCGTCGCGCAGCTCCTCGAAACGGTCGGGTTGCCGCCCGATTGCATGGCCAGATACCCCCACGAATTTTCGGGCGGGCAGCGGCAGCGGATAGGGATAGCGCGGGCGCTCGCCGTCGAGCCCGAATTCGTAATATGCGACGAGCCCGTCAGCGCCCTCGACGTCTCCGTGCAGGCGCAGATAGTCAACCTGCTCGAAGACCTGCGCGCAAAGCTCGGCATCGCAATGCTCTTCATCGCCCACGACATCGCCGTGGTCGAATACCTGTGCGACAGGATCATGGTGATGACGCGCGGCAAAATAGTCGAGACGGGGGACGCCGAGGACGTGTGCCTGCGCCCCAAACACCCGTATACGAAAGAGCTGATAGCCTCCGTCCCCAAATTCTGAAATGTCCCCGCGCCCGAGACATATCTTTTGCGCGGGGCGCATTTGCGCCGCGGCGGCCGCAGCTCTCGCGCTCTGCGCGTGCGGGCCGTCGGGAACGCCCGCCGACATCGCCGCCGAAAAAGGCATACTGCTGATAGGCAACGCCGCCGACCCCGCAAGCCTCGACCCCGCGCTCGCAACGGGCTTCGGGGAATTTAAAATACTCTCGGGGCTCTTCGAGGGGCTCGTGGGCGCGAACCCCAAAACGCTCGAGCCAGAGCCAGCCGTGGCAAAGTCGTGGGAAATCCTCGACGGCGGGAAAAAATACGTGTTCCATATCGACGAAAGGGCGAAGTGGTCAGACGGCTCCCGCGTGGAGGCGGGCGACTTCGTCTTCGCGTGGAGGCGCGCGCTGCTCCCGCAAATCGGCTGCGAGTACGCCTCTCTATTCGCCCCGATAAAAAACGCCGAAAAAATCCGCTCCGGCGAAGAAAAGGACGTTTCCAGGCTCGGAGCGCGCGCGGAGGGCGCGGGAACGCTCGTCGTGGAGCTCGAAAGGCCGGCGCCGCACTTCCTGTCCATGCTCTGCCACAGCGCGTTTTTCCCCCTCCACCGAAAAACGCTCGAAAAGTTCGGGGCGCAAAACGCGCGCAAATCCGAGTGGACGCGCCCCGGCAACATGGTCTCCAACGGCCCGTTCAGGCTCGCCGCGTGGAGCATAAACGACAGGGTCAGCCTGCGGCGCAACCCGCATTACCGCGCCCCCGAAAGGCTCTTTCTCAACGGCGCGGACTTCTTCCCCATATCGAACATCAACACGGAAGACCGCGCGTTCCGCACGGGAAGGCTGCACATCACCGAATCCGTCTCGCCCGCGCGGATAGAGTACACGCGGAAGAATTTTCCCCAATGCCTGCGCTCCCACCCGTGGCTCGGCGTCTACTACTACCTCGCCAACTCCGCGCGCCCGCCGCTCGACAACCCGCTCGTGAGAAAGGCGCTCGCCATGGCGATAGACCGCCGCGCGATAATAGACGGGATACTCAAAGGCGGCCAGGCGCCCGCCCTATCCTTCGTCCCGCCCGGGTGCGGCGGGTACTCGCTGCCCGAAAAGTCGAAAATACGCGAGGACATCGCCCGGGCGCGCAGGCTGCTCGCCGAGGCGGGATACCCGGGCGGCAAAGGGCTGGGGAAAATCCCGATAACCTACAACACCTCCGAACAGCACAAGCCCATCGCCGAGGCCGTCGCCAACATGTGGCGCGAAAACCTCGGCGTCGACGCCGAGCTCTACAACCTGTCATGGCCGGCGTATCTGGCGGCCCGCAGGAGCGGCGACTTCGCCGTCGCGCGTTCGAGCTGGGTTGCCGACTTCGCCGCCCCCGAGAGCTTCCTCGATATTTTCGCGTCGTCGAGCGGCCTCAACCACGGCAGATTCTCCGACGCCGAATACGACAAACTCCTCGAAGAGGCGGCCGAAACGCCCGACAAAAGCGCGCGCAACGCCAAGCTCGCCGATGCGGAGGCGCGCCTGCTCGGCGAAGCCGCGATGATACCGATATATTTCTATTCGCGCGTCTACCTGATTTCCCCCCGCGTGCTCGGCTGGGAGGCAAACGCCCTCGACTTCCACAACTTTCTCGGCGTAAAATTCGCCCCTCCGGAAAAATGACGAAATACATTTTAAAGAGGCTCTGCGAGGCAGTCCCCGTGTTTTTTGCGATAGTCACGGCGGTGTTTTTCATGGTGCGCTTCGTCCCGGGGGGGCCGTTCGACCGCGAGCGCCCCGTGTCGCAGGAGACGATAGAGGCGCTCAACGCATACTACGGGCTCGACGAGCCCCTCGCCGCGCAGTACTTCAAGTTTCTCGGAAACCTCGCGCGCGGGGAACTCGGGCCGAGCTACAAATACGAGGGCTGGAAAGTCTCGGAAATCCTGCGCGAAAAGGCGGCGGTGTCCCTGGAACTCGGCTCGTACGCGCTGGCGCTGGCAATCGCCGCAGGAATAGCCCTCGGGCTCGCGGCGGCCGCGCGCGGGAAAATCGCCGCGTTCGCCTCGGGCGCGGGGCTGTTGGGGATATGCCTGCCCGCGTTCGTGCTCGGGCCGCTGCTCATACTCGCGTTCTCCACGAAGCTGGGCGCGTTTAACTCCATGGGCTGGGACTCCCCCTCCGACGCCGTCCTGCCGTCGGCGACCCTCGCGCTGTTTTACGCGGCGTGGATTGCGCGGCTAACGGGCAATTCCGTCCGCGCGCAGATGAAGATGCCCTATGTCCGCGCCGCGCGAGCCAAGGGGGCGGGAGAGGCGCGCATACTCTTCGGGTACGTCCTGCGCAACGCCGTCTCCCCCGCGATAGCGTATCTCGGCCCCGCCGCCGCCGGACTGATGACCGGCTCCTTCGTGGTGGAGACGATTTTCCAGATTCCGGGTCTCGGGCGGTTTTTCATATCCAGCGCGCTCGACAACGACTACACCATGATAATGGGCTGCGTAATGCTGTACGCGGCGTTCATAATAATTTTCAACCTGCTCTCGGACATTGCGCTCGCCGTCGTCAATCCGAGAATAGCGCGGGAGTTCGGCAAATGACGGCCACCGAAGGAAAAAATATCCGCGCAATCCCCCCCGCCCTGCGCGCGCTCGCCCCGCTGCTAGACGACAAGCTCGCCCTAGCGTGCGCGGCGTTCGCAGTTTTCGCCGCCCTCGCGTGCGCGTTCGCCCCGCTGCTCGCGCCGTTCGGATACGACGCGCAAAACCTCTCCCTCGGCGCGTCGGCGCCGTCCGCCGAACACCCGTTCGGAACCGACATGCTCGGGCGCGACATACTCTCGAGAATCCTCTACGGCGGGAGGGTGTCGTTTGCGGTGGGAATGCTCGCGACCTTTGTAGCCGCGGCAATCGGGGTGGCTTACGGCACGGTGTCGGCGATGTGCGGCGGGCGGATAGACGCCTTCATGATGAGGGTTGTGGACATCGCGTATTCGCTGCCGTTCACGATTTTCGTAATACTGCTTACAGTGGCTTTCGGAAGGTCGGTATGGCTGATTTTCGCGGCGATAGGAGCCGTGGAGTGGCTCACGATGGCGCGCATAGTCCGCGCCTGTGCGCTCGACATAAAAAACCGCGCCTATGTAGAGGCCGCGTTTGCGCTCGGGGAGGGCAAGGCGGGCGTCGTCCTGCGCCACATACTGCCAAACGCCGCGCCAGCGATTCTCGTATGCGCCGCGCTCACGGTGCCGAGCGTAATGCTGCTCGAATCATTCCTGAGCTTTCTGGGGCTCGGGGTGCAGGCGCCGCTGCCGTCGTGGGGGTCGCTGATAAAGGACGGGGCGGAGTACATGGAGGACGCCCCATGGATGCTCGCCTTCCCCGCCCTGTTTTTCAGCCTGACTCTATTTTCCTTGAACAGAATCGGCGAGGCTCTCTCGAGAGGGGGCGGAGAGTGAAAAGCCTCGCGATAATCGGCGCGGGGGCGGCGGGAATGTTTTGCGCAGCCGCCCTGCGGGAAGTGAAAAACCTGCGGATTTCGATTTTGGAGGCGTCCGGCGCCCCGCTCAAAAAAGTGCTGTTATCGGGCGGAGGCAGGTGCAATTTCACGAACGCCGCAATCGACGGCGGAGATCCGAAAGACTTCTATCCGCGCGGGGCAAGACACCTGCGCAAACCGCTGCGCGCGTTCGGCTGCGGGGCGGCGCGCGAGTTCTTCCGCTCAATAGGGGCGGAGTCCAAAATCGAGGCTGACGGGCGGGTTTTCCCCGCATCGGACGACTCGCGGACGGTGGCCGCCGCGCTCGAAAAGTCCGCCGCAAAATGCGAAATGCGCTTAGGGTTCCGCGCGGATTCCCTGCGCCCCTGCGGGGACGGCTGGGAAATAGGCGGCGAAAGAAGCGGAAGGCGCGAAACGCTGCGCGCGGATTTCGCCCTGGTCGCGACGGGCGGGCGGTGGCAAAGGGGGCTCGTGAAATCGGTGGAAGCGCTCGGCGGAAAATTTTCCTCTCCCGTGCCAACGCTGTTTCCGCTCGACCTCGACCGCGCGAAAGACGGCGAATGGGGAAAGCTCTCCGGCGTCTCCGTCGCCGACGCGCGGGCGGAGGCCTATGCAAACGGGCGGGAATTTTCCGCGCGCGGGGCGTTGCTCGCCACGCGCTCGGGCATAGGGGGGCCGGCTGCGCTGAAACTCTCGGCGTTCGGCGCGCGCGACTTCGCGGAGTGCGGATACGCCTTCGGGCTGCGCGTAAACTGGATTCCCCGAGTCCGCGACGAAGATTTCAAAAGGGAAATCCTCTCGGCGCGCCGCGCATTCCCCAAGAGATCCCTGCGCAATTCGCCGCTCTTCGGGCTGCCGCGCTCGCTGTGGGAATATCTTTGCCGGAGCGCGGGCGTTTCCGAAAAACTCTGGGCAAGCTTCTCAAAAGCGGACGGGGCCGCCCTCAAAGCCGCCCTCTCCGCCGACGAAATGCGCGCCGTCGGGAAATCGGCGCACAAGGGGGAGTTTGCGACCTGCGGGGGCTTGGAATGCGGCTGCGCGGACTTCAAAACCTGCTCGCTGGAAGGGCGGCCTACGCTATTTTTCGCCGGAGAATGCCTCGATATCGACGGCATAACGGGAGGGTTCAACCTGCACGCGGCATGGGCGACGGCGAAAATTTGCGCCGATTCGATAAAAAATTTTGCAGAAAGCGAAGGATAAACCTGCAACAAACTGATAATCATTGTAAAAAAAATTAAAAAAAATCTTGCAATCCCGGAGAGAATATACGACTATACCACCATAAACAATTTCCTCCCCCATCATATGTATAATATGCACCGCCTTACGGGTAATCCCGCAAGGCGGTGTCCTTTTTACCGAAATGCCAAACGCAATTACGGCGCAATGCGGCGGCGGGAAACGCAATGACACCGCCCCGCGGAACCGGACGCGCCGCCATTGAAATACGGCGCGCAACGGCAGCGATGCGGGACGGATACAAGATACGCCCGAATGCGGGACTTCCTTCCTCTTTGACCGGTTGCGCGTTGCTTTGCAATGGGGAGTCCGCTTGAGATTATAACAAAAACGAACTTCCAACATACCGTACAACCGCACGTTTCCGCATACTTCCGCAATCCCGACAAAAAACGAACCGCCGCGCGGTTCGTCATGGATTCAGGATTTCCGCGTGCCGGTCTTCGCGCCCCTGAACGGCAGCCCAATTCAATGTACGGCGCAAGTCGCGCATTATAATACTATTACGCGGCTGCCTATGTCGGACGGAAGTTTGGGTGGCGGGGGTTCGAGCGGGGCGCCGAAAGGCATTTGGGCGATAAGCTTCCAGCGGACGGGAAACCCGAATTCTTCGCGCACCGGAATGTCCACCACCGGATTATAATGTTGGAGGCTCGCCCCGAGTCCCGCCACGGACAGCGCCGTCCACACAGAAAACTGTATCATCGCGTTCGCCTGCTGGGCCCACACCGGAAAATTTTCGGCGTATGCCGGAAACTGCTCGGCGGCGGCTTTTGACACCTTTTCGTCGTCGAAATACAGAATCGTCCCGAAGCCTGCTGCAAAGGCGCCCATTTTTTCTTTCAGCGCGCCCGCCTTTTCCGGCGCGGCTTTGGCCTTGACGGCCTCGTACGCGATTTCCCAGAATTTTTTAGAGCTGTCGGCGTAGAGTATCGCCACCCTCGGGCTTTGCGAGTTGAAGGCCGACGGCGACTGCCTGACGATTTCGCGGACTATTGCCGTGATTTCCTCTGCGGGAATCGGCGAGGTTCCGCCAATCCTGTAATTCGTCCTGCGCTCGGCGGTCATTGCGAGAAAATCTTTTACGTTCATGCAAAATTCCGACACTTTTTCTCCGGCAAAGTTCTGCGCCGGGCGCGGAATTTTCTATTTCGGCGCCTTGGGGGCGTATGCGCGCGAGGCGCTCAGCGCGACTTCCGCAAGAAACATCTCGCCGAGGTTGACTTTCGAATAGTCATAACGCGCGACCGCTTTCTCCACCAAATCCGAGTATTTCGGGTTTCCGGAGAACGCGCATATCGCGGCGGCTGAGAGCGGAATGGTCATAAACCTCCTCTCATAGTTGCGCCTTTCCCATATTTCCGGAATTTTCAGCTGTCCGAGCGCAACCTTTTCGACTTCCTTCTGGGAGTTTTGGGGCTGCTTGCCGAAGTTTCTTCTCCAATCCGCCAGTTTGAATTCCCCGTTTTTTGAATTGTCGAATTTTTCGCATTCGGCCGCCGTGCCGGAGGCGTCCGCCGCGCCCCTTTCAAGGCCCTCGCGGAAAATCCTTTTGGCTTCTGGGTCTGTTTCGGCATCAAAGAGCGCGCGGAGCGCGGCGTAGTTTTTGACGTATATCCAAAGAAACACGGCGTCTATATTTTTCAGCCAACCCTCGTCCTGCCGGTATCCGCGCGCGCATATTTCAAGCCTCGCAGGGGCGTCCGGCGCGGCGCGGGGATTCCTCTCGCGGAGCGCGGCGCGGTATTTTTTCTCCCACTTTTCATCGCCGGTCACGAGGTATGCCGCGCGCAAACAAAACAGATAGCACGGGGTTTGGAGGAAGCGGAAGCCCGATATGTTCCCGCGCGAATCCCCTGCGAACTTCCCGTCGCACGGGCAGTTCCATGAGTTGGCGTCGAGGGCTTCGCATATTTCGGAAAATTTTTTCCGTATTTCGGCGCGCTCGGCTTCCGACGGTATGCGGCTTTTATAATACGAGTACATTCCGTAAAGCCACGGCACCGTCTGGTCCTCCGAGCCGAACGGATAGTGCGATTTCCCGTCGGTTCCCACCCCCCGCGCGACGAATCCCTTTACGTCGGAAACCGACGCGCACAGCATCAGGCCCTTTGCGAGTTTCCTTGCCTTTTCAATGTCGGATTCATTTCCGGTATCTTCGGCACGGCGGCATGCCGCGGCAATGTACAACCCCGTAAACTTCGCGCCGTTTTCTATGGGCGACCACCATGAAAGGAAGTTCGGCACGCCGTCCTCAATGTCTTTCGGGGAGGGGATTTCGCCAGAGTAGTCGAGTATCAGCCCGTCGGGCCCCACGTATTTCTCCCAGAGCAGGCGGTGGGCGCTTTCGGCGGCGATTTCCGCGCCGCCGGCAAATGCGCGGCATACCGCCGCTACCATAATGGATATGCTGAAAAATTTTTTCACGGTTATGCCAGTCTGAATAGCGCGGCGCGCCGTTTGCGAAAGCCGCATTTCACCCGCGGAAGCCTGCCCGATTTACTTCGGCTCCAAACGGGATATTTCCGCCGTATCGAAAAGTCCGGATTCCCCCTTCTTCGTCCGGCCGATTATCAGCCTGTCCGATTCCGCGGGCATTCTCGATATTCCGAGAGCCGCAAAATTGTTGAAACGCCCGAGAACCCGGAGATTTTTGTCGAGCTTCCAAAGGAATTCCTTTCCGGAACGCATATAGCATCCGAACCAGAAAAATCCGTCGCAGCTGCATATCGTCTGCACCCCGAGCTCGGAATCGTACGCCGGAATCTCAAAAATCTTTTCGAGTTTGAAATCCTTTGAACACTTGTAGATTTTGAAAGTTTTTGCGTCTTTCAACGCGCCGCCCCCGAGATAAAAACTTCCGTCGGAGAACTCTATTGCGCCAAGCCCCTGGGGCATAAAGTCTATCGGCACGACCTCCAAAAGGTTGAGGTCAAGGTCGTAGACATAGACAAAATTTTCAGCGCCGGATTCCCGGTTGAATTTCCCCTTGTTTACCGCGGCATAGAGTTTCCCGCCGTTTATGCATATGTCCCCGTGATGGTGGTCGGCCTCTACGAGTTTTATGTAGCTGCCAGCCGTGTCAGTCACTGCGAGACGGTCGGTATGCGACCAGTATATCCTGTCCGCCGCCGCGGCCAGACCCTGCATATGCCGTTTGAAGGATTCCCCCGTGAAACGGACTGTCCCGTTCCCATTTGCGCCGCCAAACGCCGCGGCGCAAATGAGGCAATACAGCAGAAAAACCGGATATTTTTTCATCTCGTCCTTTCCCGCAGACGACGCGCTCAGCGCGCGCCGAATCGGAACGCCGTCGTCGTGTCGTAGGTTTCGCCCGGGCGCAGTATCGTGGACGGGAAATCCTCGTTGTTTGGGGAGTCCGGATAGTGCTGGGTTTCAAAGCACATTCCGTAGCGGAAGAAATATTGCTTGCCGCCCTTGCCCTTAACGCCTTTGAGAAAATTTCCGGCGTAGAATTGAACCCCGGGCTCCGTCGTATAGACCGTCATTTCACGCCCCGAGACGGGCTCGTAAACGCGGGCTGCAAAGGTCATCGCCTTCGGGTTTTTGGGGTCTTTGTTGAGTGCCCAGTTGTGGTCGTATCCCCCCGCACCCTGCAACTGCGCGTCGTCCGCTTCTATGCGCGAGCCCACCTGGCGGGGTTTGCGGAAGTCGAAAGGCGTGCCCTCAACGTCTTTCAGACCGCCCGTGGGTATGAGATATTTTTTCGACACCGGCGTGAATTTGTCGGCATTGATCGTCACCTCGTGGTTGGCGACGCTCCCGCGCCCCTCGCCCGCGAGGTTGAAGTAAGAGTGGTTTGTAAGGTTGCAAACCGTCGGCTTGTCGGCGGTCGCCTTATAATTTACGGTAAGGGTATTCGAGTTGTCGAGCGTGTAGGTGACCGCCGCTTTGAGCGTCCCCGGGTAGCCCTGGTCGCCGTCGGGCGAGACGAGGCTAAGCTTCAACACCGCCCCCTTCGGGCTTGCCGAAGCTTCGGCGTCCCAGACCCTGCCGTCGAATCCCGAAGGCCCGCCGTGGATGTGGTTTACGCCGCCGTCGTTTTTGGGCAGCTTATAGGTTTTGCCGTCTATCGAAAATTCCCCGTCGGCAATGCGGTTGCCGTACCTGCCGATTATCGCGCCGAAATACGAATGGTCGCGGCTCTCGTAGCCGGCGAGAGAGTCGAAGCCCAGAACCACGTCGCCGGGCTTGCCGTCGCGGTCGGGGACGACTATCTTTACGATTCTGCCGCCGTAATTGGTTATCTCGACAGCCATGCCCTTGTCGTTTTTGAGCGTGAAGAGCTTTACCGGCGTCCCGTCTTTGGTTTTGCCCCAACCGGACTCGTTTACGCTCTGCGCGAAACCGGCCGCGGCGAGCGCGGCGCATGCCAATATGATGTGGATTGTCTTTTTCATTGTTGCGATTTTATAAATTTCGCCGCCTTGGAAAACGCTTTCCCGCGGTGGCTTATCGAGTTTTTCTCGGCGGGCGCGAGCTCGGCGGTTGTCATTCCGCGCTCGGGCAGAAAGAACAGCGGGTCGTACCCGAAACCGCGCTTTCCGCGCGCGCCCCTGTTGATGAATCCCCCGATTTCGCCTCCGAAAATTTCCTCGCGCCCGTCGGGGCATATCAGGGCAATGGCGCAGACGAAGCGCGCCGAGCGCGCGGCGTCGGGCACGTTTTCGAGCTCTTTGAGGAGCTTGCGGTTGTTTGCCCCGTCCGCCCCCGCGCCCTTTTCGCCCGCGTACCTTGCCGACATTATCCCGGGCGCCCCGCCGAGCGCGTCAACGCAGAGCCCGCTGTCGTCGGCCATAATATGGCAGCCTTTCGGGGCGATTGCGCGCGCGGCGCGCGCCTTTATCATGGCGTTTTCGGAGAAAGTCGTTCCATCCTCCTCAGGCGGCTCGAACCCCGGGAGGTCGCCGACGCCGAAAATTTCGCAGTCGAGGCCGGCGGCGCGCGCCATCTCGCGGAACTCCGCTATCTTGTGGGCGTTTGAGCTGGCGAGGCAGATTTTTACCTTCATTCGCCCGCCTTTCCCGCTTCGCGCAGCTGCGCGCCGGCGGAGGAACCGCCCGAATCGCCGCCGACTTCGCCCCTCCCGTAGTCGGGGGCATCCGCGAGCATTTTGACTTTGAGCGCGGGGACTTCCACAAATTCCGAGCCTTCGGCGGAGTCGAGAGCGGCTTCAAGGGCGCCCATTTTCGCGTCGAAATTGTCGATTGTGGACACGAACACTGCTTCGGGGGTGGCGGCGCGCACGGCGGCTCCCCATTCGGGTTCCCCCTGGTGGCTGAGTATTATGTGCTCGAGCCTCGCGAGAATGTCGGGGGCGAGGGAGTTTTTGAGCCCCGCGCGGCGCACTATCCTGTATCCGAGCACGACATGCCCCTGCAACATTCCGATTCTCGTGCGGTCGGCGACGAGCCCCTGCGAGTATTCCACAGTCTTGCCGATGTCGTGGAGTATGCAGCCCGCCAAGACGAGGTCGGCGTCAATGAACGGGTAGAGCGGCAGCAGCGCGGAGGCCATGCGCGCCATTTTCAGCGAGTGCTCCAACAGCCCGTACATGTGCGCGTGGTGCATTTTGACGGCGGCGACCGACGTGAAAAAGTCGCCGCACCCGCCGAGCGCGTAGAGAACCGTTGCGCGCAAGGCGGCGTCTGAAATCTTTTCGACGAATCCTTCGAGCTCCGCCTTCATCGCCGCGGAGTCGAGCTTTGAGACCGGCACGAGCGACGGCAGCGCCTCGCGCGCCTCGTCCTCCGAAAGGATTCTGGCGGAATCTATTTTCGGGCTGAGCCTGCCGTTGAAGAAGTCGGCAGTCGCGGCGATTTCGAACGCCGTTCCCACGGGCGCGTCTTTCAGGAGGGCGAACGACGGCCCGCCCTCGAAGCACATTGCGGGGATAGACGCCGAATTGTCCCCGAATTCGAGCGCCAGAAATTCCGCGCTGTTTTTCGCCGTCTTGACGGAACGCGAGCGCAGCAGCGCGGCGGCCTCGAACGCGCGCCTGCCGTCCTGCTCCCTGAAATTTTTCACTTCCGAAAGCCTTAGCCTCACTTCATTCCCCCATTTCGATGACGAGGCTCGACCAGTCGCCCATGACGGCGGACCTCGCGGATTTCGCGCGCGGGCACCGTTCGAGGAAGCACTCTTTGACCTCCCCGTTTTCGGCGGCGAGTATGCCGCTCAACACAAGCTTCCCGCCGGCTTTGACCGCCGCCGCAAGGTTGTCGGCGTAGATGCAGAGCACGTCGGAAATTATGTTGGCGAGCACTATGTCCGCCTTTCTTCCCGCGAGCGCGCCCTCGATTCCCGAGTGGGCGAATTCGATTCCGCCCTCCGGTATGGAATTGAACTCGGCGTTTTCAAGGCTCACGCGCACCGCCTCGGGGTCGCGGTCGAAACCGAATACTTTTCCCGCCCCGAGCATGCGCGCGCTGATAGCCAGAATCCCCGAGCCGCAGCCCGCGTCTATAACCGACTTCTCGGCGGGATTCTCCGCGAGGGCGTCTATCAGCTCCATCGCGCACAGGCGGGTGGTCGGGTGGTCACCCGTTCCGAAGGCCATTCCGGCATCGAAGTAGAGGGCTTTCGCCCCCGCGGGGACGGCGTATTCGCCCCTCATCCACACGGGAACCCAGTGGAGAGGCCCGCAGCTCCACGGCTTCAAATACTTTTTGTACTCGTTCTGCCAGTCGGCGTCGTTTACGCCCTCGACGCCGTATTTCTCGGGCAGCGCGGGAAAGGCTTTCCGCAGCTCGGCGTATTCGGCGGCGGCGTCCTCGGGAGAGTCGAAGTAGCCGAATAGCGTCGTCGGGGATTTGTCGTCGATTTTCTCTATGCCCCAGTTCGAGCGCACAAATTCGCAAAAATGGTCTTCGAGCGGGTCGGAGAGAGCCTCCCTTATTTCTGTCGAAATTTTTATCATCGCCGCTGATGGGTTAGGAGCTCGCGAGTATCGCCGCCATGCAGCCCATCGCCGACGCCGTAATCGCCTGGCGGAAGGTCTTGTCGGCGCAGTCTCCGGCGACAAACACGTTTTCGACGTTCGTCTTGACCTGCGTGCCTGAGAACGGGACTATGTAGCCCTCGTCGTCCATTTCGAGGATTCCTTTGAAAATGTCGGTGTTGGGCTTGTGCCCGATAGCCACGAACACCGCCTTGCACGCGATCTCCGATTTCTCTCCCGTCTTTGCGTTGCGGACGACTACCCCGCGGCACAGGCCGTTTTCGTCCGGAAGAATCTCGTCGACCACGCTGTCCCACACGGGCTCGATTTTTGGGTTGGAGAGCGCGCGGTCGGCCATGATTTTTGACGCGCGGAACTCGCCGCGCCGGTGGATTATTTTTACCGACGAGCAGAAGCGGGTGAGAAACACGGCCTCTTCGCATGCGGAGTCTCCGCCGCCGACGACCGCCACGTCCTTGCCGCGGTAGAATGCGCCGTCGCACGTGGCGCAGGCGGATACCCCCTTGCCGCCGTACATTTCGGCCTCGCCCTTGGCTCCCGTCATTCTGGGCGACGAACCCGTGGCGACCACGATTTTTTTCGCCTCAAAAACTTTTTCGCCGGAGCAGAAGACTTTTTTTGCCTCCCCCGAAAAGTCGACTTTTTCGACTACGGCGTTTTCTATGCGCGCGCCGAATTTCTGCGCCTGTTCGCGCATCTTCCAGAGCAAGTCGAAGCCGTTGACCCCCTCGGGGAACCCCGGGAAGTTTTCGACGTCGCTGGTCGTGGTGAGCAACCCTCCCGGCTGCGCCCCCTCTATGACGAGCGGCGACATTCCGGCCCGCGCCGCGTATATGGCAGCGCCCATTCCCGCGCAGCCGCTTCCTATTATAATAATCTCTTCCATAATCGGGAAAGACGATTATATTATTGCCGCCAATAGGCAAGCACCATTTTCCCCGAACTCCGCATCGGGCGCGGCGGAGGAGGTTGTCCGGATTTTTCGGCGTCGCCGCCCGTCATGGGAGGTTTTCCAGCGCGGCCGCCAGGGGAGCCGCCATTATCGAGCACATGGCCAAATATAGCAATATTTCGAGAGCGTACAGGTATTTGACAAACGGCTTCTCAAACGCCAGTATCGCCAACGCGCATAGCGCGAAGGCGGCCGCGGCCGCCGTGAACGCGGGCGCGCAGAAATTTTCCATATCGAACATGCCGCAATTTCGCATCTCTTGCATTTTTGACATTCCCGCGCAGCCGGCCGACAATGCGAACAATATGTTTAAAACCGCCAAAACCTTCATTTTCCGCCCTCCCTTATGAGCTTGTAGGAAATTTCCGCGCTTTCCGATTCCCGCGCTGCCGCGGTTTCCGTCCCCCTCCCAAGCGGCTTGCAAACGCCGCATAAGAATAATCCAAAACGCATTTGACCTTCATTTCCTTTTCGTCCCCGATTTCCGAAACCGAGACGTTCTCCGCCCGCGCCGTCATGTCTGCGTATTCGATTCCCGCCCGATTCGCCAATCCCCAACCGCAAAAGAATGCGAACGGAAACGATATTTCAAACTTTCGCGGCCTATTGCCGAAGCCCTTATCTCCGCGAGCCGCGGGTTGTCGAAGCCCCCTTTGAAATAAGCCGAGATTTCCGCCCTCATTATGAGATTCTGCCCGGGGATTTTAAATTCGGCATACCGTTTTACCGGCCCGATTATTTGGTTTTCTCCCGAGGAGGGAAGGGCGACGGGAGCGGCATCGGATTTTGCCGCGTCAAACCATTCGTTAAAATGCGCGTCGTACCTTTGAAATTGGATTCCCGAAAATGCAGATATGAAAAATAGAGAAGCAGTTCTATCGGGTACAAATATTTTGAATACGGCCTGTCCAGTATGATCAGAATCGCGAGGGCGTCGACGGCCGCCAGAAAAACTGATACCCAGAAGACGGCTTCAAAGTCGGATGAATGGAAGGCGGCTATGGTGTCTTCAATCCTAAGCGAATTGACCAACAATATTATTGCCGCGTTTATTATGGACAAGATGAATATTCCGCTTTCCTCCGCGCGTCATTTCGGCTTGGCGGTTTTGGTTATGCTTTCAAAGCCGTTCCCCAAATCGAATGCGATGTCGCCCATGCCCGTGCGCACGGTGAGGATCTTCCCGTCGATTTCGCAGCACGGCTCATAGGGGTGAAAATATCCTTTCGCCTCATATTTTTTTACGGCGCCGCCGCTTTCAAAGAGTATGAATACGGTGTTGGGCTTTCGTTCCGAGGGATCCTTTGCGGATTTTTCCGCATATATGACATATGCGTTTATGCCGCCTATTTTTCCGTCCCTCGCGTGGAAAATATCCCAGTTTTTTGACACGGCGTCCGTTATCATATATTTGCCGATGTCCGATGAATCGAGAAACAGAAAGTCCTTTCCTGCCGGATTTTGTATTTGCTATACACAGATGAGCGCGTGTCTATTCTATAAGTTTTGCCGCCGTCCTTTACGTATATTATCAAAATTCCGCCGTCGTGCTCTTCAAAATAAATTTTGTCGGGAATTTTCGCAGGCGCAAACTTGCCGCTATTTTCAATCTTTGAAAATAGCGTAGCGACAACCCCCATGACAAAAAGTAGGGCGAGAATTATTCTGGCGGTTTTCATTTCAAATTATTCTTATATTACGAGTATCTGGCGTATATATTTTACCGCTCTGCCGTCCGAAATGCTTATTCCTATTTTCGCAACGCCTTCCCGCATATTTTTGGATAATTGCTTTTTTGCAATATAGTTATCATATTTATATTCGAGAATCCAATGTTTTTGTATTAGACCTTTTCTCCATACATATTTACCAAATAAATTTCAGCGACTTTTAATGAGGATTCCTCTGGTAATTCTAACGATACTAATCCGTTATTTGGAGCGGTAACGTATAATCTTAATATTCCCACATGCAAGCAAAGGGGAATCCCGAGAAATATAACAGGTTTTCTTAATGAAAACATATTTATTGCAAAGTGACTTTTCATACTTATAACATCGCAACAATTTATAATCAACCTTTTTCACCTTTTGAATTTCTCGTATAAACTGTAAAATATTATCTTTGCAATATTAGGAATTGTTCCATCCAGAAAAATATAAGTTCTCTTTCAGAATAACAATGATGAGAATTGGAAACATTTGTTCAAAACTTAGTTTTGCAATAATTTTTTGTCTATGCCTGATTTTTCTAATTTCTTTAAATACATTTCGGCTAACCTGTTGTCATTCTTGAAAACATAGTATTTATAATGTACAAATGCATACAAAATATTTCCATTAGGATCTAATTGTTGCAAAAAAGGGATATATTCTTGTTTAAATAAACATTCCACAGGAAGCTCTGAATCTAAACGGAATTTCATTTCTATACAAAATATCCATATAGCAATATATTTATCAACAATCGAATCGGAAGAAGCAAAATACTGCCATACTGATTGAGGCAACCTATAAATTTTCTTGTTTTCTAAAAAATAAAATAATGAATCATTTATATTATAATGTATAACAGATTTTCTTCTTAAATTCTCCATCAAGGATCTTTCAGTTATATTAGATAAATCAGCCTCCACTTCGTCCAATCCCACTAGAGATAATACAAATTTACGCAGTGACATTAAGCTATCGTCAGAAGTATTATTAAGAAAAATTGCTTGGGGAATAAAGACTACCGATTTTTCATCTCCCTTAAATCTAAATATCATTATAGAGTCATTGTTATTAATGGTATATTTATCTTTTGGGGTATTGCCAAAAATATGCTTCAATTTAGAAATTCTACTTAGAATTTCTTCCGCTTCTGATTTTGAAATAGAGTATATTGTAATCTTATAATCAATTGCATCCGACTTGTAATTATAAAAAACTCTAATTCCAATAATTTCTTCTTCGTTGACAATATATTTGGATATATTTGGGTTTTCAATACTCCCAATTTTCGTAATAACTAATAAAGGAGTAGCTTTACTCTTTTGAGTGGCATATATATTTGAGAATCGTTCCAATACGCCTGTTTTTCGTAGATATTCAATGCGCTCACGAACGTTCTCCTTTGAGACATACCCCTTCGTTTCATTATAAAATGATTCTTCTAACAACGATACCATACTTTGAGATGCAATCAATATATATGGTGAAAAATATATTATGAGAATATAAAGAAGCTTCATAATAAATATATTATTCTGGATTAATTGCCGAATCTGGCAGTTTTTGCCCGCCATAAGTTTTTCTGGGTTCGTATGTATCGTATATCCCAGGATTTTTTTCTTTGAGTTCTTTTAATACTTTATTTGTTTCCCGACAGGCGTCAATTTCCGACTTCTCAATACCATTAGATTTTGTTTTATCGAAATTTCCTCTATCCATATCTGCGGCATGTTTTAATTCATGCATTACTCCTAACTCATACGGTCTATTCCATCCGGAACCGTCGGGACTTGAATTAGTTGAATTAAAATTATCCATACTTATGGTTGATCCGCTTCATTTCCCATTCATAGCATTTGCATCATTTGTCGCAGAAGTAGTACTTCCCCTCCCTGATGCCGATTCCGTAATAGTATGAATATTGGAAGAGTTTCTAAGTTGGTTTATAATGGCTTGTCCTGATGAAGTACTATATAGGATATCTATTGTTCCTTGCATGCTGGGTGGATAACTTAATACTGTACCCAGATAATCTATGGCCATGTTTGCAATATTATTGCAATATGTAAAATTATTCCAACCGTCGGGATAACCGATTAAGTCGCTGATTTGCCATTTGCCCATGTCGGGGCGGTAGTTGCGGAAAAGGAAAGCATAGCCTAATTCTTTAACGTAGGGTTTGCCAGTAAAGAATGACGATTTATCGGAACTATCGGCAAGCTCGTCTTGGCAATGGCGGAATATCCTTTCCCGTTAACTTTGCCATGCTGGTTCTGAAGATATCTGTAAATATAGCCTCTCAATATACATGAGAAAACGTTTCTTTCATTTTAAGTTCTTACAAAAATTATTAATATATTGAGTTTTTTCAAAAACTAATAAATTACTTTTTTGATTTCATTCTCTCAATAAAAACATGCTCTACTGTTTTATTTAAAATTTTTCCAGTATTCCCGTCAATATCTAGGAGGGAAATAAAAGAATCTTCTCCAATAAAAGACTCCATTATATTAATTCTACAATCATATCCCAAGCGAATGAATGCATATTTGGGCGGATTATCTTGTTTTATAGGTATAAAGACACCGTATAACCAATGCCAATACCGCTTTTTGTCGGTAAATTTTGTTATGGGGAAAAAGTTGTCTATATTTACATCCAAAATAAAATTTTTCTTTTGAATTTTCATAAGCTCACCGACAGCTGAAATATTAGATTCAGGTGATATATTATAAAAATTTCTCATTTTTTCTTCATATAAATTTACTTCACTCAATACATCTTTTGGAGTAAAGAGCGACGAAAAAGTAGAAAGTTCAAAAGGGCCATCATCTCTTAGTTTGTCTTGCCACTTAGTTATTATATTAAATGCCGCTACATTTACGGTTTCCTCCGTTCTAGTCGCCCTATATGGGGGCAAGAAAATAAATAATAGGATTATTATTCCTATGCATAAAATAACAATGTTAAGAATTTTTTTCATATTATTCCGATAAAGTTTTCCAGGTTCCCTTAAAAAATTTTCTAGGGTCTCTAAATACTATTTCCCAAGAAAGAGGACCTATTGGTACCAATTCTCCTGTGAATCCAGTAATATTTGCAGGTACGTCTACTCCGGAAAGATATTCACTCAAATAATTGCCTTGGTAACATGCATTTAGTGTTATATTTACACCTTCGGCAAAATTTGAAGAGAGCTTTCCAAAATCACGAGCTGTTATATAATATGCTGATTGAGAATTTACAATAAGTCCCGCTCCATCTGAGGCACCATGTCCTGTATAAGTAAAATCTGTTATTTTATTTGAACTACTCGTATTATTTAATATATTAGTTACGTCTTGACTGCTCGATACATATCCTTCTTTTAGTGTACCATTTTGTAGTTTAATGCTGACATATGCGCTGTTTGCCAAGTCATATGCACCATACAAATCAATCGTACATGTTGGTTGATTGTTACAATAGGCAAAATTATTCCAACCATCGGGATAATCTATAAGATCTTGTGATAGCCATTTGCCCATATCCGCGCGGTAGTTGCGCAAAAGGAAAGCATAGCCCAATTCTTGGATGTAGGGTTTGCCTGTAAAGAATGTATTGGCGTTTGAAAGGGATTCCGCGGGTTGGGCGGATTCCGAAAATAAATTTCCGAATGCGGTTTTTTCAATTTCCGAATAGGCATTATTTTTTACAGTTCCCAAACTTGTACCGAGCATATCGGTAAAGATTGTTTGGGATTGGGATGGCGAAGTTAGGGAGTTCGCATTCGGCGCGGGGGTTGTCGCCAGAATGGGGTTCCCGCCGCCGGCGTGGGGTTCGTTTATGTATTTTACGCCGTTGCGTTCTATTAGAGCCAAGCCGTCCCATTCGAAAGTTTCTATATCGTTTCCGCGCATGGCTCTTGCGAGCTGCCCGTTGTTGTGGTATTCAAAACGTGCAAGCTCTTTGCCGTCTTCGGCAACTCTCATTACCTTGTCCAACCAGCCGTATTCGTACTTTTTCCCGCCCTCCTGTACCTTAATTACCATTTACAAATTATTTTTTATATTCATAACGCAATAGTAATCTATTGTCAATTCCATCCGATTTTAGAATTTCTTTATATTTTTCCATCAGTATGCTATTTCCAATAATATCATAGTACTTATATAATATATAGATTGAAAGCATGCTCTTATTTGATTTTGCTGTCGTATCGCAGAATAATAGCAAGAATATATCGTCTACCTTATTAATGCCGTATTTTCTTCTTATCTCCTGGGGGAATAAACTATTTATGTTTTTTATTTCTCCATTGCGAATTACATTGTATACATAATCCCAGAGAAATCTATATTTAACATAAGAGGTAGGATATGAATTTGAGAAGTTAAATAATTCAAGAGCTGCACGCAAATTACCTCTCAATGCGAGATTTTCCATCGCGCTAATTTCCTCTGGAGGGAGGTAAAAATCATCATGTAGGTATCTTTCAAAATTTTTCTCTAAAAATAAATTAATATTTACTCCATTATCTAATAAATATTTCTTTAAAGTCTCATAGTTTTTGTCTTCTTCGGAGTATTTACTATAATATAAAAACATTATAAGATTAAGCAACTTAGGGCAGTCGCTTTCCAAATTAAATTTTTCCTTTGGGTAAACTTTGAGAAAATCTGAAAAATTTACAAGTGCCTTATTTTGTATCGGAGAAACTGTATTCAAACTTTCTAATGCCCTCCAATAACCATTTTTTTGCCCGAGAAGCCCAGCGATATAATACCATAATGACGCTTTATATGCGCTATCGGTATTTATGGGATGAAAATCATAATGTCTCGCAAGTTTATAGGCGGCATTTTTATCTCCATTTATTGCTAATTCTTTCAGAGAGTATAATCTAGAGTTGGGAATATAAAAATAATCATAATTTTCATTTGCATAAGAAATTATAACTCCAAATTGCAGCATGGTAAACATAAAATATATTAGTATCTTATTCATGGACTTCAAATTTATTTTCTTTTGTATCCCATTTCCCATCACGGATAATTACATCCTTTTTCGAAGCATGTACTTTGCTTTTGGTCAGTTTTGCAAGTTCGTCTGCAAAATCTTCTTTGCCAGCCTCACAAACAAGCAAGTAAATATCCATACCATCCTTATATCCATTGTTTTTTATAATATCGTAAGTTTCTTGCGGAGATAATACCTTGGGATTAATAGGATTTCGTTGGTCTATGGGATAACCAATATTCTCACTTCCGTGTGCAACGAGCACAAAAGAACCGGGTTTATCTATGACTGGATAACCATAACTACGCAAGTCCAATACAACAGTACCTATATAATCTAAGAAATGAATAACATTATTTCCACAATATGCGAAATTATTCCATCCGTCGGGGTAACCGATTATGTCGCTGATTTGCCATTTGCCCATATCCGCGCGGTAGTTGCGCAAAAGGAACGCATAACCTAGTCCGTCAACATAAGGCTTGCCAGTAAAGAACGAAGACTTATCGGAAGTATCAGCTCCAAAGCTCGTTTTGGCAATGGCGGAATATCTATTCTCTTCTATCTTACCTAAGCTTGTCCCAAGCATGTCGGTAAAAATAGTTTCTGTCGCTTCGGTATCCTTGCCGCCTATTGCCAATATCGGGTTGCCGCCGCCGGGGTGCGGCTCGTTAATGTATTTTGTACCGTTTCTTTCAATAAGCGCCAAGCCGTCCCATTCGAAAGTTTCTATATCGTTTTCGCGTATGGCTTTCGCAAGCTGGTTGTTGTTGTGGTATTCAAAACGCGCAAGCTCTTTGCCGTCTTCGGCAACTCGCATTACCTTGTCCAACCAACCGTATTCGTAGGTTTTTTCTCCTTCTTTTACAAGCCGGCCGGCGGCGTCATATGCATAGCTTGTAATGTCGCCTTCCGGATTTGTGCTGCTTAAAAGCTGGTTCGCGGCGTCGTAGGTGTAGGTGGTAGTCTCGCCCCTTACTGTCTTTTGGAGAATGTTGCCGCTCGGGTCGTAGGCGTAGCTTTCGACGGGCAGGCGGCTTTCGGCATCTATCACTGCTATAAGCTGGCTTCTGGCGTCGTATTTATATTCCTGCAATTTGCCGTTGGCAAGGCGGGAGATTATTTTGCCGCTTGGGGAGTAAAAGTATTTCAGTTCGGAAAGAGTTTTCCCGTCCTTATCAAGAAGAGTTTTTCCGGAAAGTTGTCCAAGCTTTGTATACTCAAACTTTACGGAGTTCCCGTCTATAATCTGTTTGGACAGTTGGTTTTTCTTGTTGTATATATATTCTACAATTTTTCCGTTGGACTGGGTTTTTACTAGCCTGCCAAACTTGTCGTAGGTGTTGTATTCGTCAAGAATCTCACCGCCCTTGCTTGTTATGCGGCTAAGGCGTTTGCCGTAATTGTCGTAGGTGTATTTTGTGAGCGTTTCTCCCTCAAGTTTCTCCACAAGCCTTCCAAAGTGGTCGTATTTAAACTTGGAGACCAAGCCGTTCTTTGATCTTTCTATGAGCCTGCCCCAAGTGTCGTACTTCAACTTTTCATTTTCGGAAGCTCCGTAAGATATTGAGGAGAGCCTGTCCATATCGTCATATCGGTAGCAGAAGGAGCGGTCTACGGAGCCGTTTTCAAACTTGGAATCGACTTGGCTTAGCCTGCCGTATTGGTCGTAAACATTTTGTGTTATTTGGCCTACCGCGGTTCTTCTATAATCCAACCCGTATTTGTTCCACGCAAACTTTATTTCATGACCATTCTGGTCTATAACCTTACTAAGCTTTCCGACTACATCGTATTCGTATTCAACTTCTGTTGAGTCCGGGAATATTTCCTTTGCGATCCGACCAAACTCATCGCGCTCATATGTCTTAGATAGCCCATCTTGGTCTATATAAGATACGGGATAACCGTTCTTGTCGTAGGATACGTCAATAGAAGAGAGCGTTTCTCCCTCAAATTTAGAATAGCTTTTATACGGGAACCCGAGTTTGTCGTATTCGGCATAAGCAACAATCCCGTTGCGCTCCCTTGAAATTTGGCGGTTGTATACGTCGTATGTATAGATCGTTTCCGTACCAAAGCTATCCACCGTCTTTGAGGGATAACCGTAAAAGTTATACGATATTTTCAGGGTATTTCTTCCGTCGTCTATGTATACGGGACGAAATTCGCTGTTATATTGTATTGAGGTTGTTTTTACGGCTTCGCCTTTTTCGTCCAGGTCAACAACCTTTGACGGCTTTAGATTGCCTTTGTTATACGAGAAACTGCGCACAGGCAGGGCGTTGCCATCATCGGCGCCGCGCTTGCTAATTAACACGAGGTTGCCGCGGCTGTCGTATTTGAAGTTTATGTCGTTTTTTGCCTTGTCGCGGTACCTTGTAATTTTTCCGGTATCCTTGTCGTAGCGGTAGCTCGCAAGCACCCGCTTGCGCCCGTCTACTATTTTGCGCACTTTGCCGTTGTAGGCAACGTCGTAGCGCATGAAATAATATGTCGTCGTCTCCTTGCCTGAGAAATCCGTGTATTTTGCTATGCCGCGCTGGGAGTCAAATTCGTATTCGGCGAGTTCCCCGCGCTTATTCGTAAGCACAACATTGCCGAACCTGTTTGACGGATATGAATAATTGTAAGTTGAATCTTTAAGTATCCTGCCGGCGACCGCTTCCTTGGTTATATTATTTACACTTTTCTTTGCTTTTTTTGCGGCTGCAACCTTCTTTAAGTAATCTTTGCGCTGCGCAAGACTCTCATGCTCCACGGAAATGTCGTCGACGCAATCTCCCCTCTTTATCCGCGTAAGATAGCCGTTTTTGTCGTAGGAAAATTCTAAGGGATTTAAGCCATCACGTCCCACTTCGCTTAAAAACTTGGACTCTATGTATTCTTCCTTGCCTGCAAGCGTCTCCGGCAATATTTGCGCCTTTCCGCCAGTAAAAACGAATTTGTTTGAGACCCCGTTTATCAGGATTTCCGAAAGCGATTTGTCTTCATTATATTTTAGCGATATAAACGCCCTGCCGCGCTGTCCGACGGAAACCAATTTGCCGTCCGCGTATGCGAAGTCTATATATTGCCCCGACGGAGCCTCTATCTTCCGAAGTTTCGCGTCGACATAGACGAATTTCCACCCGCGCATGTCCTTGCGCCCATAGATTGTCCAAGAGCCGCTGTCGGCGCGCCCGTTTGCAGTCCAATCTGCAAAAGGCGAAAAGTAGGCGTTTTCGCGCTCTTTTTCGTTAAACAGATCCAGAACGTCCCCGGATGCGTTTTTGCGCGAATAGAAAAATATTTTCTCCCCCCACGGAGCAGTCCAAATGGCGCCGCCCTTTTCCGGAATCGCGGAACTTTCCAGCTGGGGAATTTTCCAACCCAGCCCCGCAAGACCCTCTTCCTTCACGGAAGAATCGTAGAATATCTGAACCGGCAGCCGCAATTCAGAAGAGAAGTTTGCAGTTCCTAGCGCAAAGCTTGCCTAATAAGCGTCGGACGTGAGCGACGCCTTGCCGAAGGAATTTTTCTCCTCCATAAAATTTATTCCCCCGCCGAACAAGGCGTACGCGAATGCAACGCATGATATAATTATTAATGAAATTTTATGTCCCCGCACCATAATTTGGACTATATTTAGAAAGAATTTTGCAAATGTCAAATTAAATTATCATAAAATAAATATTTTCACTGGAACTCGTCTGCCTGAAGATTTTTTTGTTTTTGCGGCGCGCCGCTTTTCTCGTTCCGTTTAGCCGGCAGTTTCGACAACCGTTTTGCGGATTCCGGCGCGGCGCGCGCCGCCTTCGCAGGCTCCGGCGGAGTCATGAATTAGAGGCTTGCAAAATCGGGCCGGTTCGGATTTGATGGCGCGGATGGAAAATAAAAAGGCGATTGTAATAGGCGCGGGCGTGAGCGGCCTTTCCGCCGCATGGGAGCTTAAAAAAAAAGGGTTTGAAGTCACCGTTCTCGAAAGGCGCGACGCCCCGGGCGGCGTTATACGCACGTTTGAATCCGGCGGGTTCCGCGCGGAGAGCGGAACGAACTCCGTAATGGTCACCAGCCCGAGGCTTTTGGAATTTTTTGAGGAAATAGGGCTCGGCGCGGAGGTGGAACGCTCCAAGCCCGCCGCAAAGAAGAGGTTTTTCGTCCGTGGCGGCAAGCCGCGCCCCGTCCCGAGCGGGCCGTTTTCGCTTATATTCACGCGCCTGTTTTCATTTTTCGGCAAACTAAGGCTGCTAATGGAGCCGCTTGTGGGGCGTTCGGATCCGGAATCGGAGCCGAGCGTGGAGGAGTTCGCCGAGCGCAGGCTCGGGAAAGACGTTTCCGACTACGCGATAAATCCGTTCATGGCGGGCGTCTACGGCGGGGATCCCAAGAGGCTCTCGATAAAGTACGCCTTCGCCCCGTTCTGGAATTTGGAGCAGAAGTACGGTTCTATAATTCTGGGGGCGATAAAGTCGATGAAGGAAAAGAAGGTCTCGGGCGACGTATTCAGGCCGGTAATGGTATCCTTCAAGGGCGGCATGGGAACGCTCATAAAGAAGCTCGCCGGCGATTTGGGCGACGGACTCAAAACCTCCGCGCGCGTCATATCGGTGGACTCCACCGCCGACGGGCGCTGGGAAGTTTCGTGGGGCACCGACGGCGAGGACTGCTGCGACGCCTACGACGCCCTCGCAATCGCCGTCCCCGCGCCCGACATCGCGTCGCTGCCGCTCGGCGGGGCGCTCTCCGCGGCGCTCGCGCCGCTCTCGAAAATCGAGTACGCGCCCGTGGCAACCTATTCAATGGGCTTCAAGCGCGCGGACATCGCCCACAGGCTCGACGGTTTCGGCGCGCTCGTTCCCGCGCGCGAGGATTTTTCGATACTCGGCTCGCTGTTCGTTTCGAGCATATTTGAGGGCCGCGCGCCGGAGGGGTTTGCGACGCTCACGAATTATGTGGGCGGAATGCGCCGCCCGGAGCTCGCGCCGCTGCCGCAGGACGAAATGCGCAAGATAGTGCTCGGAGACTTGAAGAGGCTTCTGGGCGTCTCGGGAGAGCCCGTTTTTGAAAAGATGTTTTTCTGGAAGCACGCCATTCCGCAGTACAACCTCGGCTACGGCGAGATAATGGAGGCCGCGGACGCGGCGGAGGCTGCGTTCAGCTCGCTCGCGCTCATCGGCTCCTACCGCGGCGGGGTCGGGGTGGGCTCTTGCGTGGAAAACGCGCTCAATGCGGCGGACGCGCTCGCCGCAAAGAACAGGTGAAAAAGGCGTTCATACTCGTAAATACCGGCTCGCCCGCGGAGCTTTCCGCCGCGGCTTGCAAAGCCTTTCTGCGCGAATTTCTGTCGGATCCCGACGTCGTTCCGGCGCCTTTTTTCGTCCGCTATCCCCTCGCGCGGTTCATAGCCTCAAAGAGGTCGGAAGTGTACCTAGCCAATCTGAAAAAGATTTCGCGCGGCGGAGTCCCGAGGCTCGTCGGGACGTGCGCGGGCCTCGCGCGGAAAATCGCCGCGGCGACGGGGACGGACACTTTCGCAGCCCACCGGTACGGGGCATTCCCGATTGCGGAGGCGATACGCGCCGCGAGGGATTCGGGCGCGCGCGATTTCCGTTTTCTGCCGATGTTCCCGCAGTCGGCGTCCTCTACGACTTTCAGCGTGAAAAGGGAGGTTTTCGCCCACAGGAGGGAGGGCGAGATTTTCAGGTTCCGCGAAAATTATTTCGACGACGGCGCGTACATATCCGCCCTCGCCGCGTTGTTCGGAAGGTTCGGCGACCGTTCGCTTCCGACATTCGCGTCGTTCCACTCCGTGCCCGTTTCGCAGGAAGGCAAGACGGGCTACTCCGCGCAGTGCCGGAAGACCGCGGAGCTGTTCGCGTCCGCCGCGGGGCTGGCCGACGTCTCCGCCGTGTGGCAGTCGCAAATGGGCGGGCCTTTGAAGTGGCTCGGGCCGTCGGCGTCCGCCGAGATTGGCAGGCTTTCCGCCTCGGGCGTTGACGGCGTGAACGTCATATGCCCGGGCTTCGCATGCGATTGCACCGAGACCCTCGTTGAGATAGCGGAAGGCTTGAAGGGCGAATTTCTCTCGCGCGGGGGCAAAACTTTCAACTATGTTCCGTGTCTCAACGACTCTCCGGAGCATGCGGCCGCGCTGGCCGGAATTTTCGAAAGGATGAAATGATTTTTGCGGCGTTGATATTGGTTTCCGGCGCGCTCTACGGGCTTTCCGCTTTTTTCGGCGCCGGGAAATCGAGGGGAGAAAAATCGCTCGGGGCGGCTGCCGCCGGCCTCTTGGTCCAGGCGGCGGCGCTGGCGTGGTTCGGCGCGCGCTACGGGAGGTTTCCAACGGGGACCCCCTACGAGCTGCTCGAAGTGGCGGTGTGGTTTTTCGCGCTGATTCAGGCGGGGGTTGCGGCGGCGTTCAAACTGCGTTTTACGGGCGTGTTTTCAATGCTTCCGGCGTGTGTGCTGACGCTCCTTCCGCTCGGATGCCCCGTGTTTTTGGAATCCGTCGGAGGCGCGGGCGCGCCGGCGTCGGCGTCGGTGGCGGGGTTGCACGCGACGCTCGCGCTCGCCTCCTACGCGTTTGTGGCGGCTTCCGCGTGCTTCGGGCTGCTCTACATTTTCCAGCGCCGGCGTTTGAGGGAAAAATCCGGCGGGCTTTTCACTCGCCTTTGCCCTCCGCTCGAAACGCTCGAACGGCTCGGGGCGATGTGCGTCGGCGGATCCGTCTTCGCCATGCTGCTCTCGGGCGGACTCGGCTTCTACGCGGCCTCAATCATTCCGCCGGAAACGGCTTCGAGCATTGCCGCGCACGTGAAATTCGGGGCGGCGGCGGTTCTCTTCTGCGCCCAGTGCGCGCTGTTTGCGATGTGCGCGCTCGGGCGGGCGAAGGGCGCCAGGCTTGCGCGGCTCGAAATAGCGCTCGGGCTCCTGGCGCTGGCCGCCATCGCCCCCGTTGAAATCTTCAACTTATCCAGATGAAAAGCGACATACAAAAAGACCTGTTGGGGCTCATGCGCGCCCCGAGCTACACTCCGCTAACCCTTCCGCAGATCGCGGCGGCGCTCGGGCTTCCGCGCAAGTCCGCGCCGAAGCTGCGCAAGGCGATGGATTCGCTGCTCGCCGACGGTCGCGCGGCAAAGGTCAAGGGCGACCGCTACGGGGTTCCGGACGACCTCAATCTGGTCGCGGGCGTCGTGGCGTTCAGGCAGGGGGGAGGGGCGTTTCTCGACGTACCCGATTCCGAAGGCTCCATAGAAATCAGCCCCGAGGACACGGGGGTGGCGCTCAACGGCGACAGGGTGCTTGCGCGGATGCTGCCGGATTCCTTCAAGCCGCGCAGAGGCAAGGGCGGGCGCAGGGATTGGGATTCTCCGCGCCCCGTCCGCCGCCGCGCGAAAGTCATACGGATTCTCGAACGCGCAAACGACAAAGTTGTCGGCACCCTCCGCCGCTCCTACGGATTCTGGCACGTCGTGCCCGACGACCCCAAGTTCTTCTACGACGTAATAGTCGCCGACCCCTCAAAATCCTCCGTCACGCCACCGCCGAAGGAGAACGATAAGGTTGTCGCCAAGCTCAACGAATGGGCGCAGAGGCACATGAACCCCACGGGCGAAATAGTCGAAAACCTCGGCGAGAGCCACACTCCGATGGCGGAGTACCGCGCGATACTCGTAAAATACAACCTCTCCGAGACTTTCCCCGAAGCGGTAGAGCGCGAAGCGGAGGGCGTCCCCGAGTCTGTCGGAGCGCGCGACATTTCGGGGCGGTTCGACGCGCGCGGCATAATGACGATAACCATAGACCCCGAGGACGCCAAGGATTTCGACGACGCGATTTCCGTGCGCGCCCTGCCCGGCGGGCTCACCGAAGTCGGCGTCCACATCGCCGACGTGTCGAGATACGTCAGGCCCGGGAGCGCGCTCGACCGCGAAGCCGCGCGCAGGGGAAACTCCACGTATCTTGTCGGCACCGTCCTGCCCATGCTGCCGTTCAGGCTCTCAAACGGCATATGCAGCCTTGTTGAGGACGAGGACAGGCTCGTCAAGAGCGTTTACCTTTCCTTCGATTCGTCGGCGAACATAGTTTCGACGCGCTTCGCAAATTCCGTCATACGCAGCTCAAAGCGGCTTTCTTACGAGCAGGCCCACGCGCTGATAACCCTCGGAGACCTCGGCGAAATCGCCTCAGTCAAGCCGCCCGAAAACTACGAGACCGCGTTTTCGGGCAAAGCGCTCTCGGAGCTCTCCCGCGCGGAGCTCGCCGAATTGCGCGACACCGTCCGCGGGCTGTGGAAGATAGCCTCCCAAATGCGAAAGCGGCGCATGAAGGCGGGCAGCCTCGACCTCGAAATGCCCGAGTTCAAAATTTTCTGCGATAAGAACGGATACGCCGACAGAATCGAAAAAATAGAGTACAACGAGAGCCACCAGCTCATAGAGGAGTTCATGCTCGCCGCAAACCAGGAGGTCTCAAAGGCGCTGTTTGAGGCCAGGATTCCGCATATTTCGCGCGTGCACGACGAGCCGGACCCCGAAAAGCTATCCGAATTGCGCGAAGAGTTGGAGCCCTTCGGCATATCCTGCGGCGACTTGACGAGCCGCAGGGAAGTCGTGAAGCTGCTGGCGCAAATCGCCGAACATCCGCAGTCGTACATTTTAAAGACCATGTTCCTGCGCAGCCTCAAACGCGCAGAATACCGCGCGAGCCCCGACGGGCACTACGGCCTTTTCATGCGCTTCTACGCGCACTTTACCTCCCCCATACGCCGCTATGCCGACCTCACCGTCCACAGGTGTTTCGACCGCATGCTCAGGGAGAAAAATTTGCCGACTGCGCCCAGATACGCGCCGACCGCGCGTTCTAAGGCAGAGCTCGAAATCGTCGCCGAAAACATCACCCGCTCGGAGGCGGCGAGCGCGGAGGCGGAAAGGGAGTCGCGCAAGATAAAGCTCATGGAGTTCTTCGAGCGCAGGATAGGCAGAGGCAACGCGTTCGAGGCAATCGTGACTTCGCTTTCCAACCACGGGTTTTTTGTGGAGCTCACGCAGTCGCAGGCATACGGCTTCGTCCACCTGCGCACTTTCCGCGACGACATATACCGCCTGTCCGACGACGGGACGGAGTTGCGGGGCCGCCGCACGGGCTCGACTTTCCGCGCGGGCGACAGGGTTTTCGTAGACGTGGAGAGCGTGGACAGATTCAAGAGGCAGATAGACTTCCACATGGCCGACTGCGCCCAGCCCGAGCCCGTCAGGGGCGAACCGCAGGCATCCGGTTTTAAAATGGGAAAAGTTTCCCGATCCGGAGAACCCGCGGGGGCGCGCAAAAAATCCGGAAAGGGCGGGAAAGTCTCCGGAAAGCGCCCGCGCAGAAGCGGACGGCGGAGATAGCGCGCTCGATTGCGACAAGGCGGCAATCTCTATTCCGCGCGGAGGCGGAGGGGATTTGTGCGCCTTTCGGGGGCGCATTCCAAAGTATTCCGTAACGCGGAAATGTTTTGAGCAATTTTTCAGAGATTGCTCATTTTATTAAAATTGCTTGACTATCCGCGCAAATCTGAAAAATTTTTTGCCGTTCGTGCCGGCGTTGCCGCGCGGCGGATTGGGTTGCCGCATTTTGCGGCAGGTGATAATTTTCAATATTGTGCTTATGAAAGACTCGAAAATGGACAGGAGAAGCTTTATAAAGAGGACGACTTTTGCGGCGGCTGCCGCCGCGCCGTTTTTCGTCGCAAAGGACCTCTTCGCAAACGGCTCGCCCAACGAAAAGGTGAACGTGGGCATAATCGGCATAGGGAAGCAGGTGGGGGTTCACTTCGGCAGCTATCTCGGCATAGACGAATGCCGCATAACCGCCGTCTGCGATGTCGACACCGCCCGCACCGACTACGCGAAGCAGAGAATAGAGAGCGACTACAAAAACAGGGGGCATTCGGTAGAGGTCAAGACTTTCCGCGACTTCCGCAAGATGCTCGCCGACCCGTCGATAGATGCGGTATCAATCGTCACCCCCGACCACTGGCACGCGATAATGTCGATTCTCGCCGCGCGCGCGGGCAAGCACGTGTACTGCGAAAAACCCCTCACTTTCACGATTCAAGAAGGCGAGCAGATCGTCAAGGCGGTAAAGGCCGCGGGCGTCGTGTTCCAGACGGGCTCGCAGCAGCGCAGCGAGACTTCTTTCAGAAACGCCGTGCAGCTCGCGCGCACGGGAATGCTCGGCGACATAAAGGCGGTGTTCTGCGGCGTTCCGTGGAGGTTCCCCGTGTTCTACAACTGGCCCGCCGAAGAGCTCCCGTCAACTATGGACTGGGAGATGTGGGTCGGCCCCGCGCCCATGCGCCCGTACACAAGCCATCTCCTACATCCGCTTCTGGCGCCCAACGCGAAAGGCGGCATGTTCGGCTACGCCTGGGGCGAGTGGAGATGGCACTACGACTACGGCAATGGAATGCAGGGGGACTGGGGCGCCCACCATTTCGACATAGCCCAATGGGGGCTGAATATGGACGGCAAGGGCCCGAAATACATCCGCCCGTACACCGCCCAAAACCCCGGCAACGTGCACGACAAGCGCAGCCTCTTCTACGAGTACGAAAACGGAATCCGCGTGTTCTACGGCTCGCCGTCCGAGCACCTGAAAAAGCTCGGGGCGTCCAATTTGAGCCCGATGGTGACTTTCATCGGCAGCGAGGGCACCGCCTGCGCGAGCCGCGGCGGATTCTTCTGGGCGAGCTCGCCGTCGCTGATGAATGTCAAGCTGCCCGCGGGGGCGGAGGCAGCCTACACCAACGGCTTAGGCAACCATCAGCGTAATTTCATAGAGGGCATTCTCACCGGCAGGCCGACGCTCTGCCCCGTGGAGACCGGCGTTTCGTCGTCGAACATGTGCATAATGGGAACAATCGCCCACAGGCTCGGGCGAACGCTCGAATGGGACTGGAAGAAGTCGACTTTCGTAAACGACCCCGAGGCCGTCGCCCTGATGTGGCGCGAAAACCGCGGCGAATGGGCCAAGGTATTCTAACGCATTCCGGAGGATTTTCAGATGAAGAAATTTTTGATTCTATCTTTTGCGGCCGCCGCCGCTTTCGCATGCCTTTCCGCGGACGCGCAGGTCAAGATGAAATACTCTCCCGATCCGGTGTTCGACCAGAACAGGATTTCAGCCCTCCGCGACGGCGTGCCCTCAAAGCTCGCGGCGACGCCCAAGAAGCCGCGCAAGATTTTGATATTTTCGCGCACGTCGGGATTCAGGCACTACGGCGGCATAGTCGCCGCCAAGGAGGTCTTTAAGCACATGGGCGAAAAGCTCGGCGGCTGGGAGACCGTGATAAGCGACGACATAAACGAGTTCACCCCCGAAAACCTCAAAAAGTACGACGCGGTGATTCTCAACAACCCCACCGCGGCGTGCTTCGGCCCCTCCAACGTGGAAATCGACGAGATGCCGAAAGAGGAGGCAAAAGCCGCCATTGAGAAGTCCAAGCAATACTGCAAGAACCTCGTTGAATACGTCAAAAACGGCGGCGGCGTGCTGGGGTTGCACTCGGCTCCCGACAGCTACAACTACGACAATATCCGCTCCTGGGAATACACCGACATGCTCGGCGGCGACTTCGTGGGGCATCCGTGGTGCTACGGCGGCTGGACGGGCGTGGAATGCCCCAAGTACATGTTCCGCATAGACGACGAAAAGTCCCCGATAACAAAGGGCATCTGGCCGTCCAACGGCTTCATGATGAAAGACGAAGTCTACATGATGGGCAAGTCTTTCGACCGCTCCAAATGCCGCGTCCTCGTCAGCCTCGACGTGGACCAGAGCTACTTCCTGCTCGAACGCCAGCGCCTCAACCCGCCGAAGATTCGCGGCGACAAGGATATAGGCGTAGTTTGGATTAAAAAAGAGGGCAGCGGAAGGGTGGCGTACAGCGCGCTCGGCCACGACTGGAACAACTACCCCAACCCGCGCTTTCAGGAGATGCTCATGCGCCTCGTCCAGTTCGCGTGCGGCGACCTCGAAGCCGACACTTCTTCCATTCCGCAAAACAAAAAGAGCGCCGTCGGCGCGATATGCGACGCCCCGACGCTCGAACAAATCGGCGCGCTTTCGGCCCTCGGCTACGGGCAGGGCGACAAAGAGATAAACGAAGTCATCTTCGGCGTGTACTCCAACAACTTCGACAAAAAGTACTGCGCCCAAGTCGAGAAGTTCATCTACGACCAGCTCTCGAAGAAAAACGGCACCGAATTCTACCGTTCGATGCTCGCCGAGCTCCTATGGGCTTCGGGCATATCGAACAGGGCGAGCTGCAACAAATTCGAGCGCCTGATGAAGTCCGCCGACAGCGAGGGCATACGCGGCAGGCTCTCAAACGCCATAGACCACTTCAAGAAGCGCGAAGTCCCCTACGCCCGCGAACGCAAGTTTAAAATTCCCGCCGAACTCGCGCAGGGGTTCAGGGAACAGTGCAGGCTCATGAAATACCTCGCCGACAACCCGTCGGTTCCGATGCCCGACTACCTGACTTTCGACGCCCTCGACGACGCCGGCAAGGCCCGCCTCGTCTACACCATAGCCCAGCGCGGCGGGGATTTGTCCAAGGCGCTCGAAATCGAGCCCGCTTCCGCCGAGATGGCGGTCGCCTCGGCTTTCGCTGCGGCAAAGGCTGGTTCCTCCAAGAATATTCCAAACATATTGAAGGGGGCAAAGTATCTCAAAGGCGGCAATATCAACAACGCGGCTTCCTACATAGTGTCGATAAAGTCTCCGGACGTCGCCAAAGCGCTTCTCGAAGAGATATCCAAGGCCGACGCCGCGCAGACCGCGCTCATATCCGCATGCCTTGCGAAAATGAACCTCGACTCCATGGTGAGGGAGCTGTTTAAAGGCTACGAGAGCAAGTCTCCCGAGCTCAGGGCCTCGACAATGAAGACGGCGGCGAGCATCGCCAACGCCGAAGTATTCTCGACGGTCGCGAAAATCATCGCCTCCGAGAACGATAAAAAGACAAAGGCGGAGGCTTTGAAAGCGCTCATGAGGGCGGCGCAGTCGTCTTTCGAGCTCGAATTGTTCGCCCATGTGGAATCCGCCTTCGCCAAGGCCGATGCCGCCACAAAGAAGATGCTGTTGCGTCTCGTCCGCTTCGCCTCCGACGACAGGGCGGTCGGGCTCTGCCGCAAGGCGTATGCCGACGGCCTCAAAACCGAAGCGGTAAAGGCGTTGGGCGAGTTTGAAAGCGCGCTGGCCTTCGAGCCGCTCGTTCAGATTGCAAAAGCGTCTTCCGACGAGCGCGAAAAGACGATAGCGCAAATCGCGATTCTCGACGTCGCCAGCCGCTGCGGCTTCGACGACCCGACCGCCGAATACATAATCCGCAATGCCGTCCGCAAGGAGGACAGGGAGAGGGTCGCCGACATAATGGCGCGCAAGCCCACACCGCGCGGAATAGAGCTTCTCAGGGAAATCGGCCGCGCGGCGGACGCCGACAAGGCGCAAAAAGCTCTCTCCAAAATAAAGACGGCCTATCTGAGCTCCGAGGGCGAAGCCAACTTCCGCAACGCTTTGGACAGGGACGTAAAAACGCGCTGGTCCAACAACACCCATATCCGCAAGGGGCACTGGATAGCATTCGACTTCGGGTATCCCAAAAAAATCGGCGAAATCTCCTTCAACCTCGGCTCGTCGCAAAACGACTTTCCGGACAGCTTCAAGGTCATGGCCGGCCCGTCGCTCTCCGCGGCCAGAACTGTCGACTGCGCCGTCTCCAAAAAGGGCGGCATACTCAAAATCGGGTTCGAGAAGCCGATTTCCGCCCAAGTGGTGAAAATCGTCGCGACCGAAGACAAGGCTTCAAACTGGTGGTCTATCCACGAGCTCGAATTTAAGGACAGGTATGCCGCACCCGATGCCTCGGACAACCCCGACTACATATATAACGGAGCCTCCATAGACTTCAACTCCGCGCTCGACGGAGACTCCGGCACGCGTTGGACAAACAATAGTTTCATACGCAAAGGCATGTGGTTCGGGGTGGACTTCCGCAAGCCGCGTAAAGTCTCAAAGATCCTCTTCGACCTCGGCTCGTCGCAGAACGACTTCCCGACCTCTTTCAAGGTCATGGCGGGCGCCTCGATGAACGCGGCGGCCCCCGTGGCCTTCAAGTCGTCGAGAAACGGAAGCGTCCTTGAAGTGGCGTTTGAAAGCCCCGTCACCGCGCGGGCCTTCAAGATAGTTTCCGACGCCGACTCGCAGAAATGGTGGTCAATTCACGAACTAAGATTCGACCAATAAGGGCTGGCTTGACGTTTTCGGGCGGGCGCGTTTTGACGCTCAGTTAGAAAGCCCGCATGGCGTTTTGCCGATACGGATTGCGGCGGCACATAATATGTGCGCCGCAATTAACGCATTGCAACAGGCGAATTCCCGAAAGCGGCAAAGAATCGGGAACGGTACCGCGGCGCGAACCGGCTCTGTTTAAAGGAATGCGGCGGCAAAACCGCGCCGCCGCGCGTATCCGCGGCGGGCTTCTTCAAAAACGGAGCGCCGGCGGCAGACGAACGCGCAATGGCAAAATCAGGCGCGGGCGGACGCGTTTTCCGATGCCCCGCCCCCGAAGGATTTGTGTTCGTCGGATTCGTAGTCGGAGGATATTTCGCCGTCGCGATAGCGCATTTTTATATACCCGCGCGGCGCCGGCCCGACATAAACTTGGCGCGGCCTGATTATTTTGCCCTTGGGGTTGGACGCCACCTCCCGCCAGTGGGCTATCCAGCCTGGCATTCTGCCTATTGCGAACATCACGGTGAACATGTCAAGCGGCATTCCGATGGCTTTCAGGATAATGCCGCTGTAAAAGTCCACATTGGGATATAGGTTGCGCTCTATGAAGTAGCTGTCGCTGCGCGCCTTTTCTTCGAGCCGCTGGGCGATGTCGAGCAGCGGGTCTTTGAGCTTGACGATTTTCAGGACGCGCTCGGCCGCCTCGCGCAGGATTATTGCGCGGGGGTCGTAAGTTTTGTAGAGGCGGTGCCCGAAGCCCATGAGTTTTGTCTCGCCCTTTTTGGCGCGCTCGATGAATTTTGAGCCGTCGTCGCCCGAGTTGTGGATTTCCTCCATCATTTGTATGACGCGCATATTTGCGCCGCCGTGCAGGGGCCCCCAGAGCGCGCATACGCCGGCCGAGACCGAAGCGAAGAGGTTGGCGCCGGAGCTGGCTACCATGCGCACGGTGGAAGTGGAGCAATTCTGCTCGTGGTCGGCGTGCAGGAGGAGAATGAGGTCGAGCGCCTTCGTGATGTCGTCGTGCGGGTAGTACTCGTGGTACGGCTCGGTGAACATCATGTGCAGGAAGTTCTGGCTGTATCCGAGATCGCGCTTGGGGTAGATGAGCGGCAGGCCGTTTTTCATTCTGTACGCCATGGCGGCGATAGTGCGCACTTTGCTGAGCAGAAGCGCGGCGGCGTCGTCAAAATGCTCCAAATCCTGCTCGCGCTGGTTGGTGACCATGTACGGATAGTAGCAGCCGACGGAGTTCAAAAGGGACGAGAGAATCGCCATCGGGTGCGCGGTAAAAGGGAACCCTCCGTCGAAGAAGTGCATCATGCCCTCGTGGAGGCTCGCGTTGCGCAGGACTTTCTGCGAGAAATTGCTCATCTCCTTGCGCGTGGGAAGATTGCCGTAGATTATCAGGTAGGCGGTTTCGATGAACGTGGAGTTGGCCGCTATGACCTCAATGGGGATACCGCGGTAGCTAAGCTTGCCCTTTTCCCCGTCGATGTACGTGATGCTGCTCTTACACGAACCCGTGTTGGCGAGGCCCTCGTCGAGCGTGATGTACCCCGTTCGCGAGCGCAATGTCGATATGTCCACGGCCTTGTTGCCTTCGGTTCCGCCGACCACGGGGAAATCGAAGCTCTTTCCGTTTAGGGTTATTACCGCTTTTTCCGATTCGCTCATAAAAATACCTTTTCCAAAAATTCCAAAATTCAATAATTCATTTGGCGGGCGCGCGCGCAACAAAAAAAACGACCGGCGCGCGCCTCCCCAGAGAGCCCGCCCCGAGCTATATGTTCTTGCCGGCCTCGTAGGCTGCGCCGATTATGCCCGCGCGGTTTTCGAGCCTGGCTATGGCGATGTCGCAGTCAGCCTTGATGTATTTCAGGAACTTGTCGCTCTTGGACGCCACGCCGCCGCCGATGACTATCAGATCCGGCCAACAGAGCGAGTGGACGTATTGGAGATACTTGTTGAAGCGCCCCGCCCATTGCCGCCACGACAGGTCGTGCGACTTTCTCGCGGCGTCGGAGCAGATTTTCTCGGCGGCGACATATTTTTTCAGCGCCTTGTCGCGCATGCGCAGGTGCCCGAGCTCGAGATTCGGGACGAGCGTGCGGTTGGAGAACATGCTGACGCCAATGCCGGTGCCCACGGTGAGCATCATCAGAACGCCGTCGCGGCGGCCGCGCCCCACGCCGAAATTTATTTCCGCGCTGCCGGCGGCGTCTGCGTCGTTTAAAATCCACGCCTCGCACCCGCAGGCTCTGCCGATTTCCTCGGCGAGGTTAACGCCGATAAAATTCTTTCCGCCGAGATTGGCGGCCGTCTCAATTATCTGAGACCTTATGACTCCGGGGAAACCGCAGCCGATCGGCCCTTTCCATTTGAATCCGGCGACGATTTCGGATATCGCCGAAACGATGTTGGAGGGAGTATGCGGAGTCGGGGTCGGTATCCTTATGCGATCGCCTGCAAATTCGCCTTTCGCGACGTCGACGACCGCGCCCTTTACGCCGGAGCCGCCGATGTCGACTCCCAAAACAAGTTTTTTTCGCATCGGGGAAAAATAAATTGCTTTTTTCGGCCTATAACAAGCAAAAATTGGGACAGACCCGACGGTTTTGAAAAAAATAGCTTGCAAAGGGGCGCGCGGAATGCGAAGCTCTTGGCTTTAATTTCGGTCCTGTAGCTCAGTGGTTAGAGCAGGCGACTCATAATCGCTTGGTCAACGGTTCAAATCCGTTCAGGACCATTTTTTGTGCACGCAGCCCGCGGCAGGCGCGTCGGATTGGGGCGGAACTTCCATTGAGCATCGGAGCGGGCCCCGCTGGAACGGGCATTCCCGACATTTTTATTTGGACGTCCCGATTGCGCATCCGCTGCGCTTGGCGGAAGTTTATTTTCTCGAACGGGGCAGCATTTTTACGGTCGGGCGCGGCGCGCGGCTGCGGGCGGGAGCGAGAGTTTCGTCGTCCTCAAAGTCCGGAATGAAGGAGCGCGGCGCTGATTGCGCGGCGGGGGCTGACGACGTAGTTTCCGCCTCGACAGTCATCGAGCGCCTGCCGCGGTTGTAGACCATTCTCGGGCCGGAAACGCGGGTGTTGTCCTCCCTGTCGATTACGACCGGATCCTCGGAGAGCACCACCATTTCGTCCTCGGGAAACACTTCGGCCCTGCCGCAGGTCGCGCTTTTGAGGCCGCTTGAAATATTCACGCTTTCCAGAAGACATATCTTCGATATGGAATGCCCTCCGCTTTTGAGCTTGCGCATTTCGACTTCCGCCTTTCCGCACGACACGTCCATGTCGGTGCCCGACGCCTTTACGTCGCCTTCGAAGAAATAGCGGTCGGAATCCGTCCCGCCCACGAGCCACTGCTTGTCGCTGGTGATGACAGTCGGCTTTTCCTCGAGCTTTTTGTCGGCGCGCACCTCTTCGAGTCCGATGGCCTTGGTTGCGGGCAGGCTGATAGTCGGCCTCTTTCCGGGGTTGGCGGGGGATATGAGAAGCTCAATATACCTGTGGGGGGCGGATTTGCCGCCGTCGCCACCTTTGAGCTTCGGGTAGATAACCGCGGTTTCCGCCTCCGCCGAATAGCCCTTTTGGGAAATTTTGACGGAATCGGACGCGGTAATTTTGCGGACCGAATCGCCGCCGTTTCCGCCGCGAATGGCGAGCACCTGCATCTTCTCGCAAGACGCCCTTATGTCGTCGGAAGATATGCGGACGTCGCGGTCGAAATCGAAGCGCATGTTTTTCTCGCTCTTGACGAATTTCAGCCGCTTTGACTTCACGACGGTCTCCGCGCCCTCCTTCGGCTCCCCGCCGGCGGATATGCCCTCGCGGATATTCAGGACGACATTGGAATTTTCGGCTTTGGGATCCGCAAACGCGAGCCCCGTGCTCCTTTCCTTCAAAAAGACTATCATGTCGGCAGAAAGCTTCATTCCGCGCTCGGGGTCGGCGAGCGTCGCGTTGTCGGACAGCACGACCTCGCTCCTGCCGGGCAGGATTTCCATGCGGTCCGCGGCGGCGTTGCCGTTTTCGTTGGAAAGCCGCACATTGCCCCCGCCCTCTATGCGCAAAACCTCCGGCTTCCCGCCCCCTTTGGCGGCGGACTGCGCCGAGAGAGAATCGCAGGACGCCCTGAAAGAATCGGCGTCAACCCTCACGTTTCCCGAGAAGTCGAAAAAGTTTTTTTCGCCCTCCGTCCGCATTTTTATGGAGTCAGCGGATATGGAGATTCTCTCCTCTTTGCCCTCGGAATCCGTATTGAAAATCAAGGCGCGCGCGCGGGTTGATTTGCCGGATTTTGCGGAGAGGGACTTCTTGCCCCTGTCGATTTCAATTATGTCTCCGGATATTTCGGCGCGGCTGGGAATATCTTTTATATGTGGGCTGCCGGAGAGAAGCGCCGCAGACTCGGACGGCAGGATTTTGGCGCCGCCCGCGCGGATGTCCTTGTTTTCGTAAAGCATTTTTATGTTTCCCTCGGCGTCGATTTCGCTAACTCCGGAGCCTCCCCGCCGCTCTTTGGGGGCGACGGCGCGCAGGGCGTCGCACTCGAGCTTCATCTGGGAATTTTCGAGCTTCACGTTTTTGCGGACATCGAATACGTTGCTGCCGCCCTCTCCGAGCATCGAGCCGTATTCGCCGGTTATGCGCGTGTCGGGGGCGCCTTTTTTTTCGCCTCCGGCGGGGGATATGTCCACGGTTATGCCCTCAAAGACCTCGACGAATTTTTTCGCGGAATCCCACGTCCACTTCTTCCCGTCTATTTTAAACTCCGGCGCGCGGACGAATATGTCGGAATCTCCCGACACGAACTTTTTGACGGGATCCACCCTCGCAGACGGGCTCGTTATGGTGGCCTTCAACGCGCCGCGCGCGCCGTCCTCAAAGAGCAGCAGTTTGAAGCTCTCAACGTCTATGCGGGTATCGCTCTTGTATGACGCCTTTTCGCCGAAAAGCTCCCACTCCTTGGCGCCGGTGTTTTCGTTGAAATTGGGCAGCTCAAAATTTTTGACGGTGCCCGGAAGCATCGTCGTCATGCGCTGGGCGCAGAGCGCCGCCGCGAACGCGAGCGCAAAAGCCGCGGCCGCGGGTTTGGCCCATGTCTTTGGGAACGGCATTTTCAGAGGGTTTCAAACATTCTCGAAATCATCGCCGACACGCCCTTTTCCACCTCGGCGGCGTCTCCGGCGAGCATATAGGCGGGCGTCGAGTACACGTTTTTGGACTCGTCCTCGACGAACGACGACGCGGGGCACTCGACGTGCTTCGCGCCGGCGGCCTCTATCGCCGCGGCAGTCTTGGGGTCGGTGCCTATCGTGAGCTTCACGCCGCCGCCTATCGCCTTCGCGGCTATCACGGGCGATATGCACAAAAACGCGATTTTCCTGCCGAGCGAGCGCATTCCGGAAATCGCCCTTTCGACAGACGGCTCCACCGAGCACCCCGCCCCGTCGTAGGCGAAAGTCGAGAGGTTTTTGGCCGCCCCGAAGCCCCCCGGGAACACGAGCATGTCGAAATGTTCGGGATTGAAGCGCGACAGGGGCTCGATTTTTCCGCGCGCGATTCTCGCCGACTCCGCCAGCACCGAGCGCGGCGCGCCCGAATCGCTGCCGTCAAGATGGTTCACGCAGTCGCTCTGCCCCATATCGGGCGCGAAAAACGAAACCTCCGCCCCTCCCTTCAAAAGGCACAGGAGGGCTATCACAGCCTCGTGGATTTCCGTGCCGTCGTACACTCCGCATCCGGAGAGAACAATCGCCGCCCTCGGTTTTTTTGCGCTGCCAGTCTTCATAGAAAATAACCGTTGTTTTTGTTTTGAAATTTTGAAGTTCAGGCCTCGACAGTCAAGCCGTCGTAGGCTATATGACAATTTTCCGGCAGCGTGCGTTCGATTTTGCCGAAATCTATGTGGGATGTCGTGTGGGTGAGAAAGGCCCGCTTCGGCGCCAGCCTATCCACGGCTTCGAGCGCCTCCGAAAGCGTCATGTGCGACGGGTGGGGCTTTAACCTCAGGCAGTCTATCGCGAGCACGTCGGCGCCCGCGGCGAGCTCCTCGGCGCGCGGCGGCAGGGACTTGCAGTCGGTGTAGTACGCAACCCTCTTCCCGCCGCATTCAAAGACCAGCCCAAGCGTCTCCACCGGCCCGTGCGGGAGCGAAACCGAGCGGATTTTCAGCCCGCCGCCCATGTCCAGCTCTTCGGGCATGGGTCTGAGGCGGAAGCACGGATAGCCGCGCTCCGCCGGCCTCTCGCCGAGCGCGTACGGGAACATCGCGCGTATGCGCTCCAACCCGTATTCGTTGGAATAGACGTCTATGGCATTGCCCTCGGCGCTGTCGCAAAACCTGCGCAGGTCGTCCATGCCCGCGATGTGGTCGGCGTGCCCGTGCGTGAGTATGAACGCGTCGGCGCGCGAAACCGAATTTTTGAGGCATTGCAGCCTGAACTCCGGCCCCGCGTCGATCTGGATTTCCCTGCCGCCCGCATACAGGTGCGCGCACGAGCGCGTACGCCAGTTCCTGGGGTTTGAGAGGTCTATGCCGCTCGAATCGTAGCCTATGACGGGGACGCCCTGGGAGGTTCCCGTTCCCATGAATACGAGTTTCATATCGAATAAACCCCCTTGACCGAGAGCCTAAAATTTGACGGACGCGGATTTTATCGCCTTGTCGCCCTTGCCTCCGGAAGCCGCCTTAACCGAGCCGCGTGCGTCTCCGTCAGCCTCGAGAACCGCGAGCAGCTTTCCGGAAAACGCCCTCATGTAGTTGGAGCCAAAAGGCGTCAAATCGGTCGGGTCGCCGTTGCAGAGCGCGCGCAGTTTCACGTTTCCGTCGGTCGAAAAGTATATTATGTTGTCCGCGCGGGGGCAGAGGTTGCCGTCCTTGTCCACGATGCTCACTTCGACAAAGCACAACTCCTCGCCGCCGAACTTCTTTTTGTCCGCCTTGATTTCGAGGCGCGCGGGTTCCCCCGCGGTCTTGACCGTCTTTTCCGCGGCCTTTTTCCCGTCCGCGGAATACGCCACGACTTTTATTTCTCCGGGTTCGTAAACCGCGTCCTCCCAAATCAGGCGCGACTTGCCGAATTTGCCGGCGCCGCCCTTTTCGCGCACTCCCATGCTCTTGCCGTTGACGAAGAGCTCCGCTTTCGGGTAGTTGGTATAGCAGTAGACGGGAGTCTTCTGCCCCACCCTGTCCGGCCATGTCCAGTGCGGAAGGACGTGCAGCGTTTCGGTTTCCGGCCTCCATCGCGCGCGGTAGAGGTAGAACCTGTCCTTGGGAAACCCGCACAAGTCTACCGCCCCGAAGTACGCGCTCTTGGCGACATAGTCCCCGCCGTCGTAGGGGAAAGGCTCGCCGAGATAATCGAAGCCCGTCCACACGAATTCCCCGAGAACGAACGGATTTTCATCCTGCCCCTTCCACTCGTCCTCCGGAACCTGCGACCACGGCGCGCAGGCGAGGTCGTAAGACGTGACCTGGTAGTCGTGGGACCACGGATTTTTGCTCTCCTTAGTCGGGAAGTGGTAGACGCCGCGGCTGCTGACGGTGGAGGCCGTCTCGCTGCCGTAGATTATGGCGCGAGGCTTTTTGTCGTAGCATTCTTTATAATAAAAAGGCTTGTAGTTGAAACCCACCAAGTCGAGCTCGTCGACGAACCCGTGTTCGACCGCATGTTTGTTGCGGTCGCAGCCGGCCGTCACCGGTCGCGTGGGATCCTCCGCACGCACAATGTCCGCGAGGAACTTCGCCGTCTTGCGGCCCTCCGGAACAGTCTGCTCGGGAACCTCGTTGCCGATGCTCCACATCACGACGCACGGATGGTTGCGGTCGCGGCGCATCATCGCCTCCAAATCCTTCTTCGCCCATTTGTCGAAGAGCTTGTTGTAGCCGTTTTCGCACTTGACCATCTTCCATTCGTCAAACGCCTCCACCTGCGCGAGAATCCCCATTTCGTCGCAGAGGTCGAGCAGCGCGGGGGCCGGCGGGTTATGCGAAGTTCGTATGGCGTTGACGCCCATATCCTTCAAAATTTCCAGCTGCCTGCGCGCGGCGGAGACGTTGAACGCCGCGCCTATCGGGCCGAGGTCGTGGTGCATGCAGACGCCCTTGAACTGCACGCGCTTTCCGTTGAGCTTAAACCCGCCGTCGCGGTCGTAGGAAATCGAGCGCACGCCGAACTTGGTAAAATATTCGTCGACGGGTTCGCCGTCCGAGAGCACCTCCGTCCTGGCAGTATAGAGCGCGGGCGACTCGAGCGTCCAGAGCTCCGGCGACTTTATCTCGATTTCCTGGACGGCCTTTCCGCGCCCGCCCGAAATCTCCGCGCCGGAAGTCTTCTGCGCGACGGTCTTTCCGCTCGGGGAAATAATGGAAGTCCTCACCGAAACCTTTTTGCCGGAATCCGAAAAGTCCGCCACCGACGTCTCTATGCGGCAGGTCGCGGATTTTTCCGAAATTTTCGGCGTTGTGACGTACGTCCCCCAGTTTTCGACGTGCGTCTGCGGCTTTACCGCGAGCCTCACGTCGCGGAAAATCCCCGCCCCCGAATACCATCTCGAAGCGGTCGGCGGATTTTCAAGCCGCACGGCAAGCTTGTTGGGATGCCCGAATTTGAAATATTCGGTGAGGTCGAGCTCGAACGACGCGTACCCGTAGGGCCACTCGCCGACGTATTCGCCGTTCAGCCACACTTTCGCGCGGCTCATCGCCCCGTCGAACTGTATGCAAACCCTCTTGCCAGCCTCCGATTTCGGAAGTTCGAGCGTCTTCCTGTACCAGCCCGCCCCGACTGTGGGCAGCGCCCCCGTGCGCCCCGTGCGCTCCCGGGCTTTTTTTTCGCCGTCCTGGACGACCTGCACATACTGCTTGTCGTAATTCATGTCGAACGCCTTGCCTATCGCCCAGTCGTGCGGCACCTTGACGCGCTCCCAATCGGAGGTGTCGGCGGAGACGGCCTCGCCGCCCGCAACGTCACCCATATGAAAGAGCCATTCTCCGCCGAGGGAAACATCACTTGTCCTGTACGCAAACGCCGCGGGCACCGCCGCCGCCAAAAAAAACATGCAAAACGTCCTTTTCATCATATGTAATTCCGAATTTAACAGATCCTTTTTCATTACATCCAAACGTCCCCCGCATTACAAGTATTTTTATAGAGAGGCGGGGAAGCGCCCCTTGCAAACAATAGTCGCCGGTTCCGGCGCTCCCGCGCGGCAACGCCCCGATACACCCAAAGGGAGGCGAGAAACCGCTTCCAAGGGGCAACGCCTCCGCAGAAATGGGGAAAATCCCCCCGCGGCGGGCGCCTCGGCAATTCGCCCGTCCCCGAACGCGCGCAAAACACGGCAATACCCCGACGCGCGCTGGCAACGAAGGCGCACCCCAAAACGGAACTTAGCGCCGAAATTATTGCGCCATGGCAAACCAGCCCTTGCTGATTTCAACTCCGCTATCGTTCGTGGTGGAGCAACCGCCGAGCAAAAATGCGGCGGCAACGATCGTGGCAATTACAGTCAATTTTTTCATATCCGCCGAATATTGCAGGATTATCCCCAAAAAGGCAATTCAATAAAAAGTTGCAAACCGTTCCGTCTTCTGTTTGATTTCTGCGCCATGAAAAAATTTGCATCAATAATAGCGATGCTGGCTGCGCTGTCGGCGTCGGGCTTCGGCGCGTTCGCCGCGGAGGGCGCAGAATCCGCGGCAGCCCTCAAAGAGCGCGTAAAGGCCCTCGAAGAGCAGGTGGCGCAGTTAAAAGCCAAAATTTCGGAACAGGCGAAATTCGACGCCGAGATAATCTCCAAAATCCGCGCGGAAAACCGCGCCCTGAAAAAACGCCTGCGCTCCGCCAAGCTCGCCGCGGCCTCGGCCGAAACGGAAGTTCCGGAAGCGAAAGATTCAAAAGAGAGGGCGGAAAAGGTCGAGCGCAAGACCGAGGAGCGCATTTCCGAAAAAGAAGCCAAAGACGACGGCTTCCACATGTTCCCGTTCTAATCCGCAACCCCAAAGCCGTTTAACGGCGCCGCGCGGCGCGCGGCGCGCAAACCATATCCACTGAAAAATGCCGGAAGCAGACTTCAAGAGTTCCCTAAACCTTCCCAACACCAAATTCCCCATGCGCGGCGACCTCGTGAAGCGCGAGCCCGCCCGCATAGAGCACTGGAAGAAAATCGGGCTGTATAAAAAGATTCAAAAGGCGCGCGCGGGCGCCCCGAAATTCGTCCTGCACGACGGCCCGCCGTTCACCAATGGCGACGTGCACATCGGAACGGCGCTCAACAAGATTCTGAAAGACGCCATACTGCGCTACAAGACGATGAGGGGCTTTGCGACCCCCTACGTCCCGGGCTGGGACTGCCACGGGCTGCCGATCGAGCACAAGGTCGTGAAGCAGCTGCGCAAGGACAAGAGGGAGCTCGACATTCCGCAGCTGCGCGAGGAGTGCGCGAACTTCTCGGAATCTTTCATAGAGAGGCAGCGGGCGCAATTCGTGCGCCTCGGCGTGCTCGCGGACTGGGAGAACGAATATAAGACGAAAAAACCCGCTTACGAAGCCGACATTTTGCGGACGTTCGCGGCGTTCGTCGAAAGGGGGCTCGTTTACCGCAGCAAGAAGCCCGTATACTGGTCGATACCCTGCGCGACGGCGCTGGCGGAGGCGGAAATCGAGTATGCCGAACACGTCAGCACCTCGATATGGGTGGCTTTCAAGCTCGACGAAGAGTCAAACAAACGCCTCGGGCTTTCGGGCGCGGAAATCGTCATATGGACGACGACCCCGTGGACGCTGCCCTCCAACCTCGCGATGGCGGTCAATCCCGACGTGGAATATTGCGCGGTTTCGGCGGGCGGAAGAACTTTCATAGTCGCCCTGCCGCTCGCGGACTCTTTCATAAAAGACTGCGATCTCGGGGGCGCTGAAATCTCGCCGCTCGGCAAGGGCTCCGACATCGAGGGGATCGCCGCCTATCACCCCTTCATAAGCCGCAAGAGCAAAGTGTTCTGCGCGCGCTACGTGACGACCGACTCCGGCACGGGCGTCGTGCACATCGCGCCCGGCCACGGGCTCGAAGACTACCAGGTCGGGCTCGACAACGGCCTTGAAATCTATTCCCCAATCGACGACGACGGCAAATACGCCGACGACGGGCGCGTGCCCGCCGAACTCGTCGGCCTGAGCGTCCTTGAAAACTCCTCGGGCAAGAGCCAGGCAAACGAAAAGGTTCTCGAAATAATATCCTCAAACGGCTCGCTGCTCAAATCGGCGAAAATCGTCCACCAGTACCCGCACTGCTGGCGTTCCAAAACGCCCGTGATATTCAGGGCGATGGACCAGTGGTTCGTGTCGCTCGACAAGGACGGCCTTCGCAAAGAGGCGCTTGAAGCCGTATCGAAAGTCGAATGGCTGCCCGCGCGCGGAGAAAACCGGATTAGGGGAGCGGTGGAGTCGCGCCCCGACTGGTGCATTTCGAGGCAGCGCTCCTGGGGCGTTCCCATTCCCGCCTTCTACGGCGAAGACGGCACCGCCTATCTCGACGCCGGAGTTGTAAAATTCGTCGCAGGTAAAGTGGAGACGCTCGGAACCAACATGTGGTACAGCCTCTCGGCCGCCGAAATTCTCGACGGCGCGACCCTGCCCCCGCACTGGCCGTCGCCCGACAAGCTCCGCAAGAGCTCCGACACCCTCGACGTCTGGATAGACTCCGGCACGAGCCACATCGCGACCCTCATGCGCAACCCCGACCTCAGCTGGCCCGCCGACCTCTATCTGGAAGGCTCCGACCAGCACAGGGGCTGGTTCCAAAGCTCCCTATGGACGGCGGTGGCCACGCGCGGAGAAGCGCCGTACAAAAAGGTGATAACGCACGGGTTCGTCGTGGGTCAGGACCGCAAGAAGATTTCAAAATCGAGCGACGGCAAGCCGCAGACTTCCGACATGTACGTCGGCAAATGGGGCGCTGACATCGTGCGCCTCTGGATAAGCTCGGTGGACTACCAGAACGACATTCCGATTTCCGAAGACATACTCTCGCACATCGCAAACGCCTACCGCGGGGTGCGCAACACAATAATGTACCAGCTCGGGAACCTCTACGACTTCGACCGTGCAAGGGACGCAGTGCCTCCCGAAAAGCTCGACGCGCTCGACAAGTGGGCGATATTCAAAACCGCACGGTTCCTCGAAGAAACCGAAAAGGCGTACGACGCCTACGAATTCCACAAAGTCTACAAACTGCTGGACAACTTCTGCGGGGTGACGCTCTCGCGCGTCTACCACGACATTCTGAAAGACAGGCTCTACACCTACGCCGCCAACTCCCCCGAGCGCCGTTCGTCGCAGACTGCCATCGACATCATAAGCGACGCCCTGATAAAAGCGGCCGCCCCGATTCTCACCTTCACCGCGGACGAGGCTTTCTCGTTTAAAAACGGCGCGGAATTTTCCGAAAATTCCGTGCACCTGCAAGACTGGCCGAAAATCGGCGCGGAGTACCTGGACGCCGATGTCTGCGCGGGAGTGGATAAAATTCTCGCCCTGCGCGAAAATGCCAACGAGGAGCTCGAAAAGCTGCGCCAGAGCAAGGAAATAGGCAAGAGCCTCGAAGCGGAAATAGAAATCGAAGTCGGCGCGGGTTCTCCCGAAGCGGAGGCGCTGCGCAAATATTCCGCCAATCTGCCGGAGATATTCATAGTCTCCTCAGTGAAAGTTTCGGAAGGCGACTTTGAAGCGCCAAAAGTCCGCGCCGCGAAAGCCGAAGGGCGCAGATGTTCCAGATGCTGGAGGGTTCTTCCCGACCTGCCAGAAGACGGCATTTGCCCGAGGTGCAAAAAAGCAATGTCGCAAAGCATATGACGAAAAAACAAGCCGCAAAAAAGACGAATAAAAAGCCCGCCGCAAAACCTTCGCATGGCAAGGGGGCGGCAGCCGTTTCGGGCGCGCCGGGAAAAGCCGCGGCGAAAAAACCCGCCGCTTCCGGACAGAAAGCTCCCGCGAAGAAACCGTCGGCAAAGCCTGCGGCCGGCGCAAAGAAGACAGTTTTCAAGACGCCGCCGAAACCGGCTCCCGCAAAAAAGACCTCCCAAAAAGTCCGACTCAAACCATCGCCCAAGCCGGCGGACCCGAAGGAAGACAAGAACGCTAAAAAAGGCGGCAAAATCTCGATAAAAATATCTCCCAGACCCGCCGAACGCGCGGCGGAAACTCCGGAGGCCTCCGAAGTTTCCAAACCCCAGAAGAAGACCCGCGTCCGCGCGTCCGACTCCATAGCCTTCACGCTTGAAGACCTCGACGCGTATCTCGAAATGCGCGCCGCCGGAGCAGGCCCCCAGCAGACGAAAACCGTCGCCAGAAGCGCCTCCGGAAAGGTTGCCGCGGCAAAAGAGCCCGCCGCGCCCGCCCCTTTCAAGGCGACATCGTCGCCGAAAAATCCCGTCGCCGCGGCAAGCATATTCGACATCCTCGGGTTCAACCCCGTCGAAACCCCGTCGCTCGAAAAACACAGGGAAAAGGAAATCCCGCGCAAGTGGAAAAAGTACTACAACATGCTCGTCGACCTGCGCAAGCGCCACTCGCGCGGGGCGGAGAGCATATCGGAAGAGGTCCTCAAACGCTCCGCCAAAGAGGATTCGGGCGACCTGTCCTCTTACGGCCAGCACCTCGCCGACGCCGGCAGCGAGAGCTTCGAGCGCGACATGGCATACAATTTGCTCTCCAACGAAAAGGAGATGATAGCCGAAATCGACGCGGCGATAGAGCGCATCAGAGATGGCACCTACGGCATATGCGAGGTAACCGGCAAGCCCATTCCCGAATCGAGGCTTGAAGCCATACCGTTCACGAGATGCACCAAGGAAGGCCAGGAGATAAAGGAGGCCGAAAACAAAAAGATAAAGTCGGTGCAGCGCTCAATATACGACATCGACGCTTCGGGCTCCGCCGAAGACGAGGATACACCCTCCTGATTTCGGACAGCATTGGAACAAACCGGCACAAAAAAAGCGTCCCCCGCCGCGTTTTTCGCCGCGGCGTTCGGCGTGTTCGCCCTCGACCAGCTGACAAAGCTCGCAGTCGTCGCCAACATTCCGTGGGAGCGGGGCAACCCGACCTACCATTTCGGCTCGGGCAGCTCGCCGATACCCGTGATAGACAATTTCCTCTATATCGTCCACATAACAAACGAAGGCGCGGCGTGGGGGATACTCTCGGGGCAGACCTATCTGCTTTCGTCTATCGCCCTGCTCGCGCTCGCCGCCGTCTGGATTTTCAGGAACCAGCTCGGCTTCGACACCGGATGCGGGCAACTCGCCCTCGGGATATTCGCGGGAGGGGTCGTAGGCAACCTCTTCGACAGAATCTGCTACGGGCATGTGATAGACTTCATTGATGTCCATCTGCCGCTTATAGAATACAGGTGGCCCGCCTTCAACGTCGCCGACTGCGGAATAACCGTCGGGGTGGCGGTCTACATAATTTCCGTGCTAATCGACGAGCGCGAAAAAAAGCGCGAGAAAGCCGGCGGCGGAAGGGGTTCGCGTGAAAAATAAAATCGCCTCGTTCGGGGAAATCGTCTGGGACTGTTTCGGGGATTCGAAAACCCTCGGCGGCGCCCCGCTCAACTTCGCGTATTTCTGCGCCAAATTCGGGTGCGATTCCGCGATAATAAGCGCGGTCGGCAACGACGGGCTCGGCAGGGCCGCCCTCGCGAAAATCGCCGAAATCCGCCTGGACGCCCGCGCCGTCGCCGTCCTTCCGGATCTGCCCACAGGAATCGTGGACGTCTCCGAAGGCTCCGACGGCCTGCCCGCCTACAATATACGCCGCCCCGCCGCGTGGGACGAAATCGGGCTTTCGGAAGCCGCCGCGGAAATCGCGGACGGCTGCGGCGCATTCTGTTTCGGCACGCTCGCCCAGCGCTCGGAAACTTCGAGGAAAACCCTTTTCGCGCTTCTGAAAACCCTCAAACCCTCCTGCCTGAAAGTGTTTGACGCAAATCTGCGCCAGAACTATTTCGACGCGAAAATTCTCGCCGAATCCCTCGAATATGCGGACATGCTCAAGCTCAACGACTCGGAGCTTCCCGTCGTCCACGGGCTTCTCTTCCGCCGCAAATGCGCGGAGCTGCGCGAGATGGCGGAGGAAATCGCCGAGAAATTTTCGCTGAAATTCCTCGCGTGCACGCTCGGCGCGGAGGGGCACATTGTATTTTCGCGTGGAGAAGAACCCGCAAGGGGACTTCCGGAACCGGTCGAAGTTGCAGACACCGTCGGCGCGGGCGACGCATTCACCGCCGGATTCGTCTCGGCAATTCTCGACGGCGACTGCGCGGCAGACGCGGCAAAGCGCGCCGCCAAATCCGCCGCATACGCCTGTTCCCGCAGGGGCGCAATAGAATAGCGCGGAACGGAGGCGCTCAGCGCGCGCTCCGCGGGCAGCATGGGCTTCATATCAAACAAGCCAAAGTTCCGCGGCGCGCAAAAATTTGGATTTGCGCCGCGTTCCTTTTGGGCGGCAATGAAACGCCGCCCTCTCCCCGAGCCCAAGAAAACCGCAATCCCCCCGCAATGCCCGCGAGAAAACGCGCCCGCCAATGCGGCAAATTCCATGGCAAAATCCGCATGCCGCCCCGCGGTAATGCGCGGCGCGCACTCTTCGCCCATTCCCCAGTTCCGCCGCGCGGCGGAGCGCATTTTATCACGGCGGCCGCGCGGGCGGAGCGCGCCCATGCCGCAGCGCAAAATACACATACGCAAAAAGTTCTTGACTATCTCCGGCATTTCGGTAAAGAAAAAATACAGTTTTAACAACGCACCGCAACGCCTTATGCATACAAAATTCGCCGTCCGCCTGACGTCGTTCGCAAACCTTATATTCGCTTTCTCCTCGCTTTCCGCCGCCGAATACAGCTATGTGGGAACGGAAAGCTATTATTCGCTCGACGACCCGAACTCGTGGACTCCCTCCTCCGGCGCGGTAAAGGATACCTATTCTTGGATGTCCGGAAACGTATTCGTTTTCGACTCGGGCGCAAATCCCGGGGCGGCAAACCAAGTTGCGATCAAATATTTTTCGGAAGACGACCAGCCGCGCGTCGGAGAATTCGTCTTTAAAACCTCCATGACCCTCAACGGCCCGTCGGAGAACGCCTCCCCGTCGCTCGCCGCCGACAAAATGACGATGTATTCCGGAGACGGAGCGGCGCGCAATTATTATCTGAACCGCTTCCAGCAGGTAGAAATCGGCTCCGCCTCGATAGGGGCAAGCTCATCCGGCCCGACCTCGGCTTCGACCATTTTCAGCATGTCTTTCCGCAACGGCGCGGAGGCGTACTACTACAATAGCGCGTCGGACAATTTCCTGTCCGCCGACATCGGGAGAATGACCCTCAACGGCGTTATTCCCTCCAATCCCAACGACCAAAACACGGCCATCTGGTACGTAAACAACCAGTCTGCATACAGCCAGTCAACTTCCGCCGTAATCCGAGTAGGCGGAATAGACGGCTCCGGCATAGTGAGAAACAACTTCGCCAACGACGTCACGGGGTCCACAACCCTCGTATTCTCCAATACCTCCGACGCCGCTTTCAAGGGCGTCATCATGGACGACTGGGTAGATCCGGCAAAGTTCGCCACGCTCCATATAGTAATGGACGGCGCCGCAGACGCAACGCAGACAATACGCCAAGTATCGGGATGGACGAGCGGCGTATGGAACAGGGCCGACCTTGACTCGGTCGGAACGACAATAAAAAGCGGGACGCTCGCCATTTCGTCCGCAGTCAACGGTTCGACGTTCATAGAGTCGGCGCGCGTCAGAATCGAGGGAGGCTCGCTCGCGGCCGCCCTTGCCGACGCCGAGGGAGTCGGCGGAACTCTTAGAGTGCGCGGAATCGACTGGGTTGGCGGCAAAATAAAAACCGCAATCAACAGGGGCCAGATACTCTCCACAAACGGCATATCCCAGCTCGGGGGCGACGGCGCAAAGTATGTTTTTGAGGTGGATTTGTCGGACTTCGCGCCCGACACGACATTTGAGGGCGACGAATTTTCGCTGCTTGTTTCCGACTCGGGATCGTTCGGGGACATATCGAAATACGAAGCCGAATTTGTCTACAACGGGGTCGAAATTACGAATCTCGAATACGAAATTCTCTCGACGGCGCACGGGCTGAACATATCGCTCATGGGCACAATTCCCGAACCCGCAGAAACGGCGGCCCTCGCAGGGTTGGCGGCAGTCCTCCTGTCCGCCCTGCGCAAACGCCGCCGTTAACCATTGGCTTTGCCGCCCGAAAAAATCCCCCGCGCGCGGGGGATTTTTTTTTGCCCTCGCCCCCTCGCAAAAATGCGAACGCCAAAACGGAGAAATTGGCATTTAGGAACTTTTGCGCCATCATGCCGACAAGAAAATTTCCGCCGTTTTCGCCGCCGCATCGCCATTTTCCGCAACGGCGCTCGCGAGTTCGGGCGAAAAAATTCCGGGAAAATTCAAACGGGAAAACCTCGGCACCGCCCCGCGCTACCGCGGCGGATTCTCCGCCCCCACCATAAAGAGCGCCAAAGGCTGGATAGCGGCGCTTCTCGTGGACGAATCGCCCGACGTGAAAAACCTGCCGGCCGCCCCAAAGGACGAGACGGAATTCGTCGAGAACTTCCCCGTATTTCAAATAGGCTTCAAGAGCCGCGAAAATTTTCCAACGAGTTCACGCTGAAAATGGGAAAGCGCAACGGCGCGGAATTTTACGCCGGCCCCTCCGCACCGCCCATAAAGACCGTAGACTGCGGCGTGTATGCGTCTGGCAGGCGCGACGGCACGCCTATCTACGAGGTGCCCATCGACGGCGGCTACGGGAAGAAACGGCGCAAAATCGGCAGCACAAGGCTGCGCGAACCCTCCAAACCCGGCATGGGAATAAAAGTGCGCAAAGACTCCCCGCAAGGGTCTCTTTAAAGCCGCCGAAACCGGCGGGCGGCACGGGCTCCCGCCGGTCTTATCCAAGCGCCGCGCAAAGAAAGCAAACGTATCGCCGCCCGCCATACGGCGGAAGCTTTTTCTCTTATTACCCGCGCGCAAATGGCAGGAAGAAAAAAATTCCGCCGCCGAAACCTAAAAAGAATCTCCGCGCGGGGCTAAAACGGCATAAACGCGCTTCCTTGCCCGCCCAGAAAATCTCCGCGCACAACGGGGGAAACACCGAGCATTCCAAACGGCGCCGGAGTCTTCCGCCCGAAAAGCGCAAGAGCGGATTCCGCAACCCGAAAGCATTGCATGCCCAACGCCGCAACTTCCCGAGCCGCCGATCATCTGCACAAAATTCGGCTCTCCCTGCGAAAGCGAAAACGCGCGGGAATCGCCGTCCATGCCGCGGTAGGCCCGCAAAGCTTATGGGAAGACGAGAAAAATAAAGATTGACATAGTTAAAGTTTTTCGCGATAAAAAATTTATGATTAAAAAAATTCTTCCCCTATTGGCTTGCGCCGTTCTTCCCGCCGCGGCGGGTTTTGCCCAAGCGCCCTTTTTCAACGTGTTCATGGGCGGAACGGATTTCGCCCCGGGCACAACCAATGTCATTTCCGACGCCGCGAATTTCTACACTTTCCAAAACGACAGCGGTTCGGAAACTACAAGTCTCTGGGGGGCAAACCACAGAATAGACATTTCCGGAACGGGAAGCGCGCTGCAATCGCTCCAATCGATTAACGCGAGCAAATGGCTGGCCTTCGGAGACTCGACATACCAAGACGCCCAGGGCGAGACCTCCTTCTACGCCCCCTATCCGAATCTCATATTGGCGGAAACCCTGTCCGCACCGCAATCTCCGCATTTCTATTTCATATATTCGCAGGACGCGACGGTGACTTTCGGTTCCGCAAATTCCGAACAGGAGAGTTTTTCGTTTTCTACAAACGCCTTTTACAACAGGGGCGGAGGCTCGACGACATTTGCGATAGACCCCAACGCCGCCCAGCGGAATTTCACAGCCAGATTCAATGCGGCATATTTTGACAGAGGCGAAACGGTATTCGGCAGCGTCTCCCGCAAAAACGGATATTTTGATTCCTTCTCGTCCACCGGCAACGTATCCATAACAAACAGAGGCAGCCTGGCGGTTTTCGCCAAAAGGATAAATGTGGGCGGAAATCTCGCCACCGACGGAACGGGAATTTTGACAATCGCCGTCCCCGACGGCGCGCTCGACGCGCGGGAAGCGCTAATTTCGGTCGAAGGGGAATTTCAGCGCCTCGACAAAATCGTGTTCGATTTTGCAAACGCCGAAATCGGGTGGGGAGAATACACCCTCATTTCCGCGGGCTCGCTCGGCGAGGGATGGAGCGACATAGTGTCCGACGACGTGGAGATAAGGAACCTCCGGCTCGCGGCGGGCAGCTCGGCGGAACTCGAATGGTCGGGGGGAAATTCCCTCATGCTCACGGTGAGCATTCCCGAGCCCTCGGCGGCTGCGCTCGCGGCCGTTGCCGCTCTTTTGGCCGCCGCGCTCGGCAGGCGCGGGCGGATTTAACCGGAGATTTTTCCGCGCGGGGGCCGCGCAATCCGCGAATTTCACCGCACGCCGCCCCAGCCGTCCGGCGCGCCCCGACAAGGCCGCAGCGCGGCTCAAATGCCGAGCAGCATCTGTCCCGACCCCGAACCGGCGGGCTCGCCCGCGCCGCCCTGCGCGGACTTTGCGCCCTCCACCATTTCCAAAAATTCATCTTCGGACAAAACGCGCGTTCCGTATTCGCGCGCCTTCGCCGCCTTGTCGCCGTCCGACTTTCCGTCCGACACGAGAAAATCCGTCCCCCGCGTCACCGACGCCGAAGTGCGCGCGCCCAGCCCCTCGACGATTTCCTTCGCCTCAGACCTGCCCATGCTTTTGAGCGCGCCCGTGAACGCGAAAACTTTACCCGCCAAAGGCAGGCTTTCCGGTTCCCGCGCTTCCGCCGCCGCCCCTTCCGAGCCGAAATTAAGCCCCGCCGCCCGCAGACGCTCGATGAGAACCCTGTTGTGGGGGTCGTCGAAAAACGCACGTATCGAAAGCGCGCGCACCGAGCCCGCTTTCCCTCCCTTTTTCTTCGAGCTCGAACCGAGGCCGCGCGCGGACTCCAAATCTTCGAGGGGCGCGCGCATGAGCGCGTCGAGCGAGCCGTATTTGCGCGCCAAATCCTTTGCGAACTGCTCGCCTATCTCGAGAATCCCGAGCCCGAAAATCAACCGCCACAGCTCGCGCTTTTTCGACGCGGCGATGGAGGATACGAGGTTGTCCGCGCTCTTGTCCTTGAAGTTGTCGAGCTTCATCACGTCCTCGCGGGCAAGCGAATATATGTCCGCGGGATCCTTTACGCCGAGCGCCTCGACGAGCTTGTCCACCGCCGACGCGCCGAGCCCGCGGATATCCATGCAGCCGCGCGAGGCGAAGTGCGCTATGCGCCCGCGAACCTGGCTCGGGCACGACAGATTCGGGCACCGGTAAAGCATTTTTTCGCCGTACTTGCGCAGCGGGGAGCCGCATTCGGGGCAGTTTTCGGGAAATTCGTAGGGAACGGAATCGGCGGGGCGAAGCTCCTTTACTACTTCTAAAACCGCGGGGATTATCTCGCCCGCCTTTTCAATCACAACAGTGTCGCCCACGCGGATGTCCTTTTCGGCGATGTTTCCGGCGTTGTGCAGGGTCGCGCGCGAAACGGTGCTGCCCGAGATAAACACGGGTTCGAGCTCCGCAACCGGAGTTGCCGCCCCCGTCCGCCCCACCTGCACGGTAATCGCGTTGAGGCGCGTGCGCGCGCGCTCCGCGCGGTACTTCCACGCCACAGCCCAGCGAGGCGCGTGCGATGTCATTCCGGCGGCGGCGTGCAGCGAGCAGTCGTCGAGCTTGACGACCGCCCCGTCCGTGTTGTACGGGAAATCCGCGCGCACCTCTTCGAGTTCGCAAATGCGATCGAACGCCCCCTTGGGGCCGTCTCCGAGCTCCGTCCACGAAAACGACGGCAACCCCCACCCGCGCAGAATCCCCGCGAGTTCCGACTGCCTTTTAAGCTCGAAGCCTTCAACCGCCCCGAGCGAGTAGAACACCACCTCCAAATTCCGGCCTTCGAGAATTTTTCTGTCGAGCAGCTTGAGGGTTCCCGCCGCGAGATTGCGCGGGTTGGCATAGGGCGCCCTCCTCTTTGAGAGCCCGCCGCCGTCCCCCTCGTCTCCGCCGCGCTCAGATACGGCGAGCGCCGAAAGCCTGTCAAATTCCGCGCGCGTCATGTACGCCTCCCCGCGGATTTCGAGCAGTTCCGGAATGTTCCTCCCCGAGAGGCGCTCCGGCAGGTTCCGCAGAACGAAAGCGTTGCGCGTTATGTCGTCGCCCTTCGCGCCGTCGCCGCGCGTGAGAAGCCGCGCGAGCCTTCCGCGCTCGTATACGGCGGAAACCCCCGCCCCGTCCACTTTCGGCTCCACGCAATATCTGAACCCGCCTTCCGCTCCCAAGGTTTTGTGCAGGCGCGAGTCGAACTCTTCGAGCTCGGCGGAATTGAACACGTTGTCGAGGCTCTTCATCGGCGCGATGTGGGCGACCGACGCGAAAGATTCCGTGAGGTCGTTTCCGACAGCGCGCGTCGGCGAAGACTCGTCAGCGAACTGCGGATATTTTTCCTCCAACTCCCGCAGCCTGCGCACGAGTATGTCGAAATCGTCGTCGGAAATTACCGGCGCGTTTTCTATGCGGTACAGCCGCTCGTGCTCGGCTATCTGCGCGCGAAGGCTGTCTATTTGAGACTTGGGCGAGTCCTGATCCATATGGGAATTGACATTATTTTTCACAAAGCGTTTTTCTCCGCAAGAAATATCGCGGCGGGGGCGAGAAAAAGCGCGGCGGAAAAACGCCGCCGGACGCTCCCGCCCGATTGCCGCCCCAAGTCCGCGTCGCCAAATCCGGAACGAACCCGCCTCTACGGTTCGCGCGCCAAAGCCGGTTCCGCGCGCGGAATGTCGGGGTTGCGCCTTATGAGGCAAAAAATATTTTCGGCGGGCGGTAAAAAAAGTCTTGCCATGCGCAAGCGCATAGTTTCTTATGAACGCTTCAAAATTCTTTGGAGAGTCCCTATCGTCTAGCCCGGTCTAGGACATTGGATTTTCATTCCAAGAACCGGGGTTCGAATCCCCGTGGGGACGCCAGAGGGTTAAATAAAAGAGAGGTTCGAAAGAACCTCTCCTTTTATTTATGGCGGAAGCGCGGGGATAGAATTTTTGGCGACAGCCAAAAACCCGCAGGGCAAGCGACAGCGCAGTTCAATCCACCGATTTCGCCAGAGGGTTAAATAAAAGAGAGGTTCGAAAGAACCTCTCCTTTTATTTATGGCGGAAGCGCGGGGATAGAATTTTTGGCGACAGCCAAAAACCCGCAGGGCAAGCGACAGTGCAGTTCAATTCCCCGATTTCGCCAGAGGGTTAAGAAAATAAAATAGCCCAAACATTTTGTTCGGGCTTTTTATTTTCCCCTATGGTGGAAGCGCAGAGGAGAAAATTTTGAGTTTGCCGAACAATTTGCTCCCTCACAACCGAAGGACGATAAAATTTCGCGGCGGTTCCGCAATTTTGCAATTTCAGGTCGGAGTAAAAAATTTTGCAAAGCGCAGTTTGCCGCAAAAATTCACGCGGCGCACGGCGCATATTTTGCATTGCCCGCCGCCGTTTTTTTTGCTTTAATTGTTTTATATCCCAATGAAAGGACGACATATGACGAGGTTTTGGGAAATTTTACCGGCTTTTTCGGCGGCGGTCTTCGCGGCGCTTTGCGCTTCCGCCGAACCGTGGCACTCTCCGCTCTATCTCGACGGCGGGAGGCCGCACGCCAAGCGGGTCGAAATAGCTTTTGAAAACAGGGGCGGCGAAACGCTCGACGGGAAAATATCCCTCGTTTCGGCAAAAGACCTCGGAATCGCGGGGCGACCGGCAAAGGAGCTGCGCGTCGTGGGAGAAAACGGGCGCGAGCTGCTCTTCGCCGTCGTCCCCGATTCGGAAACGCTCTCGGAAAATTCGGAGCTCGCCATTCCCGTCGCATGCGCGCAGAACGGCAAGACCCGCGCGTGGGTGTATTTCGACAATCCCGCCGCGTGGGAGCTGCCCTCCAACCTCGGGGCCTCCGCCGTATCCGCAGCCGCCGACGCGGAGGAGAAAATCGACTTTGAATCCGGCGGCAAATTTCCGCCGCAAAATTGGAGCGACAATTCGCAAAAAACCTACCGCAACGAGCTCGCCGCGGCGGGCGGCAGGGGCGGCGGCAAGTGCGCCTCGACCGTCGCCGAAAAGGGCTCAAAGCCCCAATGGGTCTGCATTTCGCGCGAATTCCCCGCGGAAGCCGGCGACAAATTCAAGTTCTCCGGCTGGGTGCGCGGCGAGAACGTCAAGGGGAAAGCCGGATTCTACATCCACGTCGGCCCGAAAAACATTCACAAAGACCAAAATTCCGGCACGTTCGACTGGAAGAAAATAGAGTTTGAGGGTGTAGTCCCCGAGGGCGTAAAATCCGTGAGCTTCGGAACCGTCCTGTACGCCTCGGAAGGCAGGGCGTTCTTCGACGACCTGTGCGTCAAAATCGAAAAATCCCGCAAGTCGCAGCCGGCGGCGGCGGTCGTAAAGACGGAATCCCTCGAATTGTCCGCTTCCGGAGAGGACGCAAAATGGCATTTGCCGGCGGAAAAATACCCGTCGAGAATCAAAATCGGCGTCCCAAATTTCTCGGACTCCCCGAAGAAAAACGCCCTCGCCGCCATTCCGATAAACAGGATAACTAACGCCAACTACGGCAAGGAGGCTTTCGCCGCGGTCTCGGACGGCAAAGAAACGCCGTTTTTCCTCGCCTCGGGGTATGTCATCGCCTCCGTCGGGGAAATCGCGCCGCGCTCGGAAAAGACGGTTTACATTTACCTCGACAAGGGCAGGAAAAACCAGAAACCGGAAGCCCGCGCAAAGCTCGCCAGCGGCATTTTAAGCGACTATGACGCCGAACTCTCCGCCTCCGCAGACGCCAAAACCTTCGGGCAAATAATGGATTCGCCGGCAAACCTGCTCAAAAACCCGAGCTTTGAATCCGGAACGAAAAACTGGGGGATATCGAATGCAAGCGGGCCCGAAAAAATCGTGGACGGCGGGCTCTACGGGAAGCGCGCGGCGATGCTCGACATGGAGGGACGCCAAGGCGAATGGCGCGGATTCCGCCAGTCGGTTCCCGCGTCCGCGGGCTCCGAATACATCGTTGCCGGATGGGTCAAGATGTCCGGCGGCAAGGCGGGCGCGGTGCATGCGCACTTTTCGCCCAAAGGCGCTAAATTCAACGCCTACTCGAGCCCCGTGCACGGCGACGAATGGAAGATGTTCGCCATGTCCGTTCCCGCGCGCAGCGACGGAGACCTTGAAGTCCACCTGACGGCGACGAGCGGGAAATACCTCTACGACGGCATAATCGTCGCAGAGTGCGTAAGGGCGAACATGAAGGGAATAGAAAACGCCTCGGACGGCGGAAACGGCGGCCGGCTCTCGGTGTGGCAGACCGACAACATCGTAAAAATTTTCCCGTCGGACGCCCCGGGCCCCGAAGCCGAACCGTACCTCGAACTGGCGGGCAACGAAGAGGAGGGAATGCAGCTCGGAATCCGCGGCAATTCGGAAATAAAGAATCTCGAAGTCTCCGCCGATGCCCCCGTTTACGCCGGAAGCCTCCCGCTGTGGAGCCGCGTAAAAACCCTTCTGGGCATGGAGGAGCCTCCCTGCCTGCCCGCCCCGCAAATCGGCAACATAGGGAATGTCGCAATAGACACCCAGAGCAGATACTTCCACTTCACCGACCTCAAACCCTACGAGCGTTTTGTGCCTTCGGACAACTTCGGCGTCATGTACCCGGACCCGATAATCCCATCGCCCAAGTTCGACCTTCCCGCAAACTTCACGAAAGGCGTCTACCTGACGTTCAGAGCCCCCAAAGGCGCAAAACCAGGCGTATACGAGGGGCAAATAAGGCTCTCCGCAGACGGGAAAGTTCTAAAAACCCTGCCGTACAAAATACGGGTGTACGGATTCTCGCTCTCCGACGAGCCGCAAGTATACGCGATTTTCGACATCAGGCTATCCTCCGGCGCAAAGTACAAAAACTACACCCACCGCGAAGCCGCGAAATATTTGAAGTCCAAAAAGCTCAGCTCCGACACCGTTCCGGCGAGAATATCCTTCAAGCTTGAAAACGGCAAGCCCGTGGCCGACTTCAAAAAGTTCGACGAAGAGGCCGAATATTATCTGAACGAGCTCAAATTCCCCTACCTCTACCTGCCGTTCAGGGCGGGAACTTTCGGCTGGGCGAGGCCGCCCGCGCCGTACCTCGGCGAAAACCCCTACCCGGGAGAATGGCCCTACAATTCCGCCGACCATTCCGCCCTCAATCCCAAATACCGCGAATACCTCGTCGAAAGCCTGCGTCAGATAGCCGCGCATTTGGAGGAAAAGGGATGGACGGATCGTTTCATGTTCTACATCTCCGACGAGCCTTTCGCCGCGCGCGAGGATATCGAAAAGCAGATGATCGCCCTCTGCGACGCCGTGCACGAGGGGGCGCCAAAAATGAAAATCTATTGCAGCACGTGGCGCTACGTCCCGCAGTGGGTCGGCAAGCTCGACATCTGGGGGGTCGGCGCGCAAGGGCAGGCGTCGGAAGACGAAATCGCCCTGCTCAAAAAGGGAGGCGCCGAAATAATAACCACCACCGACGGGCAGTTCGTGCTCGACAACCCCTACAACGCGCTCGAACGCCTGCTTCCGCTCTACTGCTACAAGTACGGATTCAAGGGCTACGAATTCTGGGGAGCCGACTGGTACACTCTCAACCCGCTCAAATGGGGAATCCACCTCGATATTCCGCAGTCCGACACCCCGGGCAAACACTACCGCGTCCGCTATCCCAACGGCGACGGCTACATCTTCTACCCCGGCAAGCTGATCGGGCAAAAGGAGCCGTTTGCGAGCGTCAGAATGGAGAGCCACCGCGACGGGGTCGAAGACTACGAATACTTCGTCCTGCTGGAAAAGCTCGCCGGACAAAAGGGCGACAAGGCCGCACTCGACGCGCTCGAACGCATAAAGAAGATGGCGTTCATTCCGAATGCGGGCGGCAGAAACGCCCCGATGCTCCTGCCGAATCCCGAAGAATACACAAAGCTGCGGCGCGAAATAGCGCGCCACATCGAGCGCCTGAAATCGGACAAGCAGTGAAAAATCCGTCGGGGGACGCCCCCGACAATACCGGAAACAGCCACGCATAAAACAATAAATAAAGTTGCGGACAATATATTCGCGATTGCGTTTGCATTCCTGCCTGCCCATCGCCGTTCGCGGAGGGAACTTCCGACGCGGGCGCAACGCAATCGGGGCGGCGGCGCGCCGGCTTGGGAAAACTCCCCGGGAACAACCCGCTGCCGCTTCCGGAAACCGCGCGCGAGCCTTTTTATTCCACATGGTATTCATACCGCCACAACGTGTTCGCCGGCGAACTCGAAAAGGAGTGCGAACTCGCCGCGCAGTACGGAATGGTGGGGATTATTCTCGACGGCGGATGGTATGCCGACGACGGCAAGCGCGGCTGCGATTTCCGGAGAGACGGCAAAGCCTCCAAACTCCGGTTTCCGGATAGACACGCGCATGTGGGAAACGTCCGCAAGCTGGAAATACATGGGTTCGGGGTACCGTTTATAGGCTATTCCAGCGAAGCGTGCAGGCGCTCCAAGGGGAAATATCTGAACGATGTGAAAAATCTGTATTGCGCGTCGCTCGACCCGCGCTTTTCCGAGGTGCGCGAATATCTGATTGAAACCTGAGAGCGCATTTTGAGGGAGCGGGACATCGACGGATTCAAGTTCGACTTTATCGACATGTTCCGCGTGACGGACTACACGGGAGACGCGCTCACCAAGCGCCTCGGGACGGCAAACCTGCGCCTTGCAAACGGAACCGCCGCCGTAATCCCAAGATTCAGACATGGCGCGCGGACACGCCGCGCGTCAGCCGCCCCGCAATTCGACGCGAAGCGGCTTTGCGCAAGCGCGCGGAAAATCAAACAATCCCAAAATTTCCGCGCCGCGGCAAAAAACAATCCGGCGCGGAAATTTCGCCCGCCGGAAACGCGTCCGCGCATTCTCCTTTACATCGCGCGCCGCAAATTTTACTGGTTTTGATATGCGTAAAATCGCAGCGTTCATCATTACCGGCGCCCTGGCGGCGTCCGCCTTCGCCTCCGTCCCAGCAGGCGCGGAAGACGAGCCGAAGCGCGCCTTTCAGGGGCAATGGATAACTTCCGCCGAATTTGCCAACGCCGAGCCCGTAAACGTCTTTCACCGGCAATACGACTTCGAGAGCGGGAAAAGGGTTCTCGAGAAATCAAAGGCGCTGCAAAACCGCCACACGCTTTTCAGGGGGGAATTCTTTCTCGACGAACCTCCAAAGACGCCCGCCTGTTTTTCTCCGCCGACGACTACGCGAAAATTTACGTAAACGGGAAATTCGCCGCGCAGGGGCCCGCCCCTGGATATTTCTTCCATTATCTATACTGCGAAGCCGACGTTTCCAAACTTTTGCGCAGGGGGAAAAACGTCGTGGCGATACACAGCTACTACCAAGGGCTGATAAACCGCGTGTGGGTCAGCGGCGACATGAGAAGCGGCGCAATTTGCGATTTGGTGTGCGACGGGAAGACAGTCCTCAAAACCGGCGAGTCGTGGAAATGCGCGCCGCACACGGGAATATCCTCCGCCGGAAAGGCGGGATACGACACGCAATTTTTGGAGAATTACGACGCGGGCGCGCCCGAAGCCGGATTCGAGCAGCCCGGATTCGACGACTCAAAGTGGCGCGCCGCAAGCCTTCTGAAAAATCCGCAGTACAAGCTCTTTCCGTCTCCCATGCCGCCCTTGGAATTTGAGGAGGTCTCGCCCGCAGAAATCAGGCGCAACGGCAAGGGCAAAATTTTCATAGATTTCGGCGCGATGTATGTCGGTTATTTTTCAATGTCCGCCGAGGGGAAAAAGTCCGACAAGATAGAGCTGAGATTCGGCCAGGAACTGAATCCCGACGGCTCCGTCCGCCACAAGCTGCGCGCGAATTGCGACTACCGCGAGCATTTCACTCTATCCGGAAACGGCAGGGACGAACTGCGGCAATTCGACTACAAGTCTTTCAGATACGCCGAAATAATCCTGCCTAAAAGCGGAACCGCCGAAGTGGACGAGAGTTCAATAAAACTCATAGCGCGCCATATGCCGTTTAGGATAGCTGCAAAAAACCGCTATGAAAACGACGCGCGCGCCCGAAAGGTTTGGGACTTGTGTGTACGCACCCTGCGCTACGGCGCGCAGGAGCAAATCCAGGACTGCATGGAGCGCGAAAAAGGCTATTATCTCGGCGACGGCTGCTACTCTATGCTCGCGTGGTGCCTGCTCAACGGCGACTTCGCGCCGATGCGAAAGTTCATCGACGACTTTCTGCGCACAAGCTTCATCAACGGGGGGCTCGTCACATGCGCAAACTGCTCCTTCATGCAGGAAATCGCGGAGTACCCGCTGATGATGTTTGTCCTGCTCCCCGTCTTGGAGGAGCGCGGCGACAGCAGGGAGTTCGTCCGCGAACGCCTCGGCGATTTCAGAAAAATTCTGGATTTTTACAGGGAAAATTACGCCGGAGACGACGGGCTTCTGTCAAACCTCGACAAGTGGTGCGTCGTGGAATAGCCCAGCCAATGGCGCGACGGATACGACGTCGACATCAAAGAGGGCGAAATCTGCGCGACAAAACACAATGTGATAAACGCATGGTATGTCGGGGCGGTTCGCGCGTTCAACAAGACGGCCCGCAGGCTCGGGGAGAGGGAATACGGCGGCGAGGCGAAACTCGCAGAGGCGTTCCGCAACGCGTTTTACGACCCGCGCAAAAAGCTTTTCAAAGACAGTGTCGAAAGCGGCCGCACGAGCTACCCGTCGAACATATACGCGCGGTTTCTTGGGCTGTGTCCAAACGAAGAATGCCGCGCGGAAATAATAAAAATGATTCGCCAAAAGCGCCTTAACAAGGGAATGCTGTTCATATCGTTTCCGCTGCTCGCGGGGCTTCAAAGGGACGGCGAAGAGGAGCTTATGCTGAGCCTGATCACCGATGAAAATACATGGCTGCACATGATTTCAGAAGGCGCCACAACCACTTTTGAAGGTTGGAGCAAAGACGCCAAGTGGAATACCTCCCTCTTCCACCTGACGCTGAGCTCCTGCGCGGCCTTCATGGTTGAAGGCTACAATGTCGGCAAGGTTATGGACATGAGGTGACAGTCCGGCGAACTTATTGTAAAAGGCCGTTCTCATCAAGAAAACCCAAGAAACCGTCAAGTATCTCCGTGTTGCGCTTCGCTATATTTTCTTCCGTAAAATCGGAAATCTCATTCGACAGACTGACCAACTCCTGAATATCGGTCCCCGGTTTTTCCCCCTTGGAATTTGAATATCCCCTGTAATACTTCACCTTGTCAGCAAAGCGGTAGTCCGATGCCCTGATATTTATGCGCTTTTCCAGCAAGCTTTTATTACCCAACAATTCCAAACTTTCGGGGGATATCGCCCTCTCCGTTTCCCTCCGATTTCTCGCATATATGTGTTCTATCTCAAGCGGAACATCGAGCGGCAGCAACTTCTGTTCCGGATTCTGAAAAGCCCACCACGCCAGCATGGATTTTGTGATGGGACGCTGGTTGTAAAAGTTGTTATTGTTAAAGACGCTGGCAAATATATCTCGATGGAATTTGTACTTTGAGAAAGTCACGTCCGTGCCGTTTACCACATTCGCCATCTCCGAATAAATAGGCGTGCGCAATGCGCTAATACCGGGATTAGTCAGCGCATACGCCCATATGAATGCCGTAATTTTTGAAAGAAATTTGAAAAATTCGCCGTCGTCCAGACGTCCGCAAGAATCCCTATTCTTTAAGAAATATACCGAGACAAAGTACGACCACATTCCGTTCGGCGCATAGTTTAACACAAAGAGTCGTCGCAACACCCTTTCGGAAAAACGTTCGTCGTCCTGCGCCGATATGTCGCCCCAAAACTTGGCCAATATTTCCAGCTCACCCAATGTCCGGTCGTTTCGCAAAAGCCGGTAATTATCTTTTTCAAAAAACTTTCTCAACGCCTCCGTCGTAGACTGGGTAATATTTTTACATGCGCGCAAATAGTACATATAGCGTGTGAAAAGCTCATCCATCGGAGTGTTCATCGAGGCCCGAAAAGTTTTTAGGCACAGTTCTTCCAGTTCTTTCCAACGCCCGATAAATTCGTCTTTCCCGTTTTTCGCAGAATAGTATTTATAAAATTGGGCCTTAAATATATCCGCGTCGGAAAGAGGCTTGCCCCTATCGTTGAGCGTCGAGAATATGCGCAATGCGGTATCTTGGGACTCCGCTTCTATTGGCAGCAGAATGCAATTTTTCAGTATGCGAATGGGCAAATATGAAAAGTAACTCGGAAATTTACCGAGAAAATCCGAAATCTTATCCTGAAAAAACCGGTAATTATTTGCGTAATTACTCTTTTGCCCTTTTAAAACAATCCCCGTTTTCAATATTTTCAGAAACTCATCCTTGTCGTTGTCGGTAGCAACCTCGGAATCTATTTTGAGGGCGTCCATATTCGGTTCGTCGAACTCGTTGGTTTTCCAAATGCACTCTTCTATATTCTTCCTCGTCGCCCGGGAGTTTTTATCCATCATATTGTCGAATTTCGCATAAAACGCGCGAAGCAAAAGCATCAGCGTCGTCAGCCGTTGCTGTCCGTCAATAATCTCCATTTTACCGTCTTCATTTCTAAAAGTCACTATGGGCCCGAGAAAATATTCGTCATTCGTATCGAATTTGGTGAAATCATTGTCCGGAATGGCAAACGCAAAAATATCCTCCCAGAGCGCTTGGCACTCCGTATATCCCCAAGCATAGGGACGCTGATAGTCGGGGATGAGAAAATCCGCCCGACTGTCGGAAAACAACCCCATTATCGTTTTTTGGTCTATATTTAATTTTGACATTACTTTATTTTTTTAAAATTTTAATATATTATATTTACATGCAATAAATCAACGTTTTAAAAGAATCAAGAAATAAATTCAGTCAATCATAGATGAAACGCTATCTGACTTCATGCAACTCGCGACAGCCGTAATCGATTGCAGAAATACTTTTTGATAAAGAAGTTTACAATAATCAAAATCAAGCAATACCGCAGCGCAAAATAAAATCGCCCCAAAAAATACTGACAAACGCAGTGCGGATTCTCCGCCGCGAATGGCGGAGAAAAGCTACATCAGATAAAAATATACCTGCATATGATAGCTATGGTACCATTATTAAAAGTCGTACTACCCCGCCATAATTCCGCAAGTACAGTATTTTCAGACTTACCGCCGATTTCGACAACGCACTCGCACGACATTTTTATTACCGTTCTAAGATTTTAAAAGAATATCGCGCAAGAAAGAAAGTATATACTGGATATTTGAGATGGATAATCGCAAGAGATCATTTTTTCAGCGATGTTCCTAAACACATTACAAACTAATCAAACTGCGATATAAACGGCGACGAGGTGTCTTTTAAGTCAAAGAGACAAGTGCTTATCTTCTTATACTTAATCCCAACAGTACGTATACCTCACTAGACAGAAATTCACCCGATATTAATGGAAATTTCGATACTCTGATTTGTAAATTATGAAGTATTTACAGCATATACTGTTAATAATGCATAAAGTTTTACCGAAATAGAAATCCCCAAAAAAGCAAAGTATATGGCAATCAATTCATAAACCCACCAACAATCCCTTAAAACTAATATATAAAGATTTTCATATTCCCTTTATTATGTGGCAACTTTTAGATATAAAAGTCTCGTAATCGTTATAAATAGTATTTTTTGTCCCTGTATTTTTAAAATCCTCAATAAAAAGATTAGAATACGTTAACATGTCCTTATCATGCCTGCGGGATAAGTAATACTCCGCATAATCGCTTTCATCAGTGAATCTATCCGGAATCCTTTCCAATAAATGCAGCAAAACGATTAACGTCTTATCCGGAGTATGGAAATAAGATTTGGGTGAGTCCTGCGACATTATTAAATACTTATCAAGGTTATGATTAGAAATAATATCCCACCTCCCGAATTCACCGCCCTTTTTATAATAAGGTGTTTTGTCAAATAATATAAGGATTTGAAAATATGGAATTTGATTAGATCGAATATTTGCCGTTTCACCTAGCATATTTTCGAAATAATTATTAGAATTTTGAGAATAATTTCTCACGACAAATTTGATCGCATAACCAGCGATGGGAGATTTATCTTTATAAATTGTAATATCCACATTCTTCGAATAGTACCTCCCCCTAATAACACCTTCCCGAGAATCTAGAATTCCTTGTGATTTGACTAGATATTCATTACCCAAGTGATACGCAATATCATTTGCAATATCACCATGAAGAGATTTTAATTTTGCGGTACTTCTGGAAGTCCCGACTTCTAAATAAGAAAGAAAAGATTTTTTTAAAGTATCTATAAACTCTGAATTTGTCATAATTTTAATCCCCCATCAAAAGAAAATTTATAATTTAAGAACACTTTTACATCTCTGGATGAAAATGCATAATATCCTCCGCTCTTATATTTTCCAAGTAATGCAACATAAGTTTCAAATTCGTCACTTATCAATGTATTTTTTATTTCGTCAATGGTAAGATTTTCACTCAATATATATAATCCGCTATATACCCCTACGCCGGCCGGAGCATCCAGTATTTTTAAGTCATTTTTATTTCTAATCAGATTATTAATTGAAAATTTCTTTTTATTTGTATCATTAAGCCCTTGACTTCTTCCAAAAGCATACCATCCGCCATCTGAAATATTTTCCATATCCCTTTTTTTCAGCCTATCCTTATTTTCGTTTAAGTAGGAATAAAGTTTCTCATCTTTTTTTAGCTCATCTTCATCTACCAGACGCGCATTATTGTCATAAGGATATATCATTTTTTTATAAGATCCTCGCGACGCTTTTATTATGGGCTTTATATACTTTGAATCAAAATCAAAATTATTTATAAACACATCATCATTTAAAGTAGCATATCCGTTTTTCACCTGGATATCGCAAATTCCATAATTTAATAAGATTTTCTTTAACAATTTTAGATTACCATGTGATGAAAAATAAAAATTTCCTGAAATATAATATTCGTCAACTCTCAAATTCGAAATTAATTTGGGAATATTCGCATTCTCGTCGAATTCAAAATAATCAGTATTACCAGTTTTTTTCCCATTCTTTAAGATTGTAATTGCCGCATATGTTGCCGCGCCATTAAATACTTTAAAGTGCTTAAAATCCAATATCTTATCCAAATACCCTCCCCTTGCCAAAAACTCTCTAATCCTACTTCCGGCCAGGCTATTAAAATATGAACTTGGAGTAATATATCCTAATGTTCCACACTTATTCAACATTTTTATACCAAGCTCGAAAAACGCAATGTATAAATCAGTCATTCCAGTTCTTGTGAACTCAAATTTTTTAACTGAATCAAAAGAATCTCCAAGATTATGAATACGAATATATGGAGGGTTCCCCACTACATAATCCATCTTTCCGCTATATTTCTCTATCCCCAAAGCGTCAGCGCAACATATATCAAATTCGATATTTGGAAGATTATATTTTGATAATACTTTTGAAAGATTATTTCGACATTTTATGCATTCACGTTCGTCTATTTCAATTCCGTGAATAAATGACTGCAACTCCGCGATAATATCCGATACAGAAAGATTTTCATTTATACACTGCCGACAATACCTATCCACAACTTCAACAAGAAATGCTCCATCACCACAACTATTATCGATAATATGCCTCTTTCTGATTGCGCCGCCAATATATCCAGAAAAATCCAATATAATATTTACTATATAATTATCCGTATAAACCCTTCCATTGAGTTTATTATGAAGTTTTTCCCGTTTCATTGATATTCTTACGTATAAAATATGATACTGATAATTTTAAAGGAATTTACTCCATAAGCATAATAATGTCAACCGAAGAGCAATAGCTAAGAAAGGTTGTAAAGATTCAAGGGGTAGATGAGCAGTGACAAAATCAGGTTAGGGAAAGGGTTTGCGGGAGCAGAGCAAGAAAGGGAAGAAGGGGTATGTAAGATTCTAGGAGGACAGAATGTCCGGGCGTAGGTAGATGGATAAATTCCAACGGGACGGAAGACAAGAGAAAGAACGTACATCAATCTGTATCGCCAAAGCGAAGATTTACCGCAAGTACAGATGGTGGGGTGTGTGTTAGTGTATATGAGAGATTAATTCAAGTTGCATTTTCGAATGAGAAGAGTACAGGAATCAGTGGAAGGTG